>OUNJ011028704.1_pt1 | contig 23302 bp, 24 predicted proteins | sample 1755361 | NCBI WGS metagenome assembly OUNJ01 (sample SAMEA3914825, study PRJEB12502) | metagenome | biome: forest; material: soil | place: USA | collected 2012-03-12 | depth 0.1 m
GCGGTGCGCTTGCCGTTGCGCGTTTGCAGCATCCACAATTTGCGGTTCTCGACCGTGAACTCGATGTCCTGCATGTCGCGGTAATGCGACTCGAGTTTCTGGTAGATTTTTACGAGGTCGGCGAACACGTCCGGCATCACTTCTTCCATGCTCGGCAGGTCGCCGCCATCGGTTTTGCCATGGATGGTCAGTGGCTGCGGCGTGCGGATGCCGGCGACGACATCTTCCCCTTGCGCGTTTACGAGGAACTCACCGTAGAATTTGTTTTCGCCCGTCGATGGGTTACGCGTAAACGCCACGCCGGTCGCGCAATCATCGCCCATATTGCCGAACACCATGGATTGGATGTTCACCGCCGTGCCCCAGCTCGCGGGGATGTCATGCAGGTTGCGGTAGGTAATCGCGCGCGGGTTCATCCAGCTATCGAACACGGCGCGGGTGGCGCCCCAGAGCTGCTCGTTCACGTCCTGCGGGAAGGGTTTTTTGATGTGCTTCTGCACCGCGTCTTTATATTGCGCGACGAGTTCTTTCAAATCGTCGGCCGACAGATCGGTGTCCTGCGCGAAATCGCGCTCGTTTTTCATGAGGTCGAGCAGGTCCTCGAAATGGTCGTGATCGACGCCAAGCACCACATCCGAATACATCTGGATGAAGCGGCGGTAGGAATCGTACGCAAAACGCGCATTGCCGGTTTTGGCGGCGAGGCCCTCGACGGTCGCATCGTTCAGGCCGAGATTGAGGATCGTATCCATCATCCCCGGCATCGAGGCGCGGGCGCCGGAACGGACCGACACGAGCAGCGGATTTTTCGCATCCCCGAAAGTGCGGCCGACGATTTTTTCGATGGTTTTGATTCCTGCTGCGACTTGCGCTTCGAGCGTCGCGGGGAAATTTTTATCTGCCGCATAATAGGCAACGCACACATCCGTCGGGATGGTGAAACCGGGGGGCACCGGCAGGCCGAGCGCGCACATATCGGCGAGGTTCGCGCCCTTGCCGCCGAGCTGGTTTTTCATCCCGGCATTACCTTCGGCCTTGCCGTCACCGAACGTGTAGACGAGCTTTTCAGCGAGGTCGGACTTTTTCGCGGTAGCAGTTTTCATAATTTACCTATTCCGTAAGAAATCTAAAAATACTGACGCCGAGATGCGCGATGGCGGTACAAAAAAAGATGAAGCAAAGCAGGCTCAATCTAAATTTAGTTTTAAATGCTTCTGCCTCATTTTTATAATTTTGTGTGTCCGCAATTTTCCAAACGATGCAAAAACCGCAAAACACCAACAACCAAAGGATCCCCGCAAAATAAATTTCAACCGTCGACATCTATCCCTCGATCTTCGAGAAATCGGCGATGGAATTAGCGGCGTCACGCACGGCGGCGAGCAGGCCCAAGCGCGCCTCGCGGTGGCCTTCTTCGTTCACCAGCAGGTCGGTAAAGAACTGGTGGATGGGCGCGGCAAGCAGGGCCAGATCCGCAAGCGTCGCGGGTTTTTTCGCAAGTGCCGCGGCCAGTGCTTTTTCCGCAGACGCGGCGAGCTTATCGGAAATGCTGGCGGCGAATGTTTTTTTCTCTTTCTTTTCCTCCGCCGCGAGGATGTTCGTGCAGCGTTTGATGGCGGCGAGCGTGTCGCTGCCAGCTTGGCTTGCCAGCCATTGATTGAGCGCATGCGCCTCAGCGGTGAGGGTGCCGGGAACGAAGCTTGCGCCGCGCGACTGCAGGCTCGCTTCGATCACATCCGCGCGAATCGCTTCGTCACGTAGGATTTGTTTCAGGCGGTCGCGGAAAAATTCCTGTACTTCGACGGGGGCATAGGCCGCCAGATCGATGCTCCAGCGATGGTGGTGCATGGTGGTGAGGATGCCGAGTGCCGCGCGGCGCAACGCCAGCGGGTCTTTCGAGCCGGTTGGTTTTTCCCCCGCAGCGAAAAGCGCGGTGATGGAATCGAGTTTATCCGCGATGCCGATGATGGCGGCGAGCTTCGATTCCGGCGCGGAATCGTTGGCGCCGAGCGGCTTGTAATGGTCACGGATCGCGTCGGCGATGTCGGCGGATTCGCCTTGGGCCAGCGCGTAGTAGCGGCCCATGATGCCTTGCAATTCCGGGAATTCGCCGACCATGCCGCTCGTCAAATCCGCCTTGCATAATTGCGCGGCGCGGCGCACGGATTTTTCATCCGCAAAGCCCACTTCTTTGGCGATGGCGACGGCGAGTGTTTCAATCCGCGCGACTTTCTCGTGCATCATGCCGACTTTGGCGTGGAACACGACATCCGACAATTTCTTGCCCCAATCGGCGAGGCTCGTTTTGCGGTCCTGCTCCCAGTAAAATTCGCCGTCGGACAGGCGCGCGCGCACGACGCGGCTGTTGCCTTCCATGACCTTCTTGCCGCCATCCGCGTTCACCATGTTGGCGACGGTGATGAAGCGGTTGGCGAGCTTGCCATCCGCACCGCGCAGCGCGAAATAGCGCTGGTGGGTTTTCATTTCGGAGATCAGCACTTCCGGCGGCAGCTGCAGGAATTTTTCCTCGAAAGCCCCAAGCAGCGGCACGGGCCGTTCGACCAGGCCGGTCACTTCATCGAGCAGTCCTTCATCCTCGACGAGGGCGAGTTTTTGCTGCGCGGCAATCTCGGCGACGCCGCTGCGGATTTTTTCTTTACGCGCCGCATAATCAACGAGGACTTTGGCGTCGTTCAGCAGCGATGCATATTTTTCCGCATGCGTGATTTTAATTTCCTGTGGCGCGAGGAAGCGATGGCCTTCCGTCACATTGCTCGCGGTGAGGTGCGCGAATTGCACCGGCACAATTTGGTCGTCGAGCAGGCAGGCGATGCGGTGCAGCGGGCGCACCCAGGCAGCAGGGCGTTTGTCGCGGCTGCCCCAATGCATGCTTTTCGGCCAACTGAACGCGGTAAGTGCACTTTCGGCGATTTCTTTCACCACTTCCGCAACCGCGCGGCCTTTGCGCTCAATGGTCGCGTAATAATAGCCGTCGCGCTGTTCGCATTGTTCGAGGGTCAAGCCGCTTGCGGAGAGGAAGCCTTTCATCGCCTGTTCCGGCGCGCCGATTTTCGGTCCGCGCTTTTCTTCCTTCACATCCGGCTGGATGGTCGGCAGGCCGAAGCATTGGATGGCGAGGTGGCGCGGCGAGACGAAAGTTTTGCACTCAGCGAGTGCGAGCATATTTTTTTCAAGGCCCGCCGTTATCAGCCGCTGCAATTGCTCCGCCGCGTTGCGCTGCATGCGGGAGGGAATTTCTTCCGAGAAAAGTTCGAGGAGAAACGTAGCCATTATTTCTTCACCGCTTTCTTTTTCACCAAAGCGGGCTGCACATGTTTGCCACCCGTCGATTTGCGCGAGGCTTTCGCGATTTGGTTCTTGGCATCGACGAGGATGACGCGCGGCTGGTGTTTTTGCGCTTCTTTCTCCTTCATTTGCGCATAGGCGCAGATGATGAGCAGGTGGCCTTTTTTCACGAGATGGGCCGCCGCGCCGTTGATGGTGATTTCCCCGCCGCCGCGCTTTTTGCTGCGGATAGCGTAGGTGGTGAGGCGGTTGCCGTTGGTGATGTCGAGCACATCGACCTGCTCATGTTCGAGGATGCCCGCTGCTTCGAGCAGCACAGGATCGACCGTGATCGAGCCGTTGTAATTGAGGTCCGCACCGGTGCAAACGCAACGGTGGATTTTGCCCTTCATCATGGTGAGGATCATGGGAGATCTCCTTGGCTTACTTCATCGACCGGGGCGGCCTGTACGTAATGTACGTCGCCGCAGGCGGCCAGTGTGAGTAATATAGTGATGACGGGCCAGTATTTCACGCCGCCTCCGCTTGCGTTTTCACCCATGCTTCGCAGCAGGCTTTCGCCAGCGCGCGCACGCGGCCGATATAGCTCGCGCGTTCGGTCACGCCGATGACGCCGCGCGCATCGAGCAGGTTGAAACGGTGGGACGCTTTGATGCACTGGTCGTAAGCGGGTAGGGCCAGCGGCGTTGCGACATCCCCGCGCTTGAAATTGAGCAGCGCCATGCATTCCGCTTCGGCCTGCTTGAATTGCTCGAACAATTGCGCGGTATCGGCCGCTTCGAGGTTGTAAGTGCTGAACTCGACTTCGTTCTGCTTGAATACGTCGCCATAGGTGAACTGCACTTCGCCGGGCTTGGCATCGTTCCATTTCAGGTCGTAGACGTTTTCAACGCCTTGGATATACATGGCGAGGCGCTCGAGGCCGTAGGTCAGTTCGCCCGCGATCGGGTTGCATTCGATGCCGCCGACCTGCTGGAAATAGGTGAACTGCGTGACTTCCATCCCGTCGCACCAGACTTCCCAGCCAAGGCCCCAAGCGCCGAGCGTCGGCGATTCCCAATCGTCCTCCACGAAGCGGATATCATGCTCCTCGGGCTTCACGCCGAGTTCGCGAAGCGAGTCGAGGTAAAGCTGCTGGAGGTTATCCGGCGAGGGCTTCAGGATGACCTGAAACTGGTAGTAATGCTGCAAACGGTTCGGGTTTTCGCCGTAGCGCCCGTCCTTGGGCCGCCGCGAGGGCTGCACATAGGCGCAATTCCATGGCTTGGGCCCTAGCGCGCGCAGGGTCGTCGCCGGGTGGAAGGTGCCCGCGCCGACTTCCATGTCATAGGGTTGCAAAATGACGCAGCCTTGGCGCGCCCAGAAGTTCTGCAGGGTCAGGATAATATCTTGGAAGGATTTCATGCGCGCGTGTTTAGCCCGCGCGCGCGCGGTTGGCAAGTTCCGTCATCGAAAAATCGAGGGGAAATGACGGATAAACCATGCTTGCCTATAAGAGCAGTAGTTTATCCATCATCCCACCGAGGCCTCGTGCGGCGGCAACGCACGGCTAGTGAGCCTCGGCTACCTGAATCCTGCTAGGGTGAACAGCACTCAGGATCGAAAGCCGGTATCATGGTCCCCAAGGGAAAAAGGACCATGATTCCGCGGTATAGCAAGTCTCGCACACACACACAAAGAACGTGCGACAACCTGCCTCGCTAGCTTAACGCGTCGTTGCCCAGGGTTGAGGTAGAAGCAACGCGGGCGTTAAGTGTCGCCAAAAGAAGATTCCCGGTCGTTTGTGGTGGTGTCTGGTCACAAACAACCGGGAGTTATTGACAACGATGCACCTTTCTAAAGCCGAAGCTTTATGGCGAAAGCACACCGTCGTCTTTCGTGACTTATACTGCTGCGGGTTTGGATGGGGCAGCAGGTGGGTCACGTTTCCCTTGTGGGAATAAGGATTGCTCCTCATTCCCGAAGAAAAAGCTGGTCCCTCCCGGTTGAGGGCGAAGGAGGGACCAGAGTTATCGTATCGAACGGGGTTAAACCAACGATACGAGCCCCTGATGCAAACCAAGCTTGCGCCGGGCTTGCAAAGAAAGAGGGTGGCTTTTCCCAGGGGAAAAGAAAAACCACCAGAGTTTGTAACGCGGCGCGCATTCCTCACGGAATGGTGCGTTACAGTGGCGATGCAATGGTGCATTGCCAGTTTAGAGCAGGCATTCAATCGATGGCGGGGGACCTTCTGATTGAATGCTGCAGGCTCACGGAACCTCCCTTGTCCAACTGCAAAGGGGCAGTGCAGTGGGGGGCTAGAACCGTGATTACTCGTAGAGAACAACCATTGCTGCTTGTCCTCAAACTGTTCGAATGGCTTTTAGGGAGTGCAAAAAGCAAAACCGAAAAACACATAAGAATTGCCGCGTTTATACTGCGCGGGCGCGGTACTGTGTGTGACAATTTGATGAAGATGCGTGACGCACCAGCTGGCGGAAATCCGCCCGGAAGATTATGCGTGGCCGACGGTGGTGCTGAAGAACGCCATGTCGATGCCGAGCGATTTGCTCGCCGTCGCCCATTTCAGCTCGTTATCCGTGCCGAACATGAGTTTTTCCGTGGCGGGGACGGAAATCCAGCTATTGCCTTCAATTTCGGCTTCGAGCTGCCCGGCGCTCCAGCCCGCGTAACCCACAACCAGCGCCGCATGTTTCGGCCCATTGCCCGCGACGATATCGCCGAGAATGGCGCTCGAAGCGGTGACGGCGAGTTCACCCGAACGCGCCAGCGAGAAATCGCGGTAATAATCCGTGCTATGGACGACGAAGCCGCGTGCACGCTCGACCGGGCCGCCGAAGAACACCGGCAATTCGCGGTTCGCGCTGTCTTTCGGCAATTGCAAACCTTCGATCAGCGCGCTGTAATTCACCAGCTCAATCGGCTGGTTAATGATGAGCCCCATCGCCCCTTCGGCGGAATGGTTGAAAATATACACCACCGCTTTTTGGAAGCAGCCCGTGTCGATGACCGGCGTCGCGACCAGCATCTGGCCGGTGAGGTACCCGCCCTCGGCGTTGATATCGATGATATTTGGGCCGGTAACAGCGGATTCGGTGATGGTGATTTCGGGCGAGGTCGGGGCATCCGAAGCGAGCATGGTTTTTACCTTGCGAAAGAGTTTCATTGGTTCGTCGCCCTAGCTATCAGCCTTTTTGCTCTTGTCTTACAAATTAGCATGTAGGGATGCTACGGCCAAATGCAATAGTAGGCATTTTATGGAATAATTTTATTGCTTTTCACTAAGCGTTTTAAATTGCGCGAATTTAGGGCCCATCCAGCCCGGCAAGGTCGCGCGATAGGGCTGATTATCCACGGTGATATTCCCATGGGCGGCTTCGACTTCCTCGAATTTCAACAGCGCAAGGCGGGGCGGTAACGTATCATTTTGCAAGACGTAAAATCCCCGGCGGGCGATGTTCTTATAATGCATCCGCGCGGTGACTTCCTGCCCGACATAGCAGCCTTTCGTGAAGCTGATGGCGTGCAGCAAATCATAGCCCGCATCGAGCGCGACGACGGCATCCGGCGCGAAATCCACGCCCAGTTCGGGGATGCCGAGCGCCCGCGCCTGTGTTTGATTATCGGGATCGCCGGTATAGTCGCGTGGCGGGAGTGCCGGGTGGCGAGGGTCGGGCAAGGTTAGGGCAGGGGCGTCAGCCATCGCGAGCGTCACTTTCGCGCGCAGCTTATAGAGGGAAAGGCGCTTCAGCAGCAGGTCGGCATAAGCCGTCTGCGTGTCGATAAAAATGCTATTATCCCCATCGATAAGGAACATATCGTGCAGGATTTTCCCCTGCGATGTCAGCAGGGCAGCGAACTGGATTTTATCTTCGTTCAGCTTCGCTACATCCTGCGTAACGATGGCCTGCAGGAAGCGCACCCGGTCTTCCCCCGTCACCGAAATGATGCTGCGTGCACTCATGCGACCCCGACACACCCGCGTGGCTTCAGTTTACGGATAGTGGATGCTGGATTGTTGATAAGTTTGTTCGCCGGGCGAATCGGGCGCGGTACGAAATTACCGCCGCAATTGGGGCACACACCGCCGAGCACTCCGGTCGCACAATCGCGGCAGAAAGTGCACTCGAACGAGCAGATGACCGCCTCCGCCGAGTCCGGCGGCAGGTCGCGGTCGCAGCATTCGCAATTGGGGCGCAACTCAAGCATGGCTTATATATAGGGCTTGAGCGCCATTTGTAAACGCCCCGCCATCGCTTCTTTACTGTAGTCGCGCGCGACGAGCGCGGCAGCGGATTGCCCGCGCATTACGGCGCGCAGCGGGTCATAGAGCGCCTCAGTAATGGCGTCGGCGAGTTTTTCGGGGTCTTTTTTCGGCACGAGCCAGCCATCACCCTCGCGCAAAATCTCGCTCGGGCCCTCGGTCGCGGTGCTGATGACGGGCAATCCGTGGCTCATTGCCTCGATCAGCACGATGCCGAACGGTTCGTGCAGCGAAGGCAGTACGAACAGGTCGATGCTGTTGTAGAACGCGGTTTTGTCCGTCACCCAGCCGGTGCGGGTGATATGGTTTTGCAGTTGATAGCGCGTGATGAGTGCGTCGATGGCTTGCGCATCCTCACCCTCTCCGCCAAGGATGGCGCGAAAAGGAATGTTGCGTGCGCGCAAAACGGACAAGGCTTCGATGAACGTTGGGAACCCTTTTTTTGCGACGAAGCGGCCCATGCTGCCGATCACCGGGGGGGTGCGAAAGGCCGGGCGGGCATGGCTGGCGGCGGCGCGCACCATGTTGGGGATGTGGTGGATATGCGTGACCCCAAGTGCGCGCAAATGCTCGGCGGAATGATCGGTGAGTGCAATGCAGGCATCGGCCTGCGCGAAGCGCCGGTTGGAATAATTATGGGCGACGGCGATGATTTTGGGTGCGTGGTGGGTGGTGGGTGGTGAGTGGTGAAAGGCGCGTAAAGCCAATGTCAGTGCACGATTGCCGTGGCAGATGATGGCCGTTGCCTGCGCGCGTGCCGCGAGTTTTTGCAAACGCTTCGGCGCGAAAAAATCAAGGCGGCTATGGTTGCGTAAGGTTTCATGCGGCATGCCAGCGGTGACGAGCGGAGCAGCGACCCAGGCCTCCGGCGAAATCACCGTAAGGGCGGGGATGCCCGCGCATGCGAGGCTCTCCGCGTAATCGAGCGCCGCCTGTTCGAGGCCGCCGCGCTTTTTGCCGAGCATGAGGTTGAGGATGGTCATCGGTAGATGGTGGGTGAGTGGTGGGTGGTGACGGTTCATGCGCCACCTTGCCCTACTCACTACTCACTACGCACCATGCACGCTAATGAATTTTTATTGACCCGTGCACCTGCCGGAATTCGGGCGGATGGATCAGCTCGGCATGCATGACTTTGACGGAATGGATTTTGCCGTCCAGCTCGCGCTCCCAGAAACCGAGGAATTTTTTCAGGCTCGGGAATTTCGGGGCGAGGTCGAACTCCTGCCAGACATAAGATTGCAGCAAAGCGGGATGGTCGGGGAAGTGATAGAGGATTTCGGCGGTGGTCAGGCGGTAATCGCGCAACATCAGTTCCAGTTCACGGTTCGAATACGCCATGCTTCCTCCCTCGTGCGGCGGACCGGGGGCTTCCTGCCCCCGTCGTACGATTCCAAGAATAGCAGGAAAATCGTTAAAAAACGATGGAGAAATGGCCGATTTTCACGAATTTATTGTATTTTCACGAACAGGTAGCAGGTTTTCGTATCGGCATAGGTCGTTGCGCTCGCATAGGCAGCGGTGGTGCTGACGGCGGTCGTCGCGCAATTGCTGAGCGCCGTGCTGATCGGCGTCACGATGTTGCCGGTGCCGGGTTGGCCGTCATCGAACTTATCGTCGAGCTGGTAGGCCTGTTTCGGGGTGAGGAACGGCTGGTCGGGGATGTTGGTGGCATTGTCGTTCAGCCCCGCGATGCGCAGGATATTGCCGTAAGTGCCCGCGAAATAGGTGCTGTCGGCGGAAGTCAGGATGCCGTCCTGCTGGTCGGGATGGTCGAAGATGAACGACACTTTATCCATCGACGAACCGGGGACATTGAGGCCGATGGTCGCCCCGCCCGTGCCGTTCACCGCGCCGGTATAGCTGCCGGAGATGAACCCGGCGAGGGCGAGGTGCTGGAAGGCGTAATAGCGCTCGAGGGGCACGGCGGTCGTCGCCGCGCGGATGAGGCCGTTGCCGTCGCCGTTGCCCGCGCCCGTCCATGCCGAGCTCGCGGTCGCGTAGTCGCCCGGCGGGGAGCCATAGCGCGTCTGGAACTGGTTGAACGCATTGATGTAGATTTTGCTCTCGTTCATCACGTTGCTGAGGCGCGCATTGTTCACATAGCTGCGCAGGCCCACCAGCGCGCCGACCAGCAGCGAAATGATGACCAGCACGATCGACAGCTCGACCAGCGTAAAACCGCGCGCATAGCGGCAGGGTGAGGGGTGCGGCACAAAGGCTCCTTTTCACTATTCTTCAGCATTTTAAAGGAAATTGAAACGATTGTCATACGGATTTCTTTTGTCACCCGGCATGTGACTTGCTAGAATGCTTCCCGATGGCAAACATACCGGGCATGGGGAAGAAGGGGCTGATGGCGGCATGGCTGCTCACGGCCACGTTTGCGCCGTTCGCGGTGCAGGCCGACAGCGACCCGCTGATCGAGGGCGCGCGCCAATGCACGCAATATTTCCCGGGGGAGGAGCGCAAAAACAGCATCCCCGCCCATTTGCTCGCGGCGATCGCGACGACGGAATCCGGGCGCTTCCATAAAGGGCTTGGCATGAACATCCCTTGGCCGTGGACGATCAATGTCGAGGGCAAAGGCTATTATTTCAACAGCAAGGCCGAGGCCATCGCGCAGACGCAGTCGCTGCTCGCCAAAGGCTACCAAAGCATCGATGTGGGCTGCATGCAGGTTAACCTGAAGCACCATCCGCATGCGTTCGCGAATCTCGGCGAGGCGTTCGAGCCGCAAACGAACGTGGCCTATGCCGCGCAGTTCCTGCATGATAATTACGCGACGCTTGGCGACTGGATCAAGGCGACGGCGGCGTACCATTCGCGCACACCGGTTTACGGCCAGCAATACCTCACGGAAATCGAGCATAACTGGAACCAGATCGTCGGCAAAGTGGCGGAAGCGCGCGCGAGCAAAGCGGGCGCTTCGGCGGATGTCGCGGCGGCGGCAACACCGGCCAGCGCACCGGCGACCAGCCCTGCTTCCCAACTGCCGAAAGTGATTGCCGAAAAACCGCGCGTGATTGCCTCCGCGAAACCGATGGAGCAAGCGCACCGCGCCCGCGTGATCCAGGTGAGCGATGCGCCGCGCTCGCGTTCGGAAGTGCTGGTGGTGCGTGCGACGCCGAGTACGCCAGCGCCGCTTGCGGTCGCCGATGCGTCGGACAGCGCGGCGCGTGCAACCCCGGCCGTGGATACTGGGCGGATGGATGGCGGCGATTCGGTGCGCCGGGTCAGCCTTGACAATGCAAGTCCTTCGGCGCAAGCTGCGAGCCCGAAATTCGTCTTCGCCAATTAGAGATTTGCCATGAAATTTGAAACGATCGAAGTCAGCCATGTCGAAGTCGCCTGCGATGGTGGCAACGGTGCGCTCGGCCATCCGCGCGTCTATCTGCATATCGATACGGATGCGGGCAACGACATTACCTGCCCCTATTGCAGCCGCACTTACGTGCTGCGCAGCGCTGCCAAAACCGGCACGTTCGCGTAATGGGCACGTTCCCGGTATTGCTGCTCGTCGGGCTGATGATGGCGACGGTCGCCGTGCTCGTCGGCGGCATTATCGTGATGGCGAAGGGCGGCGAAACCAACCGCAAATACGGCAATAAAATGATGGTCGCACGTGTCGCCCTGCAAGGGGCCGCGATTGCGCTAGTGGTGGTAATGCTCGTCGCGCGTAGCGGGCATTAGTTAGCGGCTGCGGCCATACTGTTTTTCTTTTACCTTATCGCGTAATGCGCAAATTTCGTCGGCGTCAACTGTTAGGGCTTTTAGTCCCGATTTCTCATCGAACTGAAGGCCGGTTGCTTCGACAGCTTTGTAAAACTTTTCCAACTGGCGGCGGTTCTCGAAGAAATAGCCATATTTTTCGCCCTTCTCGGAATCGCCATACGATGCGTAATTGGCAGTCTGATGAAGATCGCCCATTTTATAGTAATAACCACCGCAATCTTCGGGTGCGTCAATAATAAGATGCAAAGGCGCGTCCAGGTTAAAAACCATCCCATGCACTTGTTTGTCCTCGCTTTGTGATCCACAGATATTGACCTCCAGTTTCGCGTGCAATTTTGCGAATATCGTAGCTTCAGTCGTTGCTTGTTCCATAAGAGGCTCCTGATGATTGAGTTCAGCTTGTAGCAGAAACATATGTCAATTTAATGACAGTTTTTAAATAATTTCCCATGTTGCACCGCATGCCTAGCCCTTGCTTTCGCTTGAAAAAACGCGCAAGGTAGGGCGAACAGGGAGTGCTTATGCGCATTATGGTGCCCGTCAAACGGGTGGTCGATTACAACGTCAAAATCCGCGTGAAGGGCGATGGCTCAGGGGTCGAGCTGGCCAATGTGAAAATGAGCATGAACCCGTTCGACGAGATCGCGGTGGAAGAGGCGCTGCGGCTCAAGGAAAAAGGCATCGCGACGGAAGTGCTGGTGGTCAGCATTGGCGCCAAACCCGTCGAGGAAACATTGCGCACGGCGCTCGCCGTCGGTGCGGATCGCGCGATTGTGATTACTACCGACCAGCGCATCGAACCGCTCGCCGCCGCGAAACTCCTCAAAGCACTCGCGGACAAGGAACAGCCGAACCTGATTATCTGCGGCAAACAGGCGATCGATGATGACGCAAACCAGACCGGGCAAATGCTCGCCGCATTGCTCGGCTGGCCGCAGGCGACCTTCGCCTCGAAAGTGGACATTGCAGGCGAGGAAGCAACCGTGGTGCGCGAGGTGGATGCTGGCCTCATGACCATCGCGGTGAAACTGCCCGCCGTTATCACCACCGATCTGCGCTTGAACGAGCCGCGTTACGCCAAGCTGCCCGACATCATGAAAGCCCGCGCCAAGCCGCTCGCGAGCTTCAGCCCGGAGGATTTGGGTGTCGATATTACCCCGCGCACGAAGCTGGTGTCCGTCGCCGAACCGCCCAAACGCAAAGGCGGCGGCAAGGTGAAAGATGTGGCCGAACTGGTCGATAAACTGCGTAACGAAGCGAAAGTAATCTAGTGCGTGGTGAGTAGTGGGTAGTGAGTGGGGCTGCTGTGGCTCTTTCACTACTCACCACCCACCACCCACCACCCACGGAGATTTTATGCCCATTCTAGTAATTGCTGAGCATGACGGAAAAACCCTCGCGCCCGCCACGCGCGCTGCCATCGGTGCGGCACAAAAAATCGCCGCATTCGATGGGAGCGACATCCATTTGCTACTCGCCGGGCACAACATCCAACCGGTGATCGATGCAGCAAAAAATGTTGCGGGCATCAAGCAAGTCATGGTCGAGGACGATCCGAGCTACGCGCACCCGCTCGCCGAGTTTTTCGCGCCCTTCATCACCGAGTTTGCGGATGCGTATTCGCACGTCATCGCCGCAGCGACGAGCTTCGGGAAAGACGTCATGCCGCGTGTCGCTGCGCTGCTCGACGTGCAGCAAATCTCGGAGATTACCCACGTGGTGAGCGCGGATACGTTCGTGCGCCCGATCTACGCGGGCAATGCGCTCGAAACCGTGCAGGCGCTCGATAAAATCAAGGTCATCACCGTACGTGCAACGGCGTTCGACAAGGTGGCGGAAACCGGTGGCCATGCCGAACTCGTCGATGTGCCCGCCGTGCCGGTGCCCACCCAATCGCGCTTCGTCGCGCTGTCGGAAGCAAGCTCCGACCGCCCCGAACTCACCGCCGCGCGGGTGGTGATTTCCGGCGGGCGTGGGCTCGGCTCGAAAGAAAATTTTGCGTTGCTCGACGGCATCGCCACCAAGCTGAACGCAGCCCTCGGTGCCAGCCGCGCGGCGGTGGATGCGGGCTATGTGCCGAGCGACTGGCAGGTCGGGCAAACCGGCAAAGTCGTCGCGCCGGAGCTTTACATCGCGGTCGGGATTTCCGGCGCCATCCAGCACCTCGCGGGGATGAAGGAAAGCAAGGTGATCGTCGCCATCAACAAGGATGAAGCCGCACCGATTTTCGAGATCGCGGATTACGGCCTCGTCGGCGACCTGTTCACCATCCTGCCGGAACTGGAAAAGGCGCTTTAGCCTTAAGCGGTTGTGTCGCGCAAGCTTGCTTGCTATGACAGTCCGATGACGGATCATTTCACGCTCGCGCTCGCGCAAATCAATCCCACGGTCGGCGATCTGGATGGCAATGCGGCGCGCATGCGGCAATGGGCGGAGGATGCCGCGGCACAAGGTGCGGATCTCGTGCTCTATCCCGAAATGTGCCTCACCGGCTACCCGCCCGAGGACCTCATCTTGATTCCGTCTTTCCGCGAACGGGCGATGGAGGTGGCGCGGAGCCTCGCAAAAGCCACCGCCGCTTTACCCTGCGACCTCATGTTCGGCAGTTTGTGGGTCGATGACGGGCGCATCTATAACGCCAGTTTGCTCGCTTCGCGCGGGGAGTTGACGGTCATCCGCGAAAAGCACGATCTGCCCAATTACGGCGTATTCGATGAAAAGCGCGTGTTCGATGCGGGCGCCGCGCCGCGCATCGTCGACTGGCGGGGCATCAAGCTTGGCGTGCTGATCTGCGAGGAAGTGTGGGATGTGAACGCCGCCGTTGCCCTCGCGAAACAGGGCGCCGAAATGCTGCTGGTGCAGAATGCTTCCCCCTACCATATCGGCAAGGCGGGCCAGCGCAAAAAAGTGGTCGATGCGGCGGTGGCGGCGACGGGCCTGCCGCTCGTCTACCTCAACCTCATCGGCGGGCAGGATGAACTGGTGTTTGACGGGCGCTCCTACGCGGTCGGCACGCATGGGAAAGATGTGGCGCGGTTGACGGCATTCACCGAAGCCCTCGGCATGACGAAGTGGCGGAAATTGAGTGTGAACGGTGCCGCAGACTCCTGCTCCCCCCTTGCGGGGGAGCCAAATCCGTCTTCGGATTTGGTGGGGGGTGATTCTTTGCAAAATACCCCCCCCGGATTTGCAAGGGCAAATCCCGCCCACCCGCAAGGGGTGGGCAGGCAGCCTGTGGTGACGCTTCAGGCCAATCTCAATCGCTGGGCATGCACCGAAGCGCCGATGGTCGAGATCTCGACCGATGAGCGCACGATCTACAGCGCGCTGGTGCTTGGTTTGCGCGATTACGTCGCAAAAAATAATTTCCCCGGCGTCGTGCTCGGCCTTTCCGGCGGCATCGATTCGGGCATCACCGCGGCCATCGCGGCGGATGCGCTGGGGCCGGAGAAAGTGCACACGGTGCGGCTGCCGTCGCCCTTCACCAGCGAGGATAGCTGGGAGGATGCGGAACAGCTTGCCGCGGCACTGCATATCCGCATGGATACGGTCGCGATCACGCCGCTGGTCGATTGCGCGCGCCAAACGCTCGCGCCGCTGTTCCAGGGCAAACATGCCGACACGACCGAGGAAAACGTACAGGCGCGGCTGCGCGGGCTGTTGCTCATGGCGGTCAGCAACAAATTCGGGCCGATGGTGCTCACCACCGGCAATAAGAGCGAAATGTCGGTCGGCTATGCGACGCTCTACGGCGATATGTGCGGCGGGTTTTCCGTGCTGAAGGACGTGTACAAAACCACCGTCACACGGCTGTGCGGCTGGCGTAACCGCATGGGGGCGGAGGCGCTCACAGAAATGGGCTTCCTCGGCGCGGCGGGCCCGGTGATTCCTGAGCGCATGATTACCAAACCGCCGACCGCCGAGTTGCGCCCGAACCAGAAAGATGAGGATTCCCTGCCGCCCTATCCGGTGCTTGATGCCATCCTGCGCGGGCTGATCGAGCGGCAATTATCCGTCGCCGAACTGGTGGCGGAAGGGATGGAAAAACCGCTGGTCGATCGCGTCGCGCGCATGGTCGCCGCGGCGGAATATAAGCGCCGGCAATCCGCGCCGGGGGTCAAAATCACGCCGATGGCGTTCGGCCGCGACCGGCGCTGGCCGATCACGAACCGCTGGAAGTTTGCTTGAGTTTCGCTGCGTTGCGGTGAGAAAATCTTCACGGAACTGTCACACACGTTTCCATTTATTTCGCTAAGCTCCATCGGCATTTCATTTCAGGGAGTTTACTATGTCGCTATATGATAAGTCCGGTCCGCAGGATAAGGATAACGATATTCCGGCACGCTCAGTGCATGATTTTTCCGATGCGCTGACGCAGGAGGCGCTGCATCAGCGTGCGCCGCTTGTGCGTGCTTACTTGAAGCGCCATTTCGGGGATAATGCTGAAGTCATTATCAAAGGATTGGGTGAAGCGCGGATGGTGACCCATTTCTACACTGCGGCGAGTAAGGAATTGCCCTATGAAGCAGCTGATAAACCTTTGGCTGAAACCGCAGCACACTTAAAGGTCTTGGTCGATGCCGTCGGCGCAGAAAATGCTGCTGAGGCCATCCGTACCAAAGGGTTCGATGCGGCCATCCAGGCGCCGGAGCGCCTGTGGGACGAAAGAGGCACGAGTGTCAGCCACGGCCCCGGTCAGCGCGGCTAACCCACTCCCGTCTTGACTTCGCTTACCCAAAACCTCTACAGGCTAAGCGTCTGTAGAGGTTTTTTATTATGTCCGAGAAAATTCTGGTCCGTTTTGCGCCGTCGCCCACCGGCTGGCTGCATGTGGGCAATGTGCGCACGGCGCTGATGAATTATTTGTTCGCCAAATCGCTTGGCGGCCAATTCATGCTGCGCATCGACGATACGGACCGCGCGCGCTCGACGACGGAATACGAAGCGGGGCTGAAGGAAGATTTAAGCTGGCTCGGCCTCGATTGGGACGTGCTCGAAAAACAATCCGAGCGGTTCGACCGTTATGAACTCGCGAAAGCGGACTTGATCGCCAAAGGCCGCCTCTACCCGTGCTACGAAACGGCGGAAGAAATCGACGTGAAGCGCAAAATGCTCATCAGCCGCGGCCTGCCGCCGATCTATGACCGCGGGGCGCTGAACGACACGCCCGAGCAGCGCGCAAAATACGAGGCTGAGGGCCGCCGCCCGCACTGGCGCTTCAAGCTCGACGCGAAGCCCATCGTCTGGGACGATATGGTGCGCGGCAAAGTCGAATTCGATGGCAGCAAATTGTCCGACCCCGTGATGTTCCGCGAGGACGGCGTGGTGCTGTTCACGTTCGCCACGTCGGTCGATGACGGCGAGCTTGGCATCACCCATATCATCCGCGGCGAGGACCATGTATCCAACACCGCGATGCAGGTGCAGATCATGGAAGCGATGGGGCATCGCGTACCCGTGATGGGGCACATGGCCTTGCTCAAAATGAAAGAGGGAAAAATCAGCAAACGCGTCGGCGGTGGGGATATTCGTAGCTTGCGCGAAGGTGGCGTGTTCCCGCTGGTGCTGGCGAGCTACCTCGCGAAAATCGGCACGTCGGATGCGATCGAGCTGGCGGCATCGATGGACGCACTCATCAAACAGTTCGACATCAAAAAACTCGGTCGCGCCATGGCGAATTACGATGCGAACGAGCTTGAGCGCCTGAACCAGAAATTGCTGCACCAGTTGCCATTCGCGCAAGTGCAGCCGCAACTCGAAGCGCGCGGCATGGGCACCATCGACGCGAATTTCTGGGAAGCGATCAAGCCCAACCTCACCACCATCGACGATGCGCGCGACTGGTGGGATGTGCTGCACCAGCCGATCACGCCGGTGGTCGGCGCGGATGACCGCGAATTTATCGCGTCAGCGGCATTGTCGCTGCCAAGTGGCGCATGGAGCGAAGCGAGCTGGGATGCACTGGTGAACGCAGTGAAGGAAAAAACCGGCCGCAAAGGCAAGGAACTGTTCATGCCGCTGCGCCTCGCACTCACCGGCCGCGAGCACGGGCCGGAGATGAAAGTAGTGTTCGCGCTGCTCGGCCGCGACCGCGCGGAAAAGCGGTTGCGTGGGGAAGTGGTTTAACTTCGGTTAGAAGCTGCGCTCACTTTGGTTTTTTGCCGAGGCACTGTCGAGATAAGCGGCATAATGATCGAGGATCGCCATCCGCTCTCCGCCTTCGGATTCGTGCGATGACTGGAGCTGGGTGCGCATGCGTTGGGCGATGGCGCTTGGGTTGACGTCACTGCCATTGGTGTGCATTTCGACTATTTGATGGTGCAACTGGCTAAAAAGCGGGCCTTGCTTATCGATGCCGGGGAAAGCATCCTTGATCGCCTTGATGGCAAGCGAGTCGATAAAAGGCGAAAGGCTGCGTGGTTGCGCACCGGTTGCTGCTACATGGTTCTTTGGCATATCGTTCATGGGATTCTCCGTAGTGAGCTAATGGACACGGCCCACGGCCTTGTCCTGATCGGTATTGGTGTTGAGATAGGCTGCGAACGCGTCCAGTTCATCGGAAACATAACAGCCGCCGCGCTCGCAGGATTGCTTACGCTTTGCATCCAGTTCAGCACGCAAGCTGTGTACGATACTGGGCAGGGAGATGGATGAATTTTCGTGGAGCCGCTGGCTGATGGCGCCAAGGAGAATGCTGTACAAGCTGTCCGTTTCCTTGCTTTCCTCGATGCCGGGAAATTTCTTGAAAATGGCCTCGCGGATGACGGCGTTGCTATAATTCTTCGCTTCAGCTTTGGGCTTTAGCGTTTCGATCCAGGTTCTATCTTCCATATTCATCTCCCTTTGCATGCAAGTTAGCGAATAGCTGCGTTTTGTAAAATGACAGTTTGATGAAGATTGCACGATGCGGTATAGCGCTGGTCATGACCCTCCGCCTCTCCAATAGCCTCAGCCGTACTGTTGAGGAATTCCAGCCACTTAACCCGGGGCATGTGAAAATGTATGTCTGCGGGCCGACGGTTTATGCTCGCCCGCATATCGGCAATGCGCGCTCGGTGGTGGTGTATGATATGCTCTACCGGCTGCTGAAGCGTGACTTTCCAAAGGTCACTTTCGTGCGCAACATCACGGATGTGGACGACAAGATCAATGCCGCCGCGGTGGAGCGGGGCATCACGATTCAGGCACTGACGGCGGAAGTGACACAGCAATTCCACGAGGATATGGGGGCGCTGAATTGCCTGAAGCCCGATGTCGAGCCGAAAGCGACCGGGCATATCGCGCAGATGATCGCGCTGATCGAGCGGCTGATCGCGGGCGGGTTTGCCTATGTGGCGGAGGGGCACGTGCTGTTTCGCGTGCAGAAAGATGCGGAATACGGCAAGCTCAGCCGCCGCACGGTGAAGGATATGATCGCGGGCGCGCGCGTCGAAGTCGCTCCGTTCAAGGAATATCCGGGCGATTTCGTGCTGTGGAAACCGGCGAGCGAGAAGGACGATGCGTCAAGCAAGTTCGACTCGCCCTGGGGCGTCGGTCGCCCCGGCTGGCATATCGAATGCTCGGCGATGAGTCAGGCGCATCTCGGTGTTGATTTCGACATCCATGGCGGCGGCGCGGACCTCATGTTCCCGCACCACGAGAACGAAATCGCGCAGAGCACCTGCGGTAATGCGGGCTCGCATTACGCGAAATACTGGGTGCATAATGGCTTTCTCACCGTCGAGGGCGAAAAGATGAGCAAGTCGCTCGGCAATTTCATCACCGTGCATGATTTGCTGTCGCGCGGCGTGAAGGGCGAAGTGATCCGCTTCGCGCTGATGAGCACGCGTTATAACGAGCCGCTGGATTGGAGCGAGAAATTGCTCGAGGATTCGGAGAAAGTGCTGAATCGCCTCTATCGCGCGGCCGATCATAGCGTGAAAAGCTATGTCCATCCTGCTATCATCGATGCATTGCGCGACAACCTGAATACACCCAAAGCGCTCGCTGCTTTGCAATCGCTGGATGATGACCGGTTGAAAACCAGTGCGCAATTCTTGGGCTTGCTCGAGCAGGATGTGGATACGTGGTTCAAAGGCGACTCCGCAGGCGAGGATACGCTCTGGATCGAAGTGCAGATTGCCGCGCGCAACGATGCCAAAAAAGCGCGGGATTTCGCGACGAGCGATGCGATTCGCGACGCGTTGAAGGCGAAGGGGATTATCCTCGAGGATTCGGCGACGGGCACCACTTGGCGGCGCGCCTAATCGCTTGCTGCACCGCGGAAAACCGGCTATAACCGCCGCATGAGCGAACGCATCTATCTCTATGATTCCACCTTGCGCGACGGGGCGCAGGCCCGCGGCATCGATTTCACCGTGGCCGATAAGCTCGCGATTGCAGCGGAGCTGGACGCGTTCGGCATCGATTACATCGAGGGTGGCTGGCCCGGTGCGAACCCGACGGACGATACGTTTTTCGCAAGCGCGCCCGCGCCGAAAAAAGCGAAGATCACCGCGTTCGGGATGACGCGCCGCGCAGGCCGTTCGGCGGCGAATGACCCGGGGTTGCAGGATGTGCTCGCGGTAAAAACACCGAGCGTGTGCCTTGTCGGCAAAGCGTGGGACTGGCAGGTGGAAGCGGCGCTGAAAATCAGCAAAAAAGAAAATTTGAAAATGATCGAGGAGAGCTTCGCGCATGCGGTCGGCAAAAAGCGCGAGGCGCTGTTCGATGCCGAGCATTTCTTCGACGGCTACAAGGCGAACCCCGATTATGCGCTCGATGTTTTGCGCGCCGCGCTCGATGGCGGCGCGAGCTGGCTGGTGCTGTGCGACACGAATGGCGGTTCGATGCCGAGCGACATTTACCCCATCGTCAGCGCGGTCAAAAAAGCGCTGCCGAAAGCGAATCTCGGCATCCATTGCCATAACGATACGGAGCAGGCGGTGGCGAATTCGCTGGTCGCAGTCGAAGCCGGTGTGCGGCAGATTCAAGGCACGATCAATGGCATCGGCGAGCGCTGCGGCAACGCGAATTTGATCGCGATCATTCCGACGCTGATGCTGAAAATGGGCTGCAAAACCGGCGTGAGCGAGAAGCAGCTCCAGCGCATCGGCCATGTGTCCCGCCTCGTTGATGATCGCCTCAACCGCGCGGGCAACAAGCATGCGGCCTATGTCGGCGCGAGTGCGTTCGCGCATAAGGGCGGGTTGCATGTGAGCGCGATGAACAAGGACAATAAATCCTACGAACATATCGACCCTTCGCTCGTCGGCAACCAGCGGCTGATCCTGGTTTCGGACAAGGCGGGCAGGGCGAATGTGCTGAACCGCCTCGCGCAAATGGGGATCGAGATTGCGGATGATGACGAGCGCATCGGCGAGCTGGTGAAAGCGGTGAAGGACCGCGAGGCGCTCGGCTATGCGTATGAGGATGCTGAAGCGAGCTTTGAGCTGATGGCGCGGCAGATGCTTGGCACCGTGCCGAGCTATTATGACCTGCATTCGTTCCGCGTGCTGGATGAGCGCCGCGTCGATGCGAAGGGCAAGAAAATCACCATGTCGGAAGCGACCGTGAAGCTCACCGTGCAGGGCAAACTGAAAATGACGGTGGCGGAGGGCAACGGGCCGGTGAACGCGCTCGACGCGGCGGTGAGGAAAGCGCTGATCGCGAAATACCCGCAACTTAAATCCATGCATCTGGCGGATTATAAAGTGCGTATCCTCACCCCATCCGACGCGACCGCGGCGCTGACCCGCGTGATGATCGAATCGCGTGACGATGACGGCAAAAGCTGGACGACGATCGGCGTGTCGCACAACGTGATCGATGCGTCCTTCAACGCGCTTTATGACGCGATCAATTTCTTCCTGATGAAGCGGCGGGTGAAGGCGGTTTAGCGTCCGCCTCGAATTTGGCTGAGCGTGTGCCGCATTTCCAATTTATGGATGATTTTTTTCATCTCATCCATAGTAGCATCGAAAGTAATCGCACATACGGGAGTTTCTAAGGGAGTATTATACCCTTGGGACGTCGAATTGAATTCCTCGACGATCGTACCGCTTGGAATTACTTCTTTAGAGAAATGCGATGGAGGCATGCTGGTGATGAACGCATCGAATATCACATCTTTGTTAGGCAGTTGGGGATAATAGAGTGTTATTGAGCTACCGTCACGTTGCGATGAATACGGGGCACTTACAGTCCCGGAAAATCGAGGCTCTGGTGTTATTTGCTCCTGAATGATACTACATGTTTGAAAGAACAACCTGTCTTCGAGGTCCATGATTATTCTGGCCTTTTGCCGTGCTGGGCTAAGCTCTCGTTTGTCCTGCAGAGGTGCTGAGCTTGGGCCGTTGATGTCGCTACTTTTTATTTTACGTCGATTTAACCGTTCGAATTTTTCGATTTCTAACGTCAGATGGTAATTGCTTAGCGAATCCAGCATGGCTTTAAACTGTTCCGGCGGAGGTAATTTCATCGATTCTTCTTGGTGGCTTAGTGTACCACCGTTTGGCAGGAAAACCGATTCTCCGGGCTTAAGCGTAGCATCAATAACGGTGCTATAGGCACTCTTTGGGCCAGTAAAAAAAGGGCATAAATGCGGGCCGATATCGTTATGAGCCTGGATATAGCCGCTATCACAGGTGGTGAGAATGCGTAATATCGCAGTGATCATACCGGCATAAAATTCGCCATCATTATAATTGCCATATAATTTTTGCTTAAACGGGGCATAATGAGCGACGCTGCTGCCAACGATTCTTTTGAGGTGATGCTTTTCATAAGCATTACCATAAATGCGCAGCATGCTCTCGCGCATAATATCCATGTCTTCTGAATTGAAGCGTTTCTTGATACGTTCTGAATTCTTTGTCATTATGCGCCTGTTGAGATAGTGATTCTTGAACGCTTACTGGTAGCATGAGCGTTTTTACTGTGTGTGAAGATTCCATGACAAATCCCCCCGCCATCCTCCTCATCCGCCCGCAAATGGGCGAAAATATCGGCGCGGCGGCACGTGCCATGGCGAATTTCGGCCTCGGCGAATTGCGCCTTGTCGCCCCGCGCGACGGCTGGCCGAACCCGAAAGCGAGCGATACGGCGGGCAAAGCGCTCGATGTGATCGACGATGCGGCGGTGCATGCGACGGTGGGTGAGGCGCTCGCCGATTGCCAGTTCGTGCTGGCGACGACCGCCCGGGCCCGTGCGATGAGCCTGCCGGTGCTCGAAGTGCGCGAGGCAATGCTGGAGCTGCGCACCCGCGCGGCGCGCGGCGAGAAATGCGCGGTGATGTTCGGGCCGGAACGCACGGGGCTCGAGAACGAGGATATGGTGCTTGCGAATGCGGTCGTCACCATTCCCGTCGCGCCGGAATATACCTCGCTCAATATCGGGCAGGCGGTGGTGGTGTGCGCTTACGAATGGTGGATGAGTCAGCAGGGCAATGTAGGCGCTTCGAGTGATGCGCACAACTTCACCGCCCCCTCACCCAACCCTCTCCCTTGTGGGGAGAGGGCTTCCCCCGTGGCGCCGCTTTCGATCCTCTCCGGCCTGCTCGACCAGCTCGAAGCGGCGCTCGATGCCGAGAATTTCTGGCGCGTGCCGGAGAAGAAAGAAGTGATGTGGCGCAATATCCGCGCGACCCTCGTACGCGCCGGGATGAGCGAGCAGGAAATCGCCACCTGGCGTGGCATGGTGAAGGCGCTGCGTGGGGAGTAGGGTAGAGAAGAAGTTAGGAAAGTACCCTCTCTATTTGGCCGCAAACCAACCTCCTCGAACATGAAAAATGCATAGCCCAAGTTCCAGCCTAAGGTCGGCAAGGCCGACCCGCGCCAAAGGCGCGGCGGGGTTTGGGGCGAAGGGCCCCATCAGCGCGCGAAGCGCTTAAAAACGCAATCATCTCGCCTGCGCGAGATGATTTGTCACAAAAGCTTCACAGTTCTTAAGCGGGAACTCGGGTATAGTGAGGGTAGGAAAGTCTATGGCCAAAGTAGAAACACCACCGCCACCACCACC
>OUNJ010000805.1_pt2 | contig 23276 bp, 22 predicted proteins | sample 1755361 | NCBI WGS metagenome assembly OUNJ01 (sample SAMEA3914825, study PRJEB12502) | metagenome | biome: forest; material: soil | place: USA | collected 2012-03-12 | depth 0.1 m
GGCCAGCTCGCGGTCGATGGCGGCAAGCAGCGCCGGATCGCCGGGCTGGGTGTCCGGCGAAAAGCGGCCCGCCACTTCACCGTCGCGGCCGATCAGGAACTTCTCGAAGTTCCAGGTTACGTCGCCGGCGGCACCGGCGCCGAACATGCCGAGCAGCTTCTGCTTCAGACCCTTGTCGCCCATGGCTTCAGGTTGCGCCTCCGTCAGCACGTCGTACAACGGATGCCGGTCCGGCCCCTTGACGCTGAACTTGCTGAACATCGGGAAGGTGACATCGTAGGTCAGGGAACAGAAGGCGGCGATTTCGCCCGCCGTACCCGGCTCCTGGCCGGCAAAGTTGTTGGCCGGAAACCCCAGCACGACCAGGCCCTCAGCCTTCTTGTCGCGATAAAGCGCTTCCAACCCTTCATATTGCGGCGTCAGGCCGCACTTCGATGCCACATTGACGATCAGCAGCACCTTGCCGGCATAGTCGCGCAAGGTAGCTGGCTTGCCGTCAAGCGTATGCAGGGGAATGTCGTAGAGACCGGACATGGCAGGCTCCTCAAGGGTAAGACGGCGCGACCTTACCGCCTGGACGCGGCATTGCAAGCCCGATTGACAGCGGCGAGGCCTGAGGCCACCTTCGCCACCAAAGGAGCCGCCCGTGTCCCATATCGCCGATATACTGATCGCCATCATCGCGGCCCTGCACGCCGGTTTCCTGATCCTCGAAATGGGGCTGTGGAAGACGACCTTCGGGCGCCGGATCTTCGGCCTGACGCCGGAATTCGCCGAACAGTCGGCAAGGCTTGCCGCCAACCAAGGACTTTATAACGGATTTCTGGCCGCCGGCCTGGTCTGGGGCCTGCTTGCGACGACGAACGGCCTGGCTGTCAAGACCTTCTTCCTGGCCTGCGTCGCCGTGGCCGGCATGTTCGGTGGCATCACCGTCAAGCGCTCGATCCTGGTCATCCAGACCTTGCCGGCCGTTGTCGCGCTTGCCTTGCTGTACTGGCCATGATTCGCATCCATTTTGTCGACGACCACCTGATCGTAGCGGAAAAGCCGCCAGGCCTGCTGAGCGTGCCCGGCCGCGGTCCCGATCGTCAGGACTGCTTGGTGGCGCGGGTCCGCGACCAATTTCCGGATGCGCTGACCGTGCACCGCCTCGACCAGGCGACGTCGGGCCTGATCGTGCTGGCGCGCGGACCGCAGGCGCACCGCACACTGTCGATGGCCTTTGCCGGCCGCGAAGTCGCCAAGCGCTATGTCGCCGTTGTCGCCGGGCAGGTGCAGGATGACGAAGGCGTGGTCGATCTGCCCCTGATCACCGACTGGCCCAACCGGCCGCGCCAGATGATCGATCACGTCCTCGGCAAGCCGTCCCTGACGCGTTATCGCGTCCTGTCGCGCGATCCGGCGACCACCCGTGTCGCGCTGGAGCCGGTCACCGGCCGTTCGCACCAGTTGCGCGTTCATATGTTGAGCCTGGGCCATCCCATCCTGGGTGACGAATTCTACGCGCCGCCGGACATCGCCGCCGCCAGCCCGCGCCTGCTGTTGCATGCCGAGACCTTGACCCTGCCGCATCCTGAGACCGGCGCGACAATGTCGTTACATTCCGATGCGGAATTCTAGGCCTTCAGGATCGGCGCACCGTCGCCGGCATCGGCGGTGAAACGGCGCAGCGGAAAGCAGGTGAAGTCACGCGAGGTCAGCGTGGTCACCATCATCCATTCGGCCGCCATGGTCTGCGGTGTCAACGTCAGGCGGACAAAGCCGTTGTAGCTATCGTCGGCCGCCAGCACTTCGGCATTCTGCGCCGCCAGGGTCTCGGCTAGGCCAAGGCTCGGCAGCCAGGCATCCAGCCAGCGCGTCGGGCTGGAGATGGCGGTGACGCCGATTTCCGCCGCCACGGGCCGGCCTTCGGCATCGGCCAGCTGGTTGGCCCAGGCGCTGTGGCTGTCGCCGGACATGATGACGGTGCGCGCGCCCGACGCCTTGAGGATGTCGTACAGGCGTTCGCGTTCGGCCGGATAGCCGTCCCAGGCGTCGAGATTCCACGGCAACGGATCGGGGCCGCTGAACAACTGGACGAAGGTCTCGGCCTTGTCGCGCGCCGCTTCGGGCAGCAAGGCCAGCGTCTGGTCGATCTTGCCGGCGCCGAAGATGCGCGTCAGGTCGGGGCCGGCCATCCGCGCCATCAGCACTTGGTTGCCCAGCACCTGCCAGCGCACGCCGGCTTCGACAGACGACGACAGGGTCGCCTTCAACCAGGCGCGCTGGCCCGCGCCCAGCATTTCGCGCGACGGGTCGTCGAGTTTGGCGCGGAAGGCGGCGAAGTCAGGCCTGCCGTCCGGTCCGTTGAGGTCGGTGTGGTAGTCAAGCTGCTTCGAACGCGCCAGCAGCCGGGTTTCGAACATGGTCAGCTCGGCCAGCCGGCCGAAGCGGAAGCTGCGGTAGATCGCCTCGCGCAACTGGCCCTGTGCCGGATCGCGGATCGGCATCCATTCGCCGTAGGCCTTGAGCGCGCTGGCCTTGCGCAACGCCCACGGGCCCTCGCCCTTTTCGGGGTTGTGGTTTTCCGCCCCGTCGCGCCACGGATTGTTGCAGATCTCATGGTCGTCGAAAACGCAGATCCATGGTGCCCGGGCATGGGCGGCCTGCAGGTCTTCGTCGCGCTTGTACTGGGCGTGACGAGTGCGATAATCGTCGAGCGTGACGATCTCGTGCGGCGGCTCGGGAATACGCAGCAGCATGCGTCCATTGCCCATGCCATAGTCGGTGACGCCCGCGCCATATTCATAAATATAGTCGCCGAGGTGGACGACGGCGTCGACCTCGGCCAGGTCGGCGATGGCACGATAGGCGTTGAAATAGCCGTTGGGGTGCAGCGAACACGACACCACGGCCAGCACGACGCGGTCGGTATCGAGCGGCAGGGTGTGGGTGCGGCCGACGGGAGAGGTCACGCCGTCGATGCTGAAGCGGTAAACATAGGTGGTGTCGGGCGTCAGGCCCGTGACGTCGATCTTGACCGTATAGTCGCGGCCGGCATCGGTGAAAAACCTGCCCTGGGCGGCGATGTCGGTGAAGGCGTCGTCGCGCGCCATTTGCCATTGCACATCGGCGCCGGCGGACAGCCCGCTGACCCGTGTCCACAGGATCACCCGGTCGGTCAGCGGATCGCCCGAAGCGACGCCATGCGCAAAACCGACACCTTGCGGCGCCTCGGCCGACGCGCTGAGCGCCGGCGCGGCGACCGCTGTTCCCATGGCCAGCAAGGCCCGCCTGCGGCTGATATGCATGCCTGTCCCCATGGCCCGCCGAGGCCTTGGCGCTTAAGCCGCTTCGATGACAGGGGTTTGGCGTTTAAGTGACGGTTTTGTCTCGAAAAAGTTAACGCAGCCGCTTGCAATGGCGGCGAAGGGAGCTAGGGTCTGCGCAAAGGAGGCGTCATGACCCGGCCGAAAATCCTGCTGACCCGTCCGTGGCCCGAAGCCGCCGAAGCCTGGTTGCGCGACAGGTTCGACGTGACGGTCAACACGTCGGGCGCGCCGCTGACGCTTGACCAGCTCAAGGCGGCCATGGCGGATTATGATGGCCTGGGGCCGACCCTGGGCGACAGGTTGACGGCCGAAGTGCTGGGCAACGGCGGCGCACGGGTAAGGATGATCGCCAATTTCGGCGTCGGGTTCGAGCATATCGACCTGACGGCCGCGCGGGCCGCCGGCATCGCCGTCTCCAACACGCCCGACGTTCTGACCGACGCCACCGCCGATATCGCCCTGCTGCTGATGCTGATGACGTCGCGCCGCGCCAGCGAAGGCGAGCGCCAGCTGCGCGAGGATGGCTGGAAGGGCTGGGGCACGACCCATCTGCTGGGGCAGTCGCTGCAGGGCAAGACCTTGGGCCTGGTCGGTTTCGGCCGCATCGGCCAGGCGACGGCGCGGCGTGGCGCCCACGCGCTTGACATGCAAATCGCCTACACCCAGCGCAACCAGGCGCCGGCCGATATCGAGGCGATGTACGGCGCGCGTTTCGAGCCCGACCTCGATGCCCTGGTGGCCCAGGCCGACGTACTGTCGCTGCATTGCCCCGGCGGTGCGGAAACGTACCATCTGATCGACGCCGCGCGGCTGCGGCGCATGAAGCCGTCCGCCATTCTGATCAATACGGCGCGCGGTTCGGTGGTCGACGAAGCTGCCCTGGCTGAGGCCCTGCGTGCGGGCACGATCTGGGCCGCCGGGCTCGACGTCTATGAACACGAACCGAAGGTCCATCCCGACCTGCTTGGCCTGCGCAACTGCACGCTTCTGCCGCACCTGGGCAGCGCCACGCTGGAGACGCGCACCGCAATGGGCCTGCGCGCCGCGGCCAACCTGGCCGACTTTTTCGCCGGGGAGCCGCCCCGTGACCGCATCGCTTGAGATCGTGGCGCGCAGCGTCGGCGGCTGGCGGGAGCGTCCGCTGGTCATCGGCATCTGCGGCGCCCAGGGTTCGGGCAAGTCGACGGTAGCGCGCGAATTGAAGGAGCGGCTGGAAGGGCAGGGCGACAGCGTGGCCCTTCTGTCGATCGATGATCTCTATCTCGGCCGGGCGGCGCGGGCCATGCTGGCGGCCGAAGTCCATCCCCTGTTCGCAACGCGCGGCGTTCCCGGCACCCACGACGTGGCGCTGGGCCTGAGCCTGTTCGATGCGATGACGGCCGGGGCGACAGTCCGCCTGCCGCGTTTCGACAAGGCCAGCGACGAACCGCTGCCCGTTTCCGAAGGACCGGAAGTGTCGGCGCCGTCGGTCATCCTGTTCGAAGGCTGGTGCGTTGGCGCCCGTCCGCAGGACACGGCGGACCTGGTTCAACCGGTCAACGGGCTGGAGGCCGAAGAGGATAGGGACGCGGTCTGGCGCAACCATGTCAATGAGGCCCTGAAAGGGCCATACGCTGAGCTGTTCGGCCGCATCGACCGGCTGGTCCTGCTGGCGGCGCCGGATTTCGGCATTGTCGGCATCTGGCGGGCGCAGCAGGAACGCTCCCTGCGCCGCCGCCTGCGCCGTGAAGGCCGCGACGGCGCCCACGTCATGAACGACGCCGGCCTCCAGCGCTTCGTCCAGCACTATCAACGCTTGACCCAGCATATACTGCGTGACATGCCGGGACGCGCCGACCTCGTCATCCGCCTCGATGAGCGTCGTCGTCCGATCCACGTGAGCCGCCCCAAACCCTCGTGAAACGATGATCATTTCCGCCGCCACCGACTACCGCGCCGCCGCCCGGGCCCGACTGCCGCGTTTCCTGTTCGACTATATCGACGGCGGGGCCTATGCCGAGCACACCCTGCGCGCCAATGTCGCCGACCTGTCGGGCCTGGCCCTGCGCCAACGCGTGCTAAAGAATGTGGCCGATATTTCCACGAAAGTGGAATTGTTCGGCCAGGCCATGGCCATGCCGGTCATGCTGGGACCGGTCGGGCTGTCGGGCATGTTTGCCCGCCGCGGCGAGGTTCAGGTGGCGCGCGCTGCGAAAAAGGCTGGTCTCCCCTACATCCTGTCGACCGTGTCGGTGTGCTCGCTGAAGGAGGTCATCGACGCCTCGGGCCACGACATGTGGTTCCAGCTCTATGTGCTGAAGGATCGCGGCTTCATGAAGGACGCGCTGGAACGGGCGCAGGCGCTCGGCGTCAAAAAACTGGTGTTTACCGTCGACATGCCGGTGCCGGGCGCGCGCTACCGCGACAAACATTCGGGCATGAGCGGCGACAACGCCGGCATCCGCCGTCTGGTCCAGGCGGCGTTCAAACCGGCCTGGGCGCTGTCGGTCGGGCTGATGGGACGGCCGCACGACCTCGGCAATGTGTCGGCCTATCTCGGCAAGGCGGTCGGGCTGGAACACTACAAGGACTGGATCGCCGCCAATTTCGATCCGTCGATCGCCTGGTCGGACCTGGCCTGGATCCGCGACATGTGGAAGGGGCCGATGATCGTCAAGGGCATACTCGACCCCGAGGATGCGCGCGAGGCGGTCAAGTTCGGCGCCGACGGCATAATTGTATCGAACCATGGCGGCCGCCAGCTCGACGGCGCCCTGTCGTCGGCGCGCGCCTTGCCGGCCATCGCCGACGCGGTCGGAAGCGACCTGACCGTGCTGGCCGACGGCGGCATCCGCACCGGCCTCGACGTCGTGCGCATGCTGGCCCTGGGCGCGAAGGGCGTGCTGCTGGGCCGCGCCTACGCCTATGCGCTGGCGGCGGCGGGCGAGGCGGGGGTCAGCCACCTGCTGGGCCTGATCGACAGCGAAATGCGCGTCGCCATGGCGCTGACCGGCGTGCGCTCGGTGGCGGAAATCGGCCGCGACCTGCTGGCCTGAACGTCACACGTCCCCCTTGCGCGGGCACGGCAATCACGCCATGATGATCCGAAGGCGTCATTTCGCGCAGGCGAATCGCCGGCGAGGGGGCCTGTAAGATTTTGTCCAACAAAGCTTTTTCCGCGCGCCCGGTCCGACGCCGGCCCCGCTTGGCCGTTGCCGTCGTCGAAGACCTTGTCACCGCCATCGTCACCGAAGCTTACGCCCCTGGCGCTGCCCTGCCGCCGGAAAACGTCCTGTGTGACCGCTACGAGGTCAGCCGCACGGTCATCCGCGAGGCGACGACGGCGCTAACCGAAAAAGGGCTGGTGGTGTCGCAACAGGGGCGCGGCACCATCGTCCAGGCGTCGGAACACTGGAGCCTGCTCGACCCGATGGTGCTGGGCGCCCTGTTCCAGCGTGACGACGGCCTGGCCTATCTCGACAACCTGATCGAGATTCGCACCACGCTGGAATCGTCGATGGCGGCCAAGGCGGCGCAGAAGGTCACCGCGGAAGACGCCGCCGAGCTGAATGCGCAACTGGCGAAGCTCGACGATCTGGTCGACAATCCGCAGGCCTATGTGCCCGAGGACGTGCGCTTCCACGATATCATCATGCGGATTTCGGGCGACCGGCTGAGTGCGGCGATCATTCACCGCATCCAGGGCAAGGCACTGAAAAACATTACTTATTTCGGGACGATGAATGCCGAGCACATCCGCATCATCCATCGCGCCCACCACGAAATCCACGATGCCATCGTCCGCCATGACGCCGAAGGCGCGGCGCGGGTCATGCGCGAGCATATCGAATCGTCGTGGCGGAGACGCCGCCCGGCGCTGCGCCTGACGGCGTCTTGATGCCGCGCTGATTTTTTGCCGTTCCGATCCGCATGGCGAGGCGACGCCGCCATGTCTAGACTTGCCGTACATCATGTCCTGCAAGGATATCCGCCATGTTTCGGCTGCCCCGCCTGACTTTCAACGGCTTTTCGCTGGCCTTCGCCCTGACCACGGCGGCGATAGCCCCGACCCTGGTGTCCGATATCACGCCGATTATACCGAAAGCCTGATGTCACAACCCGGCCGGGCAGGCCGGCGTCGGTTCCAGGATCGAGCCGTGATCCCCCTGGCGGTCTCGGTCCTGAAGAGCCCGCTGACCTCAGGTCAGCGGGCTTTCTTATATTCAAATATTCAGAACTTGTATTTCAGGCTGACTTCGGCGGTGTCGCCGTGGACGCCGATCTTGCCCGCGCCATAGGCGGCCGGCGCGAAGCTGGCCTTGCCGAGGTCGTAGTGCTGCCACTCGACGCCGACCGTCCACTTGTCGTTCAGCTGCAGATCCATGCCCGCCCCGACCTGGTAGCCCGAACGCGTATGGCTGACGCTGGCCGTGGCATTGTCGCCGGTCTCATGGATACGCAGACGGCCCGAAGCTGCTGCGGCCTCGGCATAGATCAGGGTGTTGTCGTTGACCACCATGCCGACGCGCCCGCCGATGGCGGCCAGCTGGCTCAGGTTGGTGTCGAAGCCGTGGTGCTCGACCGTCGTGCCTTCATTCTCGCTTACCGTCAGGGACTGCGACGTGCTGCCCTTGAGGCGGGTCGAGGTGAAGCTGCCGAAGACGCCGAAGACGACCTTGTTCGACTGCCAGTCGTGGCTGAGCGACAGGCCGGCGCCGCCCTTGTCGGCCTTGTAGCCGGTCAGCGCCTTGTCGCCGGCATTGGCGAAGCCCGACGGCGACACCTTGCTCCACAGGTAATCGACGTGGACGCCGACCTGGGTGCCGGAAAAGTCGTTGGCCTGGGCCGCCATGGGCGCCAGCACGGTGCCGGCCCCGATACCGGCTATGGCGAGGAATACACTACGCGCGTGGAACATGCAGACACCTCCGCGAATCGATTGGCCCCCTGATGACCTCTGAGGTGCGGTTACACCCACACGCGACGGGGGAAAAGCGGGGACCTCAAATAACGGCCTTGTGTGCCTGACGCGCCACATTGCCTGAACAGGCAATCTGTGGCCACCTGCCGTCATCGGAATGGGCACATGGACCAGCAGACTCGCCAGACCTTCGTCACTCTCATCCAGACGCAGCTGTGGCCGCGCGACAGCATCCTTGCCTACCAGATGCAGTTGCTGGAGCGGCTGTGCCGTCATGCCCGCGCCCACGTGCCCTTCTATCGCGACAGCGGACGCCTGGCGCCCCTGTTCGGCAAGGATGACGACTTCGATTACTACAGCTGGAAAGGCGTACCGGTACTGACCCGCGACGAGGCGTGGCGCAACCGCGACGCCCTGCGCGCCGAAACGGTGCCCCCGGTCATGGAACCTCTGGTCCTGGGCAGCACGACGGGCTCGACCGGCACGCCGCTGCCATTTTACCGCACGGCGCTGAGCCGTACCATGGCAGAGGCGCAGCTGGCGCGGGCGCTGGCCTGGCGGCAGCTGGGCGTGCTCAATCCCATCGCCATCTCCAAGGCGGTGAGCGGCGATGCGGCCGGCCACGAATATCAGGCTGGCCAGTTCATACCCCTGACTGACGGCGCCGTGACCTATGTCGATTTCTTCCTGCCGCCGAAGGGGCAGGCGGCTCATCTGCGCCAGATCGCGCCGCGTCTCATCATGACCTACCCCAGCGTCGCGTTGAGCTGGATCGAGGCGGGTTATGACTTCGCCGGCGTCCACGCCGTCGTCCTGACCGGAGAGGCCTGCACGTCCGAGACGCGTGCGCGGATCGTGGCGGTGTTCCCCGGCCACGTGGTCGAACTCTATTCCGCATCCGAGGCCGGCCCCATCGCGGTCGAAGGGCCGACATCGCGCGACGGCGAGCCGGTCCTCAATGTCTGCGAGGAGAATGTTTTTCTCGAAATCCCGGCCATGGGCTTCAGCCAACAGCGCCCGCAGCCCATCGTCATCACGCCGTTCTACAGCTATGGCACGCCGCTGATCCGCTATGCGCCCGGCGATTACGCCATCTTCGCCCGCGCGCCGGCGAAGGAGACGCCCGGGCTGCGCCGCGTCGACCGCATCGTCGGGCGGGCGCGCAACCTGTTCCGGCGCCGCGACGGCACCTCGTTCTGGCCCAGCCTGTCGAGCGCCAAAATGATGGCCATCGCGCCGCACACCCATCGCCAGCTGATCCAGGAGGACTACGACCGCTTCGTCATGCGCATGGTCTTCGACGCGCCGCCGTCGCCCGGACAACTGGCGCAGATCCGCGATCACGTCGCGGACGTTACCGGTGGCGGTGACATTCTGATTGAGCCGATGGCAGCCATCGACGACGGACGCACCCAGGGCAAGGCGTACGAAAACTTCATTTGCCGGATACCCTGAGCGGGCGTAAGAACCGGGCTCTTTTCACCGCACAGGAGAGCTTCCATGATCCGCACCGCGAACGCGCATTGGGCCGGCGACGGCAAGTCCGGCGAAGGCACGCTGACGACGCAGAGCCACGTGCTCGACAAGCAGCCGTACAGCTTCAAGCTGCGCTTCGAGAACGCCGACGGCAAGGCCGGCACCAATCCGGAAGAGCTGATCGCGGCGGCCCATTCGGGCTGCTTCTCCATGGCCCTGGCGTTCGCCCTGCAGGCGGCCGGCTTTACCGCCACCGCGATCGACACCGAGGCCAGCGTCGACCTGCAACCGGCCGAGGGCGGCTTCGCCATCGCCGCCATCACGCTGAAGCTCAAGGCCGCCATTCCCGGTATTTCCAAGGACCAGTTCGACCAGATCGCCGCCGGCGCCAAGGCGGGCTGCCCGGTCTCCAAGGCCCTAGCGGCTGTGCCCATCACGCTGGAAGCCACGCTGGTTTAGGGAAGCAAGTCGCCCCACCACCACTTCTCTACGCTCGTGGTCCCCCTCCCCACGCAAGCGCGTGGTAGGTATAAAGGGACTTATACCTCCTCGAACTCGAAGAGTTTGGGGAGGGGGACCGCCGCGCCGAAGCCTTGGCGAAGGCGCGGTGGTGGTGGGGCGACTTACTTTTTTTCACTTACCCTGTCGAAATGCGTCCACCTCGCGCGTCAATGTGTTGAGCTGAGTTGTGCTCGAACCTTTTCAGGAGCCATCGACATGAAGTTCTCGCTGATCATTTACGAAACCCCGGAAGCCTTCGCCACCCGCCACGACCCGGCCTATGCCGAGGCGTACTGGGCGGCCTGGCCGGCCTATGCCCAGGCCCTTGTCGAGGCCGGCGCCATGGCCGGCGGCGCGGGCCTGGAAGGGCCGGGCACCGCCACCACCCTGCGCTTCGGCCCGAACGGCCACACCGTCGAGGACGGCCCCTTCGCCGACACCAAGGAGCAACTGGGCGGCATCTTCATCATCGACGTGCCGTCGCTGGACGAAGCCATGAAGTGGGCGGCGCGCATGCCGCTGAAATACGGCGGCTCGGTCGAGGTGCGGCCGAACCTCGACATGGAAGCGCGTGAAGCCAGGCGCCTCGATGCCGGCCAGCACGCCAGCTGACCCATCCGCACAACGGACGGGCGATGCGGTTATCCGTGTCGCCCGTGAAGCCTATGGCCGCCTGGTCGCCTACCTGGCCGCGCGCAGCGGCGATATCGCCGCCTGCGAGGACGCCCTGTCGGCCGCCTTCCTGTCGGCGCTGGAAACCTGGCCGGCGCGGGGCGTGCCTGAGCGGCCGGAAGCCTGGCTGCTGGCCGCCGCGCGCAACCGCCTGCGCGACCAGCACCGCCGCCGCAAGGTTCGCGACGACGGCCAGGCGACCCTGATCACCCTGATGGAGGAAGCGGTGGCGCTGTCCGACAGCCCGTCCAGCCCGTTCCCCGATGAGCGGCTCAAACTGATGTTCGTCTGCGCCCACCCGGCCATCGATGCGACCATGCATACGCCGCTGATGTTGCAGACCGTGCTGGGCCTGTCGGGTGACCGCATCGCCTCGGCCTTCCTGGTCGGGCCGGCGGCCATGGGCCAGCGTCTCAGCCGCGTCAAGGGCAAGATCCGCGATGCCCGCATCGCCTTCGAGGTGCCGGAACGCGCCGAATGGACCGCGCGTTTGCCGCCGCTGCTGGCGGCCATCTATGCCGCCTATGGCTTGGGCTGGAGCGACTATGCCGGCGATGACGGTGGGGCGAGTGGCGGTTTCAATTTGGCTGACGAAGCGCTGGAGCTGGGTTTTGCGCTGCGCGGCCTGATCGGGCTTGAGCCGGAACTGAACGGCCTGCTGGCCCTGATCCTGTATTGTGAATCGCGCAAGGCGGCGCGGATGACGCGCGACGGCGCCTACGTTCCTCTGAGCGACCAGGATACGGCCCTGTGGGATCGTGAGATGATCGGTCTGGCCAATCAATTGCTTAATGCCGCTCAGCCGCTGCGGCGGTTCGGCCGCTTCCAGCTCGAGGCGGCCATACAGGCCGTCCACGCCCGGCGGATGGTCGATGGTGCGGTTGTCTGGGACGAGATCGTCATCCTGTATGAAGGCCTGCTGCGCTACGCACCGTCGCTGGCGGCACACGTCGGCCACGCCGCCGCCCTGATCGAGGCCGGGCAGGCGCAGGCGGGACTTACGGCGCTTGACAACCTCGACGCGGCGCGCCTGGCGACCTACCAGCCGTACTGGGCGGCCCGGGCGCATGTGTTGCACCGGCTGGGGCGGACGGGCGAAGCCGCGATCGCCTATGACCGCGCCATCGGCCTGGCCCGCCATGACGGCCAGCGCGTCTTCCTGCAAGGGCGCAAGGCGCTGTTATAGCGAGCAGCCGGTCTTTTTCGGCATGGCGGTATAGAGGTTGAAGTCGCGCTTGCCGCCGGGTTTGCCGCGCGAAACCATGCCCAGCTGCTGCATATCGACGAAGCAGGCGGCAAGATCGGGACTATGATCGGCCTCGACCACGATCAGCGCCATTCCGGCGGGCACCGGTCCCTGCCACGGATAGCGCTGGCGCTCGATCACGCCGAAGACGGGTGTACCGGGCAGATGGTAACTCAGTTCGCCCTGGCTGCCGTAGTCGGTGGTGGCGATCCATTGCGCGCGCACGGCCAGGCGTTGGGTTTCGACCTGGCGGGACAGGCTGTCCCAGCCGCCGGCCAGGGAGGCCGCGCCGGGCAAGGTGGGCGCGAAGGCGAGCGCCAGTAGGGCCAGGAGGCTGGCCGCCACGCCAATCGGCGCGGCCCAGTCGCGCGCACGCTTCAACGGACCGTCGCCGACACCTTCGGCCATGGCGGCGGCCAGCAGGACGAGACCCGGAAAAGCCGGTGCCGGCCAGTTGCCCTGGATGCGGTCGTGGAAGACGTGAATCAGCAGGTAGGCGAACAGCGGCAGGGGCAAGGCGGCCAGCAGACGCAGGCGGCTGTTCTTGGTCTGAATGGCAGCGAAAGCGCCGACATAGACGAAGGCGAAGACCAGCGGGTTGAGCAGCAGGGGCTGGGTCAGCAGGAACTCGATCAGGTAGCGTACGGTCAGGTGGCTGGCCTCGATGCGGCCGAATTGCTTGGCGACGGTCACCCAGCCGTGCCGGGCATTCCAGATCAGGTTGGGCGCCATCAGGGCGGCGGCGATCGCTGCACCGGCATACGGCCACGGCGTGAGGAGCCACCGGCGCGCCGGCTTGTCGGCGATCATCCACGCAATGACGCCGAGGCCGAGGAAGAAATTGGTGTACTTGGCCTCGACACCCAGGCCGGCAAAGACGCCAAAAACCAGCCACCAGCGGCCGTCCTGCGATGCGATGAGCCGCGCCAGCGCCCACAACCCGCCGGCCCACATCAGCACCGACGGTGGATCCGGCGTGGCGATGACCGAACCGATGCTCAGCAAAAGGCAGGCGTTGAGCCACATGACGGCGCGGCGGGCCACCGCCTCATCGAACAACGCCTTGCCGGCGTCGTAAATGAACCAGCTTAAGCCCAGGAAACTGAGCACGAAAGGCAGGCGTATCAGGACCGCCGCATGGCCGAGCCAGGCGAAGGCGGCGATCCACCAGGCTACCATCGGCGGATGATCGTAATAGCCGAAGGCCGGATGCTGCGCCCACAGCCAGTAATAGGTCTCATCCGGCACCAGCCCCGCGCGCGCCGCCGTCACCAGCCGCAGCACGGTCAAGCCGAGGATCAGCGGCAGGTAGGGAATGGAACGGAGGCGGGCCAGCATGTGCCCTTATTGGCCGGTTTCGCGCGTGCTGGCAACCTGCTCAGGCCGACCACGCTGCCCTGGACGGAGCGGGGCCACCCAGGGCCGGATCACTCATCGAAGCCTGGCCGTCCTCGACGTGGCCGGCGAAGCGGTGCGTGAAGGCGTCATGGCTGAGGCTGAAGTCGTACCAGCCGTGGCTGGCCGACAGGTCGAGCGTCATGTCGCGTCGCTCGCCCGGCTGCAGTTCGATCCGCTGGGGCGCCGCGCCGTAGGCCATGTCCGTCCACATCACTTCAACCGGCGCGGTCTCGCCGTTGGCAAGCGTCAGGATATGGCCGGCCAGCCGGACATCCACCTGGAAGGACTGCATGGCGCGGATGACGCGGGTGAAGCCGTTCGGTCCGATGATATGCGCGATCTGAGTGCTGTCGTCGGGGAAAATCCAGAAGGTCATGCGGTTGCCGGCCGCCACGGTATGGCGCGACGGGTAACCATCGAGGTTATAAACATGGAAAACCACCGCCACGTCGACGCTGTCATTGACCAGTTCGATGGCGAAGAAAGGCTGGCCACCATGGACGATATTGGCTTCCAGCACATAGGGCAAGGGCCGGGCCGGACGCTGGCCCGCCTCCTGAACCGGCATGACCAGGGTCGCAGGCGTATCGGGCGTCGTGGTCAGCACGAAGCTCTTGGCCCGTTCGGCGGCGTCGGCTGTCGCCGGCAGGGTGCCGAAGAACGCACCCGCATCCGGATTGGCGAAATCGAAACAGCTTGTCAGGTCGCCGCACACCGCCCGCCGGTAAGCGCTGATATTCGGCTCATGCACCCCGAAGCGCGTTTCCAGGAAACGGATCACCGAGGTGTGGTCGAAAACCTGCGAATTGACGAAACCGCCCTTCGACCATGGCGAGACGACATAGAGCGGCACGCGGGGGCCGGGGCCGATGGGCGCCGAAACGCCCTTGTCGCTGATATATTCGCCGGTGGTGTCGACCTGGCTGTCGCCCAAAGTCATGCCGCCGAGGACCGACGGTGCGGCCGGGGCCGGCATGTGGTCGAAATAGCCGTCGTTCTCGTCGAAATTGACCAGCAGTACCGTCTTCGCCCACACGTCGGGATTGGCGGTCAGGGCATCGAGCACGCGCGCGGTATAGTCCGCGCCTTCGGCCGGGCTCGATGGCCCGGGGTGTTCCGAATAGGCCGCCGGCGCGACCACCCACGATACCTGCGGCAGCTTGCCGGCCAGCACGTCGGCCTTGAGCAGGTCTAGGTCGCGGGTGCGCAGGCTGCGGGCCGCCAGGTCGGCCAGCGGGCCGCTGTCGGCCTTGTCGGCGACGCGGAAAAGCTTGAAGCCGACCAGAGGGTTGTCGTCAAAATTGTCGTCGGTGTTCTGATAGACCTGCCAGCTTACCCCCGCCGCGGTCAGGCGCTCCGGGTACGTCGTCCAGGTGTAGCCGCCGTGGCCGTGCTCATCGCCGGCCAGGGTGTCGTAGGCATTATAGATCACCGGGCCGTTGTTCTGGCCCGCCGCGTCGACCATGCCGGTCCAGATATAGAGCCGGTTCGGGTCGGTGCCGGCATGGATGCCGCAGTGGTAGGCGTCACAGATCGTGAAGGCCTCGGCCAGGGCATACTGGAACGGGATGTCGTCGCGCGTGAAATGACCCATGGCGTGGTTGTGCTTGGCGGCCGGCCAGTTGGCCATCCTGCCGTGGTCCCAGGCGGCGTGGGCGTCGCTCCAGGTGTGCGGCGTGCCCGTAGCGCGCATGACGTGAAAGTCCTGCGTCGTGTCGAAGCGGAAGGGCGCGATCGACCTTGAGGGATCGTGCTCGTCGGGCTGGACGAAGACGGTGGCCTCGGGCGCCACCGGCGCGGCGAAACGGTCCGAAAAGCCGCGGACACCGCGCAGCGTGCCGAAATAGTGGTCGAAGCTGCGGTTTTCCTGCGTCAGGATGACGACGTGTTCGACGTCGGCGATCGTGCCGGTGCGGCGGCTGGCCGGGATGTCGAGGGCGCGGACGATGGCCGACGGCAGGGCGGCGGCGGCCGCGGCCAGTGTGGCGGAGGTCAGGAAGGTGCGGCGGTCGATGGGCATGGTCTGTCTCCAAGGCCTCATGTTCATTATCCAACGCCCTTCGTCTTATGCGCCGGCCGTGACGGTTTTATCAAGCGGTGCTTGAAATTTCGCCCGGCCATGCGAATTTTACCGCATCAGCCTGAAGGAGCCGACATGTCCGTCCTGTTTTCGCCGTTTTCGCTGCGTGGCCTCCACGTCGGGAACCGCATCGTCATCTCACCGATGTGCCAGTACTCGGCCGAGGACGGCCGTGCCACGGACTGGCACATGCTGCACCTTGGGCACCTCGCCCTGTCGGGCGCCGGCCTGATGTGCATCGAGGCGACGGCGGTCGAGGCCGACGGCCGCATCACGCCCGGCGACCTCGGCCTCTATGACGATGCCTGCGAACAGGCGCTGGGCCGGGTGATGGCGGCGGTGCGGCGCTATTCACCGGTCAAGGTGGCGATTCAGCTGGCTCATGCCGGCCGCAAGGCGTCGTGTCATGTGCCGTGGCAGGGCGGTGCGCAGATCGCGCCCGATGCGCCAGACGGCTGGCGCACCCATGCGCCGTCGGCCGTGCCTTACAAGGACGGCGAAGCGGCGCCGACCGCGCTCGACGCGGCGGGCCTCGAACGCGTCAAGGCGGCCTTCGTGGCGGCGGCGCAGCGAGCGGACCGGATCGGCATCGACGCCATCGAGATCCACGCCGCGCACGGTTACCTGCTGCACGCATTCCTGTCGCCGCTCAGCAACCGGCGCGACGATGCCTATGGCGGAACGCTTGAAAACCGCATGCGTTTCCCGCTGGAGGTCTTCGAGGCCGTGCGCGCGGCTTTCCCGGCCGACAAGCCGGTCGGCGTTCGGGTCTCGGCGTCGGACTGGGTCGACGGCGGCTGGGACCTCGACCAGACCCTGGCCTTCGTCGCCGAGCTGAAAAAGCGAGGCGTCGACTGGATCGACGCCTCGTCGGGCGGCCTGTCGCCGCACCAGAAGATCCCGGTCGGGCCGGGCTATCAGGTGCCCTTCGCCGAGGCGATCAAGGCCATTGGCATAACCACTTTCGCCGTCGGCTTGATCACCGATCCGCACCAGGCCGAGACCATCGTCGCCTCTGGCCAGGCCGATTTCGTCGCCCTGGCGCGCGCCATGCTCTATGACCCGCGCTGGCCGTGGCACGCGGCGGCGGAACTGGGCGCCACGGTCGACGGCCCGCCGCAGTACTGGCGTTCGCCGCCGCACGGCGTGAAGGGCCTGTTCGGCCAGGAAGCAAGTTAAGCCGCCAGCTTTTCCAGCCGCGCGAACAGCCGGGCGTAGTGACTGAGCGCGGCATGGTTCAGGCCCAGCCGCGCCATGACGGCGCAGGGCAATATGTGCGTCCAGTAGGCGCCCAGCCACACCTGGGCCGCATCGGCCCGGCGGCTGACGCCCTCGACCAGGCGCGGTGCCTCGGCATAGTAGCGCGCGGTTAAGGCCCGTCCTGCCGCCGTTTCCGCCAGCGGCCCGTCGCGGAAGGCACGCAATGTCCGCAGTTCCCAGCAGTCGTCGCCGAGGCCGAGCGTTTCCACCGTCGCCGTGGTGAAGAAGCAGCCTCCGCCCGCCGTGCAACCCGGCACATTGGTGGTGTCGTCGGCATTGACGGCGACATTTTTTGCTTCTTTATAGGCCTGGTCTTTGGTCGCCTTGAACATCTGCCAGTCGACGCGGGTAAAGTCGAAGACATAGACCGCCGCCTTCTGGCCATCGATGATGAGGGTCAGCTGCACCGGACCCGACTGCACCGGCGTCAGGGCGTCGGTGTCGAATTCACCGTCGATGGTCAGGTTGAGCGGATCGCTGGTCTGGGTTTCGGTGGTGCATGCGACATCGCCGATCACCGTGGTGCCGGCGCGCAGCTGGCCGCGGATGGACGTGGGCGCTGATGGGACGATGAGGTTGGCATGGAAGCTGGGGCCCAGGATGTCGGCGTTCATGTCGCAGGTCATCAGCGGATGGAAGACATCGACCACATTGCCGGTGGTCGACGGCGCACCGTCCTTGAACGGCGGGTTGATGGTCTGGGACGACGGCGCCAGGTCGATGCTGATCAGGGCGTCTCCACCCTCGTCGTCGAGCGTGTTCTGCGGCGACAGGGTGAAGGTCTGGGTGTAGCGGATCGAATAGGTGTCGGTATCCAGATTGCCGTCGCAGTCGAGCGAGGGCGGCCCGTCATCCGACGACGACGAATCCGACGAGGCCGAGGACGACGACTGCGCCCAGACCGAAGTCGGCACGGCGCCAACAAGGCCCAGGAAGGCGAGAAAGCGGCGGCGCGAATTGTGGTGGACGAACATGACGGCTTCCCCTCGGCTGATAGCTTTGCCGCGCCACCATAGCCCGAACGCCTGTCGTCGTATCCCCGCGAACAGGGGGGATCAGCCGGCTATTTTTGCGACAGCTTTTTCGATGCGGCGGACCAGGGTTTCGGCCGTTCTGGCTTCCTCGATGGCCCGGACGTGCTCCTTGCGGTGCGACGGCGCCAGTTTGTCGAAGGCGGGGCGCAGGCCGGCGGCGTCGAGCGCCGCGGCGAAATCGGCCGGCACCTCGACCTCGCGTGGCGCCGTGTCGAGCGCGATATCGACCGCGATGGCCTCACCGCCCTTCAATCCCGACGCGGTGCGATGAGCAGAGCTGAACGGGATCATCGCCCGGCCGTCCATGACGCCGACGGTCGAACGATAGGCATAGCCGTTGACTGTCAAGGCGACCGCCGGCTTTTTCCCGCCACTCAGGGCCTCGATGACCTCCGGCGGCACCTCGATGCCTGTATTGTTGCCGGTCTGAAGCAGGGTGGTGTGGAATTTCATTTCAGCAGCTTCCGGGTGATCCTGCGCGCGCCATGCAGGATACGGAGAATGAGGACGGTATTCTCCCTCGGATCATAGTCGTAAATGATCAGGTAGGGAGAAACCACATCGATGCGTGTTGACAGCCCCAGCCGTGGTCGCCGTGGGCCACTTTCCGGATAGGCCGCCAGCTTGTCATAGGCCGCGCTGAACAGGCCGAGATATTTGACGGCGATTCGCTTACCAGCCTCGGTGGCAAGATAGTCGGCGATGTCCGCGGCATCCTGGCGTGCGCTCGGAGACGCGGTGACGCTCGCCATCAATCCTTCAGGCTCGCAATAAGCGCGGAATGGTGCGCCTTCATTTCTTCCAGCGTAACGACTTCGCCGCGTTCGACTTCTGCGCGGGCCTCATCGACCAGCGGTCTCGCCCAGGCGAGGTCATCCTCGTCCTCGATCATGGCGACATCGATCAGGTGGGCGATCGCCTCATCGGCTGAGGCGAACTCACCGCTGGCGACACGGGCATCGAGCCAGGCCTGCTGTTCGGGCGTGAAGGTCATGGTGTAACCTTATCACTTCCCGGCCACCTGCACCAGCGACGGGGCGGACTTGGCGAAGGCCTTGTCGCCACCGCTGACGGTCAACTGGCCCGACGCGTCGTTCCAGTGCAGGGTGGTCACCGTGCCCTTGCCCTTCTCGTAGTCGTAGGAGGTGCCGTCGTCGTCATAGAGGGCGAAATCGCCGTCCTTGCCGGGATAGACCTTGATCGACGCGATGGTCTGCTTCGATGCCGTGGACTGGATGTCAGAACCGACGGGCAGGATCGAGCCGGCCCTGACGAAGACCGGGATTTGGTCGATCGGCGCATTGACCTTGATCCACTGGCCGCCGGTCAGCTTTTCGTTGGTCCAGTAATTGTACCAGTCGGCGCCGGCCGGCAGGTAGACATCCTTGACCGTCTGGGCCTGCTCGGTGACCGGCGCGACCAGGAAGTCCGGCCCGAACATGTATTCGGTGCCCAGGTTGGCGACGTTGGGATCGCCGGGGAAGTCCATCCACAACGCGCGCATGAACGGCGCACCGGTGTCATAGGTCGTCTTGGCGCTGGAATAGATATAGGGGATCAGGCGATAGCGCAGCTTGTCATAGGACGCCAGGATCGGCTCGGCCGCCTTGCCGAACTCCCAGATCTCGGTGTGCTTGCGGTCGCCGTGGATGCGCAGGGTCGGCAGGAAGGTGCCATATTCGAACCAGCGCGTGAACAATTCCGGATAGTCGTGGTTCTGGCCGACCGTGTCCTCGGCCCCGGCCGGATCGAGCAGGGGCGGGTGGATGGCGTTGGTCGTCTGCGGCAGCCACTGCCAGCCGCCGATGTCGTTGCCCCAGTAGGCGATCCCGGATGCCGTCATGTTGAGGCCGGTCGGGATCTGCCGGGTGAGGGCTTCCCACGTCGGGTTGATATCCGACGACCAGAACAAAGCACCGGTACGCTGAGAACCGAGATAGGCCGCCCGCGCCAGGATCAGCACGCGCTTGTTGGGCTTCCATTCGCGCATGCCCTGGGCGACACCTTCGACGTGGACCAGCGGATAGAGGTTATGCAGCCGGTCGCCCGATCCGGCCTGGTAGAAATAGCTGTCCGGCACCAGGTCCGGCTCGGTCTCGTCCAGCCACGGGTAGTCGAAGCCGTGCGACAGGATGTTGTCGCGGGCGTGCTCCCAATACCACTTGCGCGCATCCGGGTTGGTCTCGTCGATCAGGGCGCCGGTGCGGTCGGAGCGGAACGGCAGGCCGTCGACGGTGTGGCCGTCCTTGTCCTTGAGGAAATAGCCCTTGGCGTCGAGTTCGTTGTAATAGCGGCTCGACGTCTCGAACCGCGGCCAGATCGAGATGATCGACTGCATCCCCATGTCGTGAAGCTGCTTGTTCATGCCGTCGGGATCGGGGAACTGAGCCGGGTCGATGTCGAGCTGGCCCATGCGCGTCCAGTAGAACCAGTCGACGACCATGACGTCGAGCGGATAGCCCTTCTGGCGGTAGGTGTTGGCGACGCGCAGCACTTCCTGCTGGCTATCGTAGCGCGCCTTGGACTGGATCAGGCCGAAGGCGGCCTTGGGCGGGATCGGCGTCCTGCCGGTTACGCGGGCATAGGCGGAATAGATATCCTCCGGCGTCTTGCCGGTGATGATGAAGAACGAGACGCGCTCGCCGACCTGGCTATAGATATGGGTCGAATTGTTGACCCCGGCGACCAGATGGGTGTCCGACGGATTGTCCCACACGATGGCGTAGCCCTTCGACGAGACCAGCATCGGCACGCACACCGTCTCGCCGAACGGCGCGTCGTACCAGTGCTTGCAGTCGATGGCGCGGCCGCGCAGGTCCAGTATGCCTTCCTGGTTCTGGCCGAAGCCGTAATAGTGCTCGTCGCGGTCCGACGAGAAGGTGGCGCCGACCTGGTAGGTCGCCTCGCCCGAATCCTCGTGTGGGGCCATTTCCCAGCCGTTCATGCTGACCAGCGCATTGCCCGACGCGTCCGAGACCTGCAGCCCGACCGGGGCCAGCGACGGGGCGAAGTACTTCTCGCCCTGGCTGGGCACATGCGGCGGCGGCGCGGCATTGACGTGCAGGGTCAGGGCGGATGACGCGAAGGTGTCGCCGTTCGCATCGCCCGACTGTTTGAAGCCGGCATTGTCGGCGTGGTCGGTCAGGACGCCCCATCCGGCGGGCTTCAGCGCCTCGGCCTTGTCGGCGGCGATGGTGACGTGAACGACATTGGGCCCGTAGGCCTCGACGCTGACCCAGGCGCCGTTGCGATCCAGTGTGGTTATCGGCGCGGCATGAACCGTGGTGGCGATAACAGCGGCGGCCAAGCCGGCCAGCAGGCTGCGGACAATCATCGACGTCTCCCTGATAACGCTATCATTTTTTACAGGAGCTAAGGCTAGAGCGATTGGCCGTCAATCGCAATCCGGCAAATTGTGCGACAAAAGAGAGTGCCGCTTCGCCCATGAAAAACCGGCGCCCGTGAATTTCACGGACGCCGGTTTGCAAGGATTGGAATGGAAAATCAGTCGAGCCGCAGTTCCAGCTTCTCGTCGGTCAGGCGCTTGGCCTCGATGGCGCGGTCCTTGAGGATGGCCACCGCGTTCCACAGCCTGGCGATCTCGTCGTCGCGCGGCGAGGACGGGATGGCGGTGTCGTAGGCGCCCTCGGAGATGCGGATCACCGACTGGCTGATGCGCTTCAGCGGATTGGCGATGCCGTTCAGTGCCACCCACAGCGAGGCCAGCAGCATGACGATGGTGCCGGTGCCGGCGATCAGGATGAAGTCCAGCATGCGCTGCTGCTGATAGACGCGCAGGGCTTCCTGGGTCTGCTGCTGCCGCGCCTGAATGCCGGCGACGATGGTGTCGAGGTGGGCCTGGAAGACTTCGCGGCCCGAAATGGCCTTGGGGTCGAGGCCGAACTTTTCCGCCGCCGCCGGTCCCTGGGCTTTGGCGATGGCGATGACCTTCTCGCCGAAGGCGCCGACGCTGTTGGCGCCGTATTGCATGTCGCTGAAATAGGGCACTTCGCCCGGCCGCTGCCATCCGCGCCAGTCGCTCATCAGGGCGCGGGTCGCGTCGATGCGGCCCTGCAAAGCGGCGGCGCGCTGGTCGAGTTCCTGCGGCGTCTTGGTCAGGTAGATGTTGCGCATCTCGATGATCGAATCGGCGACCAGCAGGTTCAGGCGTTCGCCGCGGAAGGCGTCGTCGGAGGCACGGGTGTATTCGGCGATGGCGCGCTGATAGTCCTGCATCGTCATCAGGCCCAGCGCGCAGATGGCGGCGGCGACGACGGCGAACGTGGCGACGAGGGTGAGGATCTTGGCCTTGATGCTCATGACGAAAAGACTTGTACGCGGAGGGATGGGGAGTCTAAGCCTAGCAGACAAGGCTTAATATTTTCCCCGGACAGGAGAATGCCATGAAGACTCGTGCCGCCGTTGCGTTCGAGGCCAAAAGGCCGCTGGAGATCGTCGAGGTCGACCTGGCCGGACCGCAGGCCGGCGAGGTTCTGGTCGAAATCCGGGCCACCGGCATCTGTCACACCGACGCCTATACCTTGGACGGTTTCGACAGCGAGGGGCTGTTCCCGTCAATCCTGGGCCACGAAGGCGCCGGTGTGGTGGTCGAGGTCGGCGCCGGCGTGACCTCGCTGAAACCCGGCGACCATGTCATCCCGCTCTACACGCCCGAATGCCGCCAGTGCAAATCGTGCCTCAGCCGCAAGACCAACCTGTGCACGGCCATCCGCGCCACGCAAGGAAAAGGCGTCATGCCGGACGGCACCTCGCGCTTCTCCTACAAGGGCCAGACGATCCACCACTATATGGGCTGCTCGACCTTTTCTAACCACACCGTCCTGCCCGAGATCGCGCTGGCGAAAATCCGCGATGACGCGCCGTTCGACAAGGCCTGCTACATCGGCTGCGGCGTGACGACAGGCGTCGGCGCCGTGGTCAATACGGCCGGTGTCGAGCCGGGATCGAACTGCGTCGTCTTCGGACTGGGCGGCATCGGGCTCAACGTCATCCAGGGCCTGAAGATGGTCGGCGCCGACCGCATCGTCGGGGTCGATGTCAACGACGCCAAGGCGGAGTGGGGCAGGCGCTTCGGCATGACACACTTCGTCAACCCCGCGAAAGTGTCCGGCGATCTGGTCGCCCACCTGGTCGAACTGACCGGCGGCGGGGCGGACTATACATTCGACTGCACCGGCAATGTCGATGTCATGCGCACGGCGCTCGAAGCGTGTCATCGTGGCTGGGGCGAATCGATCGTCATCGGCGTGGCGCCCGCTGGCGCCGAAATTCGCACCCGGCCGTTCCAACTCGTCACCGGCCGCGTCTGGAAGGGCTCGGCCTTCGGCGGCGCGCGCGGCCGCACCGACGTGCCGAAGATCGTCGACTGGTACATGGA
>OUNJ010801182.1_pt1 | contig 23244 bp, 18 predicted proteins | sample 1755361 | NCBI WGS metagenome assembly OUNJ01 (sample SAMEA3914825, study PRJEB12502) | metagenome | biome: forest; material: soil | place: USA | collected 2012-03-12 | depth 0.1 m
TGCTCGACCCGCTCGACGACCAATATGAATCGCGCGAATTTGGCCTGTTCGGCCGCAAACGCTACGAGGATTTGCGCGACAACCTCGCCGCCGTGCGTAACTTCATGATGAAAACCTACTTTGCTTCCAAACCGCCCATTCTGAGCGAAGCCAAAGCCAAGGAAGCCATGAAAGAAATCGCCGCCTATCTTGGTGACGGGCTTTATAACAACTTCCTGTTCGGCGGCATCATCCCGAACCATGACCCGAGCCAGCCACATATCGATCTGTGGAAAGCGATGAAGCCGAACGGCGAAGGCGCGCAATATATCTACGAAAAAATCCTCGAACGCCAGAAACGCTCCGACTGGGCGCGGCCGTTCGACGCGGTGAAAGTGCTGTTCGGCGGCCAACAGGCAGAGGATTGGAAGCTGCCCGGTGCCGAGCATACGCATTTCACGGACCTGTTCACTACCGACATCGCGCCGAACACGCAAGTGTCCGGGAATCCGAGCCTTGCCGAAATCGAGGGCGCGATCATCGCGGCCACCGGCACAGTGGAAGCGGCCAAAGCCCAGCTCGCGAAATTGCAGGAACAAAAGGCACTGAGCGCCAAAGCGGCCGAACTGAGCGACCTTGGCGACCATTTGCGCTTCCGCAATTCGGATCAGAACAGTGTGGCGCTGATGGATGCGGGCGAGCGCCGCAACGCGGTCGAAATCGCCAAGGACATCCTCAAAGGTTTCAAGCTGAAATTCGGCAATGCGCAGGTGATGGATGGGCTGAAGCTCAACCCCACGGATGAAGTCGGCGTGCTCGGCAAGCTGGATGGGGTCGCGAAAATTTACAACAGCCTGATCGCTTGGGCGAAAACCACCGGCGATACGTTGATCCTGCAAAATCCGGCGGTGCTGGCCGCAAGCCAGGCGGTCGGCCAGTTGAGTTACCTCGCCAAGCAAGAAGCGCTGCGCTTTGCCCAAGCCGCGGGCAATGGCGCGCTTGCCGAACAAATCACGGCCCAATTGCAATCCATGCCGAAAAGCTTCTTGCCGAAGGCGGGCGAAACTTTCGCTACCCTGCTCGATACGCTGCAAAACGGTATCGAAACCGTGCTGAACCGCACGCAGGAAGTGGGCGTTACCGGCGGCATGGTCGGCCATAGCATCAACGGCAATGCGGGCAGCGGCCTGCATCTCGACCCCACCGCTGGCATCGCCCAGCAGACGGGGGTGGAAAGCGCCATCAAACGTAATGCGCAGGCATTGCAGATGGCCGAGGCAGAAGCGCAGATGCTGGCGCAGCAAAATAGCCATGTCCTCGAGAAAACACGCCGCCAGCAGCCGGGACAGGCAACTGCCCCTGCCCCCGCCCCGGCGCGCGGTCCAGCGGGAACCCGTGCGGCCAACATGATTGCCGCCAACCGGCAGCGTCAGGCAACGGCGACCAGCACGACACGTACTGCGGCACCGCTCAACCCTGCGCTGGCCCAGCAGCAGCGCAATAACCTCGCGATGAATGCCCGGCTGAATGCGCAAAGCCACCTGCATGATGAGGAACACGAGCATCAGGATATGTTGTTGCGCCAGCAGATCGCGGCACAGCGTGCGGCAGCCATGGCAAAAGCGAATGCGATGGCGAAAGCAAGCGGCGTGAAGCCCATCAATATGCAAGGCGTTACCGGGCCGATGGTGGCGACGGGCAAACGCATCGACCCACAAACCGTGCGCAGTAGCATGGTGAATGCGCCAACACCTTCCGTCACGCAACATGCCAGCCATTCGACGCTGGATGACGAACATCCGCCGATGCCGACGAACCCGCGCGGCAGCGGGCGCGGGTTTTAGCCTGACTCACCCGCTATGAAAAAAGGCCCCGGTCGGGGCCTTTTTAGTATTCGTATTTTCCCAAGGAATTATACTTGCTCCGGCGTTGCCGCGTTCGGGTCGAAGTTCGGGTCATTCGGGTTGAGCGGGCCATTCAGCGGACGCTTTGGGCCGCAGGGGCTGCCAACCGCACCGACGCAGGGGCTTTTCAGCACTTCGATTTTTTCCGACGAGCAGGCCGCCAGCGCCAGCACTGCCGTCATCCCGATAAGCTTGATCGCGTAACGTTTCATAACCCAACCGTTACGCGATCGGCAGCGAAGAATCAAGCGAACTCGCCCGCTATCCCCAAATTATTGAGGCGGGCCAAGCCTTTTACCACTCATATTCTGGCTGGCGTTCTTCGCCCCCGCCCCACCTGCGCTGGGATTCGTCGTATTTCCTCCGGTTGTAGCATTATCGCTGGCACTACCCATCGGGTTGAGGCTTTGGCGCCCGCCCGCATCGATACTCGCGTAGGAGTTCGATAGCTCGTTCGCGATGCTCTCGATGCTATCCGCGAATTTGCCAGCAACATAGATGAGGATGAGGAAGCTCAAAATATCGACGATATTGATCGGGTAAGGCTTACATTTCTGCCCAGCCAGCGAATTTCCTTTATCATCGACTACACCATTTGGATAGACGCCACCATTCAACTGGCAGCTGAGTGGCCCCTTCCAATCTTGTTTCTCTACGTCAGGGAATTGCTGGCCCGCTGGCTTGAAGCGCCAGAAAGCGACTTTGTTCGGGCCGCCTGACACATTGCTGTATTCCGACCAGCACAGTTCCGCGCCGCCCATCATGTCATTCATCGAGCTGGTAATCATCACCATGAAGAAGGAGATGAAGGTGAAATAGAGGATCGGCCGCAGTGACAGGAAAACGAGCAAATTGACCCAGCCGCTGAAGATCTGGCGTGTGCGGTCGAACAGCAGGAAGATGAAAAATACCGGTGCGACACCGAACAGCAGCGCGCGCACGAGGAACGCGAGGGCATAGGTTTTCAAGCCGTTCAGCAGCAGTTTCACGACGCCCCACGCCGCCCAGGCGATCAGGAACGATATACCCATCCCATAAGGGCCGCTGGCGAAAGTCGCGCCCAGCACTGCGATGATCATATCCGGGCTGAGGAAGACATGGGCAAGATGGTCGAGCGATTGGAAGGGCGAACTGCCAGCCGTGATCGGCACACCGGTGCCGATAGACATGACCTCGCTGATGATCTGGTCCGTGCCATCATTGAAAAAAGTCGCGACATACTGGTTGAAATAGTCCCAACCTGCAGGCGAAGCGATTGTATAGATAATCCCAAACTTGATGATGCGCACCAGCACCTGCCCGAAACTAGGCTGCACGATGCCGAACGTGAAGCCGATACCGTAGAAAATCACCATCAGCGAGGCGCAGGCATTGAGCACGATGTTGTAGCTGTTACTACCTGTGAAGGCCGTGAATAATTGTTGCGACGCACCGTTGATGATATTTTTGATGTAGGTGGTGATGTCGGTAAGCAAATGCCCGTCATTCGTGCCCGTATCCGCGTTCAGTTGGCTAAGGTTGGTGCATTGCAGGTCCGTCGGTGTCGGCTGTGGCGTCGTTTGCGCCTGCGCCGCAACGGGCAGCAAGGAAAGCGTGCCTATGAGCATTACCGCGCAACAGAGCATCGTCAGGTAGGATAAACAGCGCTGGCTCATAGCATCCTCATGAATTATCTTTCGGTGTTTCGAATAGCGCTTTGAAGCTATCCCTTGCGGCATCAGGCATGGCACCAAAAACCTGTGAGCCACTTTTCGTTATCAGATTTCCTGACTTGTCCTTGTACTGGAATGCGTTCTGGGCCGCTTTATAAGCATTCTGCGCACGGTATTTCATCCCCACGTTATTGGGCAGGACATTGTTATACGCTTTGATAGCGCTGGTTTTGCCCAGCATTTGTGCGATCATGTTCGGCCATGCCGCCATACCCGCATTGACGAGCCACGCGAGAATGAACAGCTCCAGCAATTCATTGAAAGCGATTTTCTCGAAATTATCTTTCTGGGTTTGTGTCAGCCCGCTGATATTTTGCTTCCACACGCTGGGGGCGGTAAGCTGGCTGCCAGGATCATTGCCGCCATTTGCCGTTCCCATGCTCGGGAATTGTGTCATCGGACTACCGAATGTTTCCAAAGCAGAGGCGATCGTCAGTGGGTTGTCCTGATCGAAGCGCAGCGCGGTCGGATTGCCGGTGATCGGGTGCGTGCCGAGCTGGCGCGGCGATTGCACGGCGTCCTGGATGTTGCTCTGGACGAGCAGGTTTTGCAGCAACGAGCCCGGCGCGAACAGCATCTGGTCATAGACGATGAGAGAGAACATCGCATAGGCACTGATCAGCATCGGCGTGAGGAAGGCCGTCAGCATGATGCGCCAGCTATTGTCGAAATAATTGTTTGTGATCCTGAGGAAACTCAGCGGCAGGAAGATCGGGCAGAGGATGACCATCAGGCAGATGGTGAGGTAGCTGGTCAGAAACCCGACGACAGTGCGTACCACCATCATGAATACCGACCAGAGCACGCCGAGCATGCCGAGGAAGACGACGACGCCCCACGCGCCGCCAAAGAGGAACCCGGTCATCAACCCGAAGAAGCTGCTGATGAGCACCATATTCGCCGTTTTCTTGCCGGTATTGGGGTCGGTGCCGGTGCTGTAGCCAAACAGTTTACCCGTGACGCAATCCATCAAGCCCCAGACCGCAGGGGTGTTCGGGCCAGAATAAGTAGCGACGTCGCAATTCAGGCTGGTGTTGCTGATGGCGCCGGTCACGACCGTCTGCATTTCATCCATCGAGCCGTAAATGGCGGGGATCAACTTACCGGCGCCGGGCTGCCCCTGCCCGTCATACGGCGCGATGTTGCCAAGGTCGCTCAACACCGTCGCCACGAGGGCGATTTTGAGCAGCAGGATGAGGCCCTGTTTGTAAATTTCCGGCTCGTTCATCAACACGCGCACGCCGAACAGCACGAACACCAGCGCGAGGAAAGAATATAGCACCGGCGTGAGCCATGCCACCATCGCGGCGGCGAATTTCATGGTGGATTGCTCGATGGTGAACTGCATGCAGGGAACGATTTTACTAATTAGCGCACCGCCGACCGCCGCGTTCACATCGCTGCAGGCCACGGGATTGCCCGTTGCATCGGCAGTTTGCGTGTTGCCGGTGGAATAGGCCCCGTTATAGTTAGCGGGCACGGCCGGGTCCGCCCAGGCTGGTGCGCTCGCGAACAGCGCCATCCCGGTGCTCAGCACCAGCGCAACCAGCATCATCCATGTGCGGGGTGCCGTCATTTTTTTATCCCAAGGGCGCTGGTGATATTGCCTGTGATGCCCGCAAGTTTCGACCCGATGAGCCCTTTACCGCCGCCAAGCGAGGCCAGGTCCGCCGACTGGCCGTAATCGCCGAGCAGGTCGGTACCGATAGCCGGGACGATGCCGAGCACGCCGTTCAACACGAACACCACCATGCAGCAGAAGAACAACGAGGCAAGCACCATGCGCGACATTTGCTGGTCGGCCGTGCCGGTCGTCGGTGCGGGCAGTGGCGGCTGGTGGGCCGCCGCCATCATGCCCCAATCGATCCGGTTCATTTGCAGCTTGAACCCGTAGAACGTGTTGCACACTTTCTTGAGGTTGCCGGTCGTATCGGCCTTGATATTATTCGGCGTACAATCGCTGTACTTGGCCTGGTTGAACAGGCCGCCCGCATCCTTCACGTTGATGGTCGGCGGCGTCGGGTTATCGGCTTTGATATTCGCCACTGACCGGTTCTGCGGGTTGATGATGGATTTGCAATCCGTACAGGCCGGGTATGTCAGTGGCGTCGCGTTCGGATCGTTCGGCGCAAGCAACGTTCCATCCGGATGGCGCATCGCGGTCAGGTAGGCGTTGAGGTCGAAGCCCGGCTGGCGCGAAGCATCGCCCGCGATGTTATACATGATCGAGTAATTGCCGCTGAACGCCGCAAGGTCGACCGCCGTGATCGAGAAAATCACGAAGGCCAGCATGAGCGTCGGCTGCAGGGCGAACGAAATCAGCATTTTCGACCATTTCTCGAAATACTGGTAGCCTTCCTTGAACAGCAGGAGGGGAATAATCAGCGGGGAGATAATCACGAGGAGTGTGATGCCGATATAGCCCGCGATATAGGTAAAAAAGGCGCGGATAATCAGCTTCAGCAGCCCGAGGATGAAGAACAGCCCCACCACCGCCATGATCGCGCCAAGCACCGAAGTCTGCATGCTGCTGAAGAAGAAATAGAGCAGCGAGCGTGCGACCGTAATATTGCTTTTGGTCGGGTCGGCATTGTTGAGCAGCGTGTTATAATAAATGTTGCCGGTCGTGTCCGGCGGGTCATTCGGGCCGGGCATTATCTTGATACCGATCACCGAATCGATCAGGCAATCGATGCCAAGCCATGGCGTAATCACCGGCTTGCTTGGGTCGGCCGCGGCCTGTTGCGAAATCATGTTCTTCAGGCAGACGCTCTGGCCGAAATCGCTGCCCGCCGCATCCGCCGCGCCGCTCGAAGGCGCGTAGCTCACCACCGCCGCCGCTGTTTCATCCATAATACTGGTCACGGTGGAGAGGATCCACGGGCTGCTCGTCACGAACGCGGAAACCGCCGCCAATTTGATGAGCACGACGAACGTATCGCGCCCGACTTTTTCGACCATCCCCATGCTGAGCAGGATACCGTAGAGAATCACCGCGAAGGTCATCGCCGCCGCGATGGTATTTTCGAGGTACGGGTAAATCTGCGCAAAAAATGTCGCGGATGCATCGTTGATGGTTTCGCGCAGGCAGCCCGCAAGTTTATGCGTGAGCCCGGCATAAGCGGCGCACCCAGCTGGCGGGGTGGCGGCGGGCGTCGTCGTTGGCGCAGGCGTGGTCTGGGCAATCGCGGGCAGCGCTACGCCTGCCAGCAGCAGGCAACCGATCAGCACCATCCCCCAATTCCGCGCGCCCATGCGCATCACATCTCCTTGATTCGCTTATTGAACACTGGCAGCCACGCCGCGACATCATCGCCGACTTGCGCGCGGATTTCATCGAGCAGCGCGACCGTTTCCGCACGGCCCGACAGGATGCTGATAATATCTTCGAGCCCCGAAAGGTCGATGCGCGCGACGACTACATCCTTACCCTGCTTGACGAGGAAATAGCGCGTTGCCGGGTCGGTATTTTTCAGCAGGTTGAATTCGCGCTCGCTCAGCATGAAGGCTTTGCGGTAGGGTTCCGTCGCTTTCGGGTTCGGCAGGAAGATCTGCGTCGCGGTTTGCTGGATCAGCGTGTCGGAAATACTGCTGTTCACCGCATCCTCTACCGACTGGGTAGCGAACACGACCATGCCGTTCAGCTTCCGCAGCGTCTTCAGCCAGTCCTTGATTTTGCCCGCGAAGATTTTGTTATCGACCAACGCCCATGCCTCGTCGAGCACGATCATGGTCGGCGTACCGTCGAGCGACATCTGGATGCGCTGGAACAGATAGAGCAGCACGGGCACGAGGCAGGCTTTGTTGGCGAGCACGTCGCCCATCTCGAAGCCGAAAATATTGCTGCTCTTGAAGTTCACGTTATCTTCGACCGAGTCGAACACCGGCGCAAAGCGACCATTACTGTGCCATTGCTTCAGGCGCGTGGCGATGCTGCCCGGCCCTTCCATACCGAAGAACGGCGCGATGTTGCGCAACACGCGGTCTTCCTTACGCAGTTTGTAGGTGCCGTCGATCGCACGTTGCACGACTTCCTGGTCCTCGGCGCTGATCGGCTCGTCATTTACCGCAACGAGCGAGGCCAACCACTCAGCGATGAAGCTGCGATTTTCCGGCGTGTCGTCCATCTGCAGCGGATTGAAATGGCATTTCTTACCCGGATCGATATGGGTGTAAGCGCCGTTGAGCGCGCGCACGAAAATCTCCGCCCCGCGGTCCTTATCGAACATGAACAGGCGGCAATTGAATTTAAGCGCCTGCGCGCAGAGGAAGTTCATCAGCACCGTTTTACCCGCACCGGTCGGGCCGATGATGGTGGTGTGGCCGACATCGCGCGAGTGGAAATTGAAGAAGAACGGCGTGCCCGAGGTGGTGTCGAACACCGTCACCGCATCGCCCCAATGGTTGCCCGCAATCTTGCCGACAGGATAATTATGCATCGCCGCAAAACCCGCGATGTTCAGCGTGTTGATGCGTGAACCGCGGCCAATGAATTCGCTGTTGGCGGGCAATTGCGCCCAGTAACATTGTTCGAGGATCAGCTTTTCGCGCACCGGGTTGATGCCGACATTGACCATCTCGGCGATCACCATCGACACGGCGGCCTCGAGCGCGTTCAGATTATCCTCGATGCACATCACCGTGAGGTGGTGCCGCCCCATCGCGATATGGCCGGACATGGTCATGTCCGTCGCGTCGTTGATTTCGAGCACCTGGCTCGTCGCGAGATCGTTCGAGTTCGCCATGCGGCGCTGTTGCAACTGCATCGAGCCGATACTGGATTGCCGGTTCTCGAAAGCATAGCTTTGCGACATGACGAGCTCGAACGGCATTTGCAGGAATGCATCCATAATGCCCGCAGCGGTGTGCGGCGAATATTCCTTGATGCTGACCATCGCCGCGTAGCGCGTACCGGAAGCGGAGCGGATTTCGATGGCGCGGCTGCCGAAATAGAGTCGACTCGTCGGCAAATAATGCGCGATGTCGATGGTCGGCACCAGCATCGGCTGGCTCGGGCCACTATTGACGAGGCGGCCGAGGAATTCGAGCGGCTCGGACAGTGCGCCGAATTCGCTCATCGTCGTAGTGAGCACGCGCGCGCCGTAATCGCGGAACGTAGCGAGGACGCGGTAGACCGCCTCGCGCAGTTCCTTGTGCATTTCCTGCAGCTGCACCGCGTCGGCGTCTTTGTTGGTTTTCTGCTCGAGCTTGTCCATCAGGCTCTGCAGTTTCGCCGCGCCCTTGGTGTCGTCTTTGCGGATGACGGTGATGTAAAGCTCGTTCACAAAGGTCGAGCGCGAATGATGCTTCTTCCTCCAGCGCTCGTCGAGATGGGCAGCAAAGCCCGGCGGCATTTTGCCTTCGGGATAGGCACTCTGGCGGCGGCGCACCATATGGAACCACATGGAGAATGTGCCTTCCGCCATCGACTTATACAGCGAATTGCGCACCATCTTTTTCATGTCGACGACATCGTCATCCGCTGTCTCGAACGAGAAACCCTCGATCTTGATGATCTGCATCAGCTCGCGGTTTTTGGTGATGATGGTTTCCTTATCCCAATGGTGGTCATAAGGAATGAACAAGGCCGCCGAGATTTCGCGACCCGCGATATCCGCTTTCGAGACTTTGCGACGCTTGAGCGGATGGAGGATGAAACTCATCTAAAACACATCGTAGGAATTGGTAAAGGAGTGGTAGGCGCGGTTCCACGAGCGGAAGCCCCATTTCATGCGCAACATCCACAGCTCGATCGCGCGCGGCTCTTTCAGGCAGAGCAAATAGCCGAAGCCATGGATGACGAGCGCGAGCGGCAGCACCGCCACCGATTTGGTGTTGATGAACATAATCATGCAGAGCATCGCGTTGAGCACGAAAAACATGTAGCTTACCCCCGCCACCATGGGCGGGCGGGCGAGACCCTGGAACAGCGGATCCGCACCGAGACGACCAGACGCCATAAACTCCCCTTCGCTATTCTTGTTTTTGTATCAGCCACTTATGCCATTATCGCGCCGTAGGATTGCGCTAGCTAATTATACTGGCACCTTACCAAATTACCAAGAATTTACTAAAATTGCGTTAACCTGACGCGCTGTAGCCCATTGATTGTGACGCAAAAACCATCCGCCACGCGCGCGACTACCCTTATACCAGAGAATTATGACAGTTGTGTGACAATGGGCGCATTTGCTGTGCGCAACGGCAATTATCCAGCGATGCTGTTCCTACGCGCAAAACGCTCCGCCATCGCGAGCCAGATCACCTGCCCTTTACGCAGCCAGATGCCGGTGATGAGCAGCAGCGGAAATGCCAGCCACTGCACCACTTCAAACGTATGCGGCATAGCGTGCAGCGGGCTGTAAATATACAGGCACTGATAGATCGCCACAGCGATATGCGTGTTGCGTGCGAGGATGCGGCTGGTTTGGTATTGCATGCGCCCCTACTTCGCCGCGTTCAGGCGCAGGCTGCCCCATTTGCCGTCTTTCTCATCGTTCGGGCCAGCGGCGTAATACAACGCGTTGCTGTCGCCGAGGCTCGAGCCATTGCCGAAAATGATCGCCCAGATTTTTTCGATTTTCACCGGCTTGCCCTTGGCCGTTTTCATGACATCGACGAATTCATGCGTGCTCGGATCGAACGCGGCGATCGTGCCATCGCCGAAATTACCGACGAGCAATTTGCCCGAGAGCGCGCCGAAATTATCCGGTGCGAAGGCCATGCCCCACGGTGCCGAAAGATGGCCGTCATCCTTCCAGACAGCAACGAGTTTCCCGTCCTCCGTGAACTCGGCTAAGCGGCCCTGGCCGGGCTTGTCCGTATCTTCCTCGCCAGCATAGAGTTCGCCCTTTTTACACTCTTTTTTCTTCAGCCCTTCTGCATCGCAGAATTTCGTTTTTGCGTAGGTGACAAATACGTGATTTTCACCGCTCGGCGTTTTCAAATCCATGACGTTGAACGGCGCGTATTCGCCCGCATCCACCACGCCGTTTTTATTGTCGTCGAACGGCAGGTCGAACTTCACATCGAGGGGTTTGAACTTGCCGTCGAACACCTCGATGCCGGGTTTCTCACCGAAATTCGCGGCATAGAGGCGATCATAGCCCGCGTTTGCGGCGAGGCCGAAGAACTGCTTGCCGTCTTTCGATTCGTCGATTACCGCATTGGCGACATGCGAGCGGTCGAACGTACCGTCCTCATGTTTGCGCTCCGTCCATGCGGAAATAATGCCGCCATCGCTCGCGAACAGGAATTTCGATGGTGCGGTGATCGGCTCTACGCCTTTGATTTCTTGGGTGATGACGAAATTTTCCTTGCTGTCGAGGAACACGGTCGCCGTCGCGAAATGGTCTTTGCCGCCGATGGGCAGCTTCACTTCTTTCAACTTATCTTCCTGATACAATTTGCGCAGCTTTTCGTCCGACGCGTTCGCGACATCGCCAACATATTCGTAGGAAATATCCTTCGCCGTCAGCCAGAAATGCCCGCCCGCACCCGCCGGACGAATCGCCAAGCCCCACGCGTCGATCATGCGCGGCTCGACGCCGTAGACCGGCTTGTATTTCGCCTTGCTGGCGTAGAACACGGTTTCGCTGAAGCTGTTGGCCGCATCCGCTGCCGGGGCTTTCGCCGCCTCCTCCGCCGTCGCCGCCACCGCCACGCCGAGTATTGCCACCATCACGCCTGCATAAGCCAGATTTTTCATAACCGCTCCTAAAGGATTGCTGTGAGCGGTATAGTGATAATGATTCGCAAGCGCAACTGAATTCGGAATGATTCGCAGTTGCTTTTATAGCCTGATCTTCACGCAATTGTCACACTCATGGAGATTAGAGTAATATAAAAAATTACAAATTAATCTAATGGAGATTTACTTATGAGTTGGGCTGAAAAACAGAAAACAGAAACGCCGCCATTAAAAATTCTGTTCGTGAACGATGATGCCCAAGCAATGCAAATGAACCAACTCAACATCCGTGTTTTCAAGCCGCATTGGAATGCAGTGTATGCCGACTCGATAGATAAAGCCGTTAAAGCCTATCGTGCAAACCCCGATATTACTCATATCGTTACAGACAAAAATCTTTTTGGCGGGGATGCTCGTACATTGTTGACAAAAATTGCTAAGCTCAATGCCGATAAACAAGACCATCCCAACTTCAAAGGAGCGGTAGTTTATTCTTCGTGGGAAGATAAGGATTTTGACCAAATTTCCTTAGACCCGCTTGATGCAATGAGTGACCGTAAAAAAGATAATTTCCAAATCGAAGGCATGCGCACCCGTATGGTGCGTAAAAGCGATCAAACGCAGAACGGTTCCGGCGATCCAACGCTCGACGCTATTGATCGCCATCTTGATCGCTTGAGCGCGCAAGGCAGCTTTATCGGGCGCGAAAACTAAGCCCCCACCAGCGCCGCGGCGAACTCCTCCGCCGAGAAGGGCTGCAAATCCTCCGCGCCTTCGCCGACGCCGATCGCATGGATGGGCAGCTTGAACTGCTCGGCGAGCGCGACGACAATGCCCGCTTTTGCCGTACCGTCGAGCTTCGTCACCACCAGCCCGGTCACGCCCGCCACCTCGCGGAATGCTTTCACTTGCGCGAGGGCGTTCTGCCCCGTCGTCGCGTCGAGGACTTGCAGCACGGCGTGCGGCGCATCGGGGATGAGCTTTTTGATGACTTTGGTGATTTTCGACAGCTCCGCCATCAGGTTTTCTTTGGTGTGCAGCCGCCCCGCCGTGTCGATGAACACCACATCTGCTTTGTCGGCGAGCGCTTGTTCGAGGCCCGCATAGGTAACCGCCGCCGGGTCGGCATTCTCCGCGCCGCGCGTGAAACCGCAGCCCGCGCGCTTCGCCCATTCCTGCAATTGCTCGACCGCGGCAGCACGAAACGTATCGGCGGCGATGAGCGTGACGCGCTTGCCCTCACCCATCAGCCGGTGCGCCAGTTTACCGACGGTGGTCGTTTTGCCGTTGCCGTTCACGCCGACGACGAGCACGATGCAGGGCGTCGCCGCTGTGGTATCGAGCGGCACGGCATATGGTGCCAAACGCTTCGCAATGCTGGCTGCGAGCAGCGTGCGGATTTCCGCTTCCTCAATGTCCTTGTCGACCCGCCCCTCGGCCAATTCCGCGACCACTGCCGCCGAAGTCGTCGCGCCCATATCGGCGATGATGAGCAGTTCCTCAAGCTCCTCGAGCGTTGCGCGGTCGAGCTTGCGTTTGGTGAACACTGCGCCGATGGAATCGGTGGTTTTTTTCAGGCCGTGCGATAATTTTTTGAACCAGCTCATAGCTTTCCTAAACGGCGTAACAGGCCTGCGCATCCGCCCGCGCGATAGTGATTTTCTGCAGCGACCCGACCGGCATTTCCTGCGATAATTGTACGAGCGCGAAACCTTCCGCATGGCCGCTTTTGCCATCCTGTTCGATAACGATTTCGAGCTGCTTGCCAACCAGCGACGCATAATAGTGCGCGAGCTGCTTTTCGCCCTCGGCTCGCAAAATACCTGCGCGTTCCTTACGCAGTTCGCTTTTCACCTGCGGCATTTTCGCGGCGGGCGTGCCGGGCCGCGCAGAGTATGGGAACACGTGCAAGTAGGTCAGCCCCACTTCGTTGATGAGCGCGCGGGTGTTCTCGAACATCGCATCTGTTTCGGTCGGGAAGCCCGCGATGATGTCCGCGCCGAAAACCATGTCGGGCCGCATGGCGCGCACGCGCTCGCAAAAATCGATGATGTCCGCACGCAAATGGCGGCGCTTCATGCGCTTGAGCACCATGTCGTCGCCCGCTTGTAAGCTGACATGCAGATGCGGCATGAGGCGCGGTTCTTCGGCGATCAGGCGGTATAAATCCTCATCCACCTCGACCGCATCAATGGAAGAAAGCCGCAACCGCTTCAGCTCCGGAACGGCGGCGAGCACGCGGCGCATCATCTGCCCGAGGGTCGGCGTGCCGGGCAGATCCTTGCCGTAATCCGACACATCGACGCCGGTGAACACGATTTCGTTGTAGCCACTCTCGACCAGCGTGCGCACTTGCGTGACGATTTCGCCCATCGGCACAGAGCGCGAATTGCCGCGGCCATAGGGGATGATGCAGAATGTGCAGCGGTGGTCGCAGCCATTCTGTACCTGGATGAACGCCCGCGCGCGGCCATCGAACGATGCGACGAGATGCGATGCGGTTTCCTTCACGCTCATGATGTCGTTCACTTGCGCGCGTTCGCTATCGAGCGTGAGGTACGGCGCGGCGGTCATTTTCTCCTGATTGCCGATCACCGCGTTCACTTCCTGCATGCCGGTGAACTGGTCGGGCCGCACCTGCGCCGCGCAGCCCGTCACCACGATGCGCGCTGCCGGGTTTTCTCGCCGCGCACGGCGGATGGCTTGGCGTGCCTGCTTCTCCGCCTGCGCGGTCACGGCGCAGGTGTTAAAAATGATGGTGTCCGACAAGCCCGCGTCGGCGGCGTGCTGTTTCATCACCTCGCTTTCGTAGGTGTTGAGCCGGCATCCGAATGTGACAACCTCAATCGACATGGCGGGATTCCTAGCGGAAATTGGGGATAAGTAAAGAAAAGCATCGTCCGTCATAAATCCGTAACAAAGGACTGATATATCCGCCCCGTTCTTTCTTTTTATGAAAAGATCCGGTCACGTAACACAATCTCGTGGTGGCTGAAATATGGAGGAAACGACTATGAATACCCACGCGAATCCTATCCCTCAGCCTGCACCGCAAGGGCCGATTGAGGCAGTGCTTGGGCAAATTCAGCAACTCGTCGGCACGACCGGGGCAACCGCCGAACGCGATGGCGACCACATCATCATCCGCAGGCTGGTTGAACCGAACGACATCTCGGACAAAATGATGAAACTCGCTAAGATTCATCATTTCCAAATGAAGCCGTTGAGGTGCAATGAAGTCGTGGAAGGGGGTACTACTACCATCCACGATATGATCGTAAGCTTTACCTGAGAAGATTTGAGAACCGTGCTAAAAGCACGGTTCTCAACTTCCGTTAGAGTTCGATGCTTCCCTCGAACACATAAGCCACCGGCCCGCGCATCAGCACCTCACCGGTTTCGCTTTTTTGCCATTCGACCTCGAGCGTGCCGCCGGGCAATTCGACCGCGCATTGACGGCTGGTTTTCTCGCGCAACACACCCGCGACTACGGCCGCGCAGGCCGCTGAGCCGCAGGCGAGCGTGATGCCCGTCCCCCGCTCCCAAACACACATTTTAATGCGGCTTTCGTCGATCACCTGCACGGCGCTGATGTTCGCACGTTCAGGGAAAAGCGGATGGTTTTCGAGTTTCGGCCCCCACTCACTCATTTTGATATGGGCGAGATCACGCACGAAAAAAATCGCGTGCGGGTTGCCCATATTTACCGCGACCGGGTCAGCGAGCAGCCCGATTTCGATGCCCAGATGCTGCGTGTTGCGGCTTTCGGAAAGCGGGATTTCCTTCCAGCCCAAGCGCGGCGCGCCCATGTTTACTTCCACTGCGCCGTCGCCATAGCGCTTGCCGCTGCGCACGCCCGCGCCCGTTTCGAGGGTGGCTTCCGCCTTGCCCGATTCGCGCATGAGGAAATCCGCGACGCAGCGCGTGGCGTTGCCGCAGGTCGAAATTTCGGAGCCATCGGCGTTGAAAATCTGCATGAAGGCTTCGGCTTTGTCGGATTTTTTCAGCACCAGCAACTGGTCGCAACCAATGCCGAAATGGCGGTCGCTCAGGCGCACCACCTGCTCACGCGTGAGGCTCAGCGCCTGCGCGCGCGCATCCAGCAACACGAAATCGTTACCAGTGCCATGCATTTTGCGAAAGGGAATCTTCATAAAACCTTCATATTCTGCTTTAATAGAGCTTTTACAACTCGCTTAGCGTAACTCCATTCCAAATGTAAGTATTCTTTATGACTGCAGATATCCGCCAAGTTCTCAGCAAGCGTTACAGCATCACTCTTGACCAAGTAGACGAAGTCATGGCCGTCGCAAAGGCAAGCATAGGCAACATCAACGCCATTTGCGTTCCAACGCCCCATGGCACGGCTCAAGCCGAATTCATGCGCACACGCTGGACAGTGCGCTTTAACGGTCCTGAAGAAAAAGATATTGGCAATGACGGGGTGACCGATATGCGCCTGCACACTGCTGCCGCAAAGCAGAAGGAGCGCAGCCGTAATTCAGTCATGCCGCTCCGCGAAGCGCTGGAATTTTGTGAGCAACCGAATAGCAATCGCTTTGTCACAAGCCTAACCGCGTTTGCGCAACCCAACCCTCATCTCGTACGTTTCGATGAAGCTTTGGACCAACTGACTGTTACGCTCACTACGGATCCGCATAATATTATCGCACTCGCCGCAGATCAAAAGAAACTCGCACAGGTCCTCTACGCCCCGAATTCGTCAGGCGATCCCGTCACTACTTTAGGAAAGTACGGCGCTAACGCCATCGCGCGCAAAATTACCGATTACATCCAGACTGCCGTCGCGCAGGTTACTGGCCGCGACCAAGCTACTGCAGTGGCAGTGTACTAAAACGGAATCTCGTCATCCAGCTCCGCCTCGGCGACGCGAGCGCGTTGCGGTGCGCTGTTGCCATAGCTCGCATTGCCGCTTTGGTTGTAACCGCCGCTTGACTGGCCGTAGCTATCGCCGCCACTGCGCTCACCGCGGTCACGTGGGCTGTCGAGCATCGTCAGGTTGCCGTTGAAACCCTGCAGCACCACTTCGGTCGAGTACTGGTCCTGGCCCTCTTTGTTCGTCCATTTGCGGGTTTGCAGCGCGCCCTCGATATAGACTTTGCTGCCTTTGCGCAGGTATTCTTTCGCGACGCGCACAAGGTTCTCGTTGAAAATCACCACGCGGTGCCATTCGGTTTTTTCCTTACGCTCGCCGGTTTGCTTATCTTTCCAGCTTTCGGAGGTCGCAATCGTCAGGTTGCAGATCTCGCTGCCGCTTTGCGTTGCGCGCACTTCCGGGTCTTTGCCGAGGTTGCCGACGAGGATTACTTTGTTGATCGAACCAGCCATTTTCTTGCGCTCCTGAGTATTAATGAATCTTCATCATAGGCAGCGCGGGCGGCTTGGCAACAGGGAATTCGCCCTGTGCATAGTTAAAAACGCGCCACCACGCTTGACTAGTCGCGCCATCCACCCATATAAACCTTCTCCCCGACTTTTCATCTGGGCGGCAATGGCCCGCCTTAACCAGCGGCATGCCCGCTACAAGGATGTACATGACCCAAGACGTAATTTCGATCCGTGGCGCGAAGCAGCATAATCTCAAAAACGTCGATCTCGATCTGCCAAAGAATAAGCTGGTCGTCATCACAGGCCTGTCGGGCTCGGGCAAATCATCCCTCGCGTTCGACACGCTGTATGCCGAGGGCCAACGCCGCTATGTCGAGTCGCTTTCGGCGTACGCACGCCAGTTCCTGAACATCCACGACAAACCGGATGTCGAGAGCATCGACGGCCTGTCGCCCGCGATTGCCATCGATCAGAAAACGACGAGCAAAAACCCACGTTCGACCGTCGGCACGGTGACGGAAATCTACGATTACCTGCGCCTGCTCTACGCCCGCGCTGGCATTCCTTATTCGCCTGCGACAGGCCTGCCGATTGAATCGCAAACCGTCAGCCAAATGGTCGATGCGATCAAAGAACTGCCCGAAGGCACAAAACTGCTGCTGCTCGCGCCGATGGTGCGCGGCCAGAAAGGCGAGCACCGCAAGGAGCTGCTATCCTTGGGTAAGCGCGGCTTCACGCGCGTAAAAATCGACGGCGAAATGCACGACATCGCCGAACTGCCGAGCCTCGACAAAAACAAGAAGCACGATATTTCCGTCGTCGTCGACCGCATCAAAACCGGCAGCGAGCTCGGCAACCGCCTTGCCGATTCCATCGAAACTGCGTTGAATATTTCGGACGGGTTGCTGCAGGTCGAGATCGTGGAAGCAGGCGCGTCGAGCGAGAAAAAAAGCAAAGCCCCGGCGAAAGGCGCAAAGCAGGCGGCAAGCGCGGCCGATGCCCAATTCTGGACGCTGGAGGCCGGTTCCGTGCGCACTTTCTCCGCCAAATTCGCCTGCCCGGTTTCGGGCTTCATGCTGGCTGAAATCGAGCCGCGGATTTTCTCGTTCAACTCGCCGTTCGGCGCCTGCCCGACCTGCGACGGCCTCGGCACGCAGATGTATTTTGATGAGGCGTTGATCGTGCCGGATGCGAACCTCTCGCTCACGCAAGGGGCCATCGCGCCATGGGCTTCGGGCCATGCGAAATTCTACCAGCAGGCGCTCGACGGACTCGCCCGCCACTATAAATTTTCAATGAGCACACCCTTCCGCCAACTCCCGGAAGATTTGCAGAATAAAATCCTCCACGGCACCGGCGATGAATCGGTGAAAATCGCCTATTTCGACGGCGTGCGCACCTTCCATAGCAACAAACCGTTCGAGGGCGTCATCGGCAATTTGCAGCGCCGCTATACCGAAACGGAATCAGATTCCGTGCGTGACGAACTCTCGCGTTTCCAAGCCACCTCGCCATGCGAAACCTGCCACGGCGCGCGCCTGAAACCCGAAGCGCTTTGCGTGCGCATTGGCGACCGCAACATCGCGCAAGTGACGGAACTGCCTATCGATCAAGCGGTCGCATGGTTCAACGAATTGCCGAAACAACTGAGTGCAAAGCAGAACCAGATCGCCGAAAAAATCCTGAAAGAAATCCGCGCGCGACTTGGCTTCCTCGCCAATGTCGGGCTCGATTACCTCACCTTGCGCCGCGAATCCGGCACGCTATCGGGCGGTGAATCGCAGCGCATCCGCCTCGCTTCGCAAATCGGTTCAGGCCTTTCCGGCGTCGTTTACGTGCTCGATGAGCCGTCCATCGGCCTTCATCAATGCGACAACGAGCGCCTGCTCGCCACCCTCGAACATCTTCGCGAATTAGGCAATACCGTGATTGTGGTGGAACACGACGAGGACACGATGAAACACGCCGATTACCTTGTCGATATGGGCCCGGGCGCCGGCATCCATGGCGGCCATGTTGTCGCGCAAGGCACACCCGCACAGGTGATGGCGAACAAAAAATCCATCACCGGACAATACCTCGCGGGCACCCGCCAGATCGACGTACCGAAAGAGCGTCGCCAGCCAAGCCGCAGCAAAAAAATCGTCATCCGCGGCGCGCGCGCGAACAACTTGCGCAACATCAATGTCGAAATTCCGTACGGCCTGTTCACCGCGGTCACCGGCGTTTCCGGCGGTGGCAAATCCTCGCTCGTGATCCAAACGCTGTACAAAGCCGTCACCAAACGCCTACACGGCACGAAAGTGACGCCGGGTGCGCATGACAGCATCGAGGGCTTGGAGCATATCGACAAAATCATCGAGATCGACCAATCGCCGATCGGCCGCACGCCGCGCTCGAATCCCGTCACTTACACTGGCGCGTTCCAGCCGATTCGTGACTGGTTCGCGGGCCTGCCCGAAGCAAAACAACGCGGCTACCAAGCCGGGCGCTTCAGCTTCAACGTCAAAGGTGGGCGCTGCGAAGCCTGCCAAGGCGACGGCATGATCAAGATCGAAATGCACTTTTTACCGGATGTGTACGTGACCTGCGACCAGTGCAAAGGCCAGCGCTACAACCGCGAAACGCTTGAGGTGAAATACAAGGATAAATCCATCGCCGAAGTGCTGAACATGACGGTCGATGAAGCGTCCGACTATTTCGTCAACCACCCGACGATTCGCGAAAAGCTGCTCGCGCTGAGCGAGGTCGGCCTCGGTTACATCCGCCTCGGCCAATCGGCGACGACGCTTTCGGGCGGTGAAGCACAGCGCATCAAACTCGCGAAGGAACTCAGCAAACGCGCGACCGGGAAAACGCTCTATATCCTCGATGAGCCGACCACCGGCCTGCATTCGGAGGACATCCGCAAACTGCTGCACGTGCTGCACAAGCTGGTCGATTCCGGCAACACGATTGTCGTCATCGAGCACAATCTCGACGTCATCAAAACCGCGGACCATATCATCGATATCGGCCCGGGCGGCGGCAACAAAGGTGGCCATCTCGTTGCCATGGGCACGCCCGAGCAAGTCGCCGCGACGGAGAAATCCATTACCGGCAAATACCTGAAGCCGCTGCTCGCGCGCAATAAAACGAGCGCAACAAAACCGGTGGAGAAAGAAGCAAAAGCGAAAGCTGGAGCGAAAACGTCGGCGACGAAAGCGAAAAAGAAAGCGGCTTAGGACGTTTTCTTTGTCTGGAAAGAGCATCGCTTTCACGATTTCGGTTAGATCGGCTTGATGGTAATCGTTTTAAGTTAAAAACCCTTACCGCAGGTAGGGCATAGCACGAAAAACCGCTTCGCTGGTCAAAATCACCGCAAAAACCAACTTTGGGCTGAGGCGAAAGAACCCAGCCGCGAGGGTCATCATCCCGCCCAGCGGTGTTGGCGAGAGCACCAACAGCCAAGGCAGCCATTCCTTCGCGACCCCGCGCAATTGCTCGATGCGCAGGCGTTGCTCGGGCGTGCTCACCCGCTCCGGCATCCGCCTGAGCCAGAGGCCGAGCGCATAAAGCAGCGCTGAGCCCAGCAGCCCGCCGAGTGCAGCGAGCGCCGCGTAGGCGGGGTAATCCACCCTATGGAACTGGCGGATGGCACCGAGCGTTAGCTCCTGCCCCATGGGCAGCAGCCTTGCGCGGAAAGCTTCAGCAATCACCTGCGTTTGTATCATGACCGCGCTCTAGCGCAGAATGTGGCTCGGAGCAACGGGTTTGGCGCGATGCCGCGCAATCTTCACATATTCTTCATATTTCTGGGCATTCGATGCGCTATAAGCGCTGCATGACCGAGATGCACAAACCCAATTTTCCCAACGCACTCTATAACCGTGCGCTTAACGATACGATTCAGCTCTATCGTGATCATCATAATATCCAGCTTGCTGAAACAAAAGACCCGGCTATGGCGCAAGAAATAAACGAAATTTACAGCTACCTGTTCGGCGCGGTGCAGCAATTGCGTGATGAACTGGCGCATGCAAAAACCCGTGATGAACAGCACCAAACGATTGAATGGGGCATCCGCAAGGCTTTTCAGGAAATGATTCTTTGCGGGCTTTCCGATGAAGCCGATGGCCTGATGAATCAGTTCTATAAAGATTGGACGACCAACTACCGTACGCTCGCCAAACAGCAAGCACCTGAGAAAATCAGCTATGCCCGCAAGATCCGCAAAGAAGAAGGCGATGTATTCCAGCGCGTCAAAATCTTTCAATCCATTGCCGCAGAATCGAAGCAGCTGCTTTCGGAAATGGTCATCGCTTTCCAGATGCGCCAAAATGTTTCTGAAAACGAATGCAAAAAAAATATTTACGCTCTGGCTTTACAAAAATATTTCGATGAATATCCAAGCAAATATATCGCGCCCGATCAGGTAATGAACGAAAACACGGCTCGGATCGTCAGCGAAAATGCAGAAGATATTCTGGTGAAACTATTCGAACCCTATATTCACGAAGAATGCCCGGTGCAGCCGGAAATGGCTTCTATGCTCATTCGGGCTTTTACCAGTGATGTTCAGCGGCGTGGCCCATTCGTCCAGCCAAAGCACAGCAATGGACAACCAATTGCAATCATACCCAGACTGATTCCAATGCCTGCTAACGACAATGGCGGGGCACAGGAGCGCATGTCTCCGCGCCTGCGCGATATTTTTTATGATGGCGATTGCTTCAAAAGCACAGGTGCGACGATGGATGCCGTATTCGCCGCCAATCCTTATTTCGATCAATCCATGAGCGCATTCTTGAATGCGCAGCTGATGATCGAGCAGCAAATGCCCGAAGTGAATGAAGGACGCGGCCGGTAACTACCTTCCTAAACTAAAATCACCCTTGCCAAATCCGTTTAGTTTACCTAAAAATAAACGCTCACGGAGAGCGTTATGGATATCAAGGAAAAAATCATCACCAAATTTGGCGGCACGAATGCCGTCGCAGAAATTTGCGGCGTGACGCCGGGCGCGGTATCGCAGTGGGAGCTGATCCCGGCGAAGCACCAGATGACGTTGCTCAACGAGGCGAAAGCCCGCCATATCCGCCTTTCTGCGGAGGATTTCATCCAGGAGCGCCGCGCCAATAGCACGGGCAAGCGCGAGGCGAAGGAACCGAACAGCCGCGAGCTGACGGGCGCGGAAATCGTCATCCAATCCATGCTCGATTGCGGCACGGAAGTCGTCTTCGGCTACCCAGGCGGCGCGGTGCTGCCCGTCTATGACGCGCTGTTCAAGCAGAACAAGCTGCGCCACATCCTCGTGCGCCACGAGCAGGGCGCGGGCCACGCGGCGGAGGGTTATGCGCGCTCCACCGGTAAGGTCGGCGTGCTGATGGTGACGAGTGGCCCCGGCGCGACCAACACCGTCACCGCGCTGTGCGACGCGCTGATGGATTCGATTCCGCTGGTGTGCGTCACCGGCCAAGTGCCGACGCATTTAATCGGGACGGATGCATTTCAGGAAGCCGATACCGTCGGCATCACGCGCAGCGCGACGAAGCATAATTACCTCGTGAAAGATGTGAACGATTTGGGCCGCATCATGCATGAGGCATTTCATGTCGCGACCAGTGGCCGCCCCGGCCCCGTGCTAGTCGATATTCCGAAAGATATCCTGAACGCGACTGGCCATTACCATGACGAACAGGTCGGAAAGCGCCAGAGCTACACCCCTTCGCGTAAGGCGGATGCTCGGTTGGTCGAGCGTGCGGTGGACCTGATGGCGCGCGCGAAAAAACCACTGTTCTATGTTGGCGGCGGCGTGGTCAATGCAGGCGCGGAAGCGTGCGATGCACTCATCAAACTCGCACATATGACTGGCTTTCCCGTTACCACTACGCTGATGGGTTTGGGTGCCTTCCCGGGCAACGACAAGCAATTCCTCGGCATGCCGGGCATGCATGGCTCGCTCGAGGCCAACATGTGCATGAGCGAGTGCGACGTGATGATTAACCTCGGCGCGCGGTTCGATGACCGCGTGACCGGGCGGCTCGATGCGTTCAGCGTGAAGTCGAAAAAAATCCATGTCGATATCGATGCGTCCTCGATCAATAAAATCGTGAAGGTGGATATTCCCATCGCGGGAGATGCGGGCGAAGTGATCGCGATGATGATTGCCCTCTGGCGCAAGAAAAAACTCACGCCGCAGAAAGATGGCTTAAGCAAATGGTGGAAGCAGATCGAAGGCTGGCGCGCGCGCGAATCCTTCGGTTACAAGCAAACGGGCAAACACATTAAACCGCAGCACGCATTGCGCCGCTTGAACCATTTCATTGCGAAAAAAGATTTCTACGTAACGACGGATGTCGGCCAGCACCAGATGTGGGCGGCACAACACATCCTCTACGATAAACCCAACCGCTGGCTCACTTCCGGCGGCCTTGGCACCATGGGGTATGGCCTGCCCGCCGCCATCGGCGTGCAGATCGCGCACCCGAAACAGCAGGTGATTTGCGTCACCGGCGAAGCGAGTTTCATGATGAATATCCAGGAGCTCGCGACCGCCGTACAGTACCGCTTGCCGGTAAAAATCATCATCCTCAACAACCAATATATGGGCATGGTGCGCCAGTGGCAG
>OUNJ010003257.1_pt1 | contig 23056 bp, 19 predicted proteins | sample 1755361 | NCBI WGS metagenome assembly OUNJ01 (sample SAMEA3914825, study PRJEB12502) | metagenome | biome: forest; material: soil | place: USA | collected 2012-03-12 | depth 0.1 m
CCCGCCGCATCGAGGATGAGCTTCTGCCGCCCGGCGGCGGCGCGATAGATGCCCCAGACGCCGCAGGCGACCAGGCCGCAGGACGAAGCCGTCAACAGCCACAGCACGACCGTCGTCCCGGAAGGACCGAGATGGATCAAGCCCTCGATCTCCATATCCTGGACATTGGTCGCGGCCTCGCTACCCAGGACCGCCGCGCAAGCGACGAAAAACAGGCTGGCCAGCACCATGACCCATATCTTCGGCCGGTAGTCGTAGCTCAAGGTCTCCATGCGTCTCCTCCGGGCCGTTTTTCCAATTCGGTGGTAAGCCCTCTGTCGATCTTATGCTTGCTTATGCTTGCTGACCACATTCTGCTGAAGAAAGAAACCCTGCGCCTTCACCCGCGCAGCCCTCTCAAAAATTGTGGCTGGACGAAGGCAAAAATCTGGAGTATAGCAATACTACACCGGATTGATTGAGTTTTATCTCGAAGGCAACCGGTATTGATCGTGAGGGTACGCGCCCAGGGATCAGCCAGACATCCAAAACGTCGACGCTACCCGTTCCCTTTTTCCAACAGGCGCGCCTGAACATGACCGCTTCCACGCCGACGGCTCCGCCCGCAGTGCCGGACGGGCCGATCCCCGCCAATTATCGCGCTCCGAACCCGCACCTGCACACCCAGGTCCTGCCGGGTTTCAAGTCGTCCCTGGCCCTGACCCTGACCTACCTGTCGCTGATCGTGCTGATCCCGCTGGCGGCGCTGATAGCGCGGCCGTGGGAAAACGGCTGGTCGGGTTTCGTCGCCGTGCTGACCGACACGCGCGTCCTGGCCTCCCTGCGCCTCAGCTTCGTCACCGCCGCGCTGGCCGCCCTGCTCAACCTGTTCGTCGGCCTGATCATCGCCTGGGTCCTGACGCGCTACAAATTCCCGGGCAGCAAGATTCTCGACGCCTTCGTCGATCTGCCGTTCGCCCTGCCGACCGCCGTGGCCGGCGTCGCCCTGTGCTCGCTCTATGCCCCCAACGGCTGGATCGGAAGCCTGCTGGCGCCGCTCGGCATCAAGGTCGCCTATACGCCGGCCGGCATCTTCGTCGCCCTGGTCTTTGTCGGCCTGCCCTTCGTGGTCCGCAGCGTCCAGCCGGTCCTGGCCGATTTCGATGCCGAGGTCGAGGAAGCCGCGAAGACACTCGGTGCTTCGCCGTGGCAGACCGCCCGGCGCATCATCCTGCCGGGCCTGGCACCGGCGCTTCTGACCGGCTTCTCATTGGCGCTGGCGCGGGCCGTCGGCGAATACGGCAGCGTCATCTTCATCGCCGGCAACATGCCCTACGTCTCCGAAATCACCCCCCTGCTCATCGTCATCAAGCTGCAGGAGTTCGATTATGCCGGCGCGGCCGCCGTCGCCCTGACCATGCTGGGCCTGTCCTTCGCCATACTGATCGTGATGAACGCCCTGCAGCTGTGGCTGTTCCGCCGGGGGCGTGCATGAGAGCCCGCGCACCCGAAACGCCGAAGACCGCCGCCGCCTTCGGCCTGTCGCTCGGCGCCATATTCTGGCTGGCCCTGATCATCGTCCTGCCGCTGGTCGACGTGCTGTACGAAGCCTTCAAGGGCGGCACCGTACCCTATCTCGCCGCGCTGAAGGACCCGGACACCATCGCGGCCATCAAGCTGACCCTGCTGGTCGCCGGCATCGCCGTCCCGTTCAACGCCCTGTTCGGCATTGCGGCGGCGTGGTGCCTGACGCGGTTCGAATTCAGGGGCAAGGGCATCCTGCTGACCATACTTGACCTGCCGTTCACCATCTCGCCGGTCATCTGCGGCCTGGTATGGATGCTGCTGTTCGGCGCGCAAGGCTGGTTCGGCCCATGGCTGCGCGACAACGACATCCACATCGTCTTTGCCCTGCCCGGCATGGTGCTGGCGACAGTGCTCGTCACCCTGCCGTTCGTGGCGCGCGAGCTGATCCCACTGATGAACGACCAGGGCACGGACGAGGAAGTCGCCGCCGTGACGCTGGGGGCGCGCGGCTGGGACGTCTTCTTCCGCGTCACCCTGCCCAACATCAAGTGGGCCCTGCTCTACGGCGTCCTCCTGTGCACCGCCCGCGCCATGGGTGAGTTCGGCGCCGTCAGCGTCGTGTCCGGCCATATCCGCGGCCTGACCAATACCCTGCCGCTGCAGATCGAGATCCTCTACAACCAGTACGAATCGACCGCCGCCTTCGCCTGCGCCTCGATCCTGGCCGGCCTCGCCATCATCACCCTAATCCTGAAATCGCTCCTTGAATGGCGTTACGGCGCCGAGCTTGCCGCCAACCGGAGGCACTGACCCATGTCGCTCAGCGTCAACAACATAACCAAGAGCTTCACCAACTTCCCCGCCCTGCACGACGTGTCGTTCGAGGCGCGCGAAGGCGAGTTCATCGCGCTTCTCGGCCCATCGGGCTCGGGCAAGACGACGCTGCTGCGCCTGATCGCCGGCCTCGACCAGCCCAATGCCGGCAGCATCCGTTTCCGCGACGAGGACTATCTCCGGCTCAATGCCAGAGACCGCCGCGTCGGCATGGTCTTTCAGTCCTATGCTCTCTTCCGGCATATGACCGTGGCCCAGAACATCGCCTTCGGCCTCGATGTCCGCTCCGGCAAGGAAAGGCCGCCGCGCGCCGAGATCAAGGCCAAGGTCGAAAGCCTGCTCAAGCTGATCCAGCTCGACGACTACGGCAAGCGCTTCCCGGCCCAGCTGTCCGGCGGCCAGCGCCAGCGCGTCGCCCTGGCCAGGGCCCTGGCCATCTCGCCGCGCATCCTGCTGCTCGACGAGCCGTTCGGCGCGCTCGACGCCCTGGTGCGCAAGGACCTGCGCCGCTGGCTGCGCCGCATTCACAACGAAACCGGCGTCACCACCGTCTTCGTCACCCACGACCAGGAAGAGGCGCTTGACTTGGCCGACCGCGTCGTAGTGCTGAAGGAAGGCAAGATCGAACAGATCGGCGCGCCGCTCGATCTCTACCGCCAGCCGCAGTCGGCCTTCGTCTTCGATTTCCTCGGTTCCAGCAATCCGGCCGTCGGCCGCCTCGCCGGCGGACAGATGCAGTTCGACGGCTTCAGCGCCCCGGTCGCCGTCGGCGGCGAGCTCAACGGCCAGGCGACCGCCGCCCGCTTCCGTCCGTTCGACGCCGTGGTCTCGCGCAGCGGTCCGGGGTTCCGGGGCCAGGTGATATCGGTCCTGCCGGCCGGTGCCAACCTGCGCCTCGAAGTGCGCGGCGACGACGGCACGGTTTATGAGACCCAGCACGCCCACGATACCGAGGCCAGCACGCTCGGCATCGGCGACGACGTCTTTGTCCGTCCCACCAAGGTCTACGTCTACGCCTGAGCCGCGAAAACGGACTGTGGCGTTCGCGCATCATAAATCACTACTCAATCAGTTTAGTTTAATTACCATTGACAAGGTAGAGTTTGGGAATTACAGATTGTAACAACACTGCAGACCGCACTCACGGAGAGGCAACCATGCTATCCATGAAAGCCAAATATGCGTTGAAGGCGCTTATTCACATGGCCAGACAGGACAAGCCTACGGTTCCGTCGAAGCAGATTGCCGAGGCCGAGGACATCCCGCAGAAGTTCCTCGACAACATCCTGCAGGAACTGCGCATCAACGGCATCGTTGACTCCAAGCGCGGCATCTTCGGCGGCTACTACCTGGCCAGGAAGCCTTCCGAGATTATCCTGGGCGATATCATCCGCATCATCGACGGGCCGCTGGCGCCGATTCGCTGCGCCTCGTTGACCGCCTACCAGAAGTGCGACGACTGCCGCGACGAGACGGCCTGCCGCCTGCGCCACCTGATGCTCGACGTCCGCAATGCCATGTCCGGCATACTCGACGGCCGAAGTCTTCAGGACCTCGTGGTCCCTGAAGCCGCCTAAGTAGCCCCAGCGTAAAAATCCACCTTTTTCCAGACGAGGATCACATGAGTGTATCGTCCCCAGTCGTCGTGCGCCCGGATTCCCTGACCGAAGTCGAGCGCCACATCCTGCAAAGCCTCCAGCAGATCCGCTTCGGCTCGCTGGAAATCGTCATCCACGACTCGCGCGTGGTGCAAATTGAAAAGAGCGAAAAGCTCCGCTTCGACACCAAGGGCAAGCCCCTTTCGGAAAGCCTGTCCTAACCTCTTCATCAAGAAAGACCCGGCCATGTTCGCAACCCACACAGACAGCCGCGACGCCCGCCCCGCCATTCCGACCTCGGCGCGCGACGAACGCTTCAACCGCCGCCTGCAGGATTCCGCCCTGCTCAAGCACCTGTGCGGATTCGACATCGACCTGTTCGACGCCTTCGACGCCATGCAGGCCGTGAGCCACCACGCCTGATACCCTGAGTACCGACCGCGATGGGGGGCACCTGTCGCACATCCGCTGACCGGACCGCCGGAAGTGACCACCTTACAACCTTAAGGAGCCGCTTCCGTGCGCAACTTCAAATCTTCCCTGAGCCTGGCGGCCGTCGCCGCCGCGCTCGCCCTGACCCCCGTCCTGGCCCATGCTCAGGACGACGACACCCCGGCCCCGTCGCCCTTCGTCCATGCCGACGGCACCCCCTTCACCACCGACGAGAAGATCGCCGCCCTGCAGGAGGAACTCGACACCCTCAAGCGCCAGCACGATCTCGATCAGGAACTGGCAGCCAAGGCCGCCGACAAGACGCCGCAGGCGACGCTTGACAAGAAGGGTCTGAAGTTCGTTTCGCCCGATGGCAAGTACACGCTGGGCCTCAACGCCCAGGTCAATGTCGACGTCCACAGCTTCGGCAATGACGGCGGCGCCTTCGTCGACGAACTGCAGGATCGCCTGGTGCGTCTGACCTTCACCGGCCAGGCCGGCAACGCCTCCTTCCGTGTCGTGCCGGAATTCGGTGGCACCTCCTCCGCCGCCGCTTCCATCGTCGACGGCTATGTCGAATACAAGTTCGCCGACCTGTTCCAACTTCGCGCCGGCAAGTTCAAGTCGCCGCTGGGCCTGGAACGCCTGCAGTCCGATCCCGACGTGATCTGGACCGAGCGCGGCAACTCGACCAACCTCGTCCCCAACCGCGACGATGGCATCCAGCTGTTCGGCACCGGCTGGTCGGGCGCCCTGGAATACCAGCTCGGCGTGTTCAACGGCGCCACCGACGGCGTCAACCTCAACAACGATCTCGACAACAAGAAGGACATCGCCGGCCGCGTCTTCGTCCAGCCCTTCGCCAACAGCGACATCGTCGCCCTGCAGGGCCTCGGCATCGGCTGGGCGGGTTCGGACGGCAAGCACCTCGGCAGCACGACCAACACCGAACTGGCCAGCTACAAGACGCCGGGCCAGCAGACCTTCTTCAAATATGCCTCGAACGTATTCTCGAACGGCAAGGAAACGCGCTCCAACCCCGAAGCGTGGTTCTACCTGGAAAACTTCGGCGTCCTGGCCGACTATGTCGACGTCAAGCAGGCCGTGAAGCTGGCCTCGGCCACCGCCACGCTTGAGCACAAGGCGCTCGACGTCTCGGGCTCGTGGGTGCTGACCGGCGAAACCCTCAGCTACAAGGGCGGCGTCAAGCCGACCCACGACTTCAACCCCAATGGCTCGGGCTGGGGCGCGCTCGAACTGACCGCGCGCTACGGCTATACCGACATCGACAACGCCACCTTCACCGGCGGCTTCGCTTCGGCTTCGGCTTCGGCCTCCAAGGCCACCTCGACCGGCTTCGGCCTGGCCTGGTACTGGAGCGAGAACATGAAGGTGATGGCCGATTTCGACCGCACCAAGTTCGTCGGCGGCGCCGCCGCGGGCGGCAACCGGCCTACCGAAGACTTCGCGTCGGGCCGCTTCCAGTTCCGCTACTGAGCCCGAACCCCTGCCGGAAAGCGGCGATCCGCTTCCGGCCGGGGACGTTAAAAATCAGCGCAAACAAGGACTTTTATCATGAACCGCAGAGAATTCCTGGGCCGTTCGGCCATTGCCGGCCTCGCCACGGGCGTGGGTCTCGGTATCGCCGGCAGCGCCAGCGCCAAGAGCTTCACCCTGCTCAACGTCTCCTACGATCCGACGCGCGAGCTCTACGAGCAGTATAACGCCGCCTTCGCCAAATACTGGAAAGCCAAGACCGGCGACGATGTCACCGTCAACCAGTCGCACGGCGGCTCCGGCGCCCAGGCCCGCGCCGTCATCGACGGCATCAATGCCGACGTGGTGACCCTGGCCCTGGCGGCCGACATCGACGCCATCGCCCAGAAGACCGGCCTGCTGCCGGGCAACTGGCAGTCGCGCTATCCCAACTTCTCGACCCCCTACACCTCGACCATCGTCCTGCTGGTCCGCAAGGGCAATCCCAAGAAAATCAAGGATTGGGACGACCTGATCCGCCCCGACGTGTCGGTCATCACCCCCAACCCCAAGACCTCCGGCGGGGCGCGCTGGAACTACCTGGCGGCCTACGCCTACGCCAAGAAGAAGTGGGGCACGGACGCCAAGGCGCAGGAGTTCCTGAAGAACCTCTATGCCCGCGTGCCGGTGCTGGATACGGGCGCGCGCGGCTCGACCGTCACCTTCGTGGAACGCGGCGTCGGCGACGTGCTGATCTCGTGGGAAAACGAAGCCTACCTGGCGGTCAACAAGCTGGGCCAGGGCCAGTTCGACATCGTCTATCCGTCGCTGTCGATCCTGGCCGAGCCGCCGGTGGCCGTGGTCGACAAGGTGGCGATGAAGAACGGCAACCTCACCGTCGCCCGCGCCTATATCGGCAACCTCTACAGCCCCGAGGGCCAGGACATCATCGCCCAGAACTACTACCGCCCGATCGACAAGGGCGTGGCCGCGAAATATGCCAGCCAGTTCCCGACCGTTCCCTTGGTCACCATCCGCGACTTCGGCGGCTGGACCAAGGTCCAGAAAGAACAGTTCGATTACGGCGGCGTCTTCGACCAGATCACCAAAAAATAAGCGACCTCCCCAAGCAGCTGCCTCTGCGGCGGACCTTCACAGGTCCGCCGTTTTTTTGTTGCGCCAGGAACCATTTGCGGCACTAATAGCCTCAAAACAGGGCGGTGGCGTATGAACAGGCGAAGCCTTCTCGCGGGCATGGCGGCGGCAACTCTGGCCGCCGGCTCAGCGCGCGCCCAAGTGACGCTTAGCCAACTGCCCTCCGCCCGCCCCGCCCCCGCCGACCGCAAGTTCGCCAGCCCGGCGGTCGAAGCCTGCATCGCCGCGACGAAAGCGAAAATCCACGATCCCGACCTCGCCGTGCTGTTTGAGAACTGCTTCCCCAACACGCTCGACACCACGGTGACGGTCAGCGACGGCGACAGCTTCGTCATTACCGGCGACATCGATGCCATGTGGCTGCGCGACTCGTCGGCCCAGGTCTGGCCCTACCTGCCGATGGCCAAGGGCGACGATGCCCTGACGACGCTTTTTCGCGGCCTGATCGCCCGCCAGGCGCGCTCAATCCTCATCGATCCCTACGCCAACGCCTTCATGCGCGACCCGACAGCGAAGACCGACCTGGTCTGGGCGCTGGACGACGATACCGACATGGCGGCGGGGGTTGCCGAACGCAAATGGGAAATCGACAGTCTTTGTTTTCCGATGCGTCTGGCCCACGGCTACTGGCAGGCGACCGGCGACACCACGCCGTTCGACGATACCTGGCGCGGCGCGGCGGAATTGGTGCTGAAAACCTTCCGCGAGCAGCAGCGCAAGGACGGCGATGGCCCCTACCATTTCCAGCGCAAGGCCGCCAACCCGGTCGATACCCTGCCGCTCAACGGCTACGGCGCGCCGACAAAAAAGGTCGGCCTGATCCACGCCGGCTTCCGGCCGTCGGACGACGCCTGTGTCTATCCGTTCAACATCCCCGGCAATCACTTCGCCGTCGTCACCTTGCGCAACCTGGCCGAAATGGCCGACGGCCTGGGCATGAGCACCGGCTTCGCCGTCGACTGCCAGGCCCTGGCCGACGAGGTCGCCGGCGCGCTGAACGCCTGGGGCAAGACGCGCCTGCCCGCCGGCGACACCGTCTGGGCCTACGAGGCCGACGGCTACGGCAACACCCTGTTCATGGACGACGCCAACACGCCGGGTCTGCTCGGCTTGCCCTATCTCGACGCCGTCGACGTCAACGATCCCGTCTACTGCGCCACTCGCCGCGCCGTCCTTTCCGACGCCAATCCTTATTTCTACAAGGGCAGCGCCGCCGAAGGCATTGGAGGCCCCCACATCGGTAAGGACATGATCTGGCCGATGTCGCTGACCGTGCGTGCCCTGACCAGCCACGACGACGCCGAAATCGCCCTGTGCCTGAAATGGCTGACCACCACCACGGCCGGCACCGGTTTCATGCACGAAGCCTTCAACAAGGATGATCCGTCGAAGTTCACCCGGCCCTGGTTCGCCTGGGCCAACACCCTGTTCGGCGAGCTGGTGCTGGACCTCGCCAGCCGCAAACCGCATCTGTTGTAAGGAGTTCCCATGCTGTCACGTCGCCGCCTGTTGATGACCGCTGCCGCAACGGGCGTTGCCGCTGCCTTGCCGCGCCTGGCCGCCGCCGATCCCCTGGGTGAAGCCGACCCGACGACCTTCGTCGATCCGATGATCGGCACCGGCGGCCACGGCCACGTCTATCCCGGCGCCACCCTGCCCTTCGGCATGATCCAGCTGTCGCCCGACACCGACAACTGCCGCTGGGACGCCTGCTCGGGCTATTACCACGACGACGCGACCCTGCTCGGCTTCTCGCACAGCCACCTGTCCGGCACGGGTGCCAGCGACATGATGGATCTGCTGGTCGTACCGGCGATCGGCGAACCAAGCCTAAGCCCAGGCACCCTGGCCGATCCGAGCAACAGCTACCGCACGCGCATGAGCCACGACAACGAAGTGGCCACGCCCGGCTATTACAGCCTGACCCTGCCCGACACCGGCATCCGCGCCGAACTGACCGCCACGGCGCGCGCCGGCCTGCACCGCTACACCTTCCCGACCGGCGCCGACGCCCGCCTGCTGCTCGACTGGTCGCACGGCGTCCGCGACAAGGACGTCACACCCACCCACATCGTCAGCGCCCATATCGAAATCGTCGCGCCCGACACCGTCGTCGGCACCCGCGTGGTGCAGGAATGGGCCGGCGGCCGCGTCATCCACTTCGCGCTGAAAACCTCGCGTCCCTTCACGGCGGCCCAGCTCTTCAGCGGCGACCAGGCAGCCGATGGATCAAAAACCGACGGCACCCTGCTCAAGGCCGCCCTGACCTTCGGCCCGCTCGACGCCCCCCTGCTGGTCAAGGCCGCCCTGTCGGCGGTCGATGTCCAGGGCGCACTCAGCAATCTCGACCACGACCTGCCGGGGACCAGCTTCGATTTCGACGGCACCCGCGCCGCCGCGCGCGCCGCCTGGGTCGAGCCGCTCAGCCGCATCCGCGTCGAGACCGACAACGACGCCGACCGCGCCATCTTCTATGCCGCCCTCTACCACGCCCACCTGGCGCCGACGCTGTTTGCCGACCAGGACGGGCGCTACCGCGGCATGGACGGCGCGGTGCATATGCTTGACCCCGGCAGCAACAACTATTCGACCTACAGCCTGTGGGACACCTACCGCGCCCTGCATCCGCTGATGACCATCATCGCGCCGGACCAGGATGCCGTCTTCGCCCGCAACCTGATCGACATGGCCGCCGAGAGCCCCGACGGGCCGTGCATCTGGCCGCTCCAAGGCGTCGAGACCCACTGCATGATCGGCTGGCATTCCGCCGTCGTCATCGCCGAGGCGATCACCAAGGGCCTGCCTGGCGTCGACGCGCAAAAGGCGTGGGGCATCTACCGCCACCTCGCCTTCGACAAGACGACGGACGGCCTGCCCGCCTATCGCAGCCTGGGCTTCATCCCGGCCGACCAGGAATGGGAGTCGGTGTCCAAGACCCTGGAATACAGCTATGACGACTGGGCCATGGCTCATATCGCCTGGGCGGCGGGCGACCGCGATAGCGCGGCGACCTTGCTCGAACGTTCGGGCAACTACCGCAACGTCTTTGACCGGACGATGAACTTCGCCCGGCCGCGCCTGGCCGATGGCAGCTGGGCCCTGCCCTTCGACCCGCGCGCCATGGGCCATGACTCCACCAAATGGCGCGATTTCACCGAAAGCAATTCCTGGCAGGCGACCTTCCTCAACCAGCACGACCTGCACGGCTTCATCGCCGAATTCGGTGGCGACGACGCCTTCATCACCAAGCTGGACGCCCTGTTCAACGCCTCGTCCGACCTGCCGGCCGACGCCCCGCCCGACATGGCCGGCATGATCGGCCAGTACGTCCACGGCAACGAACCGTCGCACCACATCGCCTACCTCTATGCCTATGCCGGCCAGTCGTGGAAAAGCCAGGCGCGCCTTCGCAACATCCTGATGACCCAATACCGCGCCGGCCCCGACGGCATGTCCGGCAACGAGGACTGCGGCCAGATGAGCGCGTGGTACATCCTGTCGGCGCTCGGCTTCTATCCGGTCGATCCGGTATCGGGCGTCTATGTCTTCGGCTCGCCGATCTTCCCCAGGGCGCACATTGCGTTACCGGACAACAAAACCCTGACCATCGTCGCCGAAAACACCGGTCCCGACCGGCCCTATATCCACAGCGTCGCCCGCAACGGCAGGCCGCACGCCCAGTCGTGGATCGCGCACGCCGACCTGATGCGTGGAGGCGAACTGAAGTTCGTCATGTCGGACCAGCCGAACAAGGCCTTCGGCGCCGCCATGGCCGACCGTCCACCAAGCTTTCAGCCACTGGCCTAAGTCCACATCTCCCCTTTTAAGGGGAGAAGGTGGCGCGAAGCGCCGGATGAGGGGATGGACCAAGGACTCCGACAGCGCCTCGGAGAGGCCAGCCGTTCAAGACCCCTCATCCGATCGGCTTCGCAAGCGCTCACCTCTCGTCCTCTCCCCTTGAAAAGGGAGAGGTGTTGTATCACGCCGCTGCCTTCAGATTTTCCCGATACCGCCGGCTGCCCGACAGTTCTCGCCCGTTGTCCATGATGATGCGCAGGTCGCCCGACGGCGTACCCTCGAAACTGGCGATACGGTTGCGGTTGACCAGTCGCGAACGGTGGACGCGGACAAACCCCTGCGGCCCCAGCTTGCCCGCGAACTCCGCCAGCGTCCCGCGCACCAGCAGCATCTTCGTTTCCGCGCGATGCAGCTCGACATAGTTGCCCGCCGCCTCGACCAGCAGGATTTCGGCCGGATCGAGATAGAGCATCCGCCCGTCTGCCTTGACCTCAAGCCGTGCCGGCGCAACTGGCAATGTCGCCTTTGCGCGCATGCGGTCATCGACCCAGACCATGCCTATGATGACGGCGAAGGACAGCATGTCCTTGCGAAATTCGTAAATGATTTCGACACCCAATTGATGGCGCGCGAAATCGTAATGCTGATGCATCAGGCCGTAGACCGCATCCCGGATCACCACCATCAGCACGATATGGAGGGCCGAATAGATGATGGCCAAGACCGCCATCAGCCCTGTGAAGCGCAGCAGGCCCAGCCGCTGCCACGGAAAGCGGTGCCAGGCACAATAGAGCGCCGGCACCTGGATCATGATGGCGATGTAGCTCGACATCTCCCACGACACCGGCTCCCACACCGCCAGGTGCGGCATCTCGGTCATCGATGAAGCAATATTGACCAGGACGACAGCCAGCAGGAAGCCGCCTATCGCCAACAGCAGCGGCCAAGGGACAACACCGTTCGTCCCTAGTTTATCGCCGCTTGTCCCTGAATGGCTGCCGGTCATCCCCGCTCGTCCCGTAGGCTCCGCCATTGGTGACATGAAAATGGCCGCCTGTCGAGGCCCGTGGCATGCCGTCTCCATCGCATCACGGAGCAGCCCTATGACCAATACCACAACGCAAACAAGGCGTTACGATCTCGACTGGTTGAGGATCATAGCCTTCGGACTGTTAATTTTCTATCACACTGGCATGTTCTATGTGACGTGGGGATGGCACGTCAAAAGCGACCACGCCAGCCACGCCGCCGAGCCCATCATGCGCCTCCTCAATCCCTGGCGCCTCGACCTGCTGTTCTTCATTTCCGGCGTGGCGACACGGTTCGTGGCGGAAAAGATGTCCGCCGTGCAGCTTGGCGTCTCGCGCTTCAACCGGCTGTTCTGGCCGCTTCTGTTCGGCATGGTGGTGATCGTGCCGCCCCAGACCTTCCTCCAGGTCACCGAACAGTTCGGCTATCACGGCGGCTATGGCGACTTCTATCTCAAGTACCTGACGGCCTATCACGGCTGGTGCGGCACGGACGGTTGCCTGACCGTGCCGACCTGGAATCACCTGTGGTACGTTGCCTATCTGCTGGCCTACTGCCTGGTCTTCGCCGTCCTGTGGCCGCTCCTCAAACGCATTCCGATGGACTGGGCAAAATCGTTGCCGGCCTGGGTCTATGTCGCCGTTCCCATGGTTTACTATTGGTTCGGCGATTACGTGCTCGATCCGCTGTTTCCCCAGACCCACGCCTTTGTCGGCGACTGGTACGTCCACTACGATTCGGCCGGCTTCTTCGTCATGGGCGTGCTGGCCGCCCGCTTCGACCGCCTGTTCGACATCGCCGCCAGGATGCGTGTCTTCAGCCTCATCACCGGCCTCGCCGCCTGGGCCGGCCTGGAATATCTTCGGGTCGCCTGGAGCGCCGGCCGGATCAGCGACTTCAACGCGGAACTGATCGGCAATCCGATCGAGACGGCGCAGGCCGTGTTCATGATCCTGGCCCTGCTCGGCTTCGCGCGCCGCTATCTGGCCAAGGCCGACGGCCCCGTCCGCCGCACTTTGACCGAAGCCATATTCCCCTTCTACATCGTGCACCAGACGATCATCGTCGTCGCGGCCTGGAACCTCAATCGCCTGCACTGGCCCGTCGGCATCGAGTTCGCGACCCTGATCGCCGTTACCGTCGCCGGCTGCTGGGCAACCTACGTTGTCGTCAGCCGCATCGGCTTCCTGCGCCCCTTGTTCGGCATGACGTTCAGGCGCGCATTGACCCCCGAAAAGGCGGGTGTTACCTCTCCGGCATGAGCCTCCATCCGCTTGTTGCCAAAGGCCGCCAGGCTTTCGAATCCGGTGATGTCCCGGCGGCCCTGAGCCTGGCGGAGATGCGGCTGAAAGATCAGGCCGACGACGCCGATGCCCTTCAGCTCAAGGCCTATGGCCTACGCGCCCGCGGCGACATCGCCGGCGCCGAAGCCGTCTTCCGCCAAGCCGCCGCCGCCGATCCGGCCTCGGCCTGGGCGCTCACCGAACTGACCGAGCTGCTGCACGGCACCGGCCGCACATCCGAAGCGGAAGACGCCGCCCGCGCCGCCCTGACCGCCCGGCCGGACGACGCCCAGGTCCACCTGCAACTGGCCGTCATCCTGGGTGAAAAGGACGACCTGCCGGCGGCGGAATTCCACAACCGCCGCGCCCTGGCCCTGGCCGGACCGCACCCGCAGATCCTGGTCAACCTGGCCCTGACTCTTTACAATCAGGGCAAGCTCGATGAGGCGGAAAAGCGCCTTCTCCAGGCCCATGCCGCCCGGAAAGACGCCATGACCATGGCGCACCTGTCGCGCGTCTACGAAGCCAAACGCGACATGGCGAATGCCTTCCTGTGGCTGGAGCGCGCCGAAACCGCCGGCCGTCACGCCGGCGAGGACTTCACACTCCTGCGCGCCCTCTACCTCGGCAATACCGGCCGCGAACAGGAAGCGCTCAACCTGATCGACCGCCAGCCGAGTGAAAAATCCGGCGCCGCCCAGCTCGACCGCGCCCGTCTGCTGGATAAGCTCGGCCGTCCCGATGAAGCCTGGCCTGCTCTCATCGCCGCCAAGGCGCAGCTGTCGCGCGAGACGGGCCGCATCTATGCGGCCGATCAGGTGGCAGCCGAGTTCGACGCGCTGAAAAGCTTTTTCACCTCTGCGCGCATGGCCCGCCTGCCCAAGGCCAACCGGCGCGGCCATACGCCGCAACCGGTCTTCATTCTCGGTTTCCCGCGCTCGGGTACGACCCTGATCGAACAGGTCCTGTCCGCGCATCAGGACATTTCCGCCGGCGGCGAACTGCCGTTCGTACACGAATGGCAGGCCGTCATCGGCCGCCTGCTGCCCGGCGACCTGCCGTTTCCCGGCAAGCTGGCCCTGGCCGAGGCCTTCGACTACCATCACCTCGCCGGCCTCCTGCGCGACTACTATTTCGGCCGCGCCGAGACCTACGGCCTGATGGCGGAAGCGCGCCCGCTGTTCACCGACAAGATGCCGCTCAACGAAGCCTACCTGCCGCTGATCCGTCTGGCCTTTCCCGAGGCGGCGATCATCCGCATGGTGCGCCATCCGCTCGACGTCGCCCTGTCGATGCTGTCGCACAACCTGACGCACGGCTATAACAGCGGCTATGCCATCGAGACCATCGTCGCCCACATGAAAGCCATGCAGGCCTTGACCGCCCATTACGACGCGATCCTCGACCGCCCGGCCCTGATCCTGAAATACGAGGATTTCGTCGCTGACCAAGAGGGCCAGACCCGGCGACTGCTGGACCACGCCGGCGTCGCCTTCGATCCGGCGACCTTGCGCTTTCACGACAATCGCCGCCATGCGCCGACGCCGTCTTATGCCCAGGTAACGAAGCCGCTCAACGACCGTTCCGTCGGCCGCTGGAGAGCCTACGAAAAGCAGCTCCAGCCCTACATGGCCGACATTGCCCCGGTCATCGCCGCCCTCGGCTATCCGGCATAAAAAGAGGCCCGGCGGTGAGGTGCCGGGCCTTTGAAAGTGCACTTGGAGGAGGATAGGCGCCGGCGGCCACGAACGACCGCCGGCGGGTAGGCGGACTCTAGTACTTCAGACGCACGCCGGCATAGAAGGTCTTGCCGTAGTCGTAGATTGCGCGCGGAATGTTCGGATTGCCGACGAAGTAGTACAGCTTGTGATCCAGCAGGTTCTGGGCATCCAGGGTCAGCGCGACATGCGAGTTCAGATTGTAGCTGAACGAACCGTCGAGCGTGCCGTAATCGTCCTGCCACATGGGGGTGGCGCGGTCGATGCCGGACTGGAACTTCGAACGGAAGTTGTAGGCCAGGCGCGTCGAGATCTTGTCGTTTTCGTAGTAGCCCGTCAGGTTGTAGGTCCACTTCGAATTGCCGTCGATCGCCGCGCCGTCCTTGGTCTTGCCGTCCGAATAGGTCAGGTTGGCGATGAAGCCGAAGCCATTGCCGATCGGCTGCTGCAGGTTGACTTCATAGCCCTTGTCGGTCGCCTTGCCGCCGTTGGCCGGTCCTTGCAGGGCAAAGTCGTGGCCGGACGGGTTCTGCTGGTCGACGTAGAAGCCGTGGAAGGTGTTCGTGGTGATGAAGTTCGAGATGTCGAGGTCGAACAGAGTCACCGAGAACAGCGCTTCGGCGCCGTAGTAGTATTCGACACCCAGGTTGTACTGCGTCGCCTTGTAGGGCTTCAGATCCGGGTTGCCGCCGGCGGTGCCGGTATAGTTGGTGTCGTCGAGCGAATAGGCGCCGGCCAGCTGGGCATAGCTCGGACGCGTCATCACCTCGGCGGCGCCGGCGCGGATGACCACGTTATCCGACGGCTTAACCACCAGGTTGGCGCTGGGCAGGTAATCCCAATACTTGTTCTTGACGTTGACCGTGGCGTAGGCGCCGAACAACGACGGCGTGGTCGTTGCACCCGCCGGCACGTTGGTCGTGTACTGGATCGAGGTTTCGTCGGTATGCACGGCGCGCAGGCCGACATTGCCGCGCCACATGTCGCTGCCCAGCTTGGCCATGGCGTAATAGGCGAAGGTCTTTTCCTTCACCGAGAACGAGGCCGGCGCATAGAAGCCGAAGATGCGGCCGCCGTTATGGCTGTTGAGGTAGTTATAGACTGCGTCGGCGCTGGAGTAGGTGTAGCCCGGGATCGAGCCACCCAGGTCCTGGCCAAAGTTCGACGGCGTACGGCCGCCGGTATAGACGGTGCCGAGGCCGATATTGGTTGTGCCGGAGTTGGCACCGTTGCCGGACCAGCCATAAGCGGTGTCGAGGACGTCGCGCTCGTGGTCGGTGCCGCGGACGCCGAACAGGATGTCCTTCAGCGTACCGTCGCCGAATTCATAGTCGAAATCGGCCTTGGCATAGGTTTCCTTGTCCGGCGACTTGACGTTGCCGCCCCACGACCACGAATAGTAGTTGTTGAGGTAGGACGCGACCGTCGGATCGGTGCCCTGGGCCGGATACTTGACCTCGGTGACCGGGTTGCCCAGCTTGTAGCTGGCGCCGGTGCCCATCCAGTAGGTTTCCCAGGCGGCGGTATCATCGGTATTGCCGTGGCCCTCGGTCTGGCCGATCTGGCCCTTCATGTTGAAGTGGTCGTCGATCTTCCAGTTGATATCGGCGTTCAGGTCCCACGAATCGGAGTGAGCCGTACGGAAGATGTCGTCCTGGACGATCGACTTCTGGGCGGCGTCCGGCTTCCACGACGCCGAGGTGACGTAGTCGCCGTCGGTGGTGTAGGCGGTCAGGTCGCTGCCGGCGTCACCGACGCCCAGCGCCTTGACCAAGCTGCCGTTGACCACGTGGTCGGAGTTGTTGGTGGCAAGTTGCGAGCCCCACATCATGTAGTTGTGGTTTTCGTTGTTGGCGCCGAGGTGGGTATAGAGGCCCGAAATGTCGATTTCGAGATTGTCGTCCGGCTTGAACTGGGCGACGAAGTTGCCGCCCTTGCGGATGCGTTCCTGCGTGAAGTAGGCCGAGCCGATCAGCGACGGCACGTTCAGGTTCTTGCCCGAATTGGCGAAGTTGGTTTCGGTGGTGTAGCCGAGGATTTCCTGACCGTCGCGCCGGAAATCGCGCTTTTCATAGAAGGCGCCGACCAGGATGCCAAAATTGTGGGCGTCGTTCTTCCACGAATACATGCCCGACACGTTGGGCGTGGTCTTGTCCGGGCGGGTGGCGTAGAGCGCCTGGGCCGAGGCAGCGAAGCTGTTGGCCGGCAGGTCCAGCGGCTTGCGCACGTGAACGTCGACCGTGCCGCCGATGCCGCCTTCGGGCAGGTCGGCCGACGACGACTTGATGACTTCAACGGTGCCGACCACTTCCGACGGCAGCATGCCGTAGTTGAACGAACGGCCGCCGTTGGATTGATCCAGCACGAACCAGTCGCCGGTGGCCATGTTGTGGCCGTCCATCAGCGTCAGGTTCAGTTCGGGCGAGGTGCCGCGGATCGAGATGCGCTCGTTTTCACCGAAGCCGCCGGCATTGGCCGAGCCGGTGACGACGTTGACGCCCGTGGCGCGCGCCAGCGAGTCGGCGACGTTCTTGTCCGGGAACTTGCCGATATCCTCAGCGGTGATCACTTCTTCGACGCGGTCGGAGTTGCGCTTTTGCTTGAGCGCGCTCTGCAGCGACTTGCGGATGCCGGTGACGATGACGGTGGTGCTGTCATCGGTCGCCGCCGCGGGGGTCGTGCCGGCGTCCTGGGCGTGAACCGCCGTGACGCTGACACCCAGCGACAGAGCGGTGGCCAGCGTGGCCACGGCGCTCGTCATCAGGATATGACGCTTGAATTGCATAGTTTCTGTTTCCCTAATTCGTGCTGCCCGCGGCGAGGCTAGCCCTGAACCCTTAGTCGTTTGCCGCGCTGGACGTCTGTGGACAGGCGTTCATGGCAGGCCACTGCAATACCAGTGCATACCAAAAAAGGACCTGAAGCCGTACCATTGCTAAACGCGGTTCTTAAAAACTGTCAAATCCAAATTGCAGGCAAGACCTGTTTGTAACCACTTGCAATCCAATTGTGACACTAATATCACTAGAATTATGGGATAATTCAGCCCAAAAGCGTTAATTTTGGCCGGTATTACCGGCGGCGACGATTTTTTGTAGAGAGAGTTTGCATTTTGGATTTATTTAAGCCATACCACTTAGACAAATTGGTATTATAGGCCGATCAACAGGCCGAGGAATGGGGAAGGCTTAATCATGTCCGAGATCGAAACCGTGCCCGCCAATCGCAAGACGCCCTGGGGCGCCGTGCTGCTGTTCTGCATGCTGTTCTTCATTTTCGGCTTCGTCACCTGGTTGAACGGTCCGCTGATCACCTTCGTCAAGCTGGCTTTCAACCTGACCGACGTCGAGGCCTTCCTGGTGCCTTCGGTCTTCTATCTGTCCTATTTCTTCCTGGCCCTGCCGTCGGCCTTCATCCTGCGCAAGACCGGCATGAAACAGGGCATGGCGCTGGGCTTGCTGATCATGGCCGTCGGCGCGGCCGGTTTCGGCCAGTTCGCCACCATGCGCATTTTCCCCGGCGCCCTGGTCAGCCTGTTCACCATCGGCATGGGCGTATCGCTGCTGCAGACAGCGTCGAACCCCTATATCTCCGTGCTCGGCCCCATCGAATCGGGCGCCCAGCGCATCGCCGTGATGGGCCTGTTCAACAAGGGCGCCGGCTTCATCGCACCGATCCTGGTCGGCACGCTGATTCTCTACGGCATGAAGGATTTCGCCGACAAGGTCGCCGCCACCACCGATCCCGCGGCCAAGGAAGCGATTCTCAACGCCTTCGCCGCCCGCATCCATATTCCCTATCTGATCATGGCCGGTCTGCTGGCCATTCTCGCCGTCGGCACCTGGTTCTCGCCCCTGCCTCCGCTCGGCGACGACGCCAACCCCGATTCGGGCCAGGGCAGCCGCCTCGCCATCGTCCAGATGATCTTCGGCTTCTTCGCCATTTTCTTCTATGTCGGCGTGGAGGTCCTGGTCGGCGACGGCATCACCACCTACGCCAATAATTTCAACCTGCCGCTCGACCAGACCAAGTTCCTTACCTCCGGACCGCTGGTGGGCATGATCATCGGTTATATCGTCGGCCTGATCCTCATTCCGCGTTACGTGAAGCAGGAAAAGTATCTCGTCTTCTCGGCCATGCTCGGCATCGTTCTGGCGATCTGCGCCTTCTTCACCAAGGGCTATGTCAGTGTCGGCTTCATCGCCGCCCTGGGCTTCTCCAACGCCATGATGTGGCCGGCCATCTTCCCGCTCGGCATCAAGGGCCTGGGCAAGCTGACCGAGTTCGGCTCCGCCCTGCTGGTCATGGGGATCGCCGGCGGATCGATCATTCCGCAACTCTTCGCCCACCTGAAGGACGCCTACGGGTTCCAGCTCGTCTACGTCGCCCTGGCCGTGCTCTGCTACGCCTACATCCTGTTCTTCGGCACCTTCGCCGGCCGCCAGGGCAAGGCCGCGGCGCCGGTTCCCGCCGATATCTGAGACACGACCGCACCGTCCTCCCCCATGTTGCACCTCATGACCCCCAACGATCCGCAGCTTCAGCTTTTCGCCGGTGTCGACGGCGGCGGCACGCAATGCCGCGTCCGCATCCGCGACGCGGGCGGCGCGCTGGTCGGCGAGGGGGCCAGTGGCTCGGGCAATGTGCGGCTGGGGCTTGAGCTGGTCTGGGCCAATGTGCTCGACGCGCTCGACCAGGCCCTGGCCCAGGGCGGCCGCAACCGCACCGCCTTCGCGCGCATGAGCCTGGGTCTGGGCATGGCCGGCATATCGGACGCCGGTGACGCCGAACGCACCATCGCCGCCGGACCGAAGTTCGCCCGCATCGACGCATCATCCGACGCCCACACCGCCTGCCTCGGCGCCTTTTCGGGGCGCGACGGCGGCATACTGATCTCCGGCACCGGCAGCGCGGCCTATGCCTGGGTCGGCGGCCGGGCGACCCAGGTCGGCGGCTGGGGCTTCGAACTGTGCGACAAGGGCTCGGCCGCCGACCTCGGCCGCTGCGCCCTGCGTGCCGCGCTCGATGCCCAGGACGGCCTGGCGCCACAAAGCGGCTTCACGTGCGACCTGATGGCGCGTTTCGGCTCGGCCGCCGAGGTCGTCCATTTCGTCACCACCGCCAAGCCCAGGGATTACGGCGCTTTGGCCCCGCTGGTCATGGAAGCGGCCGCTAAAGGCGACGCCGTCGCGGTCGTGCTGGTGCAGGGTCAGGCGCGCGACATCGGCCGCTATGTCCAGCGCCTGACCGAGATCGGCGCCCACAGGGTGTGCATCGTCGGCGGCATGGCCACGGTGTTCGCGCCGTGGCTGGACGCGGCGACAACCGACCGCCTGGCCGAACCGGACCACGATGCGCTGGAAGGCGGCATCCTTCTGGCCCACGGCATGAGCAACGGGCTCACCCCCGAGAAGGTCGGTTCGTGATGACGGCTCGCGCGCCTCTGCTGGAAGTCTGTGTCGACACCGCCGCCGGCCTACGCGCCGCCGCGACGAACGGCGCCGACCGCATCGAGCTGTGCGCCGCCCTGGGGCTGGGCGGCCTGACGCCGTCACTCGGCCTGATGAAACTGGCCTCGGCCTGCGTTGTGCCTGTCCGCGCCATGATCCGCCCACGTGAGGGCGATTTCACCTATTCAGACGACGAGATTGACATCATGTGCGCCGACATCGACGCGGCTGCCGCCCACAGGCTAGAAGGCGTTGTGTTTTGCGCCAACCATGCCGACGGAACCCTGGACGAAGACGCCCTGGCCCGATTGTGCGGCCGCGCGAAAGGCCACGGCCTGGCCATCGCGCTACATCGCGGCTTCGACCTGACGCCCGATCCGCCGGCGGCGCTGGAAACCGCCGTGCGGCTTAACGTCGACACCCTCCTGACCTCGGGCGGAGCCGACAAGGCGCGCGAAGGCATCAGCGGCCTGGCCACCCTGGTCGCCGCCGCGCGGGACCGCATCGAAATCCTGGCCGGCAGCGGCATCACCGGCCAGGACGTGGCCGAGATCGCCGCCCGCGCCGGCGTCACCGCCTTCCACGCCTCGTGCAGCCGCCCCGTCGCCACCGCCGAAGGCCGCGCCACCGAGCTGGGCTACGTTACCGCCACCCAGCGCGAAACCGACCCGGCGCGCGTCGCCCGCCTGCGCCACATTCTCGACACCCTGCCTATTGAGACCTCCCATGTCGTTTGCTGAAACCATCGGCCGCATCGCCAAGGAAGACCCGGCGCCGCTGTACCTGCAGCTGCAACGGATCCTGCGCGACGCCATCCAGAACCGCCAGTTGCACCAGGACGACGCCATCCCGCCGGAACGCGACCTGGCCGAGGATTTCGACGTCTCACGCATCACGGTGCGCAAGGCGATCGACGGCCTGGTCTCGGAGGGCCTGCTGACGCGCCGGCGCGGCGCGGGCACCTTCGTCGCCTCGCGCGTCGAGAAGAGCTTCTCCAAGCTGTCGTCGTTCTCCGAAGACATGATGTCGCGCGGGCGCAAGCCGCATTCGGAGTGGGTCAGCCGCTCGGCCGGCGCGGTAACGCCCGAGGAATCGCTGTCTCTGGGCCTGTCGCCCGGCGCGCTGGTCTATCGCTTCCACCGCATCCGCTATGCCGACGGCATGACCATGGCGCTGGAATATTCGACCATTCCCGCCTACTGCCTGACCTCGACCGAGAGCGTCACCACCTCGCTGTACGAGGCGCTGGAACGCACCGGCCATCGCCCGATCCGGGCCTTGCAACGCCTGCGCGCCGTCGCTTTCTCGCCCGACCAGGCCGAGCGGCTGGGCGTCAAGCCCGGCGATCCCGGCCTGTTCATCGAACGCCGCGGCTTCCTGCAGGACGGGCGCGCCGCCGAATTCACCCAATCCTACTATCGCGGAGATGCCTACGACGTCGTCGCCGAACTGAACGACATCTCGTAGAAAGACTGGACGCCATGCCCTCCCCCACCCTGGTTACCCACCCCGCCGTCGACGCGACCCGCACGCTGATGTTCGCCGAAGCCTCCGAAGGCGGCAATGCGACGATGCGCTTCCTCAACCACAACCGCGCCGCCATCGTCCGACTGGGCCAGCGCCTGCGCAAAAACCCGCCGCGCATGGTGACGACCTGCGCGCGTGGCTCGTCCGATCATGCCGCCACCTTCGGCAAGTACCTGATCGAGACCCTGATCGGCGTGCCGGTCAGTTCGGCCGCCCTGTCGACCTCGTCGATCTACGCTGCTCCCGTGGTGGCCGATGACAGCCTGTGCATCGCCATCTCGCAGTCCGGCCGCTCGCCCGACCTGCTGACCGCCGTCGAGGCGCACAAGCGCGCTGGCGCCTATGTCGTGGCCCTGGTCAATGACGAGGACAGCCCGCTGGCCGCCCTGGCCGACGAGGTGCTGGCGCTGAAGGCCGGCCCGGAAAAGTCGGTGGCGGCGACCAAGTCCTACATCGCCTCTCTCTGCGGACTGGCGGCGCTGGCCGCCGCGTGGGCCGGCGACGACGCGCTGACCGATGCGCTGTCGGACCTGCCGGAACAGCTGAAGCGCGCCTTCGCGCTCGACTGGTCGGCCGCCCTGCCCGGCCTGGCCGAGGCGCGCAACCTGTTCGTGATCGGCCGCGGCTACGGTTTCGCCGTGGCGCAGGAAGCGGCGCTGAAGCTCAAGGAAACCTGCGCCCTGCATGCCGAAGCCTTCTCGGCCGCCGAGGTCCGCCACGGCCCGATGGCCATCGTCGGCGACGGCTTCCCGGTCCTGGCCTTCGCTACCTCGGACGCGGCCGGCGACGGCGTGCGCGACGTGGCGGTTGAATTCGGCCAGCGGGGCGCCCATGTCCTTCTGGCGGACGCTGAACCCGCCGGCGGCACCGTCCATCTGCCGGTGCTGAAAAGCCATCCGGCGCTGGAGCCGATCCTGATGATCCAGAGCTTCTACCGCCTAGCCAACAGCCTGTCCGTGGCGCGTGGCCTCGACCCCGACAGCCCGCCGCATCTCAACAAGGTGACGAAAACGGTATGAGCTCGCTGACCTTCATCAACGCGCGGATCGTGACGCCCGGCGGCATCGTCGCCGGCAACCTGACCTGCGAAGGCGAGACGATTACCCATATCGGCGCGGGCGACGGCGCCGAGCGCGAGATCGACGTCGCCGGGGGCTACCTCCTGCCCGGCTTCATCGACACCCAGGTCAATGGCGGCGGCGGGGTGCTGTTCAATGACGAGACGACGGTCGACGGCATCGCGGCCATCG
>OUNJ010001557.1_pt2 | contig 22721 bp, 21 predicted proteins | sample 1755361 | NCBI WGS metagenome assembly OUNJ01 (sample SAMEA3914825, study PRJEB12502) | metagenome | biome: forest; material: soil | place: USA | collected 2012-03-12 | depth 0.1 m
TCGAGGTCGATGGCGACGTGGTCATCCTCGATCCCGGCCAGCTTGCCGCGGAACCGCTTGCGGCCCTCGGCCAGGCGGTCCAGCTCCAGGCGCGCCTCGTAGCCCTCGAACGTCTCGAAGTCCTTCAGGCGGGTCAGCGGCCGGTCGATACCGGGCGACGACACTTCCAACACGTATTCGCCGGCGACAGGGTCGGCTTCCTCAACGAAGGCTGAAATCTTGCGCGACAGGCGGGCACACTCGTTGACATTGATGTCGCCGTCCGACTTGCGCTCGGCCATGATCTGCAGGCGGCGGGCGCCGCCCGGCTTGAGTGAGCCCATGAGACGCACACGCACGATGTCCAGTCCCAGGCTTTCGGCAATGGGATCGAACAGGTCGAGCAGCTTGCGGTCTTCGCTCGTTTTGGCGCGCACCCAAGGGTCCTTCAGGTCATAAAAAAAGCGGCCGGCCTTTCGGGCCGCCGCTCGAAAGCCTTGCGGCGATCGGACGATGTTGGCGGGTATATAGTCCTGAAATCGCGCTTTGCCAACAGGTTAATTCAACGGCACGGCGTAGAGTTGCCCGGAATACATCGCCAGCAACAGCCAGGTGACATATCCACCCAGGCCGGCGGTGGCGACGAGAAGGCTGTAGCCCAGCGGCTTGCTGGTCTTCTTGAAGATGCCGTGCAGGATACAGCCGAAATGCAGGAACAGGGCGAAGACGCCGGCACCGTAAAAGCCATAGGCCAATCCGGCTTGCGGCCCTTGCAAGGCCTTGGCGACAAAGAGGAAATCCGTATCGTTGTGGGCGACATATCGGCCATAGGCAATCCAGGCGACGTGGCCCAGAATGAACAGGCTGAGGATCAGGCCCGAGGCGGCCTGAAGCTGATGGACGAAATCCTTGGGCTTCGTCCAGATTTCCCAGATCAGCGGCAAGCCGGTCAGAACCAGCACCGCCAACGCCGCCAGAAGCCCGTATTCGACCGGCGGATAGCGATAGATCAGGCGCGCCGCATCGAGGAACTGGCGGTGCGCGTCAAGACCAAACAACCCGACGAAGTGATTGGCGAAATGCAGGCAGAGGAAGGCGAAGACAATGATCGCTGCCAGTTTATGCACTCGTTCCATGGCCCCTCCGCGTCCCAGATGGTTAACCATGGCGTGGATTTTTTCTCGTGACCAGCGCGAACTCACGTTTTTGTGAAACCATGGCATCCTTACCTCAGGTGCCACTCTGACGACCGCGAGGCCATCTTGTCTTCACAGCGTTCTCCGCGCACCTCTCACGAAATCCAGAAAGACCGGCTTGCAGTCGCCCAGACCCTTGGTCTCGTAACGCGTGGTGATGTGGTCGACAGGCGCCTGCGTCCAGTCGGCGGGACTTTCGGCGGGCCAGTCGAAATCCGGACTGGCCAGGACGTGCCGCAGGGTCCAGTCGGCGTAATCGGCCCAGTCGGTAGCGAAGCGAAGACGTCCGCCGTCCTCCAGCGCACGCGCGAAGGCCGCCACGGTTTCGGGCTGGATGAAACGCCGCTTGTGGTGGCGTGTCTTGGGCCACGGGTCAGGAAAGAGAATGAAGATACGGCTCAGGGATGCCTCCGGCAGACGGTCGAGCAGCGGCCGGACATCGTCGGCAAGGATGAGCACATTGGCAAGACCACCGTCCTCGATATGACGCAATGCGCTGCCGACGCCATTCAGGAAGGGTTCGCCGCCGATCAGGGCGATATCGGGATGACGTGCCGCCTGCCCGGCCAGGTGTTCACCGCCACCGAAACCGATCTCCAGCCACACTTCGCGTCCGGATGCCAGGACAGCAGCGATATGGGTGTCGCTGGCTTCGATCCTCGGCAGCAAGGTATCGAACAGGCTGGCCTGGCGTGGCTTAAGCGTGCGCGACTTGATGCGCCCGAACGAGCGCATGGGACCCCAGGTCGGCGGAGGCGTTTCCGGCAAGGACATGGCGGCGGTTTAAAGGCCGCCCCTTAAATGTCAAGGCGAGCCTGCGCCGGTGTGACGTAGCGAAACCTGTTGGCCGGCGAGAAACGGAGCGGAGCGTACTTGAGTACGTGAGCACACCGTATCGGAGCAAGACGACAGGTTGCGGCCCGTCAAACCGGCGCAGGTCAGGCAAATTCCGACTTCAGGGCGGCGACCAGATCCGTACGTTCCCAGGAGAAGCCACCTTCGGCGTCGGGGGTGCGGCCGAAGTGGCCATAGGCGGTGGTGCGCTCGTAGATCGGACGATTGAGGCCGAGGTGCAGACGAATGGCGCGGGGCGTCAGGCCACCCACCAGTTCCGGCAGCACCTTTTCCAGCTTCTCGACGTCGACCTCGCTGGTGCCGTGTGTGTCGACATAGAAGCTGAGCGGGCGCGCCACGCCGATGGCGTAGGAAACCTGAAGCGTGCACTTCTTCGCCAGGCCGGCGGCGACGACGTTCTTGGCCAGATAGCGCAGCGCATAGGCGGCCGAACGGTCGACCTTGGTCGGGTCCTTGCCCGAAAAGGCGCCACCCCCGTGCGGAGCTGCGCCGCCGTAGGTGTCGACGATGATCTTGCGACCGGTCAGGCCGGCATCGCCATCCGGGCCGCCGATGACGAAATTGCCGGTCGGGTTGACCAGCCATTCGGTCTCATCCGTCACCATGCCGTCGGGCAGGACCTCCATGGCGTAGGGCCTGATGATGGCCTCAACGTCCTTGGGCGACAGGCCGTCCTGGTGCTGGTGCGAAACCAGAACCTTGAGGATACGCGCCGGACGACCGTTTTCATACTGCACCGTTACCTGGCTTTTCGCGTCGGGTTCCAGCCGGTGTTCTCCGCTGTGGCGGGCTTCGGCGAGGCGGCGCAGGATGTTGTGCGACCACTGCAGCGGCGCCGGCGTCAGTTCCGCCGTTTCATCAGTGGCGTAACCGAACATGATCCCCTGGTCACCGGCGCCTTCATCCTTGTTGCCGCCGGCATCGACGCCCATGGCGATATCGGCCGACTGGGCGTGGAGGTGGCAGGCATAGTCGGCGACCTTCCAGTGGAAGCCCTTCTGGGCATAGCCAATGTCCTTGACCGCGCCGCGGACCTTGTCTTCCAACCCATCGATGATATCGCTGATCTGGTCGTCACCGGCCCGGCATTCTCCCGCCAGAACAATGCGGTTGGTCGTCACCAGGGTTTCGCAGGCCACGCGGGCTTCCGGGTCACGCGCCAGGAAGGCGTCGACCACGACGTCCGAGATACGGTCGGCGACCTTGTCCGGGTGACCTTCGGAAACACTTTCAGAGGTGAAGATGTAGGAGGAGCGCATGAGCCTGCCGCTGATTTATAGGGAAACTGGTATAACCATATAAAGATATGTTTATATGGGCAAGCAGTTTTGCACAAGCCATGCGATTCACGTGATGGTTAATGCAAAAGACCCCGCGTTAGCCGCGAGGTCCTTGAAACTTCAGCTTGCCTTTTAGCAAAAAGCCGGGATCAGGCGTCGTCGCCTTCGGCCAGCGCCCGGACCAGTTCCAGCACGCGGCGGCGCAGCTTGGCCGACTTGATGCGCGGGAAGGCCTCTGCCAGTTCGATGCCTTCGGTGGTCATGAGGAAACCATGGACGAACTGCTCGGATTCCGATTCCGAAAAGCCTTCGACGCCTTCGTTCTCGCCGTAGCCTTCGAAGAAATAAGCGACCGGGGCCTTCAGGGCCTTCGAGATCTCATAAAGCTTGGAAGCGCTGATGCGGTTGGAACCGCGTTCGTACTTCTGAACTTGCTGGAATGTCAGGTCGATGGTTTCCGCCAGTCCCTCCTGGGACATGCCAAGAAATTTGCGACGCATGCGAACCCGAGCGCCCACATGAAGGTCAACCGGGTTCGGACTGCGGTCCGCTTTGAAATTGTCGTCCAAATCTGCCTCTTACACTTGTTACGCCAATCCGCGAAAGGCGGACCGCACCACACTTATACGGTACTACTTACGGCAACTGCCGCTACGAAACCGCGTTTTTTTTGATGATTAGTACAAAAGTATCCATCGACGCAAGACCTAACGCCAAAAGCAGTTCTATTAGAAAAAATAAGTGGTGGTGACTGGCGAAAAACGTGATCTGTCCAGGTTCCGGCAGGGTTAGATCGCGGTAACCACGTTGACCCAAAGCAAGACGTGATTGCGGTACTATGCGCCCGAGAGGATCTATCAGTCCGGATATTCCCGTCGGGGTTGATCTTACCATAGGTAAACCTTCTTCAATGGCGCGATAACTTGCCAGATTGAAATGCTGGACAGGACCACTGGTCGGACCGAACCAGGCATCGTTGGAAATATTGAGAATCCATCTGGGCCGCAGGGGGTCCTGGGTCCCGCTGTAATTGGTGTCGTCCAATCCCGGAAAGATGCCTTCGTAACAGATAAGCGGCAACATGCGCGGAATGCGTGAAAAGGTGATTGCCTTTGTCGGCGCACCCGGCGTGAAATCGTCGTCAAAATGGGTCAGGGCCTTGATGCCAAGCTTGCGCGCCAGCATCTGGAACGGCATTACTTCACCGAAAGGCACGAGCTTGTATTTGTTGTAGAAGCCGTCAACGACAAGGTGGACGCCGTCCTGGTGAAAGGCCGCCATGGCGTTGCGCCAGATCTGGTGGCCTTGGGCGTCCATATCCGTTCGCGTCACGCCCATGATGAAGGATTGCTTGTCCTTCAGCATGCTGGACAGGACGGGAGCTGTGTACGAATCGTCGGCAACCAGGCTTTCAAGCGGCAATTCCAGCGCACCCTCGGGCCACACGACGAGGTCAGGGTCGCGGCTCTGCTGGGGCGGTGCCTTGGTCAGGGAGACGTATTGACTGAACAGGCTGGCGAACGCGTTGTCCGACCATTTTTCCTTCTGTCCGACATTGGGCTGAACGACGCGGACGATGTAATTGCCGTCGACCACCTTCGTGGTCAGCAGCCGGATTTCACCGAGGGTGAAGCAGGTGATCAAGACCGCAGCGGAGGCTATGATCGGCCAGAAACCCTTGATGCCCGCGCCAAAACGCAGAACGGCGGGGCTGGAAAAGGCGGCGACCGTGACGAAAGTCAGGCCATAGACGCCGATGACCGATGCTGCCTGCGACATGGCGCCGCCAGCCTGCCAGGTCGCGCCGGCCGGATTCCACGGAAAACCGGTCAATATGGTGCCGCGCAGGGTTTCAAACAGGCCAAACAGGGTGGCAAAGAACAAAAACCGGACGGCGCCCTTCGGCGCCAGCCGGCGGTAGACGACCGCAAACGCGCCCCAGAACAGGGCTATGCCGCCTGGCAACAGGGTGGCGGCGAACGGCGCCATCCAGCCATAGGTGTGGGCGAAGACCAGGAAAGCCTCGGCCACCCAGAAACAACCGACAAAGAAGTAGAAGAAGCCGGCGAGCCAGCCGACGAAAAACGCGTTGAGACCCGATCGTTTGCCAAGATCACCCTCAAGCAGCCACAGCAGGATGGCATAACCGAACAGGCCGGGCAGGAAACCGAAGGGCGGCTGGGCAAAACCCAGCAGGATACCACAGAAAATGGCCATCAGCCGCGGACGGGCACGCAAATCCAGCGCCCTGCCCCACCATATCGCGACCTGATCGCCAAAAACCTCAGTCATCGGCCGCCGTCAGGTCTGCCGGTTCCGGGCTGCGACGGTGCAGGCGCAGCCGCTTGATGCGCCGGGCGTCGGCATCGACAACCTCGATATCGAAACCGGCGGCGGTGTGGGGTATGACTTCGCCGCGCTGAGGCACCCGGCCAGCCAGAACGGCGACCAGGCCGGCAACAGTGTCAACTTCTTCCTCGGTGTCGCGGGGCGCCAGGTCGAGGCCCAGCCTGTCCTCCAGCGCGGTCAGTTCGACCCGGCCGTCAACCTCGATCTGGCCGTTGGCGAAACTGCGGATATCCTCGTCGGCGGCCTCGTCATACTCATCGTCGATATTGCCGACCACAGCCTCGATCAGATCCTCCAGCGTCACCAGGCCGTCGGTGCCGCCGAACTCGTCGATGACCAGGGCCATGTGAATGCGCGCGGCCTGCATGCGCAGCAGAAGCTCGGACGTGGTCATCGATGACGGCACGTAAAGCAGCTCTCGGCGCAACCGGTGCAGCACCGGCTCGGCCCAGTTGGGACCCGCCTTGCCGGCCTCGGGACCCAGAAGTTTGAGCACGTCCTTGATGTGGACGACGCCGACCGGATCATCGAGGGTTTCGCGATAGATCGGCAGGCGGGAGTGTTCGCTTTCAACACAACTGCGGACAACGTCGGCCAGGGTCGAGGAAATCTCGATGGCGACAATATCGACACGTGGCGTCATCACATCGGCCACGCTCAGGCGATGGAAAGCCCGGGCATGGTCGACCAGTTCATTGGCGACATGGTCCTCCCCGCTGGCGATGTCGGCCACCGTACGGTCCTGCGGCTTGTTGAATCCCAGGAAGGACAGGAAGGATTTTTTCGGTTCGTCGGGGTCGGGCATCAGGTCTGCGCATAGGGGTCGGCTACGCCAAGGCCAGCCAGGATCGTACGTTCGAACGTCTCCATCGCCTCCGCCTCTGCGTCGTCGGCGTGATCATAACCCAATAAATGCAGAGCGCCATGCACAGAAAGGTGTAGCACGTGATTTTTGAGGCTCTTGCCCTGTTCCTGCGCTTCGCGGACACAGGTTTCAAAACCGAGCGCGATGTCACCCAGGTGATCGAGCACGCCCTTGACGCGCATCGACTTCGGCGCCGGAAAGCTCAGGACGTTGGTGGCCTTGTCCTTGTGGCGGTAGTCCTTGTTGAGCTGGCGCATTCCGGCATCGTCGCACAGCAGCACGACGATGTCTGCCTGGTCCCTGAACCTGGCAGCTACCAGGGCGGCCGTTATGGCGCTTGCAATCACCGCATGCACATCCGGCAGGGCGTCGAGCCAGCGTTCGTCTTCGACTTCGACATCAACAAGTGGCTCTTTGTTTTCGCTCACGCTCATATTTTCGTCTCGTCGTCATAGGCGCGAACGATGCGCGCTACCAGTTCGTGGCGGACGATGTCGTCGGCGGTCAGGTGCGAGACACCGACGCCCTTCAACTTGCCCAGCAGGTGAACGGCATGGATCAGGCCGCAGTCGAGCCGGTTGGGCAGGTCGATCTGCGACGGATCGCCAGTTACGATCATTTTCGACCCTTCACCCAGGCGCGTCAGCACCATCTTCATCTGCATGCGGGTGGTGTTCTGCGCCTCATCGATGATGACGCAAGCATAGCTGAGCGTGCGGCCGCGCATATAGGCCAGCGGCGCGACCTCGATCTCGCCCTTGTCGCGGCGCTTGCGCACCACCTCGGCGCCCAGGATGTCATCGAGCGCGCCCCAGATCGGCGTCAGGTAGGGATCAACCTTTTCGTTCAGATCGCCGGGCAGGAAACCGAGCCGCTCGCCCGCCTCGACCGCCGGGCGGGCGATGATCAGCTTGTCGACGCGGCCCTTCAGCAGCATCGACACGCCATAGGCGACGGCCAGAAAAGTCTTCCCAGACCCGGCCGGACCAAGCGCGAACGTCAGGTCCTTCGTGGCCAGTTCGGCGATATAGGCGGCCTGGCCGGGGGTCTTGGCCAGGATGGCGCCGCGCCGACCCATGACGATGGCGTTCCTGGAATCGTTCGAGGAGGCTGGCTCCGTACCGCCCTTGGGATCAAGCGCCTGCGGCTGTTCAACCAGGCGGCGGACGTCGCTCTCTGTAATGTCGGCGCCCTGATCATAAAGTTCCGCCAGGGCTTCAATGACCACCTTCGCCTTATGGCGGGCACGGGCATCGCCGGAAATAACCAGGCCGCCACCCGGCATCTCGACCAATACCTTGAACGCGCCCTCGATCATGGCCAGGTAGCGTTCGGACGGACCGACAACAGCCAGAACGCAGGCTTCGGTCAGGGAGATGAAATCGTCCTTGGCGGCGCTCATGCCAGCTCGCCCCGGAGCGAATTGTTACCGACCGCCGTGATACGCACCGGCACGATCTGTCCGATCAGGTGGTCGGCATCCTCGACGAACACCGATTGCAGATAAGGTGAGCGGCCAATGGCCTGGCGACCATAACGGCCCTTCTTGTCGAACAGGACATCGAGGGTCCTGCCGACCAGGCCGGCCTTGAAAACCTGCTGCTGTTCGATGATCAGGGCATTAAGGGTCTGCAGGCGTTCGTCGGCAACGCAGGCCTCGACCTGTTTGTCCATGCCGGCGGCGGGCGTGCCGGGACGCGGCGAATATTTGAAGGTGAAGGCCGAGGTGTAGCCGACGCCGCGCACCAGATCGAGAGTGTCCTCGAAATCCTTGTCCGTCTCGCCGGGGAAGCCAACGATGAAATCCCCTGACAAGGCCAGGTCCGGCCGGGCATCCTTGATGCGCGCGATCAGGTCAATATAGGCCTTGCGTCCATGTTTGCGGTTCATGGCGCGCAGGATGCGGTCCGAACCCGACTGCACCGGTAGGTGCAGATACGGCATGACGGCGGCAAGGTCGCGGTGCGCCGCGATCAGGTCGTCGCCCATGTCGTTAGGGTGCGAAGTAGTATAGCGCAGCCGGGCGATACCGGGAACATCGGCCAGGGCGTACATCAGCCGGGCCAGGGACGACGGCGCGCCGGTTTCGTCGATGCCGTTGTAGGCGTTGACGTTCTGCCCCAGCAGGGTGATCTCGCGCACGCCCTTGTCCGCCAGGGCACGGGCCTCGTCGAGAATGGCGGCCACCGGACGCGACCATTCCGCGCCGCGCGTATAGGGCACGACGCAGAAGGTGCAGAACTTGTCGCAACCTTCCTGCACGGTAAGAAAGGCGGTTGGGCCGGCAACGGTACGGTTGGCGGCTGGACCGGACAGGGCGTCGAACTTGGCTTCGGGCGCAAAGTCGGCGGCCAGGCGCTCCCCTTTGGAGCGATGGGTGCGCGCGATCAGTTCGGGCAGTTGGTGATAGGCCTGCGGGCCGACGACCAAGTCGACCGCCGGCGCACGCGTCATGATCTCCTTGCCTTCGGCCTGGGCGACACAGCCGGCGACGACAATGCCCATCCGGCCCTCACCCCGCGCCTGCTTTTCCTCACGCAGCTCCTTGAGCCGGCCGATCTCGGAATAAACCTTTTCCGAGGCCTTTTCGCGAATGTGGCAGGTGTTGAGCAGGACCAGGTCGGCGCCCTCGGGTGCGTCGGTGACCTCATAGCCCAGCGGACGCAGCACATCGATCATGCGTTCGCTGTCATAGACGTTCATCTGACAGCCGTATGTCTTGATGTGCAGTTTTTTGACAGGCGTATGGTCGTTCATCCGCGCCTTATGATCTTTGAGGCGGCAAGATTCAAGACCCGGCTCAGGATTGCCGCTCTTCTTCCAGCGGCACACCGTACAGTTCGAGCTTGTGACCGACCAGGCGGAAGCCCAGCTTTTCGGCCAAGGCCTCCTTCATCTTCTCGATCTCGGCGTCGAAGAATTCAACCACCTGGCCGGTCTTGATATTGATCAGGTGATCGTGGTGGTCGTCGCCGGCGGTTTCATAGCGCGAACGGCCGTCTCCGAAATCATGACGCTCGACCACACCGGCCTCTTCGAACAGGCGCACGGTGCGATAGACGGTGGCCAGCGAGATATGGGGATCGACAGCGGCGGCGCGATGGTAGAGCTCCTCGACGTCGGGATGGTCGGCCGACGACGACAGGACGCGCGCCACCACCCGGCGCTGGTCCGTCATGCGCATGCCCTTCTCGATACATTTTTGCTCGATGGGGTCCTTGACGCGATCCATGACGTGTTCCCTGAAGTTTCGCGGCGTTGCGAAAGATTCGCAGCAATCGCCGTAAATCTAAGGCTTTGCTGGCTATAACGCAAGCCTGAGAATGTGGGCGTCGGCGGGTGGTTTGTCACGGCGACTGTAATAGGCCTTGCGCCGGCCGACGCGCCTGAAGCCGCAACCCTCGTAAAGCCGCAGCGCGTATTCATTGTCAGTGGCGACCTCCAGGAACAGGCTGGTGGCACCTTCCCTGCGCACGGTCTCGATGACCTGGTCCATCAGCATGCGCGCCAAGCCCTTGTTCCGATAATCGGGATCGGTGGCCAGGGTCAGGATTTCACCCTCGCCGTCGACGACCGCCATGACGACGAAGCTGACGATGTCGCCGTCGCTTTCGAAAACATAGGTGCGGTGGTGCGGTTTGATCAGCAGGTCGTTGAAAACGCCTTCGCTCCAGCCATAATCGAAGCAGCGGGCGTGGATATGTTCCAGCTGCTGCGACGGCGCATTGAGGCGGTGGATTTCCGTCATGCCGTCACCGGAGCGATGATGCCACGCGTCGAAACGACGGCGTCGGCATCGCGCATGTAAAGCGGCGTGACATCGTCATGGCCTGGCGCGTGGACAAGTGCAGCCAATGCGGACAAGGATGGCCAATCCTGAACGAAAAGCTCGGCGGCCGGGTAATGGTCGCGGATCAGGGTCGCGGCCGGACCGGTCAGCACATCGGCAACGGGCATGGCCTCAGGATCGAAAGCCCGCGGCGGCGAACCTGTCGCCTGAGTGTAAATATGGTCGCGTCCGCCATGGATGACGCTCAAAGTCCGGCGAGCCGCCAATTCGGGGTGTGCCACCAGCGCTTCCAGCGTGCCGATACCCTTCAGTTTCAAGCCAAGGCCGGATGCAAGCCCTTTAGCGAAGGCGAGACCAATACGCAGGCCGGTGAATGAACCAGGGCCGAGCGTGACGCCGATGTGGCGCAGGTCGCGCGGCTTGATGCCGGCTTCGTCGAGGATTTCGGCTACCATGGGCGCCAGGCGTTCCTGATGGCCGCGCTGCATCGGCTCGACCTTTTCGGCCGGCGGCGCGCCATCACGGAAGATACCGGCCTGACAGGCACCCAGCGAGGTGTCGATGACGAGAACGGCGGTCAGAGGACGGCCTCGATCGACTTCACCTCGGGCACATAATGCTTCATCAGGCTCTCGACCCCTTGGCGCAGGGTGGCCGATGATGACGGACAACCCGAGCAGGCGCCCCGCATGTGCAGATAAAGCGTGCCCGAATCCAGATCGAAGCTGTCAAATTCGATGTCGCCGCCGTCCTGGGCGACCGCCGGGCGGACGCGGGTTTCGAGCAGGTCCTTGATCTCGGCGACGATCTGACCCAGCTCGCCTTCGTAGACGATTTCGGCGACGGTTGCGGTTTCGTTGAGGATCGGCCTGCCGGAAGTGTAAAAGTCCATGATCGCGGCCAGGATCGGCGCTTTCAGTTCGACCCAGATCAGACTTGAGTCCGGATCGCGGCGCACCGTCAGGAAGTCGCCGCCGAAATAGACCGCCGATACGCCCTCGATGCCAAACAGGGCTTCGGCCAGGGGCGAAACCTTCGCTTCATCACGTGTCGCGAACTGGCGCGAGCCCGACCCCAGCACGTCGCGGCCGGGCAGGAACTTGATAACCTCGGGATTGGGTGTGGCTTCAGTCTGGATAAACATGGACAGGCACTCGCGGTATTACGCGAGTTAAATGGGCGCAAAAGCGAAAGAAAGCAAGCGCGTCCTCCGGAGAGGCTACAGCTTGCCCACCCACTCGCGCAGAGCGGCGTTGACGATGGTCAGCTTGGCGAAACTCCAACCACCCGTCTGCATGTCAGCCATCATGGCTTGCAGCGGCTCGATCAGGCCCAGATTGTCACGTGCCCAATGTTCTGCGATGTCGGCCGGCGTTTCGGCCAGCGCCATGCGCGCCATCATCGCCCGCACCACCGATTTCTGTTCCGTCAGCACGTCCTCGATCAGACGGCGCGTCGCCATTCGGTCCCAGGGATCGGCCGAGGCCAGTTCACCGGCCCCACCGACAAGATTGTCGAAGCCGAAACGATCTCCTGTCAGGAAATAGAGCTCGGCCGTCTTGTCGAGCGGCTTTTTCGGCGCGGCGGCCAGTTCGATGATGTCAGCGGCATGGTGCCAGGCCGGAAGCAGGCTGATCCGGCGGGCCAGGGCCTCAGGCGCGCCCTGAGCGATCAGGGCTTCGGTTGCGGCCGACAACCGCGCTTTCGCCGGTTCGCTGAGAACACTGTCTCCGAGTGCCAGCAAGGCCTTGATGCCTTCGGCATAGGGGGCGATGCGCGCACCAAGATCGGCCGTTCCCTGACTGAAACGGCGCGCCATCCAATAGGTCTGGTGACGGACGAAGTTGGCGAGGCGACGGCAGAGCGCCGTCTGGGTCGATGCCGGGATGCGGTTGTCGAGCGCGTTGATCTCGGACCACAGAGCGCGGATGTCGTAAAGCTGGCGCGTCGCCTCGAAGGCCAGGACGAATCCTGCCGTATCGACGCCGGCGCCTTTGGTGATACGTGAGGCGAAGCTGGGTCCCACCATGTTGACAATGTCGTTGGCCAGCACGGTCGAGATGATTTCGCGATGCAGCCGGTGCTTGCCGATGGCGTCGGCAAAACCATGCAGCGGCGCCGGGAAATAGTTCACGGCGACAGCCTGGAAGCCCGGATCATCGGGCGCCTTCGAGGCCACGATATCGTCGAACAGCACGATCTTGCCATAGGCGGTGGTGACGGCCAGTTCCGGGCGGTAAAGCCCCCTGCCCTGTCCGCGGCGGGTTTCCATCTGGGTATTGGTCGGCAGGCCTTCGACCCTGCGGTCGAGCTTGCCGCGCTTTTCCAGGCCCGACATGAAGGCCTGCGTCGCCGCGTTGTCGTCGCCTGAGGTGGCTTCCTGCAGGGTCAGGGCCAGGGTCTGGTCGTAGTTGTGCTTCAGGACATGGCGCGAAACGTCGTCGGTCATGCTGGCCAGCAGCTTGTCGCGCGCATCCAGCGTCATCTGGCCCGAAGCCATCAACTGGCCGAGCAGGATTTTGATATTGACCTCGTGGTCGGAACAATCAACGCCGGCCGAATTGTCGATGGCGTCGGTGTTCAGGCGCACTCCGGCCTCGGCGCAGGCGATACGGCCGGCCTGGGTGATGCCGAGATTGGCCCCCTCGCCGATCACCTGGGCGCGGACCTCGGTGCCGTCGATGCGGATGGCGTCATTGGCCTTGTCGCCGACATCGACATGGCTTTGCGACGGCGCCTTGATATAGGTGCCGATACCGCCGAAATAGAGCAGCTCGACGCGGGCCTTCAGGATAGCCTGCATCAGGTCGAACGATGAAACCTCATCGGCGGTGATGTCGAGCAGCGCCTTCATCTCCGGCGATACCGGAATCGACTTCTGGCCGCGCGGGAAGATGCCGCCGCCTTTCGAGATCAGGTTCTTGTCGTAATCCTGCCATGACGAGCGTGGCAGGGCGAACAGGCGCGCCCGCTCTGCGAACGACTTGGTCGGGTCGGGGTTGGGGTCGATGAAGATGTCGCGGTGATCGAAGGCGGCGACCAGCTTCGTCTCCATCGACAGCAGCATGCCATTGCCGAAGACGTCGCCGGACATGTCGCCGACGCCGGCACAGGTAAACTCCTGCGTCTGGATGTCCTTGTCCGTCTCGCGGAAGTGCCGTTTGACGGCTTCCCACGCGCCCTTGGCGGTGATGCCCATGACCTTGTGGTCGTAGCCGACGGAGCCTCCGCTGGCAAAGGCGTCGCCCAGCCAGAAGCCGTAGTCGGCCGAGACACCGTTGGCGATATCGGAGAAGGTGGCCGTGCCCTTGTCGGCGGCGACGACCAGATAGGGATCGGGATCGTCCCAGCAGACGACGTTCGGCGGTGGCACGGTCCTGCCCGAAGCGTCGATATTGTCGGTCAGGTCGAGCAGGCCCGACAGGAAGGTCTTGTAGGCGCGTACCGCCTCTTCGCGGATGGCGTCGGGTGAGCCGCCCTTCGGCAGTTTTTTCGGAAAGAAGCCGCCTTTGGATCCCACGGGAACGATGACGGCGTTCTTGACCTGCTGCGCCTTGACCAGACCAAGGACCTCGGTACGGAAGTCGTCCTTGCGGTCCGACCAGCGCAGGCCGCCGCGTGCGACAGGGCCGAAGCGCAGGTGGACGCCTTCGACCTGCGGCGACAGGATGAAGATTTCACGATAGGGCTTGGGTTCGGGCAGGTCGGCCAGTTCGCGGCTGGCGACCTTGAACGAAATATACGGCTTGTCCTGGAAATAGTTGGTCCGCCGCATGGCGCCCACCAAAGCCAGCAAACGACGCAGGACCCGGTCGTGATCGAGGCTGGCGACCTTCTGCAGCAGGGCCTCCACCTTTGCCATGGCTTCTGCGGCCTTCGGCTGGCGTTCGGCGACTGGGACGCCACTCAGCGCGAACTTGATATTGAACAGTTCCAGAAGCGCCTCGATCACTTCAGGGTTTTCTCTCAGGGCCGCCTGCTGGATGTCGGGGCTGGGGTCGAGGCCGGACTGGACACGATAGCGGCACAGCGCGCGCAAAAGCGCGACCTCGCGCCACGACTGGCCGGTCAGGGCCAGGGCATTGAAGCCGTCGTCCTCGGTCTGACCATAGTTGACGGCCAGCAGGGTCTGTTCCAGCTCGGCCTTGAAATCGGCAAAGGCCGAGGCATGGCCACGCGGCAGCTTGAGGATGAATTCGTGCACCCAGAAGGTGCCGAGTGTCGGCGATTTGACATGATAGCCGTATTCTTCCAGCGTCTTGAGGCCCATATTAGCCAGCACAGGCAGGATGTCGCTGAGCGGAATGGCGCGCTCGGCGCGGGTATAGAGCTTGAAGCAGAAGACGTTGTCGAGGTCTTCCATGCGCTGATAGGCGCGTAGGTTGACCGGGCGTTCGACGCTGAGGTTGGCAAGGTAGGCTGTGTCGGTAACGGCGTCGACGGTGGTGTAGCGTTCCTGGTATCCGGCCGGGAAGGCGCGCGCCCACGCCATCCAGTCAATATCGGCATGCGGCAGGGTGACGCTGTCAGGCACGCCGGCGCCGTCGACCAGCGCTTCGACCTTCTGCGGCCAGGAACGGACGATATTGGCGATATCGGCTTCAAGATCATTGATGTCCGGGTCGAAGTGATCGCCGGGCGTGACGCCGATGATGTAGTGGACGCAGGACAGCAGCGATTCCGTGATATAAGGATAGCTGGCCGACACACGGCCAAGATAGGCCTTGGCGAGGATTTCACCGGCCTGTTTCTGCATCTGCGACTGGTAAAGCTCGCGCGGGATATAGAGCAGGACCGAGATGAAGCGGTCGAATGGATCAGTGCGGGTGAACAGCTTGACGCGCGGCCGGTCGCTGAGGTGCAGGATGCCGCGCGAAATGCGCAGCAGGTCGGCCTCGCTCATCTGGAACAGTTCGTCGCGGGGATAGGTCTCGACGATGTTCTTCAACCGCTTTTCGTTATAGCCGCCGTTGAGGCCCAGAATGCGCGCTTCGTTGAGGACGTGTTCGGCTTTCTTGCGGATCAGCGGCACTTCGAAAGCCGGACGGTCATAGGCCTCGGAGGTGAACAAGCCGACGAAGCGGACCTCGCCCGACGGCTTGCCGTCGGCGCCATAACGCTTGACACCGATATAGTCCATGTAGACGCGGCGATGGACGCGCGACTTGATATTGGCCTTGGCGACGGTAACAGGTTCCGAGTTTTCGATCTGGTTGAGGAGTTGGGCACTCAATACTGCCGGTTCGGATGAGCGGCGAAGCACCTGGCGGGCGGCGTCGCGCAGAACGCCGAAACCTTCCTGCAACTGGTTGAGCGGCGCTTCGGCCTCATAGGCGCCTTGCGTTGTCTTGGGATAGGCGTAGCCGCGCGCACCCAGGAAAACGAAGTGATTTTCGTTGACCCAGCGCAGGAAGGCCAGATCTTCCTCGATAATCGACGACTCGATGCGAATAGCCGGATTGGCGCGGACGGTTTCCAGCGCGTCGATCTCGTTGGCCAGCAGCTTCTGCATGCGCGAAAAGTCGCGGACGGCAAGCTTGAGATCGTTGAGGCTTTCCTCGAGGCCGTCAAGGATGGCCTTGTGCTTATCGGCGGGCTGGCGTTCGATGAAGACCAGCATCATCGATTCCTTCACCGGCTCGCCGGATGCATCACGGCGGCCCTCGAAGTCGCGGTGGCTGGTTACCACTGGGTGGAACATCGAACGGATCGAGACGCCCTGGTCGATCAGCTCGCCCATCACGGTTTCGACGATAAACGGCGAGTCGGGCTGGATGATCTCGACGAGATCGTAATTGCTGACCTGGCCGGCCCGGGTCACGAAGGGCTGGACGCGTTTCAGGGTCTGCATGCCCTCGCGCCGGTCGCCGTAGGTCCAGAAGCCGGCAATGACCTTGTCAAGGTCATCAGCCGTCAGTTCCGGCAATTCCTCAGGCTCGAAATCCTCCAGAACCTGCGTGATGAAAGCCTTTTGGTCCTCGCCCAGGCGCAGGAAATCGCGCGCGCCTATGGCGGCGGCAAAGGCCTGGAAAAGCTTGTCCTTGGGCGTGGGCGCGGACTTGATGTCGTCCATGGGTTCCAACCTGTTTCAGCGTGCGGATGTGGCGCTCTTGTCCGGCGCCGCTTGACCGCGATTGTGGCGTGAATTGCTTAATAAAGAAAGGTGCCCGGGTTGAGCATAAAGTTGCATCGGAGACAAGTCTTATTGCACGGCCTGGGACCACGGCGGATGGCGAAAAGCCGCCAGTCCGGCGGGGACTGACGGCTTTGTCGTCGCGCTCGCTCGATGGGGCAGAGGGCGCGGCCTTCCTTGAGATGTCAGACGCGCCGGAGGCCATGGTGTGCCTGTCGTTGCGCGTGAGATATACCGATACGAATCGGCTTTCTGGTCTTTCATCTGAAGCGCGAATCCCGGACCGGATGCGGCCCGGAACCCGTGACCCGGACGACGAGAGAGGCGCCTTCCGGATAAGGGGATTCATATCATTTCGGGCGAAATCTAGCCAGCCGTCCGGGCATCACACTTGTGTGACGCCATGACCGCGCAGCAACCGATTGTTAACCATAAATCATTGTAAACGCTGGGCTTTCAGAAACCCAATGTTCAGACTTGGCTGTTAAGGTTAAGACCATGATACAGCCTGTTCTCGCCCTGATCGCTTGGTCGATGGTCATGCTCGTCTGGCTCTATGTCCGGCGGCTGCCCGCCCTGATGCGCTACGCGATTTCCGAGGCCCGGCCGGAAACCGGCGAGGCTGTTCGCCGGTTGCCGCCCCAGGCGCAATGGCCGGCCGACAACTACAACAACCTGATGGAACAGCCGACCCTGTTCTATGCTTTGTGCCTGGGCATATATCTGGCGGGCATCAGCAATGACGACCTGGAATATTTCGCCTGGCTCTATGTCGGCCTGCGCGTCCTGCATTCGCTGATCCAGGCGACCTGCAACATCACGGTCATCCGCTTCTGCCTGTTCATCGCCTCATCGGCGGTACTGGGCGTGCTGTGCCTGATGGCCATCAGCCTGGCCTTCAATATCGCTTGAATCTCACCGAAAAGTCCTTCGGCTGCGCCTCAGTGTACTTTTCGATGGTCCAATAAGGACAAGATGCGGCTTGAGGCGGCTCTGCGCCGTGTCTTGGCTTTTTTGCTTAGCTGCCTGAGTAAGGCACGATGCGATACATGTGCAGCACGTGCTTGATCTTGCCGGCTTCCGTGCCGGCGCGATCACCGTGACCGACATAAAGATCGGCACGGACCTCACCCTTGATCGCGCCTCCGGTGTCGAGCGCCGACACCATGCGCTGATAGACCGGAAAGGCATTGTCGAGCGCGTTGCCGCCAACGGCCGCATCCAGCCAGAACAGGTCGCCGAGATCGTGAAAAGCCGGGTCGACGGCGATGGCCGAGCCCGGCGGCAGGGCCAGACCGGCGGCGCCCAGGGGTTCGGTCTGGTCGGGCTGGATGGCGAAGAAGGCATAGCGCGGATCGGCATTCATCACCGCCTGGGCATCCGGTCCGCGATGGGCGGCCAGCCAGGCATGGATATTGTCGCCGGACGTCTGACTGGAGGTCAGGTAGCCGTCACTGACCATGACCTTGGCAATGCCGACGAAGGGCTGGCCGTTGTCGGCGCTGTAGGCGGCGTAGACCTGCTTGCCATCAGGCATGTGCAGGAAGCCCGAGCCTTGAAGCTGCATGAAGAAATAGTCTTCGGGCCGCATGTAATAACCCGTCATCACCGGCATCTGCTCGATGTCGGCGCGGGCATAATAGGCCACGTACTGATCGCCCAACTTGCGCGCCGCGACACGGGTGCCGGTCTGGGCCGGGGTCATCTGTGAACCGGCGACATAGACCAGGTCGTCGGGCTTGGGTCGCACCGGTTGGGAAAACTCGTCGGTCTGGACATAGGAACCATCGTAATCGGGCACATAATAACCGGTCATGGTGCCGGATCCGTCGATGACCTCGACTTGAAGGTGGCGGTCCAGAAAATCCTTGATCTCGTCCGGCGACTGGAAGTCCTGACCCGTCATGGCGGCACAGACGCCGGCATACTGGCGGCCCTGCTTGTAAAGACAGGTTGCGCGCAGGGCCTCGATGGCCAGGAAGGCGTCACCGGCCGACCAGCCAGGCAGGGTATCCAGCCGCACATCGGCCGGCACGGGATTGGGCGTTTCAGGCTGGGTTGGCGTGGCCGGAGGGCTGACAGGGGTCGTCGTCGGGGGAGGCGTGACAGGCGGTGTCACCACCGGCGGAGCCTTTGGCGTCTCGGCACAGGCTGCGACAAGCAGGAGCAGGGCGGTGGCTAATCCAAGTTTCAGCTTCATTTTGAGGCCTTCCAGCAAGGGTCGGCCTCAGACTTACCCGCCTCGCGTGGAAATTGCTAGCTGCTTCAGGCCTTGGCGGCTTCGACACGCGTCAGAAGCCATGGACTGTTCTGGTTACGCAGGCCTTTCTGGAAGGTCCAGAACTCGGCGGTGCGTTCATAGATCTTCGTCGGTTTGGCGTCCGGCTTTTTGGAGGAAGGCGGCGCGACCTGTTCCATCTCTTCCTTCGGACCGTCGGTCACCGGAACGGGCGCTTCAAGGGCTACCGGGCTTTCCGGTGCGGGGTTGTCATAAACCAGTTCGGACAGGAAGCGCACGCGAACCTGAGCCATGTCATCAGTAAAATCGACCGTATCGATGTCAGCCTTCGGCGCATCGACGAAGCTCAGCGAATCGGGACGGCGCGACGGGCGGTCGCTCAGCGCCTGCTTGAAGATGCCGAAAACACGTTCCGACATGCGGTCGCGAAGCGCATCAAGCTCGCCCTTATGGAAGGCCAGGACGACCTGCTCGTAGGTCTCGCGCGCCTTTTCGATGAAATTGATCTCGTTGAAATTGAGGTCGCGTGTCTTCAACGCCTCGATATTGGGCAGGCGCGCCGCGTCGCCGGGACGATCAAGCAGGCGGCTGGCGGCATCCAGGTCTTCAGGCCGGGCGCCCAGAGCCTTATCCTCGACGCCGAAACCCGCCTTCCGTCCCAGCACATTATAAAGCTGGAACAGGATGACCACGGCGACAACGCCCAGGATGACAAGCACGACCATATTCGTCACGGCGGATTCTCTTTCGGAGCCGGACCCCAAAGCGCGGTTCGACCCCCGTTATATAGGACAAGTTTCGTCAAGTGTAACTCTTCGTTCGATTGCGTTAAATTTTCTTATCTGTTAGCAGCATTGCCCACACATCGGCGGCAGGTCCGCCGCCACCCGGAGCTCCCTTGTCCATGGCCGACACAACCGATACCGCACCCGTCACCGACCCTGCCAATCAGCCTAACATGCAGGTCCTGGCGCAATTCATCCGCGATTTTTCATTCGAAAATCCGCGCGCGCCGAACTCCCTGCGCATCGAATCGCGGCCGGATGTCGATCTGGGCGTCGAAATGGGGGCGCGCGGCCGTTCGGACGGCCTGTTCGAAGTCGACCTCAAGCTGACCATCAAGGCGTCGACGACAGACGGTCCGATGTTCGCGATCGAGCTGGTCTATGGCGGCCTGTTTCAGCTGGTCAACATTCCCGAAGCCCAGGTCGAGCCGACCCTGCTGGTCGAATGTCCGCGTTTCCTGTTCCCGTTTGTGCGCCGTATCGTGGCCGACGTGACCTCGGATGGCGGCTTCGTGCCACCTTTCAACCTCGATCCGATCGACTTCGCCACGCTGTACCTGCAGCAAAAGGCGCAGCAGGGTATCGGTCAGGCGTAACCTCGGGACGAAGCTGTAGCCCTTATGCCCAGAGGCTTTTGTCCTTCAGGTACTTGGCGACGAAAGCCTGGTGCGCCGCGGCTTCGGCGGTAGTAATGCGCGAGGGCAGGGGTCGTGGACGCGCGCCATAACCCGCCGAGCTCACCGACAAAACGCTGGTCGTCGCCTGCGCCATTTCAAGGCCCAGGCCGCGCTCCTTGCCGCCCAGCAGTTCGAGATATACGCTGGCCAGCAGACGGGCATCGATCAGCGCGCCGTGCAGGTCGCGCTCGGCCAGTGAAATATTGAAGCGCTTGCACAGGGCATCAAGCGAATTGGCCGCGCCGGGGAATTTCTGGCGCGCCATGTCGAGCGTATCGAGCCATTGATCGTCCGACGGCACGACGCGGTTGAGCCTTGTCAGTTCCATATTGACGAAACCGCGGTCGAAAGAAGCGTTATGGGCGATGATGCGTCGATCTCCGATGAAGACCATCAGCTCGTCGCAGATGTGTGCGAACTTCGGCTGGCCACGCACCTTTTCGTTGGTGATGCCGTGGATGCGGATAGCGTCAGGCTCGATCTCGCGTTCCGGATCGATATAGCGATGGAAGGTGCGGCCGGTCGGCAGCAGATCCTCGATCTCGATACAACCGATTTCGATCAGGCGATGACCCTTGCGGTGGTCGATGCCAGTGGTTTCGGTGTCGAGAACGATTTCGGTGGCCATGGCCCTTTAGTTTGTTGATGCGCGCAATTTGTCAAGGATGCCGCGGACCTCGCGGCGGCATTCGTCGAGGGTTTTCGAGGTGTCGATGATAAAGTCGGCGCGACGGCGTTTTTCGGCGTCGGGCATCTGGCGTGCGACGATGGCGGCGAACTTGTCGGCCGTCATGCCAGTGCGGGCGAAGACGCGAGCTTTTTGAACCTGTTCTGGCGCACTGACGACGACAACGTAATCCAGGGCATTTTCCGCGCCGGTCTCGTATAGCAGGGGAATGTCGGCCAGGACAATGCCGGCGGTCTGTCGTTCAAGGAAAGCCTGACGGTCGGCAATGACGAGCGGGTGGACCAGCGCATTGAGCCGCTCGAACCCATGGGGATGATCGCGCAGGGAGGCAGACAACCTGACGCGGTCCACGGCGCCATCCGTCAGGATATCGCCGAATTCAGCAGCCAGTTCGTTTTTCAGCGGCTCAGAGTTGGCATAGAGATTGTGGACAGCGGCATCGGCGTCCCATACGGGTACGCCTTCGTCGGCGAACAGGCCGGCGACGGTTGACTTGCCCATGCCGATGGAGCCGGTCAAACCCAGCCGAATCATGGCGTTTCGCCAAGGAAATCGAGCGCCAGGGCGCGAATGTCAAAAGCCGGGTTCGGAGCAACGCCGTAAAAAGCCTCGAACGACGGCCGGGCCTGTTCGATCAGCATCTGCAGGCCGTCAACGGTTTTCAGACCACGTGCCTCGGCCGCCATCAACCACGCCGTTTTCAGCGGACGGTACGTCATGTCCATGGCGATGGCATTGTCGGGCAAGGCATTAAACAGGGGGAGGGGGCCACCCGAAGCCGCGTTGATGACCGCGACGCAACCGTCTAAGGCGCGATCCGTGGCGTCCAGTTCGAAGGCGGTGACGCCTTCCCCCAAAGCGAAGACCAGTTCCTCGGCACGGCCCAGGGTGCGGTTGAGGATGCGCAGCTGCGGGCAGCCGCGCGCCAGAAGCGCCGCCGCCGCTGCCCGGGCTGCACCGCCGGCGCCGATAATGGCGACGGGTCCGGCGGCAAGATCACATTCGGGGGCTTGAAGTTCGAAGGCACGCAGGAGGCCATGACCGTCGGTGGTACGGGCATGGACATAGCCGTCGTCATCGAACGTCAGGAGGTTGGCCGAGCCGCTGCGCCGGGCGGCGTCCTCACTCGTATCGGACAAGGCAAGGGCCTGTTCCTTGAACGGAGCGGTGACGTTGAGGCCGGCGAGGCCGTTGGAGCGGCACGACAGTATCAAACGCTCGAAACCGTGCTCGTCCTTCGGCGCGAAAGGCGCATAGACACCGTTGAGGCCGAGATCACGCAACCAGGCGGTATGCAGGAACGGGCTCAAGGAGTGATGGATGGGCTGGCCGACAACGCCGGCGACACGGGCGGCACCGGTGGGGAGCGTATTCATGTCGGTATCGCCTCCAACTGGCGCAATTTGGCGAGTACGGGCAGGAGCGGCAGCCCCAGGACGGTAAAGTAGTCACCGCGGATGGCCTCGAACAGGTTCACGCCCAAACCTTCGAGGTGATAGCAGCCGACACTTGACAGGATGGCCTCGCCGGCATTCGAGAGATAGGTATCGACCGCGTCTTCGCTCAGCTTGCGAACCTGCATTTCGGCGGTTTCGACATGCGACCAGATCAGCTGGCCGTTTTCGCACAGGGCGACGCCGGAATGCAGGTAATGGCTGCGGCCCGACATGCGCAGGAGAAGCGCTCGCGCCGCTTTCATGTCGTTTGACTTGCTGATCAGGTCCTTGTCGAGCTGCAGGACCTGATCACCGCCGAGGACAAAACCCGACCGGGTGCGCGCGACATGCAGGGCCTTGGCTTCGGCCAGGCGCAGAGCGACCGATTTCGGACTATGACCCCGCGCGAGACAGTCATCCTTGATCGCCTCTTCGTCGAGATCGGCGGG
>OUNJ010000074.1_pt2 | contig 22620 bp, 15 predicted proteins | sample 1755361 | NCBI WGS metagenome assembly OUNJ01 (sample SAMEA3914825, study PRJEB12502) | metagenome | biome: forest; material: soil | place: USA | collected 2012-03-12 | depth 0.1 m
CTTGTAGACCAGGATGAAGGTCGCGCCGGTGATCGGCCACGCGTTGGCGCCCGGTTGGTTCAGGACCAGCAAGTAGTTGCCCGGAGCGTGCGCCCAGTCGGCGTTGGCGGTCGCGGCGCGGAAGGCGTCGGCGGTCGGTTGCGGCCAGGTGGCGTCATGCGAAGCGACCAGGGCGTAGGCGATCTGGGTCTTCATGACGTAGGCATATTCGACATAGCCGATCGAACCGGCCGTGCCGCGAACCAGGGCGGCGACGCCGTCGTTGCCCTTGCCGGCAACGCCGGTCGGCCATTCGACGGTGTCGTTGGCGCCGACCGAGTTCTTCCAGCTGTCGGAAGCGATCGACAGGTACGAGGTGAACAGGAAGGTCGTGCCCGAGCCGTCCGAACGGTGAACAACGGTGATCGGCAGGGCCGGGATGTTGAGGCCCGGGTTCCACTTGGTGATGGCCGGGTCGTTCCACACGGTGATGTTGCCGGCGAAGATATCGGCCAGGACGGAGCCCGGCAGCTTCAGCTTACCGGTCGGAACGCCCGGGATGTTGATGGCCGGAACCACGCCGCCGATGACGGTCGGGAACATGTACAGGCCGTACTTGTTTTGCTCGTCGAGGGTCAGCGGCTTGTCGGAAGCGCCGAAATCGACCGTGTTGGCTTCGATCTGCTTGATGCCGCCGCCGGAACCGATGGCCTGATAGTTGAGCTGGTTGCCGGTCGAACGGTTGTAGCCTTCCGCCCACTTGGCGTAGAGCGGAGCCGGGAAGGTAGCGCCGGCGCCGGTGATGGGGGTGCCCGCATGGGCGCCGGCGGTGCCGAGGGTAAGAGCCGCGACGAGCGCGACGGCGATAGTCTTGAACATGGTCATCTCCAGAATGCGATAGAGACCGGCGGTAAGGTGCGGATGCCTGTAGAGGCTTTCCATGACACTTTTTTTATCGCCGGGTGAAAGGCGTTTCATGGGCCGTGACGGCGGGTGGAGGTTCCACCCGCCGTGCGCCGGTTTAGTATTGGAACTGGGCGAACAGGCCGACTTCGTCGGTGGTCGTCTTGTGGCCGGTCGAGGTCAGGTCGTCATGCTTGGCGACGAGCGAAAAGTCGACGTTCTTGAAGGCCGAGTAGGTGACGCCGAGGTTGTAGTACTTGTCCTTCTTGGTCGGGGACAGGTCCTTGGACGGCTTCACGTCGTCGACGCGGCCGAAGGCGCTCCAGTCGTGGTTGAAGCGATAGGTGCCGAACACCGAATAGCCGTCAGCCTTGTCCGGGGTAGCCGACTTGACCAGGGCGGCCGAGTAATCGTTGGCCGTGAAGTATTCGACGCCGAGGCGGCCATGGTCACCGACCCAGGCGGCCAGGGCGTTGAAGCGCTTGGCGGTCTGCGGCGTGGCGACGCCGACGGCGGCCTGGCCCAGCTTGCCCGAATAACCACCGATGGCGAAGTTCCACTGATAGCCGACGACGGCGCTGACGCGGCCTTCGAAGTCCATCGACTTGGCGCGCGACGGGTTCTTGTAGCCGTTGCCGTTGATCATCGACAGCTGGTACGACAGGGTGTTGCCGGTGGTCGCGTCGCCGAAGGTGCCGAGCGCGTGCAGACCCCAGTCGGCCGAGGTGCCGACCTTCTGCTTGTCGCTGAGGGTGTTTTCAACGTAGCGATAGCCGTAGATGCTTTCGGCGTACGGGATCCACGGCAGGTCGGTCGAACCGGCGCGGACGTTGAACTGCGGCGAGAAGCTGGCCTGCAGGTAAGCCTTCTTGATGTACAGTTCGGTCGCGCCCAGCGTCGAGTTGTACTGGAAGTCGGTCGTGATGTTGGCCGAGAACATGTCGGTGAACTTGTGGTCGATACCGATATAGAAGCGCTTGATATCGAAGCCGGTGCCGTTGGCGCCCGACTTGGTGCCGTCAACCTTGGTCGAGATGTCCGACAGGTCGTAATACATGCGGCCCGAAACCGTGGTCGTGTCAGCCCAGCTTTGGGCCGAGGCGGTCGAGGCGACGGCCATCAGGCACGCAGCGGCGGCGACGCCGGTGAGGAGGGTGGAGATCTTCATGTCAGTTACCTTGCTCTTGGAAATATAAGCTTGAGCCGCTGTCGGGCACGTCGGGCTATTAGGGCAGTTATATGACAGTAATACGACAAACAGCCGCAAAACCGCCACCTTGTCGCCACGAGTTATTGTATTGATTGGATAAAATTGACCCACATTTAGCGTTTACAGGTTCGGAGTTGTAAAAATATTACACATGAAACTTGTGACGTTAAGTCAGCAATGCTCACCAATTTCACGGATATACTTAACGCACTGAATCTACACATGCCTTTGCGGGCACGCGATTTCGGCACGGATGAGGGCGGCGACCTTCGGTCGCATTCATCACGCTGGCCGCGGTATGAGACTCGCAACCAATGTGGATTACCTTCCACGCCCTGTGGTGAGGGCTATAGTCAGGCTGTGTGACAGTCGCGTATCACAATTACGACAGTTCCATGACAGCCGACGGGTGGTGCGCAAATCCCACAATCGGAACACCGCCGTTCGTGAAGGCGCTTAAAGAATCGTCATAAGCACGTAACCGGATCGGCATTTTCGACGTATAATGGACAGCAAACCGGCCAGAAAGGTTTCCTCGCCATGCAACGCCGCCATTTCCTGTCCCTCTGTTCCCTGACCGTCCTCGGCGCCGCCATGGGCTGCAAACCGGCACCCGGCGCGCCCGTCACAGCCACCATCACGCCGCTCAATCTCAGCGACGACGAATGGAAGAAGCGCCTGCCGCCGTTTTCGTACGAGGTGCTGCGCCACGAGGCGACCGAGCGGGCGGGCACTTCGCCGCTGCTCAACGAACATCGCAAGGGCGTGTTCGCCTGCCTGGGCTGTGACTTGCCACTGTTCGATTCGGACAAGAAATATGACAGCGGCACCGGCTGGCCCAGCTTCTGGCAGGTGATGCCGGGACATGTCCTGACCAAGGACGACTTCGCCATCGGCGTGCCGCGTACCGAATATCACTGCGCGCGCTGCGGCGGCCACCAGGGCCACGTCTTCAATGACGGGCCGCCGCCGACCGGGCTGCGCTACTGCAACAATGGGGCGGCTCTGAAATTCATTCCGGCATAGGTGCCAGAGAAGGTGATGTCATGATGCGACGTATTTTCCTCGGTTTGGCGGTAGCGCTTGGTCTGTCCGGCGTGGCCTGCGCCGCCAATCCGGCGCGCCAGGTGGCAGTGTTCGCCGGCGGCTGCTTCTGGTCGATGCAGAAGGCCTTCGACCACGTGGCGGGGGTGACGCAGACGCGCGCCGGCTTCATGGGCGGGCACGTCAAGAATCCCAGCTACGAGGATGTCACCGGCGAGGGCACCGGCCACCTGGAGGCCGTCGAGGTGGTCTATGACCCGACGAAGGTCAGCTATAACCAGCTGCTCGACGCCTATTGGCACCACACCGACCCGACCAATCCGGACGGCGTCATCTGCGATCTGGCGCCCAGCTATCACACGGCGATCTTCACCTATTCCGACACGCAGTATAACGCCGCCAATGCCTCGAAGGCGCAGGTCCAGGCTTTCCTGAAGAAGCCGGTGGTGACCCAGGTGATCAAGGCGTCGTCGGTCGCCCTGCCCTTCTATCCCGCCGAAGCCTATCACCAGCATTACTGGCAGACGCACAGTATCTCATATGACGCCTACGCGCTGGGGTGTGGCCGTTCTGCGGCGCTGCATGCTCTGTGGGGCAAGCTGGCGGACTGATGATGTTTCACTTCTCCCCTTTTAAGGGGAGAAGGTGGCCCGAAGGGCCGGATGAGGGGATGACCCGCGAAGAGACCCCTCACCCGATCGCCTCCGCTACGCTTGGCTCTCGTCCTCTCCCCTTGAAAAGGGAGAGGTGGAAAACGGAAACTTACATCCCTACCCCTTCAACACCACCTTGCCCGCGGCCAGGCCATCGGATGAGGCGGTGATGGTGACCGCGCTCGTGCCACTGCCCATCTGGACGATCGCCTGGCACAGGCCGTTGAAAGCCATGCGTTGGGATGCCTTGTCGGCTTCATGGCTGTTCGGGTTGCCATTACCGACGCCGATCACCGCCGCGCCCCCGCTGACATCGAAACGGATCAGGTTGGAGGCCATAGGGACTGTGCGGCCCCTGGCATCTACGACTTCGGCACGCAGGACGGCGCAATCGCGTCCGTCGGCGGACAGCATCGTGCGGTCGGCGGTCAGTATCACCTTCGCCGCCGGACCGGCGGTTTCGCGCTTATCCTTCAGCACGACCTGACCGGCCTTGTAAGCATAGGCCTCGATACGGCCGGGCGCATAAGGCACCTGCCATTCAAGGTGATAATCCTTCTGCATCGCCTTGCGGCCGGCCGACTTGCCGTTGACGAACAGCTCGACCTCGTCGCAGTTGCAGTGCGCCCAGACCGAGATCGTCTGGCCCTCCTTCCCTTCCCAGTTCCAGTGCGGGAACAGGTGCAGGAGCGGTTCCGGCCGCCACCAGGCGCGGTAATAGTAGTAATTGTCCTTCGGGAAGCCACAGGTATCCATGGCACCGAACTGCGACGAGATCGACGGCCAGTTGGAATAGGGCGTCGGCTCGCCGCGATAGTCGAAGCCCGTCCAGATGAAACCACCGGCGATATAGGGCTTGGCGTCGAAATGCGGCCACCAGACTTCGGCTGTATTGGCCCACCACGGCGCCACCGTATCGTAGGCCGGGACGACATGACGCGCGTCGCTCTGCTCGTATTCGCCGCGCGTACAGACGGTCGAGCCGGTCTCTGTGCCGATGATCGGGATTTTCGGAAACTTGGCGTGGAAGTCGTCAATCTTGTTGTCGCGGTAGTTGAAGCCGATGACGTCCAGAACCGAGGTGATGCCGTCGCCGTAGCCGCCGTCCATGGCCGCGGTGATCTGGCGGGTGGGATCAAGCTCGTTGCACAGGCACTTCATGGTCCCGACAATGACGGCGCCGCGCTCAGTGCCCTGCTGCGGCTCCTCGTTGCCGATCGACCACAGGATGACCGAAGGGTGGTTGCGGTCGCGCAGGATCATGGTGCGCAGCTGATCGAGACCCTGATCGGACGAGGTCATCATCCGCGTCTCATCCAGCACCAGCACGCCCATTCGGTCGCAGGCATCGAGCAGTTCCGGCGCCGGCGGGTTATGCGAGGTGCGGATGGCGTTGCAGCCCATGTCCTTCAGGCATTGCAGGCGATAGGTCCAGATGGCGTCCGGCACGGCGGAGCCGACGCCGGCATGGTCCTGATGGTTGCAGGTGCCCTTGATCTTGACCGGCTGGCCGTTGAGGAAGAAGCCGTTGTCGGGATCGAAGCGAATGTCGCGGAAGCCAAAGGTGGTAGCAGTCTGATCCTTGATGGTCTGATCCGGATCACCAAGCACGGAGGTCGCGACGTAGATGGCGGGTTGACCCAATGACCACAGAGCCGGCTGCGCAAGCTTGATCGTCTGTACGATATCGACTGTTTCCCAGGGGTCTATCCGAACGGATGACCGGCTGTCGACCTCGAATTCGATCCTGGTATGAAGCTCGGTCGCGCAGGCTACGTCGCTGTCATTCCTGACCGTTGTCGTCACCTCGACCGTGCCGTCGGTTTTGGCGCGAATACAGACGCCGTATTGCGGGATGTGGACGGGATCGGTGCGGGTGAGCCAGACGTGACGATAGATGCCGGCGCCTTCGTAGAACCAGCCTTCGCCCAGGGACGCATCGACGCGGACCAGAAGCGTGTTGGCCTTGCCGTCGGTGTTGACGAAATCGGTCAGGTCGGCGGAGAACGGGGTGTAACCGCCGTCGTTGGTCTTGACGACATAGCCGTTGAAGATGACCGTCGCCTGGCGGAAGACGCCGTCGAACTCCAGCGAGGTCCGCTTGCCGTCGACAGGCAGGTCGAACACCTTGCGGTACCAGCCGACGCTGGTTTCGGGGAAGTCGCGGCCCAACGGCTTGAAGCCGTGGTTGGCGGCGGGGTCCCAGTCGTCGGGCTTGGGATTGGCGAATTTCGGATTGGGCACGAAGGGCAGCTCGACCGCCCAGTCGTGCGGAAGCGACAGCGATCGCCAGGCCGAATCGTCGAAGTCGGGCTTGGCGGCGGGGGTGGCATCCGGCCCCTGCTTGGCGTAAGTGCGCAGATCGGCGCCCCAGCCGAAGTCCTTGCTCACATCGTCGAGATGGCCGAAGGCGAACTTCCAGCCGTCATCGAACAGGGCCCTGCGCGGATCGGAAGGCGCCGGCGCGGGCTGCGAGGACGTATCGGCCAGGGCGGGTGCTGCGAAGGTCGCGGCGGCGGTGGCCAGCAGATGGCGGCGGTGCAGCTTCATGGTCGGATCCCTGTGGCGTTTTATTATACTATAATTAACACCCCGTATCGGTCGGCCGTCAAGGGGTTTGCGCCGGCAGGGCGCGCAGGAAGATGTTGCCGGTCAGGCGGCCTGTCGTCGGGTCATCGGAAAAATCGAAATCATGGGGAATGAGCGAGGAATGGAAAAACGCGCCCTGATAGATGATGCAGCGGTTGTAAAGGCCCTCAACGGACGCAATCTTTTCCCATGCGGGCGTCGATTCATCGACATATCTTGGCGGGGGATCGCCGAACTCTCGAATGTCTTCCTCCACTGCAGCGACATAGGCCTTGTGGCGTTCGGATGTCAGCATGCCGAAGCCGGTGCGGCGATGGCGGTAGAAGCCGGTGCCGCCTTTCGGCGACTTGCTGAGATAGTGGAGCACGGCGAGATCGGCCGGATCGAACGAATCGTAATGCGGCACGCGCTGGACCGGATGGTTGAAGGCAGGCCGGCGGGTGACCATGGAGAAACTGGCTTCGGTGACGGCAAATCTTTCGACGCCCCAGACCTGGCGCAACAGGGGTGCGACGCTGCGGCAGGCCTGCTGGACATAGTCGTAGGTCGCGTCGCGCGTGGGATAAAGCAGCCGGCGCGTGCCCGGGTACTGGTTGCCTTCGACCGGCGGAAACGGCGCCAGCGCCGCCGCGCGGCGGACCAGAAGGTCGGGGTCCTCGACAAAATTGTCGATGACCAGAAGAGGGGCGTGCTCCTCGCCCAGTTCAAACAGTTGGATCGACATGCGTTTCCCGAAGCGCCGCCCTACATGACCTCAAGCGATTTCGCGGCACAGTTCCTGGCGATGAAATCGTCATGGTTCGGCATGCTGGTGACGCGGTCGGAGACGAGCGTGCGGATACGCGACAGGCGCAGCTTCAGCTCGTCCTCGGAAATGGCGTCGGCGACGGGGTTGTAATCCTGCGCCTGGAAGCCCTGGCCCAGCAGAACGGCGAACCAGCTCTGTTCCTTGAACAGCTCCGTCGGCATGACGTTGGCATGGCCCTGGCTGGCGTAGATTTCCAGCCGCGCCTTCAGGCTGTCGGGAATGTCCATGGCGCGGCAGTGACGCCAGAACGGCGTGTCGTCGCGTTCGGTCACCTTGTAGTGGGCGATCAGGAAATCTTTGATATTGGTGTAGTCCGCCGTGACGATACGGTTGTATTCGTCGATCACGGCGTCGCTGAAATTGCTGCGCGGCATCATCGAGATGAAGCGCGTCAGGCACGACTGGACAAGATGGATGCTGGTCGATTCGAGCGGTTCGAGGAAGCCCGAGGCCAGGCCGAGGGCGACGACGTTCTTGTTCCACACCTTCCTGCGGTGGCCGGTGACGAAGCGCAGCACTTTGGGGTCCTTGAGCGGCTTGCCATCCAGCCGCGTCAGCAGCTTTTCGCAGGCTTCATCCTCGCTGATGAATTCGTTGCAGAAGACGTAGCCGTTACCGGTGCGGTGCTGCAGCGGAATGCGCCACTGCCAGCCGGCCTCGCGCGAGGTCGAGCGGGTATAGGGCGTGATCGGTCCGGGGGCCTTTTCGCATGGCACGGCGGCGGCGCGGTTGCACGGCAACCATTTGCTCCAGTCCTCGTAACCGGACTGCAGGGTTTCCTCGATCAGCAGGCCGCGGAAGCCCGAGCAGTCAATGAACATGTCGCCGGCGACGACCTGGCCCGATTGCAGGGTGACGGATTCGACGAAACCCGACTCGGCATTCTGGTTGACCTTGACGATCCTGCCTTCCTGACGGACCACGCCGCGCGCTTCAGAATAGCGGCGCAGGAAGGCGGCGTAGAGGCCGGCATCGAACTGGAAGGCATAGACGATCTTAGGCAGACCCGAGGCGTCGCTCGCCGGTGTGCGGCCGAACCGGTTCTCGCGCGCCGCCATGGTTTCGGCGTTGTAGCGGCCGAAGTCGGGATGGCCACCCAGGGCGCGCAGACGGTACCAGAAATTCTGGAAGCCGACACCGTCCATGTCGCTGCCGAACTGGCCGAACGGGTGAAAATAGGTTTGGCCGACGCGCTTCCAGTCGACAAATTCGATGCCCAGCTTGAAGGTGGCGTTGGTCTCGCGGATAAATTCATCCTCGTTGAGGCCCAGGACGTCGTTATACAGGATGATCGGCGGGATCGTCGCCTCACCGACCCCGACCGTGCCGATCTCTTCCGATTCGACCAGGGTAATGTCGAAGTTCTGCGTGCCGAGGGTCTTCGACAGCAGCGCGGCCGACATCCAGCCGGCCGTGCCGCCGCCGACGATGATGATCTTGCGAATCCGGTTTTGCATTCAGTACCTCAAAGCCCTGGCCACCTCGCTCACGCGAAATCCCGGGCGGCATAAAGTTCGATATAGGCGTCATGCGAGCTCATCTCGCGCACCCTGTCGCGGATGAAGGTCAGCATGCCCTGGAAGTGCGTGATGGCCTCGTCGTCCGTCGTGCCGCCGGTCAGCGGATCGAAGCTATCCGGCATCAGACCGTGGCCGAGGAAAACCGAAATCCAGTCGTCGATCTGGAAGGTCTCGTCATCGTAGAGGGCGACCATGCCGCGCGCCTTGAACAGCTCGATCTTGTGCGCCAGTTCGGGCGGAACCTCGATGCGGCGCATATGATCCCAATAGGACTGGTCCAGGTTGCGATTGAGCTTGTAATGCACGATCTGGAAGTCGCGCACGCGCTCGAAAGCGGAACGGATGCCGCGATTATATTCCATCGCTTCGTGTTCCATACGTCGGTCGACCGGGAACATGTTGACCAGATGCGCCAGGCCGAGGTGGATGCCGTGCAGGCTGACATCGTCGATCGGGCTGAAGACGCAGGCCGCCTCGCCGATCGCGACACAGTTGCCTGCCCAGGCGCTGGCCCGTCGTCCGGCGGCGAAAGACGTGACGACGGCATTGTCGCGCAGGCGCAGGTTGCTGATCACCGCGGCGCTTTCCAGGGCCTGCTGATCCGGCATGTGGTCGCCGTCGTAAAGGTGCTGCACGCCGGTTCCATCCTGCAGCGGCGTCATGATCAGGGTGCTGTCCTTCAGGGCGCGGACCTGGGAATACGGCGGCAGGACGCGCATGCGGTTGCCGGACGCCGACAGGATGCGGTTGTCCGGGAACCATTGCGACCAGTTGTGGAAAGGAACCTTGAATGCGCCGCCCAACAGCAGGCTGTCGCTGCCCGTGGCGTCGATGAAGATATCGCCCGCCACCTCCTGTCCGCTTTCGGTCAGCAGGGCTGCAATATGGCCGGTTTCGGCATCGAGGCGGGCGTCGATGCGCCGAGCCGGCGTCACGGCGATACCGCGTCGCAAGGCCTGGGCGCGCAGATAGCCGGCATAGGCATCCGCGCGCAAATGGTAACCGTAGTCGAAGCGACCGAAGCCGGACGTCTCCGCGCTGGAGACGAAGAAACGGTTCTGCTTGGCCGCCGCCGCGCTCAGCGAGAAATCCTCGAACTCGACCTTCAGACCGGCGGCACGCGCGCGCAGCCAGTGCTGCGCGAACGGCACATTGTCGATGACCGCGCCGTGGGTGCCATGCGGATGGAAGAAGGGCGGGGCGATGCGCGAGAAATTGGCAAAGCTCTGGCCCAGGCTGTAGGTGCCCGAGGCGGCCTTGAGCACCTCGTATTCCTCAAGGCCGAGCAAGCGGTGCAGGGCCTGAAGCGTCGGCAGGCCGGCACAGGTGTCGGCGGCGCGCAGCAGGCTGGGCAGTTCGACGACCTCGATCGTGACGCCGGCGGATGAAAAAGCGCGGTGCAGGGCCAGCGCGGTCAGCCAGGCGGCGGCATCACGGCCGGCAACGACGACCTTGCGGATGGCATCGGGACGGGTCATCGGCCGCCCTCCGCCATGGCCGGCGCGCGGCCGGCGACGCGGCAGAAGTCGCGCAGGAAGTCAGCATGAGTGGGCATGGCATCGACGGCGGTGCCGATGCGGCCACGCAAATCGCGCAGTCTGTCCCCGACCATAACGGCCGGCATGACGTCGGCCTGCGGGTTATAACCTTCGGGCAGGATGCCCTGGCCGGCATAGACTGCCAGCCAGCTGTGCGGTGAGAAAAGGCCATCCTTGTATTTCGGGATATGGCCGCGGTGACGGAACTGTTCCAGACGATAGGTCAGGCTGTCGGGAACCGGCATGTCGCGGGTATAACGCCACAGTTCGCCGTCGTCGCGGCGGTTGGCCCAGTAGTGCAGGATGAGGAAATCACGCACGCGGCCATATTCGATGTCGACCAGGCGATTGAACTCATCGGCCAGGCGCGGGTCGGAACGGCGGCCGGGGAACATCTGCAGCAGGTTGGTGATGGCGACCTGGACCAGATAGATGCTGGTCGATTCCAGCGGTTCCAGGAAGCCGGACGCCAAGCCCATGGCGACGCAGTTCCTGTACCACGATCCCAGGCGGCGGCCGGCGGAGAAACGCAACGGACGCGGATCGCCCAGCGCCTTGCCGTCGAGTTGTTCAAGCAGACGCGCGGCTGCCTCGTCGTCGCTGATGAAGCGGCTGGAATAGACATAACCGTTGCCGGTGCGATGCTGCAGCGGAATGCGCCACATCCAGCCGGCTTCCACGGCGGTCGAACGGGTAAACGGCGTGAGGTCGCCGGATGATTCACACGGCACAGCCATGGCGCGATCGCAGGGCAACCACGGCGTCCAGTCCTCCCAGCTGACGCCGAGCGTATCGCCGATCAGGAGAGCGCGGAAACCGGAGCAGTCGATGAACAGGTCACCCTCGATCCGCCGGCCGCCTTCAAGCGTCAGGGCGGCGATATTGCCCGTCGCGGGATCGAGATCGACGCCGGCGACCTTGCCTTCGATGCGGCGCAGGCCAGCGGCTTCCGATTTTTCGCGCAGGAAGGCGGCGTAAAGACCAGCGTCGAAATGATAGGCGTACGAATAGGTCGACTGGATGGTGTCGACGTCTTCCGACGGAAATTCGAACCGGCGCCGCCGGGATGCGACGATAGGAAAGCAGTAGTCTTCAAGAGAACCGACATCTGCGCCCTCGGCTTTTGCTCTGACCCAGTAGTTGTGAAATTCGACGCCGCCCCACGCTTGGCCGAAGGCGCCGAAGGGATGGATATAATTGCTGCCGATATTGCCCCAGTCGACGAATTCGATGCCCAGTTTGAAGCTGGCCTGGGTCTTGCGCATGAATTCAGCCTCGTCGAGGCCGACATAGCGGTTGAAGTCACGAATATGCGGCAAGGTGGCCTCGCCGACGCCGACCGTTCCGATTTCAGCCGACTCGACCAGGCTGATACTGAAGTCGCGCGGATCGAGCCTGGCGGTCATGGCGGCTGCGCACATGTAACCGGCGGTTCCACCGCCCAAAATGACCACTCTATAGGGTTCAACCATGATGGACCTGTTTACCGGCCCTTGCGCCGCCGCAGGAGCATTGCCGCATCCCTGGGCGAAGACAAGTCAAAATTACGTTGCTTTACAAAAGACGAAGTGCGCCACGGTCGCCCGTGACGCACCTCGATTATCGAACCAGTTTAAGGCCGGTATCAGTACTTCAGGCGGATGCCGAGCTGGACGCGGCGGTCGTTGGTGAACCAGGCGTCGGGCATCAGGACGCGCTTGGCGTTCGGAGTCGAGGCCGTGTCGCCTTCCACCTGCTGCAGCAGCTTCGTATCGGCGTCGAGGATGTTGGAGGCCTCGAGGCTGACTTCGATGTTGTCGCTGAGCTTGTAGCGGACCGAACCGTCGAGGATGCCTTGCGCGTCTTGCCAGATCGGCAGACCCACGCAGCAATCGAGGCCCGAGAGCAGGTACTTGGAGCGCCAGTTGTAAGCCAGGCGCGCCGCCCAGTTGCCCTTCTCGTACATGCCGACGATGTTATAGGCATCGTCCGACAGGCCTTCCAGGGCATGCGGGTTGATGAAGTCGACATCTTCACCCAGACCCGAAGCCGAGCTGGTCGGTGTCGCCGAGCCCGAACCGGACACGTTGGTCAGGTTGGTGTTCGAAACGCCGATATTGTTGATGTGGGTGTAGTTGGCTTGGATACCCAGGCCGTTCCAGGGCGACGGCAGGAAGTCGAAGAAGCGCTGATAAGCCACTTCGAAGCCCTTCACCGAAGCGCCGTCGGCATTGACCGGGCCGGTAACAACCACGTTTTCCGTCACGCCGTTGTTGGTGAAGGTACCAACGAACTTGCCGGTCGTGATGTAGTCGTGGAACTTCTTGTAGAACATGTCGAAGGTGAACGAACCCACCGAGGCGAAGTAGTCTTCCAGCGAGATATCGTACTGATCAGCCGTGGTCGAGTTCAGGCGTGCATTGCCCGCTTGAGCCGTGAAGATCGGAATATAGTCCGTGTTCTGGCCACTCGAGTTCTTGATGCAGTTCGCCGGGACGTTCTTGCAGGTCAGGTCGATTTCGGGCTGGCCGATCGAGACATAGTTCTTCAGAAGGCCCATGTCCGGACGCGACATGGCGCGCGACGCCGCGAAGCGCAGGATCCATTGGTCATCAAGGTTAAACTTGATGTTGAAGCTGGGCAGGAAGTTGATGTGCGTCTTGCCCGACGACAGCGGCTGACCACCGTTGTTGCTGAAAGCCACGGCATTCAGCAGGTTGGTCGCCGTCGAGGTCTGCAGCAGGCAGCCCGTTTGCTGGTCCGCCGGAGCATGACCGGCACTGGACGTATCGCAGGTGGCGTTCGTTACCCAAGTCGACTGCGGCGCCTGAACAAAGCCATCGCTGACGTCCTCGGTCTGAACCCAGCGTACGCCGAAGTTGCCCGAATAGGTCTTGCCGAACAGTTCCCTGTCGTGATCGCCGAACTTGAATTCTGCATAGGCGGCCGTCGTCTTTTCCGACACGGTGTTGACTTCCGCCTCGGTGTAGCAGCTTCCGTTGATATCGCTCGAGCGATCGCACAGCGGCGTCCAGCCAAAGCCCACGGCGCCCGAACCCATTTCGGAGGCGAACTTGGCGCGGTTTTCGATCGCCCCCATGTCCACAAAGACGAACTGGTTCTGGCTGAGCAGGTTGTGCTCACCCAGCAGGTTGGTGCCGAAGGTGCGGGTCTCATAGATATCCTGCGGATAGCAGGGACCGGTGATCGCCCAGCACGCGTGTTCGGAATTGCCACCCGACCAGACTGACGACAGACCCGCCCAATTGTAGGTCGACCACTGGATCGTCTGTTCGCGGTCAGAGTAACGCGCACCCAGTTGAACCGAGTTGAGCCAGCTGGTGTCGGGGAAATCGTATTCGAGGTCGAAGCGCGTGGCGAATTCGTGACCCTTGGAGGTTTCCGCGTGGTCCATCAGGTCGTTGTAGCGGTAGTTGGCCGGATTGGTCAGGCCGTTGGCCGATTCATTGACGTTCTCGGGCGCCGAGAAGGTCATGGTCGGATACTTGCCCGAGGTATCCAGAAGGATGTTGGCGAAGCTGTCGAGGTCGGCCGTCATGTCGTAGTTGTCGACGGTCGAATTCACATACTGCACGTCGAAGTTCAGGTGCAGCGTTTCGGACGGGCTCCACTTGAAGTTGAACGAGGTGTCCTGCGTCGCTTCCTTGGTATCCGCGAAGCGGGTCGAAGCGCCTACGCCCGAAGCCAGACGGCCGCAGCTTGCGTCGCTGGCGGGGCCGCCCCAGTTGTTACAGCCGGCGATGATCGGCTTGTTCTGGTCGTTGACACCGATCCCCTGGTCGGTGTTGCCGAAGTACAGACCCGACGGCGTGCCGGTGTTAAACCAGCCGTTGCTGTCGAAGGTAAAGGGCGACGTGCCCGTGGCCGGCTCGACCCGGGTCGGGTCAGTGAACACCGTCGTGACCGGGAAGGTCCAGGTCGAAGCAAAGCTGCCCGTGACGATGTGTTCCTTCCACTTGTTCTCGTAGTTGGTGTCGTTGTACTGCAGCGTAGCGACCATGGAGTGGTCGTGGTTCTGCCACTGGGCGGCCGCCGCGATGCCGTGGCGGGTACGATAATAGGTGTTGTCGTGCAGAGCCAGCGTGGTCGGGATGTAGACATGATCGCCCGCGGTGCCGCCGAACAGGCCAGCATCGAAGATGCCGGCGCGGCCGAACTGCGCGCCCTGCGAATTGGTCACGACGTACGAATAGGCGCCGTTCAGCATCACGCCGAACTCACCGGCATTGGTATCCCAGCGATTCGCGTAGATGCCCGAGACGTCCGGGGTAGTCTGCTTCGACTGGTCATTGTAGGCAGCGTCGGCCGAGAAGGCGAGCAGGCGGCCCTTCTGGTCGAACGGCAGACGGGTGCGTAGGTTGATCGAGCCAGCGATGCCGCCTTCGATCATGGACGCGGTCTCGTTCTTGTAGGTGTCGACGCCGGACATCAGTTCGGGCGACACGTCACCCCACGACAGGCCGCGCGACGAGTTGGCCGAGAAAGTGTCGCGGCCGTTGAACTCGGAGCGGACCTGCGACAGGCCGCGGACGATGACGCCCGAAGGCTCGGCCGAGAAGTGGGCCGTGTCGGACGAGGCGGCGAAACGCGACACGGTCACACCGGCCACGCGCTGCAGCGCTTCGGCGACGGACTTGTCCGGGAAGGCGCCGATGTCGGTAGCGGTGATCGAGTCGACGACCGTATCGGCGTCCTTCTTGATCTGCTGGGCGCTTTTCAGCGAGCGGCGGACACCGACGACCACGACTTCCGTGCTGTTGTCCGTCGGAGCGGCCGCAGGCGCCGCGGAAGCGGCTTGGTCCTGCGCCATGGCCGGCGCAGCGAAAGCGGCGACAGCCGCCAGCGTGGCCAGCGAAACGCCGCCCTTCAGCAGATTCAAGCCCAGATGGGCCTTTGAGCTTCTCATTACTTCTTCTCCCTTATCGTCTTTTACGGAGGGCCCGAGATCCCGCCGGTGAGACCGTTGTTACAAGCAGCAACCCATGCCGATATAAAGCGCGCCGGTAAACAGGTTGATACCGCCCCGTTTTTCGCGGCCGGCCCGGCGATAACGATGACGAGCACAGCTTTTGACTTTCCGGTCAAAAAACTACGGACGACATCGGCCGCAAGAGCCTGATATTGTAGATAAAACGCGCTTCTTCTCGACCTGATTAATTATTTCGTCTTTCATTGTTATCGGACAAAAGGGAGAATATCCAGTGGCAATATGACGCTTTCGCCACAATCGAAGGCGATAATGGCGCAAAAGCCACACCTTCGCCGCCATATCGTCCACCCGGTGGCACGATGAAGGCAGGCCAAGGAAGGTAGCGATAACAAGAGGTTTTCGCGCCTTAAGCTTTCCCTGCGGTAACCGTGTTCGCCTGGTCGTCGCGCTAAAATCATATTTATCATACAGTTACAGGAAATTATTGCGTGCACGGCCCGTATCTGCAAAATCTTTGATATTCAACTTTCGGCGTATAAGTCAAAAAAGTACCACCTGGCGATAACGGCTATCATTAAAGCGGGCGCATCAAAAAAAGAAAATGCCGAAGCGGCGAGAAGCGGTTCCGGCACTTGCCGTTCAGGTTGGGATGTCCAGGGAATAGTGTTTCGCTCTGCCTTTCGCGGCACACCTGCTCTGCATTTTCAGTCCGATCAGCCCCAGCTATCGACATAGCCCTTGCGTTTGCCGACCACCGGTTCGCGCGGCATCTCGATCTGCGGCTTCGGCTTGCCGAAAAGGTAGCCCTGGCCGTAGGTAATGCCCATTTCGGCGCACAGCTGGGCCATGGCTTCATCCTCGATCATCTCGGCGATGACCTCGGAATCGAGTTCCTTGCACAGGTGGCTGACCGAACGCACCAGGGCGCGCTGGCGCGGATTGTCGCGCGTTTCCTTCAGGAAGGGGCCGTCGATCTTGACGTAGTCGACGTCGAACTGGCGCAGGTAGGCATAGGCGGCCGCACCGGCGCCGAAATCGTCGAGGCAGACCTGGAAGCCCGTCCGGCGCAGCCAGCGCAGGAAGGTGCCGGCGGCGTCGAGATCGACGATTTCGGCCGATTCCGTCAGCTCGAACATCAGGCGGCTTTGCATGTTGCGATGCGGCAGGACCAGTTGGCGCAGGTTCTCGCGGAAGGCCTCGTTCTGCACCGACTGTCCCGACACGTTGACGGCGATGCTGATATCCTCGCGCTGATCAAGCAGGGTGATCGCCTCGCGCGCCGCCGCCAGGTCGAAGTCCGGGACAAGACCCAGCTGCTCCGACAGGCGGATGGTCTCGTAAGGACTGCGGCCGTCGGAAAAGCGCATCAGGGCTTCGTAGTGATGGACGCTACGGTCAGCCAGGGTAACCACCGGCTGATAGAACAGGGTGAAGTTGTGGCCTTCGATCAGGTTGCGGATGGCGTCGAAATGGGCGACCGACGCGGCCATGGCCGACTTGAGGCCCTGCTCCAGGGTCTTCAAGGGCGCATTTTCAGGCTTGCAGAAATTGTTGAGGGCGTGGGACAGGGCGCGCGCCACGCTGTCGGCGTCGAGATTGCCAGTCGACAGTTCGAGGCTCATGACGGTGGGGGTGAAGCTATTTTCAGCCAGGCCGGCCGCCACGGCCACCGCCTTGAAGTCACGCGTCAGGCTTTCCGGCGTGGCCATGTCGCCGTGAGCCGGCGGAATATAGCTGAATTCCTCGTCGGACAGGCGGGCCGCCGACTGGCCGCCCAGCGACTGGGCGCGCAGGACGGCGCCGATTTCGCCCATGACCATGTCGGCCTGGGGTCCGGGCAGGCCGCGCACGGCGCGCGACAGGCCCGACAGGCGGACCATCTTCATTTCCCGCGGGGCCTTGGCGCCATTCTCCAGCGCCTTGCCGGCCAGCTTGCGGAAGTCTTCCATGCCGAGCAGGCCGGTCTTGGGGTCGCGGTTTTCCGTTCCATCCTTGCCCGCACCCGACAGCACGGTCAGGCTGATATAGAGGCTGTTGGTCTGGGTCGGCAAAAAGCAGGCGCCGATATTGACCAGCAGCGGCTTGGCGCTGAGGCCCTGGTCGAGCTGGATGCTGCACGGTTCGACGCGACCGATCTTGCGGGCGCGGGTCAGCAGGCGGCGGGCGAAGGCGCGGTCGGACGCGGCGAACAGTTCACAGACGTCCCTGCCCCGGATGTCGCTGGCCAGTTCGCTCAGCAGGGCCTGGGTGGCGCCCGTGGTGTTGACGATCTTCAGGTCGGCGCCAACCTCGATCAGCAGGTCGGCGGCGGCAAGGGAAAAGGCCATGTAGCGATCGCGCTGGGCCTTGTAGTCGTCACTCATCGAAACATCCCCGGTAGGCTGGTCTCATTGGAACGCGGACCGCGAACCCTCAGAATAACCGGGAAGTTTTAAGATTGGCTTAGGCGAATCATTCGCAAAAATGCGCTCCGCCGTGACGACGGAGCGCATCTACGCCTGACGCTACGCTCGAACACACTCGGCAAGACGGTCCTTGCAGATCGTCTTGAAGGCGGGCCTATTGCACGTCGAGCTTCATATCCTGAAGCAGGGCGCGGAGATATTCGCGGTTGATGCGGTCGTCATCGACCGGCGCGGCGCGGTTGAAGTTCGGCTGGGCCGCAGGAGCGGCCTGGGCGCGGAACGTATCGACAGGCGCACGCAGCGGTCGCGCCGTCGGGGTCGCGACACTGGCGGCGTAGGGCGCGGCTTCGATGACACGGGCCGGCGCGGCCGACCACTGCACCGGAATCTCGAACCAGAAGTTGGAGCCTTCACCGACGCGCGAAACCACGCCGATGTGGCCACCCAGCAGATCGACGATCGCCTTGGAGATCGACAGGCCAAGACCGGCGCCACTCTTGCGGTTATCCGTAATGTCCGCGCCGCCGAACAGGGTCATGGACTGATCCTCGCTCATGCCGATGCCGGTATCGCGGACGCCGATGCGCAGAAGAGTCTGCGGGGCGCGGCCGATGGCGTTGTCGACGACAACCTGGCTGGCGGTGACGGTGATCAGCCCGCCGCGCGTGAACTTGCAGGCATTGCTGATCAGGTTCTGCAGCACCTGGCGCAGGCGCATGGAATCGACCTGGGCGTAGGGACTGTCGAAGTCGACGAACTGGGCGGTCAGGCGCGTCTGGCTGGCCTGGGCCTGGGCGGCGAACTGGTCGACGACTTCCTTGATCAGCGTGGCGATGTTGACCGCTTCCTCACGCGAATGGGCGTGGTCGACGTCGCGCGGACCGGCGGCATCCAGGCTGGTGACGTCGAGCGTGTCCTTGACCAGCGACTGCAGCGACTTGGCCGACTTGAGCAGGTTCAGCGCGTAGCTGGCGACGTCGGGATTGTCGAAACGCTGCTCGTTGAGCAGACGGGCATAGCCCAGGATGTTGCTGAGCGGCGTCTTCAACTCGTTGGTGATGTGGCTGAGGAAATCGTTCTTGGCCGTGGTGACATCGTCGGCCGCCATGCGCGCCTTGATCAGTTCTTCCTGGTCGGAGACGCCGTCGGTAACGTCGCGGACCACGGCGTAAAGGCGCGCCGGCTTGCCGTCGTCGCCATATTCGACTCCGCCCTTGGTGCGGATGGTACGCGCCACCTTGTCCTTGCGGCGCTGGATCTCGACGTTGAAGTCGAAGTCCTCGCCGGCGTTCACGGCACGCTGGAACTTGTCGATGATCAGGGGCTGGTCGGCGGCTTCGTAAATATCGAGCTGGGTGGCGACGCGCGGCTTGTACGACTTCGACGACAGGCCATAGACGGCGTAGAGGCCCTTGGACCAGGTGACCTCGCGCGTCTTGAGATCGACCGACCAGTAGCCGATGCCCGTCATGTCCTGGGCCAGGTCGAAGCGCGCCTGCTGCGACTTGACCTCGAAGGCCAGATTGCGTTCGGCGGCGTTCTGGGCCAGGGCGATAGTCGTGGCGGCGCTGTTGGCGAACTGGCGCAGCAGGGCCTGCCTGTGCGGCGTGAAGTCATGGCGCGGCGTGCGCTCGCACAGCGCCAGGACCCCAAGAACCATGCCGTCGGAAACCAGCGGAATGTCGACGTAGAAGCGCAGCTTGGGTGCGTCGAGCACGGCGGCTTCGAGGAAGAAGCGCGCGTCGGCGGTGGCGTCGGGGATCAGCAGGCTTTCGCCCGGGATCAGCTTGCGCTGGCAGAAGCTGAGATCTTCGATCTGGCTGTCGGCGGCGAAGCCGTGGGCGGCGCGGGTGACCAGCTGGCTGCCGTGATAAATCTTGATGAAGGCGAGCGGGATGTCGAAAACTCCCGACGCCAGTTCGCAGGTCTGCCGACAGATGCGGCCAAATTCAAGCTCGCGCTGGGCGGTCTCGGCGCCTTGAATTCCTTGGGCCAGGGCGATGTCGTGAGCAAGCTGGGGCATGGGCAAACCTTTTTCGATTCAGGCGACGTTAACCAAAAAGGCTTACCCATTTGTAAATATATGCCTTGCCCGGACAGCGGAATTAAGGATTTCGCCAGGCGACCGGGTGGCCCTCGGTCAGGCTGCGCCACAGCCATTCGAACGGGCCGTAGCGGAACCGGCGCAACCACAGGACGCTGAGGATCAGCTGCGCCGTCCAGATCGCGACGACGAACGGCCACAGGGCGGCGTGGTTCATCTGGCCGTAAAAACCAGGTCCCCGGCCGCCGTAGAAGATCATGGTCATGACGATCGATTGCGTCAGGTAATTGGTGAAAGCCATCCGCCCGGCACAGGCCAGCGGATGGAGCAGGATGCGCCCCCAGGCCGTGCGGCCGATCAGCATCAGGGCCGAAGCATAACACAGCGCCACCGGCAGGCACAGCAGGCTGTTGGCGATGCCGTAGAGACCGAGCATCTTGAGGTACGGAAAGCCCTCGACAACGATGACATGGTTTTGCCAGCCGATCAGAACCAGGCTGACCATGCCAGCCGCGACCAGGGCTAGGTAAAGCCCCGACCGGGCTTCCCCTTTCAGAATCCCGGTCTTGTAGAGACCAAGGCCCAGCATCATCAGACCCGTGGTCGTCGGCAGATAGCCGATGGTGTTGACAACGACGCTCTTGCCCCAGGTCACGGCATTGCCGGTGAGCGAATGGACGAAGTCACCGCGCATGGCGACCAGGGTGGCAAGATCGTTGAGACGTGACGGCACTCCGTCGTCCGGTCCGGCCAGCAGGCCCTGGCTGGCGATGACCGCCACGCCGAGGAGAAACAGCAGGCTGCCGACACTGAGCAACCTCCGCGCCGGTTCGTGGCGCCAGCGCATGAACATCAGGCCGGTGACGGCATAGAGCAGCAGGATGTCGCCGTGCCAGACCAGCGCGCCGTGGAAGACGCCGAACAGCAAAAGCCACATCAGCCTGCGCCGCACCCGGCGCTGACCGGTCGCATCGTCCGGCTCGCCGCCGACCAGGGCAACGCTGATGCCGAACAGCAGGCTGAACAGGGTGACGAACTTGTCACGACAGAAGGTTTCGATCAGCCACCAGGCCGTGATGTCGGCGTGGCTGAGCGGCACGGTCGACAAGGTCGGGTCCATGTAGACGCTGATCGGCTGGACGAAGGCGATGGCGTTGACGATGAGGATGCCGAGGATACTCAGGCCCCGGATATGGTCGAGGGCGGCGATGCGCGTGTCCGCCGCCATCGCGTCAGCCCGGCTGCCGGGTCAGAGCGATGGCCTGCAACAGCACGGCGCCCGGGATGGCCAGGGCCAGTTGCCCCAGCATCATCAGCCCACCATAGACAGCGAAGGACGACAGCAATTCGTGCGTCAGTTGGCCGCGCGCCGTCCAGGTCGCCAGGGCGCCAACGCTGCCGAGGCCGGTGACAAAAACAGCGCAGACCAGGATGATGAGGATGGCATGCAGGCGCGACGGCGGCGTTGCGATGCGCCACAGGGCCAAGGAACCCACCATCCAGGCCAGGGCGATGCCCATCTGGCGCTGGGTTTCGCCGACGGCTTCCGGATCGGCCGCGATCAGCCGCGTCACGAACCAGCATGCGCCGTGCAGGCACAGGGCGGCCAGCGCGGCGGTCACCATCCAGCGCGCCACCGGCTGGCGAAGGGAAAGCTTCCCGCTCATCGCGGAGCACAGTTAGGAAAAGTGCAAAAAAATGTCTCAGGCACTTTTCCGTTAAAAATTGCGACCAAAATCATCTTGTGGGCACCGGCTTTTCGCCGCGATAATCGTAGAAGCCGCGTCCGACCTTGCGGCCCAGCCAGCCGGCTTCGACATATTTCACCAGCAGCGGACAGGGGCGATATTTCGAATCGGACAGGCCGTCGTACAGCACGTTCATCACCGCCAGGACGGTGTCCAGGCCGATGAAATCGGCCAGTTCCAGCGGCCCCATCGGGTGGTTGGCGCCCAGCTTCAGTCCGGTGTCGATGGCCTCGACCGTGCCGACACCCTCGTAAAGCGTATAGACCGCCTCATTGATCATCGGAATCAGGATGCGGTTGACGATGAAGGCCGGGAAATCCTCGGAATTGGCCGTCGTCTTGCCCAGGCTCCGGGCGAAGGCCAGCGCGGTTTCGTAGGTGCCGGCGTCGGTGGCGATGCCGCGGATGATCTCGACCAGCTTCATGATCGGCACCGGATTCATGAAGTGCAGGCCGATGAACTTGCCCGGACGATCGGTGGCGGCGGCCAGGCGGGTGATCGAGATCGACGAGGTGTTCGAGGCCAGCAGGGCCTCGGGCTTCAGGTGTTCGCACACCGACTTGAAGATGGCGTTCTTGACGGCTTCGTTCTCGGTGGCGGCCTCGATGACCAGATCGCAATCCTTCAACTCGACAATGGCGCCGGCAGGCGCCAGACGCTGGATCGCTGCGTCGGCGTCCTCGGCCGTCAGCGTGCCTTTTTCGACAAAACGGCGGATACCCTTTTCGATACGCTCGAAGGCCGCCTTGACCGCGTCGGCCGACTGATCGAACAGGCGGACGCCATAGCCCGACTGCGCGCAGACCTGGGCTATGCCCGAGCCCATCTGGCCCGCGCCGATAATACCGACCGTCTTGATGTCCATGGATTCGTTCCTCGAAGGCTCAACGGTCGTCATATAGCCACAGCAATCGCGCGACGCACGCGGAAATCGCGGAAGAAATCGCGGAAATCGCGCGTTTTCTCAGCCCAGCGCCTTCATCAGGTCGGGAATGGCGGTCTTGTAATCGGCGACCAGACCATAGTCGGCGACCGAGAAGATCGGCGCCTCGGCGTCCTTGTTGATGGCGACGATGACCTTCGAGTCCTTCATGCCGGCCAGGTGCTGGATGGCGCCGGAAATGCCGATGGCCAGGTAGAGATCGGGCGCGACGACCTTGCCGGTCTGGCCGACCTGGTAGTCGTTTGGCGCATAGCCGGCATCGACCGCCGCCCGCGACGCGCCAACCGCGGCGCCCAGCTTGTCGGC
>OUNJ010002074.1_pt1 | contig 22620 bp, 2 predicted proteins | sample 1755361 | NCBI WGS metagenome assembly OUNJ01 (sample SAMEA3914825, study PRJEB12502) | metagenome | biome: forest; material: soil | place: USA | collected 2012-03-12 | depth 0.1 m
CTTGGAGGTTTTAGTTAGATGCACCAAACATAGAAAGAGCCATTACTTTACAATCTGTACCCAGCCTGTATAAGGATCTGTGAATCTTGTACTATGTAAATTTATAATATAGAAATACGTTCCATCAGGCAGCACTTCTCCATTTCTGTAGTTTGTACCATCCCACTGTTTCGGATAGCCTGTGCTTTTCCATACCAGGTTACCCCAGCGGTTATATATCTCGAAGGTTGCGTTCGGATAATTTTCAATATGCAGGATGTTCCAGGTGTCGTTGCTGCCATCGCCATTAATGGTAATTACATTTGGAATCTTAATCGCTGCCTCCACAGTTACGGTCACGGCATCTGATGCTTCACATTTACTTCCATTATTAAATGCCTGTAACACATACGTTGTACTTGCAGAGGCTTTAAATTGCGGATTCAAGCTATACGGATCGCTTAAACCGCCCGCAGGTACCCATGCGTAGCTTGTTGCATTGGACACGCTTCCGTTCAGCGTCACTAACTCACCTTCCACCGCAGAAATATCTGCTCCGGCATTAACCGAGGGACTTGCAACGATTTTTACATTTATGAAAGTAGTTTGTTCCGTACATACACCATTATCTTCTACAAAAGAATATGCACCGCCGGGTATTTCAGACGGGTTAACCATATAGGTTGTACTTGTTGCTCCGGGAATCGCTGCGCTGTTTTTGTACCATTGGAACGTTGAACCGGAAGCTGTATTGGATGTATATAAGATTACTCCATTCGGTGAACATATCGTTGTGTCTTTTGTAACCATTTTCGGCGCAGGCGGAGCTACTACTGTGATCGTAACAGGATCTGACGTAGCACTCATTGCTGTCGCGCATGCCGCATTTGTCTGCATGATCACATATACGCCATCTCCGTTGGCAGGCGCAGCAGCTGTTGTATATGTATCCGCAACAGCTCCCGGAATAATCTGATTTGTTTTAGCATCATACCACTGATAGGTCGGAGCTGTTCCTTGTCCGGCTACAGGCGTAGCAGTATAAGTAACATGTGTAATAAAGCCATCACATACAGGATTTGGCACGTTAGAAGAAACTGCAACCTTAGGTACAACAGCATTCGTTACACTGAGAACAGCTGTTGCATTTGCCGTACCGTTTGCACACTGATAAGATGATGTGAGTATGACTTTATAAACAGTGCCGCTATCGGCAGGCTGCGGATTTGTAACAGTATATGTTGACGCGGCTCCTGTTGTTAGTGTTGTCCATGGGCCGCTTAATCCCGGAGCTGACTGCCATGTGTATTGCGGTGAAGTGCCTTCTGCTCCCGGTGTTGCTGTAAAGGTAACAGCTGTTCCTTTACATGTTTGTACAGGTTGAAGAGAAACGGTAACATTCCCTGTAGAATCAACATTTACCTGAATAGCATTGGTAGTGTCTTTTCCGCATGCAGCTATTACAATACGTTTGTATAGAATTGTATCCGTTAATGCAGGTGATGGTGTATAGGATTTCCCATTGGATGTTCCTGAAGCGTTCGACCAGCTCAGGCCATTGTCTGTTGAGGCGATCCATTGATAGGTTTGTGATCCGGGTTCTCCGCCGCCGCCGGCAGCAGTAAGTTCCGTAATGGTCAGAGGCGTACCGCTGCATATTGTTGTATCGGCAGCAAGTGATCCCGGCGTTAAGGGAGCGTATACGTTTATTGCAATTACTGCTGTATAATTTGTATCACAGCTTCCGATACCCATACCTACGCGTCTTCTGAAATAAGTGGTATCGGTTAACCGGGTTGCCTGAACACAATTTGCGCCTGTGGCACCCGGAATATCTGTCCATACAATCTGGTCTGTGGACTCCTGCCACTGATAGGTACGTGAACTTATACCGCCGCTGCCGCCGCTTGCGTCTGTTAAACTGGTAAGTCCCGTTGGCGGAATTGTATTATAACATATTGTTGCCGGAGGGCCTGAAACAGTTCCTGCATTAACACCTGTCACTACATCTACTTCAATTGTATCTGTGCTAACTGAAGGACATACACCTGATTTATCTACTCTTCTGAAGTATGTTGTATCAATAATATTTACTGCCTGATAGGTTACACCCGTAGCTCCGGATATATCCGTAAAGGTGCTGTTGTCCAGAGAACTCTGCCACTGATGCGTGAAACTATCTGTGCCACCTGTGTTCGCCGTTATTTCTTTAAACATAGAAACCGGACTTCCTGCACATACAACCGTATCATCGCCTATCCGGGCCTGCGTTATTTTTTTATCAACTGTTATTGTTACTGTATTTGTGGTGTCAGATGCACAAACGCCTGCGCTATCTATTCTTCTGTAGTAGGTTGTGATGGATAATGCACCAGGCTGGTATTCTTTTGAAGTTGCAGCATTAATAGCCGATGTTCCCGCAACTGTTTTAAAGCTGTCTGCTGAAACATACCACTGATAGCGGTATGGTACGCCTGTTGATCCGGACGACGGCGTTTTTTCAATTAATTTTAGCGGTGCACTTCCTTCGCAAATCGTATCTGATGCACTGATCACTGCGGCAACAGCAATGGGTTTATTTACACCTATTGAAATAGCCGCTGAAGAATCTTTACATAATGTATTTGATGTTAAGCCGTCCTGAACAATTAAATAATATCTGCCCGAATCAAGTTCCGCTGCAGAAGAAATAACCAGGTCGCTGTATGTTTTTGAAGGAGGTGTCAGTAGTACGCTTCCTGCATCATTCACTCTTCTCCATGAAAAATAATACCCGTATAACGATGGGCCGCCGCTTGTGTCAATAACATTTTTCTGAATGGTAAAGCTGCTGCCGACACATACAGTATCATTTGCACCTGCCATCAATTGTGTTGATACCAGGTTTGGTTTCACACACACGGGTGTTATGGATACACAGTTTTTAATAACAACTATTTTTATTTTAAGCGTATCCTGGCATTTTGTTGCACCGTTGCCATCCTGCACAATTAAGTAATAGGTACCCGAATCTGTTTCCGTAACATTGCGCGCTGTGACAGGATAATTTGCATATTTCCCCGGAGTGCCAACGGTAACAGGTACTGTAGATGGACTCTGCACTTTTTTCCAGGTGAAATAGTACCCTCCGTTAATGGATGCTTTTCCTGCAGCAGTACTATCTACATACCCTTTTAACTGAAACTGATCGCCAAGATTCACACAAAGTGTATCGCCGGTAATTGATTTTACAGAATCTAAAATGACTGTGTTGTTTACACGAATCTTAACATAATTCGTTGCAACAGCTGCACAGTATTGAATGGAATCTTTGCGTACAAAATACTGCGTAAGTACAGGAGTACCCGGATTGTATGTTGCGCCAACAGAGCCCGTCAGTTTTGATACAACAACTGTACCAGTTGTATCCGTTGCTTTGTACCACTGATAATACAAAGGATATCCTACATAATTCTGCGGTGCGGTTTTCTCCGTTATAACTGCTGCTGCATCTCCTTTACAGATTTCCTGATTACTCTGTATGATTCCTTTAACTAAAGGAGGCTGGTTTACAACAATTCTGATGGATATGGAATCTTTGCATTTAACGGCACCAACGCCATCCTGCACAATCAGCCAGTACTGACCGGAATCTGCAAGCGCTGCCGATGCGTTTGACGATAAATATTTTGCGTACGGTGCAGGTCCTGCGCTTGATTGCAGAATTCCTGCCTGTAATTTTTTCCAGGTAAAATAATATCCTCCGTTAAGCGATGCATTTGCTCCTGTGGTGTCTGATAATTTAATCGTTGTAGATAAATTAAACAGTTCACCTACACATAATGTATCGCGTAAGACCGGAACAATTTTAGTTAAAATAGGTTTGTTGTTCACCTGCACTTTTACAAAATTCGTTTTTACCGCAGCGCAATGTGCAACAGAATCTGTACGTACATAATACGTTGTGGTTGCAGGTGTAGCCGCAGGTGGCGTATACCCACTCGTTGTAGCACCTGTTATTTTTGTCCGTGCTGCAGCAACAGAATCCGGAGAGGTGTACCATTTATATATAACCGGACTACCTATTGTTCCTGTGCCGGCCTTTATTTGTGTTAATGCCGCTGCTGTGGCACCTTTACATATTTCCTGGTTAGATGCAATAAGGCCTTTTGTAACAGGGCCCTGGCTCACTACTATATAAACGCTTGCAGAATCTTTACAGGTTGAAGCTACAACGCCCGATCCATCCTGAACCACGAGATAGTATGTTCCTGAATCTGTTGCTGCAACGGTTGTTTTAGAATAATCTGCATAGTTTGCAGCATTGAATTTTACTGTTGCGGTTAATTTTGAATAGACACCATTTGTTTTTTTAGCCCAGTAGTAATAAAACCCGTTGGCTGAAGCGGTGCTGGTATCTACCGCATTTTTCTGAAGTGTTAAGGTATTGCCAACACATAAGGTATCGCGCGTTAGTGCTGTTATTTTCTCTTTCGCTGTAAGTGTTACCGGCGGGTGACAGCTTGCAGCAGTGCTTGCACATGCAACGGTATTTGTGGCAGCCAGATCGGGGGTTATGCCATATACTTTTGCATAGGCAACATTTGTAATGGTTGCAGCTGAACAGGCTGTTACCTTTGCCGTCCAGGTATACGTAATCTGGCTGTTCTTTAAAACAGGGCCTGCGATGGATTGCCAGGTAACAACACCTGCAACATTTGATGCGGTGTATGTAACCGCATTGTACGTAGCGGATGTTGCTGAAACAAAACTCAGGTTTGATAACAGCGGGTCTGTCACCTGGACATTAAATTCCGAATCTAAATTCGTGTACCAGTTTTCTAATAAAGCGGCACCGCCAACACTTGAACGGACACCTGCATAACCAGCCTGTACAGGAATTCCTGTAAAGATTAACTGAGGCGTAGAAGACATCATCACGCCCGGATTTACCAGCCAGAAGTTAAGCTGGCTTCCGGATAACGCAATCTGAAAGTCGAATTTACCCGGAAGGTTGGTGTAAGGAATTGTTTGGGTTGCACCAAGCTGCGTATAAGCGCCTGCTGCTGTTATGCCATAATCGTATACGGAAATCTGTACGTTACTGAATTGTACGTTAAACCGGACTTCCACCCATTTGTTTCCATTTTGTCTTACAACGATTGCATAGGTTTGCTGATACTGGCCAAGTGTTAAGGAGCCTTTTACAGTACCATCCGTACCATGGGAGTACTTGTAGGTCATGATTTTATTTACTGATCCGGTATTCAGATCAACAGCTCCCGCAGCATTCACTGTCATTTTTCCGTTGCCTGCTACATCGTTCCAGTCGGCCGCAACTGTAGCCCCGGATACAATGGAACCATACAAATTTTTATGTGTGATGGTATAAACAATATTATCCCCTACCGCATAGGAGGTTTTATCTGCTGTTTTGGTAAGCGCAGGTGACGTGACAATTACTGCTGTACAGCTTACATTTGTTGTTGCACTGGCAAGTACTGTTCTTTCTTTATCTGCCGTAACACCGGCCTTATTTACAATGGTAGCAGGATTAGGAGCTGCCGGGCACCCGAAGAATGCGGCCGGTTTTACGGTAACCCAGAATCTATAGGCAACAGAATCATTAATATTCATGTTCGCAATGGTGGGCCAGGTAATCACATTTCCGGAAACCGTACCAACCGGATAGCCCGGGAAGAAGCCACCGAAAACAACGTCAGACGGCAATGTATCTGTTACTCTTACATTGTTCAGCTGGCGCCCCGAGACAGGCGCGTTCCCATATGCGCGTCTCCAGGTATATCCATCCCATTCTTCTACCAATACCTTCTTTGTTACATAGGTAACATTTGCACAGGCATCGGGATGAATTTTTGTAACAGGTATGCCTGGATTCAACGGATCTGTCCAGTCATCGCCAACCGGGAAATACGCATCACCGGCTGCAACTGTAATATTCGGATCTGCACTCCAGTCTGTTGTCCAGTCCCAGAGACCTGCTGCCGGGTCATACACCCGCATTTCAATCCGGGGTGTTACAAGCGAGCCCCTGTGTATAAAAGGAGCGTTATTATCATAGTTTAATATGTATGGCGTTATCGTACCGATCTCATCCGGAAAAGTAATAAAAAAGCGATGGTTGTAGCCGGCACCGGGTGTTAGATTCTGCTGTGCAATGGTTGGTGACCCGGTACCAAAACCTTCATCAATTGAAAGCGGTGTACCAATCTGCCACGTAGGCGGACCGGCTTTGTTCAGGAAATAAGAAAGTCTGTAATTCTTATAATTTATATATGACTCCTGTGCACCATGATAAATTCTGAAATTTAATTTCACTTCACTTGAAGATGTTGATAAGGGTCCGTCATGACCAAAAGCAACCTGCACACCTTCTCTGCCGCCATTCAAAAAATCAACGGATTTATTTTTTACAACCAATGTATAGGACAATGTGTCTCCAACCTGAACGGTTGTTTTTGATGGTGTCTTTGTAAGTGTCAATGCATTTTGTGTGAGAATATCCACACAGTTGCGCTGCATTACTTCGGTAACGTTATTGGGATATTCATTACTCGTCCATCCGGTACCATTAGAACAGGTAATGGTTGCGGTATTGCATAATCTTCCTGTTGCACCGGATTGAACGATGGCTTTCATTGTAATCGAGCCTGTGGTCTGGCTCAGATTTGCCGGAAGACCGATATTTGTACCTTTTACTGTTCCTACGTTGAATGTTACAGAGCTGCCCCCTACAGTAGCTGCAGCTGAAGAAGAAAGATATTTTAAGCCGGCAGGAAGGTTATCTACAATCTGTACGGAAGTAGCATCGGGCTTACCATAATTTCTGTATGTAATAGTATATGTAATGGTATCGCCGACAAAGGCATACGTTTTATCTATGTCTTTGTACACTTTCATGTTCGCCGTTGGAATCATATTCATCGGGTCATGATAATTTCCTGAAAGAATTAACATACCCAGCAGACGGAACCATTCATGAAAATATCTTGGCTTGGAAGCCAGGTATTGCTGACCTACATCTGTGTTACCATCCCAGGTAATTTCGCATTGTCTGTACATCTTCGCCATCAGATCAAAATCCTGTTGTGCTGTAGCAGCCGGCGAAAACGTCGCGTGTGGCCAGCTCAGGCGGAACGCATTTCCTCCTGTTCCATCCGGCAGATGTTGTTGCTGCACCGTGATCGGACCGCAATACGATACAGGAACTCCTGCCGCACTGATCTGCGCATTTCCATATGCCTGCGGATTATTAAAAAAGGTAACTGCATTTTTTGTAAGATCGTATTCGTATGTATTACCTCCGGCCACAACCTGATGTGTGGCCGCATTCCAGGATGTTGTGGGGTTTCCGTTCCACACATAATTCAGGTTTGTGCGCCATGGTGTCCGGAAATCTTCTCCGATATCAAATGCTGAAAAGGCAGGTGTACCGGAAGATAAATCTACCCAGCCTGCAAAGCCAACCAGGTTTTGTGCAGCCATCTGGCCAATCAGCCAATCGCTTGACGCTTCTGCACGCTTAAACTGATTAATAGAAAAAGCATCCTGGCCCTCTGCTGTAAAGAGTTCATAAAAACTTCTGAAGTATGCCGGTGCATAATAATCTATGTGTTGTGTTCTCGGGCCTGTAAACTCGGGAATCATGCCCATATACCCTGTGGTTGCCCAGCCTGTGAGCTCGTTCCAGGTATCACCGCCTTTTACATAACCATCCAGACCAATATCACCCATATCCCATTTTGTGGGCGTATTTGTTGTCGGGTTTGGATTGGCATCTACCAGACCATGTATGTATGCCAGCGCTTCATTTCTGTAATTCAGTTCAGCACCACCTAAGGCTGGTAAAAATACGCCGGAGTTTGCACCCCATTGTTTGTATGCAACCAGTAATGCCATAGCAACATCAAAATCTCCATCGGCCGCAGAGTTCCCGCCTGCGGCACCGCCCAACGTAGCTGTTGATGCGCCAAAGCCTCCGGCACCGGATAATGGTTTACTGTATAAGTAGGTAGCACTATTTGTGCCGCCATCAATAAAACGAACCGTCTTGTTAAAGCCTCTGTCGTGTGCCCACATGTAGTACCCGTTAAAGGTAGCTTTGTCGCCCATATAAGCAGCCGCCAGCAAATAGTAGCCGTCTCCTTCCACACAGGTACAGCTTTGTGGCGCCGTCGGATAAATATATTGTACACCACCGGCGCTTTCTCCAGTGTATGTCATGTCATTACACATGATTTCATACGCTTCCCGTATCCGCAGTTCCAGCTCCGCATGCGGCACACCAACCATGTTATGCGCACTTGAGCCCAGCGTCTGCAAAGCGCCGCCATTATAATCCAGAAACTGAGGGAAAGGGAAATTCGGATTTCCTGAATTGATGTTAGCCGGTACCTGTGCATGTAAAAGCACACTGCTAAAACAAAACAAGAAAATAACCAGGAACTGTTTTGATATACAATAATTCATTTGCCTTTATAATTATAATAGGAAATCCTGTTGCGGTATGCTCCCTGATTTCCTACTAAGTTAATGTTATTTCACAATCTGCACCCATCCGGTGTATGCCTCTGTGTAGATCTGGCTGTGCAGGTTGATGATGTAGAAGTACGTGCCGTCCGGTAATACTTCGCCGTTTCTGAAGTTCGTGCCATCCCACTCTTTTGGATAGCCTGTGCTCTTCCACACCAGGTTCCCCCAACGGTTATAAATCTCAAACGTTGCATTCGGATAACCTTCGATGTGCAGAATGTGCCAGGTATCGTTCGCCCCGTCTCCGTTGATCGTAATTACATTCGGTACTACAATCGGCTGCACTACTGTGATCGTTACCGCTGCCCTGTTCTTACAGCTCTTTCCGCTTACCGCATCTGCATTGGTCAGCGTAACTACATACGTAATCGTCTGATCTGCCTTAAACGATGGATTGCTGATCGTAGTACTGTTCAAGCCTGTGGATGGTGTCCAGCTGTACTGTGTGCCCGTTGTGCCGCCTGTTGCCTGCAGCTGTACAAACGCGCCCTGCTGTACATACATATCTTCACCCGCGTATGCCTGTGGACTCGGTATGATTGTCAGAACCGCATGCTCCGACGGTGCACTGCAATACCCGTTATCTTCACTCACACTGTAGTTACCGCTCTGGGTCGCATAGTAACTTGTTGCAGTCGCTCCAGGGATTGCCTTATCATTCAGATACCATTGCAACGCTGAACCTGTAGCTGTACCGCTGCTGGTAAAGGTGCCGCCTACTTCGGAGCTGCAGATGATAATCGTATCCGGGCTGATAACCGGGTTGGGTACGGGTTTTACCGTTACGCTTACTTTATTTGATGGAATCACCGCGGAACCGCAGCCGGTGTTTGAGGTCAGTTCTGCCCATACCTGGTCACTGCTTAATGCAAGTGTGTTGGTTGTATAGGTACTGTTGGTTGCTCCAGCTACCGCTCCGGTGCCAGTCTGGTACCACTGCCAGGTGCCGCTGCCACTGCTTGTTGCCGTGAATGTTGCCGGGTAGCCGGCACAGATAGTTGCCGTTGCTGTGCTTACCGTAGCTGTTGGCGTGCCGGCCCCTGTTACGGTTAAGCTGAATGTAAAGGCCGGACCTGTACAGCTGCCGGAACTTGATACTGCTGTGATTATATAATTTGCCGTACCTGAACCGGTCAGTGTTTCGGTAATCGCAGAACCTGTACCGCTGGTACCTGCTTCGTTGATACCTGTGGCTGTGGCACGTGTCCAGGTATAGTTCGATGGTACATCGCTTGTGATATTGTATATATATGCTACACCCGAACAGGTATTGTCTGATGCTACGGATGTAATATGCGGAGTCGGGTTGATGGTTACGGTATAGTTGAATGGTGTACCAACACAATTGCCCGTTGTGGACGTTGGTGTGATCACGTAGGTAACATCCGTTGCTGTAGTATTGCTGCTGGTAAGCATTTCGGCAATCGGGCTGCTTGTGCCGCTGCCAGTCGACGGGCTGATGCCACTCACAGCTGCTCTGCTCCAGATATAACTTGAAAGAACGCTACTTGTAATTACATAGTGCTGCGCAGCGCCGCTGCAGATGGTACCCGTTGCCGCTGAAGTAATGGTTGGAAGGGCAATCACAGTTTTTGTCACATAGGGTGTCTCTGCTGTATTGCATGGTGCCGGAAGCACGCCGTCTGTGGCGATACGCTTAAACAAGGTTGTCTGACTCAGACCCGCACTGAAGCTTAACGTTGTGCCGGTGGCTCCTGCTATCGTGCTCCATGTGGCGCCGTTATCAACAGAGGATGCCCATGTATAAGTCGTACCCGTTGAACCGCTTACAGGGCTTGCTTCTGTAATTGTATTCGGTACAGATCCTGAACATACCGATTCATCTCCGCTCAAACTTCCCGGTCCTATGTTCGGACTCACGGCTACAGATGCAGGCGTTACCGCGCTTACTACTGCCGGGCTGGCACACAAGGCCGTACTTGTGAGTTCCACTGTTACGCTGTAATTAACTGTAGAGGCTGTCGTATTCGGAAGTGTTGGCGAATACGTTTTCGTTGTAGTTGTTACGTCGCCGCCCGGTATTGTAGGCGTTACTTTCCATACATAGCTTGCACCTGTTGTTCCTTCGTTTGTTGTTGTAGCTGTAAACACAACCGACTGACTCGCGCAGATGGAAGTTTTATCTACTGCGATGCTTACTGTCGGCACAGCAGCAGGAATGACTGTAACCGTTATACCGTTTGAGGTACCTGTTGCAGCTGTTACGCATGTGAGATCTGTTTTCATCACGATATCAAAAATATCGCCATCCGCAACAGCTGGTGTCAGTCCGCTTGTACTGAAGCTTGTTCCTGTTGCAGCAGCTATTGGAGTTCCGTTTCTTCTCCACTGATAGGTAGGATTTATACCCTGGTTGGTCTGGCTCTGGATGCTGAAGTTAATTACGCCGCCCGCACACATTTTTGTTGTATCTGCGCTGATCGTGATTGCCGGTGTTACTTTCTGTATCACCGCAACTTTAATAATATTCGAAGCTACCATTGGTGTGCTGGCACAACCAGAGTTGCTTGTCATGTATACCTGTACTTCATCCCCGTCTGATAAGACAGAAGTCAGGTACGTTGTTCCCACAACGCCTGCCAGCGCTCCGTTTACATACCATTTATATACCGGTGCGGTGCCGCCGTTATCCGGTGCTGCTGTAAACACCACACCGGAACCGGCGCAAATGTTTGGACCCGGACTAACGCTGAGCGTAACGGCCGGTAATACCGAGGTACCTATGCTTACCGTATAGGTAAACGGCGTACCCACACATGTTCCTGTAATGGATGTCGGAGTAATTGTATACACCGCTGTGCCGCTGCCGGTGAGCACTTCTGCAATCGGGTTGCTGGTACCGCTGGTGCCGGGTTCGTTGATGCCCGTAGCTGTGGCACGTGTCCAGCTGTAGCTTGATGCCACATCGCTGGTGATTGTATAACTCAAGGCCACGCCCGTACAGGTAGAACCTGTCGATGCTGACGTGATGGTTGGCACCGGGTTCACTGTAACCTTATAATTAAATGGTGTGCCCGCACAGCTTCCTGTTGTGGAGGTAGGCGTGATGATATATGTGACATTCACGGCTGATGCCGGGCTTGTCGTATTGGTTAATGTCTCTGTGACCGGGCTCGCTGTTCCGCTGCCTGCTGCATTGCTGATGCCTGTTACTGCCGCACGTGTCCAGCTGTAAGAAGAGGCTACGTTACTCGTAATCGCATAATTCTGTGCCGCACCGCTGCATATAATACCTGTAGAGGCTGACGTGATTGCCGGTGTCGGATTTACCGTAACCGTATACGTAAACGGTATGCCTGCGCAGGTACCTGTTGTGGCTGTAGGTGTAATCGTATACACCGCATCTACCGGTGCGCCTGTGGTATTGGTTAATGTTTCGGTTATCGTTGACGCAGTCTGGTTACTTACCGCGGCATTGCTGATATCTGTTACCGCTGCACGTGACCACTTATACGTAGATGTGATATTACTGGTAATTGCATAGCTCTGCGCCGTACCTGAACAGATTGTATTTGCTGCTGCAGAAGTAATCGTTGGGGCAGGATTCACCGTTACTACATAATTAAACGGCGTACCTGCACAGCTGCCCGTTGTAGACGTAGGTGTGATTATGTAGGTAACTGTTACCGCTGCTGCTGTGGTATTGGTTAAGGTCTCGGTTACCGGACTCGCTGTTCCGGTACCCGCTGCATTGCTGATGCCTGTTACCACTGCCCGTGTCCAGCTATAAGAAGACGCAACATTGCTGGTAATCGCATAATTCTGTGCCACGCCGCTGCATATGATACCTGTCGATGCGGATGTGATTGCCGGTGTCGGATTTACTGTCACATCATAGTTCGAAGGTGCGCCCACACAACCACCTGTTGTGGCTGTCGGTGTCAGTACATACCGCACCACAACCGGCGCTGTTGTTGTGTTGGTTAAGGTTTCGGTAATCGGATTGGTTGTCTGGGCTGTTACCGCTGCATTACTCACCCCTGTTACCGCTGCGCGTGACCAGCTGTAAGAAGACGGTATACTGCTGGTAATCGTATAGCTCTGTGCCACACCGCTGCAGGCGATGCCGGTTGTAGCCGACGTAATTACCGGTGACGGGTTAACGGCCACCACATAATTAAATGCCGCACCCGCACAACTGCCGGTGGTTGATGTCGGAACAATCACATACGTTACGCTTACCGCCGCGGTTGTTGTATTGGTTAAGGTCTCGGTGATCGGGTTGGTTGTCTGGGCAGTTACCGCAGTATTGCTCACTCCTGTTACTGCTGCACGTGACCAGCTGTACGTGGATGCTACCGCACTTATAATTGTATAGCTCTGTGCCACACCACTGCAAACAGTGCCCGTACCAGCAGAACTGATTGCCGGCTTTGGATTAACTGTGACATCATAATTTGAGGGCGCACCGATGCAGCTTCCTGTGGTGGAAGTTGGTGTCAGTACATAGCGGACCACGATTGCTGCCGCCGTTGTGTTGGTCAATGCTTCGGTGATCGGATTTGTTGTCTGTGCCGTTAGCGCTGTATTGCTGATACCTGTTACTGCTGCCCGCGACCAGGTATACGAAGACGGTACATTACTGGTAATAGTATAACTCTGCGCCGCACCCGAACAGATGTTGCCCGTTGTTGCCGAGGTAATTACAGGAGACGGGTTTACCGTTACGCTGTAGGTAGATGTCACACCCACACAGGTCTGTGCGGTTGATGTTGGTGTAATGGAATACACGACTGTAATCGGTGCCGTTGTGGAATTGACAAGGGTTTCTGTAATGGTAGCCGTTGTCTGTGCTGTTACCGCGGCATTGGTAATACCTGTTACGGCCGGCCGTGACCAGCTGTAGGTAGAAGGCAGGCTGCTGGTGATTGCATAATTCTGCGCCACACCGCTACAGACGGTACCGGTTGTTGCCGAAGTAATGGTTGGTTTGGTACAGGTGGCTCCGCAGGTAACCACGTATTGCGCCTGAATGTTTGATACCCCGTACTCGTTTGCAGTTGCAATATTGGTAATAAAGTCGGTACAGGTATTGACCGTAGCCGTAAACGTTCTTGTAATAACTGCATTTGCCAGTATCGGTGTTGGTGGAGCACCTACGGTTGGCCAGGTGATTGTTGAGCCTGTTAATGTACCTCCATTTGAAATAGCTGTAACATTATTTAATTGCGAAGGAACAGGGTCCGTAAGTACCAGATTAAAGGCTGCATCAAAATGAGATGTGAATGCAGAAAGCGTCTGCTGTGAACCGTTTCCGTATAAACCGGTATAACCCGGACTTAATTGGGTAATGCCCGTTATTACTTTCAATGGCGCTCCGGTATAATTATTTACCCAGATATATAAGGAATCATTCAGCAATTGTGTTTTAATCTTGATCGGATTAGAACTGCCCGGAAAGGCCAGACCTGTGAGCGTTGCAATGGCCGTATTATTCTGATATAAGGTAAAGGCAATGTTATTATTTCCGCCTATGTTCGGAGCAACTTCCAGTCTAAGACCCACAAAGTTTGCCTGACCAGGAGTACCGGACTGGTAACGGTAGATAAATGAAAACGTACTGGAGTTGGTCGGTACAATGGTTGCATCAATCCAGCCGTTTACCCCATACGATTTATTCGGACCAAAGGCATAGCCGTATGTACCCGGAGGTGTGTTGCCGCCGTTCTGATCCAGCGAGATAACAGACCCTGTTAATTTTGGTATTACACCGCTTCCTAATGCCTGCCAGTCTGCAGCAGCCGTACTTGCTCCGGCCCAGGATGCTGTGGAACCGTCTTTATTAGTATAGGTTAAGGTATAGGTAACCACATCGCCCACTACGGCCGATGTTTTATCTGCCGTCTTCACCAGCGAGGTTTGCGCCGGCGGAGTAGGCGGCACTTTTGTACAGGTAAGCTTTAAATTTACTGCAGAAGAATCCGGTGAATCTACATCCGACCAGATCCAGCCGGCATTGATAAATGTCTGTTCCGCACACGGGGATTTGGCAATGGTGCTGTATGTAAGCTGACCGGTTTGCCCTACCAGCATCACCGGTATGGTCCATTTCACATAGCCGGAGAATTTCGCGTTGCCGGTTAAAGGTGTATACGTAGCCGTAATGCCTACTGCAACCGCATTTGTAAAACTGTTCCAGGCCAGCTGAATAGGAATAGAATCGGTTACGGTAACATTATAAGTTTCTCTGCCCGGCAGCGGACCATTACCGGCAATACGTCTCCAGGTATAGCCGTCGAACTCTTCAAACAATACTTTTGAGAAATTCTGCACCGGACCACCGCAGGCGTCCTTGCTGTAATTGGTAACTACCACCGGTGAAAAGCGGGGAGATGTTGTGGCATCGGTAAAGGATGGGGTTACCGGGAAGAAGTAAGCTCCCTGACCATCCAGCGTTGGGCTGCTTGCCGTTGGGTCATACGACCAGTCGTCTGCAATCCGCGGTCCGAGATCCGAAGAAGGATTTGATTCAAAACGGGTACGTGTAAAACCAGGACCAGTAACCCCTTTGTGAATCAGATATTCACTATCCAGCTTGTCAAAGATGTGCATGGACGTAGCCGAAAGTACTTGTGCAAACTGCGTGATCACACGCTGGTTCCAGGCGCCGTTGGCATCCGAACCCCAGGGAATGGCCTGATAGGTAAAATTTAACTGCTGATTGACCGGTAAGGTAAGCGGATTGTAACCATATTTATTCAAATCATTCTGGTTATCTACATAGGTACTCCAACCGGTAGGATTTGTGCCCGCCGCATATTGTCCGATCGCTGCTGCATCATTCATGAAATACGATACGCGGTAATTTCCTAAATTGATATACGCCTCGTGTGCCGTATGCCAGATCCGGTAAAACTGATAGAAACTGGTTCCGCCTGTTGCATGATAATTGGCGTAGGAAAGAATAACGCGGTCGCGGCCGCCGTTCAGCCATAAATTAGAGCCTGATTTATTTTCAAAGTTCAGGGTGAAGTTTACGATATCGCCGGAGTTCATTACACTTCTGTCTGTAGTTTTGGTAATGGCCAGCGAGCGGTCTTTTAACAGATCCACGCAATTGCGTTCCATGGTATAAGTCGCGTTGTTCGGATATTCGTTGCTTGTCCAGGACGGCGCATTCGAAGCAGTAATGGTACTTGTTAAGCAAGCCACGGTTGCTGCCGTAATCGGATTTACTTTTACCACAAAACTGCGAGTGCCTTGTGTAGCTGCCAGTCCGCCGGTTACAAAACCCGGAATGGTGCCGATGGACCAGGTAATGGTGTTGCCCGAAACGGAACCGCCGGCAGCCGATACAACCGTATAGTTGGGGTCAATGGTAGTGGTAATGGTAACACCGCTGGCAGCAACTGCCCCGTAATTGCGGTAGCTCACCGTATAATTGATCTGGTCACCTTCATACGCAAAAGTTTTATTTACGGCCATGTATACCTTTACATTTGCCGCAGCAATCATTTTGTCCGGTGCCTGCAGGTTACCGGAAGCGGTAAGCATGCCCAGGGTACGGAACCAGCCGTGGAAATATTTGGGTGTGCTGCCGATGTAGCGCTGATAATCCGGCAGGGTCTGAGCCCCGCTCTGGTCGTCCCAAAGCAATTCACATTGTCTGTATAATTCTGCTGTTAAATCCAGGTCACCGGAAGCTACGGCCGACGGGATACCCGTACCAACCATCCAGTTTACACCATAATTTGCCAGTACTGATCCGTTAGATGCATACTGCTGTTTGATCTGCGCCACCCCTCTCCAGTTTGGCTGTCCCGGATCGGGAGATGCTCCTAATTTGCTGCAGAAGGCGCTTCCTACTGTACCTGGAATTGAATTCGGATACTTCAGAAAATCTTTTTGCCGCATGGCCATGTCGTATTCAAAGGTATTCCCTGCAGCTGTTATCTGGTGGGTGGCTGCGTTCCAGGTGGTTGCGGGATTGCCATGCCAGACATAATTTAAAATGGTACGCCAGGAACATCTGAAATCTTCCCCGGCAGAGAAAGAACCAAAGGTTGTGGTAGCACCATTGTCGCTGACCGTATAATTACCCGCACTGGCGATATAGCCTTTGCCGTACATCTGCCCGATTGTCCAGTCGCCCGAGGCAGCACAGCGCCTGCACTGACTTATTTCCCAGGCTGTGCCGCCGTTTGCTGCCAGAAAATCACCGAATTCTTCAAAATACGCCGGAGCATTGTAATCTACATAAGGACTATTTACCTGAATCGGATCCGGTTTTGCCAGTGCCCAGGGATAGGTAGTATTTGCGGCCGTATATCTCCAGTTGGTTACTTCGCCCCAGGTATTTCCGCTTTTAATATAGCCGTCAATACCCACAATACCGGATAAATACCCTTTAACACCTGCCTGTGCACCAAACGGGCTGGTGGTATAGTATAACGTATCTACCAGTACTTTGATCATTTTCAATGCTTCTGCCTTGTAACTGATGAGGTTACCGCAGGCATCCGTTATGCCCGAACCGGCAGGCCATTGCTTACTGGCTATTAATAAGGCCATCGCAATATCTACATCCCCATCACCCGCAGAGTTAACGCTTGTTGCGCCCACGCCATCTGCATCGGTACAGTTCCAGCCGGCAAAACCGGCCCCGTATGGATAACCTGCCCGTAAAGGCGTGCAATCCAGGTATTTTTTTACCGCACTGAGTCTGTTGTCGTGAATCCACATCCAAAGGCCGTCAAACGTGGTCTTATCTGCAAAATAAGCCGCGGCCAATAAGGCATAGCCATCCCCTTCTGAAACGAAGGTGCCGTAATTCTGCGGAACGGTATTGTTGTTGAATTGTATGTATTGCGTACCGCCAAGGGTTTTTCCCGGAACATACAGTGCCCGGCGCATCATAATCTGGTAGGCTTCCCGCATGGCTTTTTCCATGTCGGCATGGGTTACCCCAACGGCATTGTTGGCCGCCAGCGATTTACCCTGGCCATATTCTAAAAACTGCGGAAACGGATAGGCCGGATTTCCGGTATTGATGTTTACATGGATGGTATCTCCGGGCCATGTTTGGGCCATGGCACCAGCATGAACAAGGATTGTTAAGAAGAAAACGAAAATTAATTTAAAACTTGTTTTTAACAACATAGCACAATTATCCCGCTAATAATATTTTCTGAAAATCAATTATTTATACCTTGTGCTAAACAATAATTTTCTATTAATTATATTAATAATACAATTTAGAAAGATTGCAGTTTGGACACAACTTTGTTACATGTAAATACGTTTGAGGCTTTTAAAAGTAACAAGCAAAAAAGCCCGCAACCGGAAAAAAAAGACAAAATGCTCATTACCACTTAAATTATTTTCATTTTGTCTCAAAAAGTACCTTTTTACTCTTCAAATAGCATATTTGAGTACCACCTTTGCATGTTTTAATACCACATTATTTATATGTATATGTATCAAAATGTGGATAACTTCTATCCGTTTTATCAACACTATCTATGCTTTATAAGCACGTACCGGTGTGTCTACCCATTCAAACTGGTATGTATGCTGCCTGGCATACATAACAAAATAGTGTAAAATTACCTCTGGCTTATATACCTGTAAGGACTGTATTTTTCTGTAATACGTTGCAGTGAGCATACGTTTGTTCACTTAACAACTTTGTTTAATGACTCCGGTTTAGTGTTTATGGCAAACCCTTAAGGAATTTTAGTGTATCAGAAATAATATATAGCTGTGTATTCCTAATCCCGAAGGTTTGCAGGATCTGTTTTCTTTGTATCAAGCAATGTTAATAACTGAAATATTTATAAAATCTGAAACCATTTTATAAATGGCATTAATGTTTTGTTTATCAATACAATTATATGGTATTTATTTATCTCTGAATCCGTATTTCGCTGTATCAGGGGCTTAAAATGAGGTATTTTTATGGATTTCCAGGCAGGATGGATTTTTATAATCCAGCTTTGATATTGTGCGCTTTAAAACAGCGTGCTTGGCAGTTTGCGCAATTCATTTACTGAACGTATTGTAGACATATTTTGCGTCCGCCGCGGCGGATGCCAACCACGGCGAGATATGAATTGCATTGCTTTATAATGAACTGCAGTTAGTGTTGATGGAAAAGAGCAACCACGACAAATCAGCTCTCGCCCTTGTCGGAGTTTCACGCAAGCAAATGCAACGATAACAAAATAGTATCTCCGGCGGGATCTCCGACAAGCCGCAATCGCAAACAGGTGGTTGGCAGTTTGTGTAAAATATCATTAATGGATTTAATTAATAATTCATGACACAAACATGCCAAACCACGGCGAGATATGAATGCATTGTTTTATAATGAACTGCAGTCAGTGTTGATGGAAAAGAGCAACCACGACAAATCAGCTCTCGCCCTTGTCGGAGTTTCACGCGGGCAAATGCAAACGATAACAAACTGTTTTATCTGGCGGGTCTCCGACAAGCCGTAATTATCTGCTTATATTATTTATTTTGTTGGGGGGCAAACTCTGGCAAGGGCGCAGCGAAGAGTACCTAGTGGTTGGCAGTTTGCGTAATTCATTACTGAACGTATTGTAGACATATTTGGCGTCCACCGCGGCGGATGCCAAACCACGGCAAAAAAATTTACTGTACGCTGTCAGGGTTTTTTGCCTGGGCTCCCTGTGGTCTCCTTGTGGTCTCTCCGCCGCGGCGGATCTCCCCCTAGGATACTTCGGTAATCCTATATTTTTTAGCGATTTTGCCACGTAATTGGTATGTTGTATGGACAAACATAGGGCTTTGCAAAAGTTTAACACGGGTATTATTAATGCAAGGCACTAAAATGTGTTTTGGTTGGTGACACCCGTTGAGCGGCAAACTCCGGCAAAGGCGAAGAGGTTGTTGGTGCTCCGCGTTACCCTCAGCTCGTATGTAAAAATCCGTACAGGCGGAAACACCAACAACAGCAAGGTCCGCCACGGCGGATGCCAAACCACGGCGAAAGACAACTCCGTTTGCCGTAGCGAATCATAATTTATAATTCATAATTAATATCCCTCTTTTGTTGTATTTTTGTATGGCTATTACAGGAGTACATTTTGAAAGTCGCAGATTTACTGGAACTGTATGAGCAGGATGCTCATATTCAGCTACTGAAGCAAAAGCTTCAGGAAAGGGGCACTAATGCGCTCTTTTTAAAAGGATTATCGGGCAGTCTGGATGCGGTGGTGGCTGCTTCGGCTATAAAAAACAGTAAAAACTCGCATCTGTTTATCTTAGCGGATAAGGATGAGGCATACTTTTTTCAGAATGACTTACAAAAGCTGTTGGGTTTGCCTGTTTTTGTTTTCCCGGCTTCGTATAAAAAACCGTATCACTATGAGCAGGTTGAAAATGCCAACATTCTGCAGCGGGCCGAAACACTGAACTATATTGTTAACAACCAGGATAAACCGTGTTACATCGTTACCTATCCGCTGGCGCTTTCTGAAAAAGTAATCAATAAACGTTCGCTGGTTGAAAATACATTTATTGCACGGGTAGGTGAAAAGCTTGACCGTGAATTTATGGAAGAGTTTTTGCAGAGCTATGCCTTTGAGCGTAACGACTTTGCATACGAAGCCGGCCAGTATGCCATACGTGGGGGTATCATTGATATTTTTTCGTATTCAAATGAATTGCCTTACCGCATTGAATTGTTTGGCGATGAAATTGAAAGTATCCGTACGTTTAATCCGGAAACGCAGCTCTCTGTAGATACCATTCCTGTTTTATCTATCACACCAAATGTGCAGACGCGTTTGCTGAAAGAGGAGCGCGAAGCGCTGTTTACTTTTCTTCCGCCGGATGCCACACTCTGGATAAAAGATTATACGCTCACTACTGAGATTATTGAAGAATGTTTTTCAAAAGTGCACGCACAGTTTGATACCATTCTTGCATCAAGCGGCAACAGCGCACTGATCACTTCGCCGGATGCGTTGTTTGAAGACGCTGCCTCGTTTGAGGAGAGCATTCAGCAGTTTAAACTCGTAGAGTTCGGTTCACAGAAACAGTTGCCGAAATCTGCACTTATTGAATTTGAAGCAAAACCGCAACCTTCTTTTAATAAAGAATTTAATCTGCTGCTGGATGATTTCCGTCTGCGTTTAAACCAGGGATATAAAATCATTATTGCTTCTGAATCGCACCAGCAGATTCAGCGCCTGCATTCGATACTGGAAGAGCTGGACCCGTATATGCGCTTTGATGAACTGATTATTCCGCTGCGTGAAGGGTTTATTGACCTGCAGCGAAATGTGCTGTGTTATACGGATCACCAGATTTTTGACCGTTTTCATAAATACAAAACCAAAGAGCGTTTTTCAAAATCAAAATCTATTACCTTAAAAGAATTGCGCACGCTGCAACCCGGCGATTTTGTTGCCCATGCAGATTTTGGTATTGCGCGTTTTGCGGGTCTTGAACGCATTGAAAACAACGGACACAAGCAGGAGGCCATACGCCTGGTTTTCAGAGACGATGATTTGATGGTGATCTCGATCCATGCCTTGCACAAAATTTCACGCTACAGCGGAAAAGACGGACAGGCGCCGGTAATGTCCAAACTTGGTTCGGGCGACTGGGAAACCAAGAAGAGCAAGGTTAAGCGCCAGGTTAAGGATATTGCCAAAGAGCTTATTCAGCTGTATGCAAAACGCAAGGCTGCACCCGGCTTTGCTTACAGCCCGGATTCGTTTTTGCAGGTTGAGCTGGAGTCTTCTTTTATGTATGAAGATACACCGGACCAGAGCAAAGCAACGGCCGATGTAAAAAAGGATATGGAATCGCCCCACCCGATGGACCGGCTTGTTTGCGGGGATGTGGGTTTCGGTAAAACAGAAATTGCGGTACGTGCGGCCTTTAAAGCGGTGTGCGACGGCAAGCAGGTTGCGGTACTGGTGCCTACTACCATTCTGGCGATGCAGCATTATAAAACATTCAGAGACCGCTTGTCGCGTTTCCCTTGCGTGGTTGAATATATTAACCGGTTTAAAACCGCTGGGCAGATTAAAGAAACACTGAAACGTGTTAAGGAAGGTAAAACCAATATACTGATTGGTACGCAGCGTGCCATCAGTAAAGACGTGGATTTTCAGAATGTGGGCCTGTTGATTATTGATGAGGAACAAAAATTCGGTGTAAAAGTTAAAGAGAAGCTGCGCGAGTTTAAAGTGAATATTGATACGCTTACGCTTACAGCAACGCCGATTCCGCGTACGCTGCATTTCTCTTTAATGGGCGCGCGGGATCTGTCTATCATTGCAACACCGCCGCCAAACCGCCAGCCGGTTACCACTGAGATTCATGTATTTGACGAGGCTTTTATACGTGATGCCATTTCGTTTGAGCTGAAACGCGGCGGTCAGGTATTCTTTGTTTACAACCGGGTGCGGGATATTGAAGGCATGGCATTTTTAATTAAAAAGCTGGTACCGGATGCACGCGTGACTTTTGCACACGGGCAAATGGAGGGTGATAAGCTGGAAGAAGTAATGCTGAAATTTGTGGAAGGAGAGTTTGATGTGCTGGTTTCAACAAACATTATTGAATCGGGCCTGGATATCCCGAATGCAAATACAATCATTATCAATTCCGCACACATGTTTGGCCTTTCTGATCTGCACCAGATGCGCGGCCGTGTGGGCAGAAGCAACAAGAAAGCTTTCTGCTATCTGTTAACGCCTTCTGTGGCGGCACTTACCGGCGATTCAAGAAAACGCCTGAGTGTGCTGGAAGAATTTTCTGATCTGGGAGACGGCTTTAAAGTTGCCATGCGTGACCTGGATATACGCGGTGCAGGTAATATGCTTGGCGCCGAACAGAGCGGCTTTATTACAGACCTGGGCTTTGATATGTATCACAAAATATTAGACGAAGCGATACAGGAATTAAAGGAAACGGAATTTGCAGATCTGTTCAGAGATGAGCTGGATCAGCAACGCCTGAAAAATCTTGTGCAGGATTGTGTGATTGAAACCGATCTTTCTATTCTCATTCCTGAAAGCTATGTAAATAATATTTCAGAGCGGCTCTCGTTGTATTCAACCATTGATAATATTAAAAACGAATCTGAATTAACGGAGTTTGTAAACG
>OUNJ010980777.1_pt1 | contig 22576 bp, 33 predicted proteins | sample 1755361 | NCBI WGS metagenome assembly OUNJ01 (sample SAMEA3914825, study PRJEB12502) | metagenome | biome: forest; material: soil | place: USA | collected 2012-03-12 | depth 0.1 m
GATCCCAGCCGATCAGCCTCGCGTGCGGGGCTGTCGAGTGCGATCAACCAACGAAGGAATGACCATGAGCCAAGAAACCCGCCGCTACGAAGTGAAGGTTGAGCCGATCCTGAATCCGCACAGCAACGACAAACGCGTCACCGAATGGTTCGACGTTGAAGCAACCAACAGCCAGGAGGCGGCCGAGAAGGCATTGCGCATCTACGGTAACTGGTCGCGCGTTGTCAGCACGCGAGAGCTTCGATTCCAGCCTGAATACCGCTGACCGTAGCCGCTTGCCCTGCGTGCAGGGCTTGCGAGTGCGATCCGCACGGCAACCGAGACAACACCATGAGATTCGAATTCTGGTCTTCCCGCGACAACACTCCGATCTTCGCGCGTACGGTGTCCGAAGCGGCGGCTCAGGCCGTGATCCTGGCCGACGAGTTCGACAGCGACGGAACCCTGCGCGATGCGCGTGGCGACCTGGTGGCAACCATCAAGCGAGAACCCACCGCCATGAATGGCTTCATCGCACTCAGTCCGGGTGCCTGACCTCAACCGTTCGCATGCCCAGGCCCGCCTCCGAGCGGGCTTTTTCTTGCCCGCGAGGACTGGATGCGCATCCATATGCCATGGAATGGATCAGCAGTCAATGCGGCAAAAACTTCTGTAGGGCATTCGGGGTGCCTGATAACATGAGCTAACCGTGAGCAATCCCGCTAACGGATGAGCAGAACACCAACAATGACCGGATACACGAAGCTCTTTTCTTCGATCACCGACTCGACCGTTTGGCGCGAGCCCGACCGCACCCGGCTGGTGTGGATCACTATGTTGGCAATGTCCGATGCGGACGGTTACGTCGCCGCCTCGGTGCCTGGACTGGCCGACCGGGCGCGCGTCCCGCTCCAGGACTGCCTGACGGCCTTGGACGCTTTCCGCGCGCCCGACGAGTGGAGTCGCACCAAGGAGTACGACGGACGGCGAATCGTCGATGTCGATGGCGGCTGGCAGCTTTTGAACCACGCCAAGTATCGCGCCATCCAGGACGCCGAACATCGTCGCGAGCAGTCACGCCTCGCGATGCAGCGCCTGCGGGCTGAGCGCAAGGCGGCCGAGGCTGCGGCTGTTAGCAGTGTTAGCACGGTTAACACCGGTGAACGCTCGTTGACACATACAGAAGCAGATACAGAAGCAGAAGCAGAGGCAGAGGCAGGAAAGACTAGCGCCACGCGCAAGCGCGCGGCCAGTGTTCCAGCCCTGACGGTCGATGAGCTGGAAGCCGCCGGCCTCAAGCGCGACACGGCCGAGGAGTTCCTGGCCCTTCGCCGCAAGAAGCGGGCACCGCTGACGCCCAGGGCTTGGGCGGGGATCACCTCCGAGGCCGAAAAAGCCGGCTGGACGCCCGAGCAGGCAATCAGCAAATGCCTTGCCCGGGGATGGCAGGGGTTCGAGGCCGAATGGGTCAAGAGCGAGCGGCCAGCCGGGTCGTCGCAGCATGTCAACCGCCAGGAGGCGCTGGAGGCGAGTAACCGCGCCGTGGGCGAGCGCTGGCTGGCAAACCAAGGAGACGATGATGCAGAGCAGGGATAAGGGGGCGTTCGCCGCGCTCATCACGGACGTACTCGGGTTCTATCGCCAGGACGCCAGCGAGTTCGCGCTGTCGGTCTGGTGGGAGGCGTGCAAGGGCGCGGACATGGAGCAGATCCGAAAGGCGCTCAACGCGCACGCCGTTCACCCGGAGAAGGGCCAGTTCCCGCCGAAGCCGGCCGACATCGTGCGCGAACTGGGAGGAACGTTCACCGACAGGGCGCTGATCGCCTGGGGCCGCGTCTCGCGTGCGATGTCCGACGTGGGGGCCTATGCATCGGTTGACTTCGGCGATCCGGTCATCCACGCGGTGGTGCGTGAGCTTGGCGGCTGGTCGGCGATCTGTCGCGTCCCCAACGATGAGCAGCAGTTCCTCCAAAAGCGGTTCTGCGACTTCCACCGTACCTACACCACGCGCGGGGCGCCGCGGGAGGCCCCGCTCCAGCTTCAGGGCGAGAGCGATACCCAGAACGCAGCCAAGGCCCTGGAACACGACACGCCTGCCGCCGCGCGTCGACTTATCTCCGAGCGTGCCCCGGAAGTTCGCCGGGTGCAATAGCCATGCCGCGTCGCCTCACCAAAGCCGAGAAGGAGCGTGTCCACCTGTGCACCCATCCTGGCTGCACGAGGCCCTGGACGGGCAACTGGACAGGGCGGAAACTCTGCGGTGAGCACGCGGGCAACATGCCGACGAAATCGACCCCCACCCGTGAGCCCGTGAAGTCCTGGGCCGACCCTGAGAAAGATTGAACGTGAAGACCGGATCTCCGACGAAAGTCGTCCTGCTGGACGGCACGATCACCGACACGTGGAGCAACGCCTGGCGCGCGGAATGCATGGCCCGAGACAAGCACGTTGCCACCGTGCTGGGCATGTTGGGACGTGCCAATCGGGACAGGCGAGATCGGTACTATGAAAGCATTGGCCGCCACGAAGGCGCCGAGGCTGAAGCCCGCGTCCGCGCTGAGGTGGCGCGCCGCTGGAAGGCCGAAGCCGCGCGCATGAAGGAGACCCAGAAATGACGCCCCAGGCATTCGTCGACAGCATCGACGTTCCCGAGACACTGCGGCATGTCGCCATCGTCGCGCGGGCGCCGCTCTACTTCGTGTCCCAGTGGATGGTCGCCGTGCGCCAGCAGCTCGGGTGCAATTACGACCGCTACAGCTTCCGCATCAACCCGCTGCGGCTGCACGGCTTCATCGACGGCCACGCCGAGCCCAGGCTGGCGATCACGTTCCACGACTTGATGGAGGGGCAAACGCCCAAGACGGCACCGCCGGCTCACGCCATCATTATCCGGGAAATTGAGCTGTGACGGAAGCGGTCGAATCTGCCGCCGATAGGAAGCGTCGAATAGAGCGCGAGAGATACCACGCCAACAAAGAGGCCAGAAAAGCACAAGTGGCCGCTTATCGCGCGGCTAATCCAGAGAAATGCAACGCATTGCGCGAGAAGTGGAAGGCAGATAACCTTGAAAAATGGGTTGCATTCCATAAGGAATACCGGGAAAACAACCGAGAGAAGCTGCGCCAGGATTGTCGCGAGTGGCGACGGAAAAACCGAGCCAGGGCGGACGCAAAAATCGCAGAATGGCATGCCGCTAATCCAGAGGCAAGACGATTGAAGCGTCAGAATCGCAGAGCCAGGAAACTAGAAAACGGGGGGAAACTTTCACGCGGGCTCGTCAAGAAGCTACAGGAGTCACAGAAATGGCTGTGTGTCGGCTGCAAATGCGACCTTAAGCAATCCGGTTACCACCTCGACCACCGTGTTCCACTTGCTCGCGGTGGTGCTCACGCTGATGAGAATATGCAACTGTTGTGCCCTCACTGCAACTGCACGAAGGGCGCACGAGACCCTGAAGAATGGGAGCGCGAGAAGGGGCTGCGGCCATGAAGCGATTTATTCTCGTGAATCAAGAGGTTCGCAAGCGGGCTGCCGCTTATGTGTTTCGTGAAGCGCTAGATGGGCAGGTCGTTGAGATCAAAGACCCAACGCGCAACAGCGACCAAAATGCCAAGTTCCACGCCTGTTGCAGCGACATCGCAAAAAGCGGTCTCACCTGGATGGGCAAGAAGCGCACGGCGCTGCAATGGAAGATCCTCCTGGTGTCAGGCCACGCGGTCGCGACCAAGGAAGAACACGACCTAGTACCGGGCCTGGAAGGTGAGTTTGTCAACTTGCGCGAGAGCACCGCCCTCATGAGCGTTAAGCGAATCTCTAGCCTCATCGAGTACACCCTCGCATTCATGGCGCAAAACGGAATCGCATCGAGCGACCCGAACGAATGAGCTGGAAGCGTCCGCCCCCACGAGAAGCGCGAACGATGGAGGGTGCGATCCGCCCTCGTGCTTCCGCGCCGTCTATTGGCCTCGCCGCCGCGCTCGCGTCGGCCCCCGTCGAGGCCGCGCCAGCTCGCACACCGAAGCCCGAGCGTCAGCAGGACGCCATGGGCCGCAAGATCCGCGAGAGCGCGCGCGGAGAGGACTGCGACATCCGAATCCCGGGCGGCTGCAACTTCGACAGGGCGACAACGGTATGGTCTCACTTCCCGGGGCTGGCTGGCGGTCGCGGGATGGGCCTCAAGAGCTTTGACCTGTGCGGCGTCTATTCCTGCTCCTCGTGCCACGATATCGTGGACGACAGGGCTCGCGCGCCGGACGGCATGACGCGCCATGAAGTCATGCTCGCCTGGCACGAGGGACACCTCCGTTCGCTGGTCAAGCTGCACCAGAAAGGTATTCTGTAAAATATCGCTTGCGCGAGACTATCTGAACGACGATACTAGACTCAACCGATGCGAAGCGGTCTGCACATACCCGAAAGCGAGAAGCGGGGTTGCAGGCAACTCGCCTTCCGCAGGCATCGGGGCTTCGCGAGCGGTAACCAGCCCCGCGCCGGAGACGTAACCGGCACCATCCATCAACCGGAACCACGCATGATACTGCTGACCAATCCGTACCTGGCCGCCATCATCGTCGCGCTGATCGGCCTTGTCCTCATCGTTGCTGTCGACGTGTTCAACAACGGCGCGGACTTCGCCTACCTGTGGCGCACCGTCAAGCGCGACAAGATCAGCACTGCCGCCTCGCTGCTCGCGCTGTACGCGATGAGCTACCTGATCTGCTCGGGTGCGATGGGTCTCGTCGCCCACTTCCGCGGCAACGCTTGAGCTACCATAGGGGCGCGACTGGTGAGAACCAGGTGCCCCCGTAGTTCGGCGAACCTTGCGTTGCGCAGCCTGGGGTAAGAGGTTGCGGGTTTCATGCGTCCACGCGAGCCGGACGACAAGGCAAGGCACGAAAAAGGCAGGGCGCCAGCCTCCCACCAAAAGGCGCGAGCTGGGGAGGTAAGGCCAAGCGGCAGGCCGCGACGAACGCGGTTCCTATGGCGCCCCTCTACCTTCTCCAGCAAACCACGAGCCCACCATGACCGTCCAGCATCTCAACGAAGCGCCCATCCTCGACCAACTGGAAGGCCAGTGGCAAAAGATCGCCATGGCGCTGATCTTCAAGCTCGCGGGCCCCAATGTGAGGGTCAACCTGCACGGCGACGACTTCGTCAAGATGGCCGAGCACTACGCCCCGGGCGTGCCGGTGCTGTTCACGCACGGCCACGCCGACAGCTTCGACCTGATGGTGGTCGACCACGAAGCCGCCATGCGAATCGTCGAGCACCAGAAGACCATGCAGCCGGGGACGGTGCAATGATCCGCGACCCGCTGGACGCCAACCACGTCGCGCGCGTCCACTCCAACGCGCCAGGCCCGAAGGCCGGCCCCTATGCTGGCGACCTGTCGACTCGTTACACCCCAGTCGCCTGGGGCGTGCAGTGCCTGCTCGAAGTCATTCGGCGCACGGCACGCGAGGAGGCGCAGGCCCGCGTACGCGCCAAGCGTCGCATACTCGCGCTCCATGACAGGTTCGCCGAGACCCACATCCGCGCACTGAGCGCGCCCGAGGGTTGATCATGGGCCGGCCCAGCAAAGGCCCCGAGGCCCTGCGCCACCAGGTCTTCATCCGCCTCACCGACCGTCAGCACCTCGCCTATCTGCACCTCGGTGGCGCCCGCTGGTTTCGCGAGGTTCTGGAAATGAAGGCCGCCAGTACGGACGCCGCGCCGACCGCTCACCGGCCTTTCCCGACCTTCAGCGTCACGGACGCGAAGACCGGCCAGCCCGTCCCGCATACCGTCACCGTCATGGAGTTCTGACCATGGAAAAGACTCAAGCGCAGGCGCTCGCCGCCGTTTTCTGCCGCGTCATCGACTACTACCATACCGCCAGCTTGTCGCGGGAAGTCAACAGCCAATGCGAAGCCGAAGCTGTCCTGAAGGCGAAGGTGGCATTGGAGGATAGCATCGCCACCGCCCTGGAAGCCATCCCGGACTGACCATGACGGACGGCCAAAAGCTCGGCGCTCTCCTGATCTGCGCGCTCCTCGTGCTGTGGATCGTGCACCTGATCGACCTGTACGGCCCTGGCGGGGACGACGAATGAGCGTCAGCCTCCGCACCCACAAGCGCCGGGCCTACGCCGGCATGACGCGCCGCTTCGCGATGTTCGGGCCGCCGGGGTCAATTCGTGCCATCGCGTGGGGATTCGTCACTGCCGAGGACTGGAAGAAGATCCTCGTGGCCGCCCAGGACTGGCCCGGCCAGCTCACGGGAGTCCGGTGGCGTCGCTGGTCGCAGCATGCCTACCCCCGCGATCTCTGATGAGCAGCAAGCGCGCCATCCGCCGCAACCAATGCACAGGCAAGGTGCGCCACACAAGCACAGAACATGCCATGGCCGCCCGCCGCGCCATCGTCCGCAGCAACCCCAACTCCGCCGGGAAGCTGAACGTCTACCGATGCGACTTCTGCGGCGGCCACCACGTCGGCCACCGCAAGGGCTCCGGCCGTCGCCCAGCGTGAAACCCAACTTGTCGCTGTACCGGCGCGGCTTCCTCACCGATGGCCGCCGCCCAGCCCGCTGCCCACTCTGCCGCCGCTGGTGGTCGTTCATCCGCCCAGGCGAGGAACAGCCGCTGTGCACGACCTGCCAGAAGGTCGAGGACGCCCGGAAGTCCATCCGATGACCCAGCGCATGGAAATGCAGCCCTGCCCGGTCGGACGCCGCTGCCTCCCGCCGCACCAGGAGTTCGTGACCTACTCGCACCAGTGGGCAGGATCGCCCGCTCGCTGCCTCCACTGCCACCAGACGCACGAGGAGGCGTCCAGCATGGAGCACGAGATCGTTCGGGAGGGGTGCGCCCCAGACCCGCACCGTTGGGCCAGTGTCACGCGCCTGCTCGACCGATAACCGAATCATCGGGCAGAATCCGAACATGGGCCGGAAATCGAAATTAACCGACGCGCAGTGGCAAATCCTTGGCGAAAGGCTGATGGCAGGCGAAGTGGCTGCTAACCTAGCGCGGGAGTACGGTGTCCCCAAGTCGTCCATCAGCGAACGTTTTGCCGAACAAATGCGAACGGTTCGGAATGTCGCGCAGAAGGTGGCCGACGTTCAAGCCGAGGTGAAGGCTCTCCCGCCGGCCCAGAGGCGAGCCGTCAACATGCTGGCCGACAAGCTGCTGTCCATCTCGGAGAAGATGGCGAGCGGATCGGAGTTCGCCGCGGCTACGTTCAATGGCCTGAAGGCGCTGGCGAACAACCAGTTCCTGAAGATCGACCCGGTCAACCCACTGGGGGATGCCGATTCGATCCTGGCGTTCAAGACCCTGGCCGCCGTCACGGATCTGGCGAACAAGGTGGCAGTCACGCCGATGAACCTCCTGGCGGCCAATCGGGAGGCGTTCAAGCACGGCGACAGCGAGGGCGCGGGCGTGATCCGCCTGGTCAATGATCCACTCGAAGACTGAGCACCGGATCGCGTTCGTCCGCCTGCACGACGACCAGCGGAGGGTCTGCAAGGCCATCAAGAACCAGAAGCGGGCGCGCATCGTCCTGCGAGCTGGGCGCCGCTACGGGAAGACGACGCTCCTGGAACAGCTCGCCGCGCGCTGGGCGCTGAACGGCGAAAAAGTCGGCTGGTTCTCCCCGAACTACAAGCTGCTGCTTCCGTCGTTCAAGCGGATCGCCAAGCTGTTGAAGGGTTCGATAGCCCACAAGTCCAAGACCGAGGCCATCATCGAGCTGGTGCCCACTGAGGGTAGGCCAGAAGGCGGCTCCATTGAGTTCTGGACGCTGAACGACGAGGACGCCGGCCGCTCACGGCATTACGACCGGGTAATCATCGACGAGGCCGGACTGGTCTTGAAGGGCCTGAAGGACATCTTCGAGCAGGCCATCGAGCCGACGATGCTTGACCGTGGCGGCTCGTGCTACATGGCAGGCACGCCCAAGGGGGTGAGCGAAGACTCCTTCTTCTACCTCGCGTGCACCAGCATGAACAAGGCCCAGAACCCCGATGGGGTCTGGGAGGAGTACCACGTCCCGACGCACGCGAATCCGTTTCTGGATGCCGCCGCTGTCGCTGACCTGGAGGCTTCGACCGATCCGATGGTCTTCCTCCAGGAATACAAGGCCGAGTTCGTGGACTGGCGCGGGCATGCGTTCTTCTCGCTGGCGAAGTGGCTGGACGACGACGGCAAGCCGCTACCCGCTCCCGCGAAGTGCGATGCCGTTTTTGCTGTGATCGACTCCGCCGTGAAGGACGGAAAGGAGCACGACGGAACCGCCGTGACCTACTTCGCGCGCTCTCGGTTTCCGCCGCCAGGCCAGAGGAAGCTGATGATCCTGGATTGGGACATCGTCCAGATCAAGGGTGCGCTCCTGGAGGACTGGTTGCCCACCGTCTACCAGAACCTGGAGGCCCTGGCCGCCAAGTGTGGCGCGCGCATGGGTGCCTTGCCACCGTTCATCGAAGACAAGCAATCGGGATCCATCCTGCTGCAACAGGCGGAGCGCCGAGGCTGGAAGGCAAAGGCAATCGACATCGACCTGACCGACGCCGGCAAGGATGGGCGCGCCATCTCTGTCACCGGCTACCACTATCGCGGAGACATCGGGATCACGCAGTACGCTCACGATAAGGTCGTCAAGTTCAAGGGCGTGACGAAGAATCACCTTATCGCCCAGGTCATGGGATACCGGATCGGCGACCCTGAGGCCGCCAAGCGGGCCGATGACCTGGCCGACACCTACACCTACGGCGTGGCCCTGTCCCTGGGTGACTCCGCCGGCCACTGATGAGAGAATCCGCCGCATGACCACGATCACCGTTTCAGGCGCCGCCCTGACCTCGCAACTCGCCCAGATCATGGCGGCCGACGAGATCGAGCCGGGATCGCAGGCGAGCTACCAGCTATGCAAGCTGTTGTGGACGGGCCACCCGCTGGGCGGCAAGTTGGTTGAGTCGCCGATCACCATGGCGCAGTCCGAAGACCGCGAGATCAGCGTCCCGGGCATCGCGGAACAGGAGCTGGTCGAGGCGTTCAAGAAGGAATGGAACGCGCTGGACTGCTCGGCCAAGGCGCGCGACACGATGCATATCAGCCGCGCCTACGGGGTGGCGGCCATCGTCTACGGGTTCCCCGACCTGCCAACCGACAAGCCCCTGGGCGAACTGTTCGAGCTGGCGACCCGGCCGGGCCTGTACTTCAACGTCTATGACCCGCTGAACCTGTCGGGCTCGGTCATCACGAACCAGAACCCTAACGCCGTGGACTTCCAGAAGCCCATGGAATCGATCACGGCCGGCGGCCAACCCTACCACGGAAGCCGCACGTGTGTGGTGTTCCACGGCACGCCGATCTACCTGGAGTTCCAGGCGTCGAGCTTCAGCTTCTCGGGCCGCTCGGTGTTCCTGCGCGTGCTGTACTCCATGAAATCCTATCTGCAGACGATGCAGGTTGCGGACATGGTCAGCCGGAAGGCGGGCCTCCTCATCGCCAAGACGAAGCAGAACGCTTCCGTCATCGACGGCATCATGGAGCGCATCGGCGGCATCAAGCGCTCGCTTCTGAAGGAGGCCGTGACGGATCAGGTGCTCCAGATCGACGTGGACGACGTGATCGAGTCGCTGAACCTCCAGAACACCGACAAGGCCATGACCACGGCGCGCGACATCATCATCGCCGACATCGCCGTGGGCTCGGACGTGCCGGCCATCGTCATCAAGGACGAGGCATTCGCCCAGGGCTTTGCCAACGGCGACCAGGACATGATGCGCGTGGTGCAGTTCGTCAACGCCGTGCGCCAGCAGATGGGGGGCGTCTACGCCTATCTGTCGCGGATCGTGCGCTACCGCGCGTGGACGCCCGAGCTGTTCGAGGTGCTGAAGGCCAAGTATCCCGATGCCATCGGGGATCGCAACTACAAAGCATGGTTCTTCGAGTGCTGCGACCGGTTCGAGGCGAAATGGCCGTCGCTGATCCAGGAGTCCCAGGGCGAGACCACCGAGCGGAACGCGAAGAAGCTCAAGGCCGTGTCCGACCTGTTCAAGGTGATGTCTCCCGGCCTCGACCCGGAGAACGGCGCGCGCCTGCGTCAGTGGATGGTGGACGCAATCAACGATATGCCCGAGCTGTTCACCAGCATCATGGAATTCGATCCCGACGCGTTCGCGGACTACACGCCGCCCATGCCGGCGGCCGGCGGCGCGCCTGGCGAAGGTGGCGGCGACGAAGGCGGCGACAGTGGCGACTGAGACCTTCTTCTCCGCCGTCACGAAGGCCATCCAGCACTTCGAGCGGTTCGGCTTCACGTCGGAGACCGAATTGCAGGAGTGGGTCTCGCGACTGCGCCGGACGGCGCTCCTGCAGCTTCAATCGCCCGAGAAGACCGAGCGCGACATCGCGCAGGCCCTACACGCGCGCTACACCGAGAAGGTGACGAAGGGGGGGCTCCTGCGCCAGATGCCGGCCGTCCCGCGCTACACGCTGGAGAAGGTGAAGCCCAAGCTCCGGCGTGAGCTGGATCGGCGCATCGCGGTCTCAGCGAACCTCATCAAGTTGAATCGCGAAGAGGCGATCAGCACGACCCTTCGCCGCTTCCAGGGCTGGGCCACGTCCATCCCGCCAGGCGGCTCCGAGGTGGTGGACGTGAAGGGCGAGAAGGAGAACGTCCGCAAGGCGTTGAAGCAGCTCCCGTTCATCGAGCGCCGGGTCGTCATCGACCAGACCGCGAAGCTCGTGGATGCGATCACCGACGTGGTGGCCGTGGATGGTGGCGCACTGGCTGCGCGCTGGCGATCTCCGTGGCGGCGCCAAGGATACAGCGCCCGCATCGACCACAAGCACCGTGACGAAAAGGTGTTCGCTGTGCGTGGAAATTGGGCGCTGGAAAAGGGCCTGATGAAGGCTGGCCCCAACGGCTACACCGACGACATCGAGCGGCCCGGGGAGTTCGTCTTCTGCCAATGCAGCTACGAGTATCTGTTCTATCTCGTCGACCTTCCGCTGGACATGCTGACCAAGGCAGGCATGTACACGCTTCCCCATCGGGCCGCGGCTGAGTCATAATCGCGCCTCATGGAAATCACCCACGCCCGCGCTGACGACGCCGCCGTACTGCCGGAGCTTGTCGCGACGCTGGCGCAAGGTACCCAGCCCATCGCGCCCCAGGCTGGCCCGCGTGGTCGCGCCGCCGGCATCCTGTTCCTGACGAAGGCCGGCGAGACGCTGCTCCTTCGACGCGGCAACGGAGGCGACTTCCCGCGCACGTTCGGCCTTCCCAGCGGCCACCTCGAAGAGGGTGAGACGTTGGAGGAGGCGGCCCGTCGCGAGACGCTGGAGGAAACCGGTTTCGCGTATGACGGCCCGCTGGAGCTTCTTCGAGACGACGGCCATTTCGCCACGTTCATCGCGCGCGACGTGCCCAAGTTTGATGTCAAGCTGTGCGACGAGTCCACTGGCTCTGAATGGTGCCTGCCGTCCGAGACGCCTTCGCCGCTGCACCCTGGCCTGGCGGAGTGCTTCCGCATCGCCGCCGCATCCACGGAGCTGGATGTCTGCGAGCTGATGCGCGACGGACTTCTGCCCAGCCCGCAGCAGCTCGGAAACTCGTGGTACTTCGCCCTGCGCATCACGGGATCGGGCATGTCGTACCGCTCGAAGCTGGATGAGCACGTCTTCCGTGACCCGGCCATCTTCGCCAATGACCGGTTCGCCCAGCGCTGCAACGGCTTGTTCGTCGTCTGGCAGCACCCGAAGAAAAACATCCTGGACTCTGAATCGTTCGGTTCGTCCAATGTCGGCGCCATCGTGCTGCCGTGGGTGAAATACGACGAAGGCGAGACCTGGGGCATTGCCCGCGTCATGGACGCCGCGGCGGCCGAACAGATGCGGAGCGTGCAGCTCTCAACTTCTCCCGGCGTGGCTCACACAGACGCGAGCGAGGGTGCTACAGTCACGCTCGACGGTACGGATATCCTGATCGAAGGGAATCCGGTTCTTCTCGACCACCTGGCAGTCTGTGAGCTGGGTGTGTGGGACAAGGGTGGCCCCCCTGTGGGCGTGAAGATCGACCAACTGGAAGAGGAAGAAATGCAGATCACCACGGCGAAGGCCGACAACACGACTGCGGCGCCTGCCGCTGCGCCGGCCGCGCCGGATCATGCGGGCCTGCTCGCATCCATCGGCGGCCTGATCGCCACTGCCATCGCGCCGCTCGCGGCCAAGGTGGACTCCATGGAGAAGAACATGCCGGCGCCGGCCCTCAAGTCGGCCACGGACTCCGCCGAGGAGATGGAGAAGAAGGCCAAGGCCGACGCGGAGGCCGCCGAGAAGGCGAAGGCCGACGCCGAGGAGAAGAAGGCTGAGGAAGAAGCCAAGGCCAAGGCCGACGCGGAAGAGAAGGCCAAGATGGACTCCATCAAGAAGGACGAGGACGAAGGCATGTTCGCCGACGCCCAGGCCAAGTGCGATTCCGTCGCGCTGCTGTACAACCAGCAGGCCCCGCGCCAGATGGTCGGCGAGACCGGCCTGGCGTACCGCACCCGCCTCGTCAAGCCCTTCCAGCAGCACTCCAAGCAGTGGAAGGACGTTCCCCTCGCCGGCCTGAACGATGCCGCGTTCGCCATCGCCGAGGCCGCGATCTACGCCGATGCCGCCGCCGCCGCCAGCTCGGTGCCCGGCGCGGGCGGCCGCCTGCGCGAGATCCGCCGCCGCGGGCCGCACGGTCGCGAGATCATCGAGTTCGCCGGCCCGGTCGGCGAGTGGTCGGCCCCGTTCAAGGGCGGTTCGCGTGGCCTGCTGCGCATCAACAAGGAGGCCCAGTAAATGGCTGCCAATTCCGTCGCGTTCAACCCGAACGCCACCACCAACGCCGCCGGCCTCTTCAACGTCCAGGCCGCGGGCCTGTACGCGGGCACGTTCATCGAGTCGCCGGAGACCTGGTACAAGCTCGCCGCTGGCGTGCTGGCCGCGTCCGAGACGCTGCCCATGTGGGGCGGCGTGGGCATCGAAGAGACGATCCCCACGGTGGGCTCCGATGTTCGCGGCACCCAGGTGACGCGCGCCGCCGACGGGGCGCACCTGACGGGCTTCTCGGTGTTCAACCAGAACGGCGCCGCGATCAACTCGCCGCAGTCGCCGGTTCCGGTGACGCTGTCGGGCGGCCAAGTCAACATCGCGCGCCTGGGCTCGGGCATGATGGTGGCGCTCGCCATCGATCCGACCCTGATCTCGCTGGATGGCAACATCATCACGACGCCGGTGTCGTGGGACTACACGGCCCAGCGCATCGTGGCGTACGACGGCGTCGCGGCCCTGCCGATCAAGATCCTGTCCATCCAGACCTCCGGCGTCAAGACGGTGGCCTACAACAGCGGCACGCAAGTGGCGTCCTGGGTCACTTCGGGCAACGCTGCTGCCCTCTGCATCATCTAAGGAGCCGCCAGAATGGCAAACCTTTTCCCGAGCTTCATCCGCGCGAATCCGGCCTACGTGATGCCGGAGATCCTCATGCAGTACTCGCAGGCGTCCGGCTTCACGGAACTCCTTGCGGGCCGCGACCTGATGCCGCGCCTGGGCGAGGCCGACCTGCGCGTCTACGTGAAGTCGCTGGCCCTGCGCACGCAAGTGGTGGGCTCGCAAGTCGCGTCCAACGTGCTGCCGACCGTCACGCTCCAGCCGCAAGAGTACTCGACCCCGAGCTACCTCCTGCGCGTGCATGCCGAGTACGACCACCACGACATCGCCGCCGCGGGTGCCTGGGGCGTGGGGCTGCCCGAAGCCCAGCGCATGGGCATGCGCCAAGCCATCTTCCAGCAAGTCCGTTCGGCCAACCTGTTCGGCATGGGCGGCGCTGGCGAGGGCCTGCTCAACACCGTGGGCGCCACGACCACGAACCTGCCGGCCGACTCCAACGGCAACACCACGATCAGCACGTACGACAACGGCCAGATGGCGCTGTACCTGCTGGGCCTGTTCGCGTCGATCCTCGCGCGCACGAACCAGACCGGCCAGCCCCAGCGAATCGCTGTGCTGGCGCCCCAGCGCGTCTACCTGCAGTGGGAACTGCAGGGCGTGGTGCAGCTCACCAGCTACCAGCGTGACGGCGCGGGCGTGGGTACGACGGGCGAGATGGTGCGCGCAATCGCCGAGAAGGTGGGCCTCGAAGTCGACTTCGCGGTCGATGACACGCTGATCAACGCGGGCGCGGGCGGCACCACGGACGCCATCGTCATCGTGATGCCCGAGGTGAAGAAGCCCGTCGCGCAGAAGGTCAACACCAACGAGTTCGCCGATCTGGCCCAGGGCCTGGCGGCCACCACCGTCCAACTGTGCGACATGGTGGCCCCGCGTGAGATCCCCACCCCGATGCCCTACGGCGTCACGGACGTGATGCAGGAACTGCGCGTGACCCCGGGATGGGCGCTCCGCCCCGAGTGCGTGACGATCTTGTCCGCCGCGTTCTGAGTCTCCACCTCGCCCCCACACGGCAAGGTTCGGCCCCGGCTCACCCCGGGGCCTTTTTCATGGTCGAGCGCGTTATCATGGGGCTCCCTTAAACCGACTGGAATCCATCATGACTCACCTGTACGTCTGCAACGCCACCCCGCGCAACCACGACCTGCATTTCCGCCTGCCCAAGGAGAACGCGCTCGACCCGGAAGGCCGCCGCGTGTTCCACGTGATGATCCCGGCCGGCGGCCAGAAGGACATCGCGCGAATCAACCCGGGAAACCCGATGTCGGACGCTGACGTGGATCACGTTCTGAGGCAGATGCCCGGCTCGCGCACGGTCAGCGAGGCCAGCGCCTCCCGCGGCTTCTCGGGCCTGATCTACTCCAAGGTCAAGCCCGTGGACGTGGACGCCATCCATGCGGGCCTGAGCGAGACCGACCAAGTCGCCATCGACCGCGCCCTGGAGTCGCGCAAGACGAATGCGCTGGCGGCCGACGACGACCTGGCAAAGGGTGCCCAGAAGGCTGGCGGCCAGATCAGCGCGCTGGAGGTGACGGTCAAGGAGGACGCCAAGCCGGGCGACACCTCCGACACCGAGCGCCGCCAGGAAACCATCCAGGTCGAGCGCGCGGGCGCCCCGGCCCGCAAGAAGGGCAAGTGAGCATGGCGGACTCCACTCCGACGCTGGCCGGATTCACGGCGTATTGCCGTGCGATACCGTTTCCGACCGCGGCCATCCCGGACGACGATCCGGGCTTCGCCATCGCGCTCGCCATCGCGCTCCAGTGGATTCCGCAGCAGCTCAACGCCCTGAACGCCACGCTCTACACGTACACCGTGTACGAGTGGGGCGCCTCAGTCATGATCGAGCGCCAGAACGATGTGCCGCCATCGACGTTCTTTGCCGACTTGCGCAAGGCGTTTCTGGTGGACAACTTCGTTCCAGGCGTCATCTCCAGCGCGGCCGACAACGGAACGTCCGAGGGGATGACGGTCGGATCGTCGCTGTCGAATCTGGGCATCGCCGATCTTCAGCGCCTGAAAGACCCCTGGGGCCGGCGCGCGCTCGCCACACTGCAAAGCATGGGCCCACTGTGGGGTCTGACCTGACATGACGACGCTTGAGGTTGGCGTCATCGACGGCCCGCATGGGGTCGGGAAAGAAGCGATCACCGTCCATGAGTTGGCCGAGATCCTGGAGGCGAAATACGCGCTGTTCTCGCAGTTCGTCGAACTTGAGTTCGACGCCATCGACCAGGCGCTGGGCGACAGCCTGGAAAAGCAGATCCACGCGATGATGGTCGGCCAGCCGCTCCCGGACAATCCTTTCGCCGACGTGGGCGACAAGCTGACGGCGGACTTCGTGCGCTTCATCGAGACCGAGGGCATCGTGAAGTCGGGTGTCCCGGGTGTGCCCACCGAGGCCGCGCTGGAGGGCCGCAATTCGCGCCTGAAGGGCCGCAAGGGGCCGCGCCGCACCTCATTCATCGACACGAGCGTTCTCGTGCGCAGCCTGCGCGTCTGGGTGGAGTCCAACCGATGAGCCGCCTCCAGGAAGCTGCCGCCGCTGCTGGCGCCGGCCTGGCCGCTGGCCTCCAGGCGGCCGTGGCCCAGATCTCCGAGGGTCAGGACTTCACGTTCACGCTCTACAAACGCCTCGTCCTGCCGGCCGATGGCTTCGTGTTCTGGGCGCCCGCGAGCACCGTCTCGCCGCCCGTCACGTCGCCTGAGGCACAGTTCACAGTCAATGGAAGCCTGCACCTTACGCAGGATACCCAGCAGCAGGCCGAAGCAAACTATGACCTCCAGAGCGTGGTCTTCACGGTCAAGACGAAGATCGAGGCATTTGAGGAAGTCGATCCTTCGCTGATGTACGTGCTGACCCTGCCGAATGGGTCTCTGCTGGCGTTCAACGGCCAGCGCATGCGCTTCGACCCCTCGGGGATCTGGCACTACTACGGGCGCGCCCTGTTCCCGTTCGAGGCGTCCCAGGTCATCGACAACGCGCTGGACATCCCCGACGACGCCATCGTCTCCAATTCGCTGCCGGTATGGCTGGCGATGACGACGGACACCCTGCCGGTGTACCCGTCGTTCTTGGTGCCCCAGAACGCCATTCCGCCGTATGTGTCCGTCGACATCGAGAACACCGAGGCCATCGGCGCGGCACCGAAGCGAGACCGAAACGACAGCCAGAGCCAGCTCGCGCAGGAGACCGTCGCCTTCACGTTCTATGGCGTGCGCAACAATGGCGTCCTCGACTTTCAAGCCCGCGTGCTCCACAATTCGTTTTCAGGGGACTACGGCATGATGAACAGCCCGGTTCCCGTCGACGAGAAGCAACCGCAATCTGAGTTCGGCATCATCGCGCAAAGGAAGAAGATGGTTGCGCAGGTGAACTACTACCAGACGCGGACGCGGGCAGTCGCTCGCAGGCTCATCACGTCGGCATTCATCCATCTCACCCCGGAGTAAGACACCATGGCCCAAGGCCCCCTTCAGACCGTCACCGCCGTTCGCCCCAACGCCGCCCAGACCGCGCGCGCGGGTGCGCCCATGCTGCTCGATCCGGCGCAGGCGCTGCTCACCGGCAAGGGCCTCAAGACGGCCTTGAACAAGACCGCCGGCAACAGCATCGTGCAGGCCGGCGTCGGCCGCGTGGCGAAGGTCTACGTGAACACCGCCCCGTCCGGCGGAACCACGCAGATCAACGACTGCGCGACGACCGGCGCCATCGCGGCGGCCAACCTCGTGTGCGTGATCCCCAACACCGTGGGCATCTACGACGTGGACGTCCCGATCAGCACTGGCCTGGCCCTGACGGTCGGTACGGGCGGCGTCGTCTCGATCAGCTACCAGTAAGCCGGAGGGCTGAATGAGCACCCAGATCGTCATCGTCAACGTCTCGCAGCAGATCGCGTCCGCGCCGAATCTGCTGCAGCGGACGGGCGCGTTCGTCTCGCAAGGGGGCACCACGCTCGCGGCGGGAACGACGCAACTCCTGACCGAGAAGTCCGACCTCACCGACATCCTTCGCCCCTCCGTCGCCATCGCCTCCATCTCCTGGACTTCCAGCGTGGTGACGGTGCAGACCTCGGCCGCCCACGGCATCCCGACCGGCAAGGTGGTGCAGGGCACCATCGCTGGCGTCGCGCCCGTGGGGTACAACGGCACGTTCGCGTGCACGGGCGTGGACGCCACCCACTTTACCTACCCGCTGGTCTCGAACCCTGGCGCTGAGACGGCCCTGGGCACGTTCACGCTGGGCGCCGTCGCCGAGCTGGCCTCCATGGGCAATACGTTCTTCGGCCAGGGCAACAGCCAGGCCGTCTACGTCCTGGAGCTGGGTGTCGGCACCGCCGCCGATGGTGTGACGGCCCTGGCCGCCTACCTGCTGGCGCCCACCACGGTCTTCTACAGCTACCTGCTTCCGCGTGAGTGGGATACCGAGACGAGCGCCCCCACGCTGTTCCGGCAGTACGAATCGACCACGTCGAAGGTCTACTTCTACGTCACGACGACGGTGGACACCTACACCGCGTGGACGAGTCTGCCCACGAAGTCGGTGTTCCTCGGCCTGGAGTCGCCCGACGCGCCGGACGCGGAGTTCAGCCTCGCGGCGGACTTCTATGCCACGCTGTCGGCCAATCCGGGCCCGGCCAGCAAGGTGCCTCCGCTGGCCTGGCGCTACGTCTACGGCGTGACGCCGCTGGTGCTGACGCCGACGCAGCAGACCACGTACAAGGCCGCCGGCCTGAACTGGATCACCACCGGCGCCGAGGGCGGGATCTCGCAGTTCACCATCGCGAACGGCCAGTATGGCGACAAGCGCCCGTGGAACTACTGGTATGCCGTGGACTGGGTCATCGTGACGATCTCGGAGGCCCTGGCCGCCGTGGTCATCAACGGGTCGAATTCGGTCATCAACCCGCTGTACTACAACCAGCCCGGAATCAACCAGCTCCAGAAGACGGCGCAGTCAGACATGAACAGCGGCGTCGCCTTCGGCCTGATCCTCGGCCCGGTGACGGTCGATGCCGTGCCGTTCGCGACCTACGTGGCCGAGAACCCGAACGACTACGCGGCCGGGCTCTATGCCGGCCTGTCCGCCACCTTCACGCCCGCGCGAGGCTTCGACCAGATCATGGTCAACCTCGTGGTCTCGGACATCGTCGCATAAGGACGCAACATGGTCTCCCCTGTCGATCAAGGCACCCTCAACAGGCTACGGCAAGGCGTCGTCTTCGCGGACTTCGCCGAGCTGAGCATCACGGCCCCCTACCTGGGGAAGTCTGGCGTGTCGATCTCGTTCCGCGGCCCGACCGGACAGCTCCTGCCGACGCTGACCGGCGGCGTGCGCAGTTCCGAGCCCTACGTTATGGCCGAGGTGACGATGCACCTTCTGAAGTCGCAGGCCCTGTCCGCGGCGTTCAAGACGGCCATGGAGCTGAATTCCAACGTGGGTTCGGTGAGCGTGATCGGCGACGCCGATACCCTGCCGGCGTACAACCTGGAGAACTGCATCCTGACCGGCGTGGACGCACTCGACTTCAGCGGCACCAGTTCGGACTTCGTGGTCAAGCTGGAGGGCATCTACTACGTCAACCAGACGATCTGGAACGCGTCCTGAGCCGCCACTGCCGCGCTACACTGAGGGCCCCATTCGGGGCCTTCTTCACTTCTGGAATTCGACATGAAACTGACCCGAGACCTTCGCCTCGCCTTTGGCGTGGAGACCGAGAACCATGGGACGGTGCAGGTCTACAGCCTGCCCATCGCACGCTCGACGTTCGAGCTGTATTTCGCCGAGCTGGGCGCCGTGTTCAACGAGTGCTTTCGCGCGGGCGACCCCAAGCATTTGTCCGTGGTCGGCCCGCGGATCGCGTTCGCGGCCCTGAAGAAGGCGGCGATGGCCGATGGCACGTGGGACGCGCCTGGCGGCGTCGAAAACGGCCTCGTCAACGAGCTGATCCGCCTGACCAGCATCTCCGTCGCCGGCCCCAATGGCTGGGAAACCCACCCGATGGCGCTGGCGCAGTCGCGCGGCATCCTGGACGAGGATTCGGCCTACGAAATCTTGAGTGCCCTGGTTTTTACACTGGCGGCCTCGCGGGTCGGGCCGCCGAAGCTCATGGAGGAGATGATGGACGTGGTGGTTCGGTCGAGGGAATGGGCGCTTATCTCCTCGTCAGTCTCGGTTACGGCCTATCTCGCTTCCTTGACGACCTCGACCGAGGGCGAGACTTCGACGATGAAACCGCCATCGGCCACTGTTTCGGTTTCCTTGCAGGCCCCGGCCTCCAAGAGCTGACCCAGACCGCCCACGGCGCCAATGGCTTCGTGGACGCCCAGCAGTTCAGGCAAAGGCATATCCTGAAGGCGCTGGCCCGCCGACTCACTCCATAGGACAATGGCAGCATGACCGAACGCAAATCAGTCGTCTCCATCAACGTCGATGACGCCGAGTGGAAGAAGTTCGCCGAGTCGTTCGCCAAGTTCTCCAAGGCGCTCGGCGAGTCGAAGGAAGACCTGAGCGACCTCGCCGACGAGACCGAGACCCTCGAAAAGGCCCAGAAAAAGCAGGCCGCCGCCAAGAAGAAGCAGGATGACGACGCTGCCAAGTCCGCCAAGGCCAAGCGCAAGGAGGAGGAGGAGGCGTACAAGGCTCAGCGCAAGAAGTTCGCCGAGGCCGCCTCCGAGCGTGACCGCATCAAGAAGCAGCACGCCGAGGACTTGCGCTCGCTCAAGGAGTCGGCCAAATGGACGGCCGACATCGCGCGCAACGTGGCTTCGACTGCCTGGGGCCTTGCGAAGTGGGCAGCGCTGGGTGCCATCGGTGGCGGGTTCGGACTCGGTGGCCTCGCATCGTCGGCGGCCGACGCGCGCCGGCAGTCCATGCGCCTGGGCGTCAACACGGGCGAGCTGCGTTCGGCGAACGTCAACTTCGGCAAGTACATTGACGCCGAGGGGGCGTTGGGCAATCTCGCGAACGCGCGCGATGACAACCGGCTCAACTGGATCTTCTCGCGCCTGGGTATGGGCGACCCGCACGGGCGAAGCACGGGCGATCTGCTGGCTGAGTCGCTGCCCAAGCTGGTCGCGGCATTCAAGCAATCCGGCGGAAACAAGGCATTTGCCGAGTCCACCGGCCTGACGCAGATCCTGCCGTTCGAGGACATCCGGCAATTGAGCCAGCTCACGGAAAAAGAGCTGCGCGAGACCATTGCCTCCTACCAGAAAGATCGGCAGTCCCTGAACGTGGACGACGCCACTTCGCGCGCGTGGCAGGACTTCCTCGCGTCGATGAAGCGCGCCGGCCAGGGCATCGAGGTATCGCTGATCCGCGGTCTGGAAAAGCTGACTCCGTACCTGACCGAGTTCGCCAACGGCATCTCCAAGGCCATCGACGCATTCGTCAATTCGGGGCGTCTTCAGCAGTGGATCAAGGCCGTGGGCGAGGGCCTGGAACGCCTGGGGGCGTACCTGGGCAGCGAGGAATTCAAGGACGACATCCAGGCGTTTCTCGACGGCCTGCACTCGCTCGCCACGACCTTTCGCCACCTGTTCCCGAAGAATGCGGACATCCAGCAGTACGCCAAGCCTCAGCCTGGCGAGAAAGTGGGCGTCAGCAAGTGGCAGGCGACCAAGGATGTCTATGGCGCGCTCTGGGCGCACCTGACCGGCAAGGACAAGGCTGGGCGCGTCAGCGCGCTGGAGAGCCAGTACAAGCTGCCTGCCGGCCTGCTCGATTCCGTGTGGCTAAAGGAAAGCGGCCGGGGAGTGCACAACGGCCTCTCGTCGGCCGGCGCGGGCGGGGACTTCCAGTTCATGCCTGGTGTGGCTGCCTCCTACGGCATCAAAGACCGGTGGGACTTCAACCAATCTTCGGACGCTGCCGCGCGCATGCTGCGCGACCTTCTGGCGCACTACGCGGGCGACCAGCAGAAGGCGCTCGCGGCGTACAACTGGGGCCAGGGCAACCTCGATAGGGACATCGCCGCCCATGGGTCGGACTGGGGTCGATACGCCCCTGCCGAGACCCAGCGATACGCGGGTGTGAAGGTCACGATCCAGAACAACACCGGGGGCAGTGCGCAGGCCACGGTCGCGGCGATGCAGTGAGGTAGCACATGGCAACCGTCATCGACGTTATCAGCCAGCTCGCGAGCAACCAGCTCCGCGGCGCCGTCAACACGTTCCGGCGGGACTATCAGATCGCGCCGATCCTGCTGGTCGGCGGCATCGCGGCCCAGATGCCCAACGGGCACACGACCATCCTCGCGCTGACAGAGGGTGACGCGGATGTCAACTTCGCCAATGAGTCGGAGTACTTCGCCCACTTCCGGCCGCTGCCTGGCGCGACCCTGTACGACTTCACGCCTTCGGAGTACCCGTATGCATCGCTGAACATGGCCGCGAACGCCATGCTTCAGAACGCGCTCAAGATCAGTATGCGCATGTCCTGCCCGGTGCGCACGGAGACCAACCCCTATCCGTCGATTCAAGCCAAGATCACGCGCATTCAGCAGCAACTCACCCAGCATGCCCTGCTGGGTGGAACGTTCACTGTGGCGACGCCGGGCCTGATCTACGCGGACTGCCTGCTCCTGAGTCTGCGCGACGTGACGCCGGCCGGATCGAACAAGGTGCAGGAAGAGTTCCAATGGGACTTCGTTCAACCGCTGGTGACGCAGCAGGCGGCAACCCAGAGCTTCAATAGCCTGTACGCCAAGCTCGCGAGCAACCTGCCGGCCGGCAATCCGCCAAAGAACAGCGGGACGACGACCTCCATCGGTAGCGCACCCAACAACCAGCCGACGTAATGGCCCAGCAGCTCATTCCCTTCCAGCCGTCCGACAGCGCGAACTTCCAGTTTCAGGCGACGGTCGACGGCCAGGTGTACAACTTCGTTTGCACCTGGAACCAGTTCGGGCAGAGGTACTACCTCAACTGCTATGACCTGGGGCAGACACTCATCTTCTCGCGCCCGCTGGTGGCCTCGCCCGACGTGTTCAACATCGACATTGGCGCGAGCTACTTCGAAGACACGATCATCTATCGGGACTCGTCGCAGATCATCGAGATCCCCGGGCTTCCGGCGTCCACGATTTCCATGCGTCCGCCGGCTCCTGTGCCCCCGCCGCCACCCCC
>OUNJ010430385.1_pt1 | contig 22493 bp, 22 predicted proteins | sample 1755361 | NCBI WGS metagenome assembly OUNJ01 (sample SAMEA3914825, study PRJEB12502) | metagenome | biome: forest; material: soil | place: USA | collected 2012-03-12 | depth 0.1 m
CGACTTCCTGCTCCTCGACGCGATGGCCGCTGACCTTGTCCATAAGTTCAACGATTTCAGGGGCCAGTTCGCGAATCTTCACACCGATGGCGTCGATTTCCGTCACCCCCAGAAAGTTGGCGGCGTGGCGGTTGATCGCCGAGACCCGCTCCTGCTCGTCGATGCCGACGATGCCGGCCGAGATTTCCGACAGCACGGTTTCGATGAACCGCCGCCGGCTTTCGGCTTCCTCGCCGGCCGAGGTCAGCGCCAGTTGCTGGCTTTGCAGGTCCGAGGTCATGCGGTTGAAGGCGCGCGACAGCACGGCGATGTCTTCCGATTGCTTGCTGGTCATGACGCGCGCGCTCAAATCCCCGCCGGATACCCGCCCCGCCGCCTGCACAAGTCGGGCCACCGGCACGGCGATGCTTTCCGCCGCCGAGGTGCCGCCCCAGATGGCGCCGATCAGGACCAGCAGCACGACCTCGATATAGACGAAGGCGAACTCCAGTTGCACGCGCGTCCGCGACTCCGTCGTCTCGCCGAATTCGATCGAGGCCTTGTCGGCGTCCTGGGTCCGCTGCAGCACGCCGTCGGGCAGCAGCCGGATGCCGTACAGCATGGCGCCGCCATAGCCCTGCAGCGGATAGACCAGCCGCATGGCGTCGGGCTGGGCGATGGGGAAGACCTTGGGGCCGGTATCCAGAACATCCTGGATGGTCTCCAGCGGCGGCGCGACGTAGGGCGGTGCGTCGGGCCCTTCGGCGCGCGCCAGCACCTGGCCCGTCTGGTCGATGACATAGACGGCGTTGAGCTGGCCGCGTTCCGACAGCTTGTTCTTCAGCGCCAGCGAGAAGGCCAGCCGGTCGGGGAAGACGGCGATGGCGTTGGGGCTTTGCAGCGTCGTCTGGACGTCGCTCATCGCCGCCTCGGAATCGTCGCGTTCGGCGCCGAGATAGGTCTTGGCCAGCACCGAGCCATTCTGCACCGAGGCCTGCGCCCGGTCGGAGAACCAGGTGTCGATGCCGCGATTGATGAACAGGAACGACAGGGCGATGATGACGGCGGGCGTCACCGCCGCCAGCGAGAACAGGAAGACGAAGCGCAGGTGCAGGCGCGCGCCGGCGTCTGCGCCCCGGCTGCGGGCGATGGCCACGACGCGGCGGATGACGAAAAAGATCAGCGCCAGCAGCAGGACCAGATTGAGGCAGACCAGGACGAACAACTGGCGGCTGGCCTGGCTGACCGGTCCGGCCCCCGTCGGCGTGATGATCAGCCAGATGATCGAGAAGGTGGTGAGGATCGACGCCCCATAGCCGGCGCCAAGCAGGATACGCGGCCAGCCCGTGGTGCGGATATTCTTCATCCCCCTGGCAAGGAAATGCAGCCAGCGCCTTCTGCTCAATGTGTCCTTCAAGACCCACACACGACTTGTTATCGTTCGTGGCATTTGCGCACTACTGTGACCGGATATCAACAGGAATGTTGCGATAAAGCGTCAAATGTGATCGGCAGGTGATCAGGCCTGAAACAGCTCGCGGACAGCCGTTTCGACCTCGCCGGCGCTGTCCAGCCGACAGATGCGGCCCTTGTCCTGGCGGCGGATGACGGGGTCGGGATGATGCGGCGAGGCTTCGATATAGGCGCCGAGATGCTTCTTGAACATCCTCAGGCCCAGCGCATCGCCATAGAATGTCAGGCTGGCCTGCATGTGCTCAAGCAGGATGTCAAGGCGCTCGCCGAAAGACGGTTCATGCATCGGTTCATTGTCGTTCAGCGCATGGTCCAGCGCATGCGCCAGCCACGGCCGGCCGTAGATGCCACGCCCGATCATCACGCCGTCGGCGCCGGACTGCGCCAGGGCCTCGCGCGCCGAAGCCAGGTCCGTGATATCGCCGTTGACGATGACCGGGATCGCAACCGCCGCCTTGACCACGGCGACGGCGCGCCAGTTGGCCTCGCCCTTGTAGAACTGCTGCCGTGTGCGGCCATGCACGGTCAAAGCCTTGACTCCCAGCGTTTCGGCCCGCCGCGCCAGGTCGGCGGCATTGTGCGACCCGTCGTCCCAGCCCAGCCGCATCTTGACCGTCACCGGCCGCGTGGTGGCCGACAAAGCCGCCGTGATGATCCGTTCGGCGGCGTCCAGGTCGCGCATCAGGGCGGAACCGCACAGGTGGCCTGTCACCTCCTTGGCCGGGCAGCCGAAATTGAGATCGACAATATCGGCGCCGGACGCTTCCGCCAGCGCAGCGCCGCGCGCGATGTGCGCCGGATCGCGCCCGACCAGTTGCACGATTTTCAATCCGCCGTGGTCGCCCAGCTGCGCCTTGCGCACCACGTCCGACCGGGCCTTCGTCAATTCGGCGCAGGCCACCATTTCGGTGGCGGCATATGCGGCCCCCAGCCTGTGCGCCACAGCCCGGAACGGCAGGTCGGACACGCCGGTCATCGGCGCGATCAGCACGCGCGACGGGACATGGACATCGCCGATGTGGAGGCCTTTGGACGTCATGCCGGCTATTTAGGTGAAGCGACGGCTTGCGTACAGGGATTTCGGCGTTAAACAGACGACATGACCTTTCACGCCATCATCGTCGCCGCAGGATCGGGCAGCCGTTCGGGCGGCAGGAAGCAATGGATGCCGCTGTCCGGCAAGCCGGTGCTCGACTGGTCAATCGATGCGTTTGCATTCAATGGTGCGGCGCGGATCGTCGTTGTCGTTCCGTTCGATGATGTGATGCGGGCGCAAGAGGCTTATGGCGATCGGGTGCAGGTCGCCGCCGGTGGCACGACCCGCGCCGCCTCGGTCTCCAATGGCCTGCGCGCCCTGGCGGCGCGGGACGACGATACGGTGATGATCCACGATGCCGCCCGTCCGTTGTTGAAAGGCCATCATATCAAGGCCTTGCTGGAGAAACTTGAAACCCGGCCCGCCGCCATCATGGCCCAGCCCCTGACCGATTCGATCAAGCGTAGCCGCGACGGCCGGATCGTCGAGGCGCCGGCGCGCGACAACCTGTGGCGCGCCCAGACACCGCAGGCCTTTCGCATCGCCGATATCCGCCGCGCCTACAGCCAATGGCCGGCCGAAAGGACGCCAACCGACGATGCCGAAGTGGCGGCCCATATCGGCATCGAGGTAGCCCTGATCGAGGGCGACGCGTCCCTGCACAAGCTGACCTATTCGGAAGATTTTGCCTTCCTCGAAGCTTTAATTTCAAGAGACAAGCCGTTGAAGCAGATAAGAATTGGCCAGGGTTTCGACGCCCATCGCTGGGGGCCGGGCCAGAGCGTCTGGCTGTGCGGCATCGAGATCGTCCATGACCACGCCCTTGTAGGTCACAGCGACGCCGATGCCGGCCTGCATGCCCTGACCGACGCCGTATTGGGCGCCGCCGGGCTGGGCGACATCGGCGACCACTTTCCGCCGACCGATCCGCAATGGAAGGGCGCGCCATCGGACCTGTTCCTGCGCCATGCCGTGAAACTGCTGGCCGAAAGAGGCGGCGGCATCGTCAATGTCGACGTCACCCTGATCTGCGAACGTCCCCGTATCAAGCCGCACCGCGAGGCCATGCGCGCCCGCATCGCCGACATTCTCGGCCTTTCGCTCGACCGTGTTTCGGTCAAGGCGACGACGACCGAAGGCATGGGTTTTACCGGCCGCGGCGAAGGTCTGGCCGCCCAGGCGGTCTGCGCCATAGAAATCTAGCGCCACACTTACGGAATCCTTATCAAAAACCTTGGAAATACTGGGGTTTACTGCGAAGCATTCTCACATATTTGCGCCTTGAAATACCGCGGGGCCGCCAATATATCCGGGTGCGTCGCGTACCCCTCCCCATTTCCCGAAAAGGTTTCCGCCATGGCTTTCGAGTTGCCCCCTCTGCCCTATCCTTCCGACGCGCTTGAACCGCACATGTCGGCCAATACCTTCAGCTTCCACCACGCCAAGCACCACAAGGCCTATGTCGACAACCTGAACAAGGCTTTGCCCGGCACGGAGTTCGAGGGCAAGTCCCTGGTCGAGATCATCAAGGCCTCCGAAGGCAAGAACCCGGGTGTGTTCAACAACGCCGCCCAGGTATGGAACCACACCTTCTTCTGGCACTCGATGAAGCCGAACGGCGGCGGCGCGGCCACCGGCAAAATCGCCGAACAGATCAATGCCGACTTCGGATCGTTCGACGCCTTTGTCGAGCAGTTCAAGACCGCCGGCGCGACGCAGTTCGGTTCGGGCTGGGCGTGGCTGGTGCTGGATTCTGACGGCAAGCTCAAGGTTGTCAAGACCGGCAATGCCGAAAACCCCCTGACCAGGGGCGACAAGCCGATCCTGACGCTCGACGTATGGGAGCACGCCTATTACCTCGACTACCAGAACCTGCGTCCGAAGTTCATCGAGACCTTCCTGAACAGCCTGGTCAATTGGGACTTCGCCAACGAGCGCCTCGACGCGCCGCTGTTCGAGGGCACGGTCTGAGTTTCGGACTGGACTTTATGTGCGAAAGGCGGCTTCCATCGGAGGCCGCCTTTTCCGTTTCGAGGTCTGCATGAACAGCCATAAACTGGCCACCGACCTGGTCGCCCTGCTGAAGGCGCAGAACAAGCGCGTCGCCACGGCCGAAAGCTGCACCGGCGGCCTGCTGGCCGGGGCAATCACCGGCGTGGCGGGATCGTCGGAGGTGTTCGACTACGGCTTCGTCACCTATGCCAACGCCGCCAAGACGGCCCTGGTCGACGTGCCGGAATACCTGCTCGACAGCCACGGCGCCGTCTCGATCGAGGTCGCCGCCAGCATGGCCGAGGGTGCGCGCAAGGCGTCCGGCGCGACGATGGCGCTGAGCACGACCGGCATCGCCGGCCCGGGTGGCGGATCGGATGAAAAACCCGTCGGAATGGTCTGTTTCGGCTTGAGTTTCATCGATCGCGAAGGCGAGCCGATGACCTATGCCCAGGTGCAGAAATTCGGCGCCATCGGCCGCGACCAGGTGCGCGAAAGGTCGGTGGAGTTCGCCCTCAATTGGGCGATCGATACGCTCAAGGTCTCCGCCTGAGCCATTCGTCCGCCACGTCGCCCAGGGTCTTGGGGACGCCCGACTTGACCCAGTTGATGAACGGGACGTTGAACCTGAAGTCCTCGCCGCACTGCGATCTCAGGAATCGCCGCACGTTCTGCGTCATCTTGTAGGAGGTCGTAAGCGGCGTGTCGCGCGACAGGGGTTCGCTGTGCCAGTCGAAGGGCGGCATGTCAGTGTTTCCCTGCATAGAGTTGGCCGGCGCGCTGCTCGAAGAGCGCCATCAGCTTGTCCGCCGCCTTGTCGTAATTGGCGCGGAAGATGGCGTCGAGGATCGGGTTCCTGATCTCGACGTCGATATCGAGGATGGCGCGGCTGCCCGTGCCCTCGGCGACAAAGGTCCAGCGTCCGTCAAGCTTGCGGAACGGCCCTCGGATCAGCGCCATGGTCACGGTCCGGGTTCGGGCATCGCGCACCACTCGCGTCGAGAACTTCTCCGACAGGAGTTTAAAGCCTATATGAACATCGGCGTCGAACTGGTTGATTTCGCCCGAGCTTTTGCGGTTATAGGCCGTCAGCCGCGTGATCCATGGCACGAAGTCGGGATAGCGCTCGACGTCGCCCACCATGTCGTAAAGCTGCGCCACCTCATAAGGCAGGACGCGTTCGAGGCGGAATTTCGCCATCCCCCGCTTAGCCCTTGGCGGCGCGGGCTTGCCGCAGACGTTCGAAATCCTCGCCGGCATGGTGCGACGACCGCGTCAGGGGCGACGACGATACCATGAGGAAGCCCTTGGCGCGGGCGATCGATTCGTAGGCCTTGAACTCGTCCGGCGTCACGAAGCGGTCGATGGCGGCGTGCTTCCTCGTCGGCTGAAGATATTGCCCGATGGTGATGAAGTCGATGCCGGCCGAGCGCATGTCGTCCATGACCTGCATCACCTCTTCGCGCGTTTCGCCCAGGCCGACCATGATGCCGGACTTGGTGAACTGTTGCGGGTCGCGTTCCTTGACCCGCTGCAGCAGGCGCAGGGAGTGGTAGTAGCGCGCGCCGGGCCGGATCTTGAGGTAGTTGCGCGGCACGGTCTCCAGATTGTGGTTGAAGACGTCGGGCTTGCTGTCAATGACGATCTCGGCCGCCCCGTCCTTGCGCAGGAAGTCGGGCGTCAGGATCTCGATCGTCGTCTTCGGCGATTGGCGGCGGATTTCGCGCACGACCTGGGCGAAGTGCTCGGCCCCGCCGTCCGCCAGGTCGTCGCGGTCGACGGAGGTGATGACGACGTGGGCCAGCTTCATCAGAGCCACGGTCTCGCCGACCCGGCGCGGTTCGTCGGCATCCAGCGGCTGCGGCAGGCCGGTCTTGACGTTGCAGAAGGCGCAGGCCCGCGTGCAGGTATCGCCCATGATCATGACGGTGGCGTGGTTTTTGGACCAGCACTCGCCGATATTGGGGCAGGCCGCCTCCTCGCACACCGTGTGCAGCCGGGCTTCGCGCACGATCTTCTGCGTGTCCATGTAGCCGGACGAACCGGGCGCCTTGACGCGCAGCCACTCGGGCTTCTTCAGCACGGCCGTGTCCGGGCGGTTCTGCTTTTCGGGGTGGCGCAGGGCGCGGGCTTCGTCGCCAAGACGGTTTATGACGGTGACCATGGGCGTCCGTAAGGTAACAACTTGGCCCTAAATGGTCTTTTTGGGCCACGATATCAAGTCAAATCCAGGCCCAAATCCCGCACACGATGTCGCAATGCGTGATGGCGGCGCGAGCAAAACTCGACTATGCTTGGCGGCATGGGTGGACGGGTCTCTTTCAGGATGGCGGCGGTCGGGCTGGCGGTCATGGCGCTGGCGATGTCCGGCTGCGCCAAACTGAAGCAGGCGGCGGGCCTGCAGGGCGGCCAGGCCTTCCTCGACAGCCAGATTCCGCCCGGCCTGTCGCCGCAGTATTTTCCGCCGGAGGGCTTCGTCTGGGGCGCCTATCGCGCCGGCAACCTGCCCGAGGCGCGCTATGGCGTGGCGTCGCCGCCGGTCAATCCGCGCGCCCAGGTGCTGATCCTGGCCGACGCCGACTATCCGGCCGAGGCCTATTTCGAACTGACGCGGCAACTGCTCGATGCCGGCTATGGCGTCTGGCTGCTGGAGGTGCCGGGCCAGGGCGGCGCCGGCCACTACCTGTTGCAGGGCAACGCGGTCTACGAACGCAGCTATCACGACGGCCAGAAGACGGCGGCCGACTTCGTCCGCGACATCGTCCACCCGACGCGCGACAAGCCCCTGTTTATCGTCGGTACCGGTTACAGCGCCGTCAACGCCCTGGCGCTGTCGACCGTGCTCAAGTCCGACGCCATGGACGGTTTCGTCGCCTTCGATCCCTATACCGGCGGCGATATCGCCAAGGGCGGCGAATGGCACCGCGACGACGTGCCGGCGACCTACTGGGGTGGCATCGCCCAGACCTGGCAGATGTCCAATCCCGACCTGCGCCTGCGCATGAAATCGGACTCGTGGCGCGCCCAGGTCAAGAAGGCCTATGCTGATCTCAACGGGCTGCACCTGCCGGTGATTTCGCTGCGGGCGAAGAACGCCGCGGTCCTGGTCGTCGAGCCGAAGGCCGCGCCCACGGCAACGGCCAACGCGGCGTCGGCCCTGTGCGCCCACCTGCCGCAATGCCGGGTCGAGGCCAATGACGGCCCGCAGGCTCTTGGCGTCACGGTTGCCGGGTTCATCAAGGCCGAAGTTCCGAATCAAGATTAGTTAATTAAAATAATAGATTAATGTAAATATTTACTCTATTGTGTGAAGTGGTGTCCACGGTGTCTGCTATCAGGCATTTACCACGGACTTGATCCAGATTGCGGAAGCGGCGCCGACAAACATGCAGTTCGGCTCGACGCCGTTGAAGGCCAGGGTAAAGCTGTCGAAATAGCCCTTGTAATTGCAGCCGACCCAGCACCAGCCAAGGTCTTTCCCCACCTTGTCCTTGAGTTCGTCCACGGATGCCCATCCCACCGCCTCTGGTGTCGGCGTCAGGCACACCAGAAGCTCATCCGTCTCAGGATTGACCGTCATCATGACGGCATAGTCTTCCACAACCAAGGCGATGGCTTCCGCCGCCAAGATGCCGTCCATCAGCCGCAGGTTTTGACCAAGGATCGCCTTGACCGGGCGGCCTTCGACGCTTTCCCAATTAAATTGCAGCATGGTGACATCATCATTCACATCCGCCCCCATCAATAAGCACCTATGTTGTTGGGTGATTTCGAGATCGAAAACGGCAGAGGCTGGCCGGAGCCGTTGGCCGGACTGCCGGGTTGAAGATGAAAGTCGCCGCTGTCCGCGTCGACAAACATGGGGTTGCCGGTGCGGTTCAGCTCCGGATCGACCTGCATGTTGGCCGGCTGGGCATCGATGCCACCCTGCGTCAGATTGCCGATCCAGCGCGCCGAGCCGTTGGCCGTCTGCGGACCCGCCGCCGCCGCCAGGATCGCCGTGTTGTGGCTGAGAACACCCTGCCCCGGTACGGCGGCGGCGATGTTATCGATCCACAGCACGTCGTCGGAATCGGCGCTCGACAGTTCGCCGCGCCAGGTGCCGCTGTTCCGGGTGTCGAGATGGTTGTCGTAGGCCGTGTTGTTGGCCACCACAACATGCTCGCTGAGATAGATGTGCACGCCGCCACCGCCATTGCCGTAGACGACATTACCGATGATCAGCGAACGGCCATTATAGGGCACGCCGTCCTTGCGGTCGGGATTGGTCGTCTTGTCGAGGATGATGCCGTTGCCGTCGGTGTGGCAGCCCGGCGTGGCGCAAGGGTAGGTCTCGAAATTGTCGTGGCTGATATTGTCGGCGATGACGAGATGGAACGGGATGGCGTCGGCCGGCGTGGCGATGAACGGTGCGGCCTGCTGCATCTGGTAGACTGAGATGCCGGATTCCTGCCACTTACTGGTCGAGGCGTTGCGGTAGCTTTCGTTACCGACGATCCAGAAAAACTCGCTGTCGTTCAGCTGGATGCCGCCGCCGCCCAGGTCATGGATCCTGCAGTTTTCGACGACCAGGTGATGGTGGGATGCGTCGCCCGAAGCCGCTATGCCCTCCGCGCCCGCCGTCGCGTGGTTGCCGTCGACCTCCAGCCCGTCAATGACGAGATAGGCCGCCTTCAGGTCGATCATCGGCTGGGCTGGCCCCGTAGCGATCAGGTGGGCGCCGTGACGCGTCTGTGCGCGATAGACGACATAGCCGTCCGCCGCGTTGGTGTTGCCACCGTGATCGAGGACCACGCCCTTCGCCAGCGGATAGTCGCCGTCAGCCAGGGTGACGCAGTCGCCGGCCTTCAGGGCTCCGCTGTCATTCGCCGCCTGCATCGAAGACCAAGGCTTTCCCGCCGAGCCGTCGCCGCCGGGCGACTTCGAGTCGATATGGAACTCGCGGGTGCAACTGTATGACGGGACGTAGCTTTTCGGCAGGTTGAATGGAAAGGCCTGCGCCCTGGCGGCGCCGGCGCCCAGGCCGAACACCGCCAGCAGGATCACGAAACCGCGCATGGCAACCTCCCTGAACTGATGTCGTTTTATGAACCATATCCGGCGTTTGGCAAGCCCGACGCCGTTTGACCTCCGCGGAAACTCGGCTATGATGCCGCCTTGTTGCCGCCGTTGGGCACGGTGGCGTAATCGATGCGGAAGGGTCAGGATCACCAGCGATGGCTGGTCGGCCGCTTTTCGGGGGAGTGCACAGCGCATGACGCGCGAATTCAAGCCGGAGGCGGCACGCGTGTCGCTGTTTCAGGCGCTGGCCAAGGCGCAATCCAGGTGCGGCGCCGGCAAGATCATTATCGAGGACCAGGAACGCAAGCCCATGACCTATGGGCTGTTCCTGACTGCGGTCTTCGCCCTGTCGCGTCTTTTGAAGCGCCATGTCGGCGAGGACAAGCGCGTCGGCCTGATGCTGCCGACGTCGCTGGGCGGCGCGGTCACCTTCTGGGCCATGCACGCCATCGGGCGCACGCCGGTGATGATCAACTTCACCGCCGGCCAGACCAATATCAAGGCTGCCGCCGACGTTTCCGGCATCAGGACCGTTATTACCTCGCGTCGCTTCGTCGAGCAGGCCAAGCTGGAAGACCTGGTCGACGCCATGCGCGGCTACGTCCGCATCATCATGCTGGACGACATCCGCAAGGAGGTCACGCTGGCCGACAAGGCGTTCGCGGTCATGGCGGCGAAGCTGCCGGCCGTATTCGCCGCCAAGGCCCAGCCCGATGACATCGGCGTCATCCTGTTCACCTCGGGCAGTTTCGGCAGTCCGCGCGGTGTCGTGCTGAGTCAGGCCAATCTGGTCGCCAATGTGCGCCAGATCGAGGCCCATATCGACCTGAAGCCCGACTGGGTGTGCTTCAACCCCATGCCGATCTTCCATTCGCTGGGCCTGACCGGCGGCGTCATCCTGCCGCTGATCGCCGGCCTGAGAAGCTTCCAGTATCCGTCGCCGCTGCACGTCAAGCAGATCCCCGGCCTGCTGCGCGAATCACGGGCCTCGCTGCTGTTCTCGACCGATACCTTCGTCAACCAGTATGCCCGCCAGGCCGAACCCGACGATTTCAAGACGCTGCAGTTCGTCGTCTGCGGCGCCGAGAAGGTGCGCGCCGAGACGCACGAGGTCTTCCGTACTCAGTTCGGCGGCGTGCCGATTGTCGAAGGGTACGGTGTGACCGAATGCTCGCCGGTCGTGGCGGTCAACTATCCCGACGACAACCACTACGGCACGGTCGGCCGCGCCCTGCCCGGCATCGAACTGCGCCTGGAGCCGGTCGAGGGAATCAAGGACGGCGGCCGGCTTTTCATCAGGGGGCCCAATGTGATGGCCGGATATCTTAATCCGGAATCTCCGGATGTGATCGAAGCCCCCAGGGACGGCTGGCACGACACCGGCGACATCGTCAACGTCGACGACGGTGGCTGGATCCGCATCCTGGGCCGCGCCAAGCGCTTCGCCAAGATCGCCGGCGAGATGGTGTCGCTGACCGCCGTCGAACGCATCGCCGAGGAGGTGTGGCCCGACAACCGCCATGCCGTCGTCGCCATCTCCGACGACAAGAAGGGCGAGCGCCTGGTGCTGTTCACCGACCGGCCTGGCGCCGATGTCGCCACCTTGTCGGAATGGGCCAGGGAACACGGCACACCGGCCCTGGCCATCCCGAAGAAGATCATGAAGGTCGAGGCGGTGCCGGTCCTGGGCTCCGGCAAGACGGATTATGTGACGCTGCAGAAGCTGGCCGAGGTGGCGTAAGGGGTTGCCGCAGAAATCTGCGGCTCCCTTGACAGGCGGATGGGTCCGCCCTACTCCACCGCCATGACCGGCATAAGCCACACCAAGACCGCGCGCGATACGGAAGTCCGTTTCTGGGCCTTGTTCGCCGTGGTCATGTCGCTGCTGACCCAGGCGGTCTTTCCGCCCCAGGCCGTGGCGGCCGCTGGCGAGCACGGCGCCGAGTTCGTCCTCTGCTTCGCCGGCCTCGACAGTGCGCCGGTTGCCGATCCGATAGCGGCCAAGCTGTTCGCCGCGCATCACAAGGGCCTGGCCGGCCTGAAATGCGTCAATTGCCTGGTCGCCTCGGTGACCGCCGTCACGCCGCCACCTGCCCTTGCCCAGCATGCCGTCTATATCGTCGGCCATGCCGATTTCCGTCCCGCCGCCGTCTTTGCAACGGTAGGCGCCCGCGCCCCGCCGCGCCCGTTCTCTTGCGGTCCGCCATCGTCTGCCAACGCTCGAGTCTGAACCCGCGCGGCCTTGAGCCGTGCTTTCATGCGTTTTGCCTCAGCGCTTTCCCGAAAGCGCGGCAACTTAAGACTAGGTGGATTTCCCCATGAAAATCGTTTCCGCGCGCCTTGCCGCGCTTGTTGTTACTGCCTCCTTGCTGCCCACACTCGCTCACGCCTGCGCCAGTTGCGGCTGTACGCTTAGCTCTGATTGGGAGAACCTCAACTTCGCCAGCCACGGCGGCTTGAAGCTCGACCTGCGCTACGACGATCTCGACCAGACCGACCTGCGCCATGGCCGCCATCGCATAAGCCCCCAGGCCGCAAGTCAACTGGCCACGCCCGACGGCGAGCCTTACGAGATCGAAAACTACACCCATAACCATTACCTGACGGCGGCTGTCGATTACAGCAATGGCGGCAACTGGGGCGTCAATGTCAGTCTGCCGTGGATCGAGCGCAGCCATGAAACGTTCGGCACGGGCGGCGACGGCGTCTCGCCCGGCGATGAAGCCTATGTTTCGAGGACGTCGGACCTGGGCGACATTCGTGTCGTCGGGCGCTATTCCGGCTTCACGGCGACGCACAATGTCGGCCTGCTGTTCGGTGTGAAGCTGCCGACCGGCCGGACGCGTCTGACCGGCACGGCGACCGATGGCTCCGGGGCGGCCGATATCGACCCCGGCCTGCAGCCGGGCAGCGGCACGACCGACGCCATTATCGGCGCCTACTATGCCGGGGCGCTGAGCAAGGACTGGGAAGTCTATGCCCAGGGGCTTTACCAAAGCGCCTTCGACGAACACGATGGTTATCGACCGGGCGACGGTTACAATCTCAACCTGGGTGTCAAATATGTCGGCAGCAGCCACATCGTGCCGCAGTTGCAGCTCAATGCGCGCTATGTCCGCCACGATACCGGTGAACGCGCCGATACGGTGGCGACGGGCGGAAGGCTGGTCTATCTGACGCCGGGTGTCTCGGTGCCGGTCAATGGCCACGTTTCGCTGTACGGCTTCGTGCAGGTACCGGTCTATCAGGATGTACGCGGGGTGCAGCTGACACCAAAGACCACGATCTCAATCGGGGCGCGGTTTAACCTCTAGTGGGCTTTCAGCAGCGGCGTCACGGTTGCGTCCAGCTTCGCGGCATCGAAGGCGACGGGTTGTGCCTGGGCGTTGCCGTCCCAGCGCACCACGCCGCTGCGATCGATGATGAAGGCTACCGGCAGGAAGCCGATGTGGCCGTAGCCGTCGAATTTGGCGTCCCGCCCGTGCGCGCCGGGGAAGGTGTAGGCCGACATGATCTTCGCCACGGCCTTGTCCTTGTCGGGGTCGTCCATGCTGATGGCGACCAGGTCCAGGCCCTCGGCCTTGTGGGCGTTGTAATAGGCCTGGAGCGCCGGCATCTCGGCGCGGCACGGCGCGCACCATGTCGCCCAGAAGCTGACGATGACAACCTTGCCTTTCTGGGCCGAAACGTCGAACGTCTTGCCGTCCAGGGTCTTGGCGGTCAGCTTCGGCGCTGGCTTGTCGAGCACGCCGGCGGCGACCGGCAGGGCGATCAGGCTGAGTGCAAAAAGTGTGGGCGCGAGCAATGCGGAGGCGAGTTTCATGGGAGGCGTCCTTGCAGCGCCTTCTTATGCCCCGGAACTAGCGCGTGGGCAAGTGCGTGGCGGGCGTCAGCAGCAGGATCAGGGCGGCGATCACAGGTGGCCCTCCTTCTGCTGTTTGGCGGTCTTGCCCGCGCGTTCCTTCGACTTGGTGTGGGCCAGGTTGCGCTTGTTGTCGGAGACCGATTCGTACTTCGACTCGCCTGATTCCTTGAGGGCGATGGCGACGGCCTGCTTGCGCGATTTGACCTTGGCGCCGGAGCCCGAGTCCAGTTCGCCGTGCTTGTACTCGTGCATGACGCGGTCCATCACTTCGTCCTGGCCTTTGGATGTTTTGGGCATGGTGTAATCTCCTGACTTGAGGTGGCCGGAGTTTCGGAGTCGGAGCGTAAAAAGGCCATGCAGAAAGGACCGGAACGGGTCAGGCGACGATAAAACGCCCTTCGGTCAGGCCATGACGGATAAGGCGGGCGGTTTCGGCCGGGTCGTCAGGATCGGGTTCGAGTGTGTGAGCCGGACCGGCTTTGAGGAAGTCGGCGTAAAGCTCTGAATATTGGGTGTAATCGGTGATGACGCCTTGGGAGCGGGTAGCCGCGCGGTGGGCGCAAACGTCTTCCGGCGGAAGGAGGACAATGTAGTGCAGGGTGGCGCCGCGAAAAGTGGCGATGGCCTTGGCGCTGTCGAGGAACCAGGGCGGGATCGAGAAGTCAATCAGGGTTTCGTACTTTGAGGCAGCATAGGGCACGGCGGCGGCCAGCATGGCGCGCATGGTCATCTCGAAGCGCTTGTGCCGGGGCTGGTCGATCGACGGGTTGGCGATGAACGACCAGAAGATGTCACCTTCGATGCAGATGCATGGGTGTGAAGTTTGGGCGATTAAGGCCCTGGCGACAGTGGTTTTTCCGGCGCCAACGGGGCCAGAGAGGAGGACGATGGATGCCATGGTCACCCTTGCGTAACGGGGCGTGGGGTCCGTGACCCCACATCTTTCTTCTTCTTTTCTCGCCTTTGGCCCAGAGAGGGCCAAGGCGAGAAAAGAAACAGGGAAGGCTTGGGCCACGGGCCCCAAACCCCGTAACTCAGAGGTTGATCATCCGCCCGTCGGCATCCAGCGACGCCTCCAGGATTGCCTCGGACATCGTCGGATGCGGGAACACCGTCCCCTGCAAATCCTCCTCCGTCGCCTCCATGGTGATCGCCAGGCAGAAGCCCTGCACCATCTCGGTCACGTTGGCCCCGATCAGATGCGCCCCTAGAAGCGCGCCGGTCTTCTTGTCGAAGATGACCTTGCAGAAGCCACCCGGCTCCCCCGCCGCGATCGCCTTGCCATTGGCCTTGAACGGGAAGCGGCCGATCTTGACGTCCAGCCCCTTCTCTTTCGCGCCCTGCTCGGTAATGCCGACACTGGCCACTTCCGGCGTGGCGTAGGTGCAGCCCGGGATTGGCGGATTGAGGTTCGACAGCTTCTTGCCAGCCATGTAATCGGCGGCATGCACCGCCTCGTGCGACGCCTTGTGCGCCAGCCACGGCGGCCCGGCGCAGTCGCCGATGGCGAACAGGCCCTTGACGTTGGTCTTGCCATGGCTGTCGTTCTTGACATGGCCACGGTCCATCTCGACGCCCAGCTTGTCCAGCCCGATGTTCTCGGTGTTGGCGACGATGCCGACGGCGACGATACAGCCCTCGGCTTCCAGCACCTCGGCCTTGCCGCCGGTTTCGACCGACACCTTGACACCCGCACCGGCCTTCTCGACCTTGGTCACCTTCGCGCCGACGCGGAACTTGATGCCGCGCTTCTCGAACGCCTTGTGCGCCTCGGCCGAGACCTCGGTGTCCTCGACCGGCAGGATGCGGTCCAGTGCTTCCACCACGGTAACTTCCGCGCCCAGGCTCTTGTAAAAGCTGGCAAATTCGATGCCGATGGCGCCCGAGCCGATGACCACCAGCGACTTCGGCATCTTCTTGGGCGACAGGGCGTTGCGATAGGTCCAGATGGTCTCGCCGTCCGATACAGCGCCGATGGCCGGGATTTCCCGCGCCCGCGCGCCGACCGCCAGCATGACGTTCTTGGCGTCGACGACCTGTTCGCCGCCCTTGTTCAGCTTGACCTTGACGACCGGGGCATCCTTGCCGGGCTCAAGAGTCGCGAAGCCCTCGATAACGTCGATCTTGTTCTTCTTCATCAGGTAGCCGACACCGCCGTTCAACTGCTTGGCCACGGCGCGCGAGCGGGCGATCACCTTCTCGAAGTCGAAGCCCGGCTTTTCGCCGGTCAGGCCGTAGTCGGCCAGGTGGTTGATCTTGTCGAACACTTCCGCCGACTTGAGCAGCGCCTTGGTCGGAATACAACCCCAGTTGAGGCAGATGCCGCCCAGCAGTTCGCGTTCAACGATGGCGACCTTCAGCCCGTTCTGCGAGGCGCGAATGGCGCCTTCGTAACCACCGGGGCCAGAACCGATAACAACCAGATCGTAAGTCATTTCAGTTCCTTACGCTAACATCTTGATGGGATCTTCGATCAGCGGCTTGAAGGCGCTGATGAACTTGGCGCCGATCGAGCCGTCGACCACGCGGTGATCGCAGGTCAAGGTCACCGACATGACCGTCGCGACGGCCAGGGCGCCGTTCTTGACGACCGGGCGCTGTTCACCGGCGCCGACCGACATGATGCAGCCCTGTGGTTCATTGATGATCGAGGTGAAGGTCTTGATGCCGAACATGCCGAGGTTGGACACGCTGAACGTGCCGCCCTGGAATTCTTCCGGCTTCAGCTTGCGGTCGCGGGCGCGCGCCGCCAGGTCCTTCATCTCGGACGAGATTTCTGCCAGCGACTTGGTTTCGGCCTTGCGCACGATCGGGGTGATCAGGCCGCCGTCGATGGCCACGGCCACCGCTATGTCGGCATTGTGGTGCAGGGCGATGCCTTCGGGCGTATAGCTGGCATTGGCTTCAGGGACAGCCTTAAGTGCCAGGGCTACGGCCTTGATAATCATGTCGTTGACGCTGACCTTCACGCCGCGCGATTCCAGGGCCGTGTTGATCTTGGCGCGCGCCGCCAGCAGGTTGTCGAGTTCGATGTCGACGGTCAGCGGGAAGTGCGGGATGTCGCGGAAGCTCTCCGTCATGCGACGGGCGATGACCTTGCGCATGCCGTCGAGCGGAACCAGGTCGTAGGAGCCGGCGGGGATGCCCATCTGCTCCAGCGACTGTACCTTGCGGGGTTCGCCAGCAGGAGCCGAAGCGGCGGCTGGCGCGGCCTTGCCGGCACCGGACTGCTGCGCGGCTTCGATGTCGCGCTTGATGATGCGGCCGTGCGGGCCCGAGCCCTTGATGGCCTTCAGGTCGATGTTGTTCATCGAGGCCAGGCGGCGCGCCAGCGGCGACGCGGCGACGCGTGCGCCGGATGCGACGGGAGCCGGTGCTGCTGCCGGAGTAGCCGCAGCGGCTTTGGGGGCTTCAGCGGCTTTCGGAGCTTCGGCCGCCTTGGGCGCGTCAGCTTTCGGCGCAGGGGCCGGCGCGGCGCCCTCACCTGCCAGGCGGGCGATCGGCGTATTGACCTTGACGCCTTCGGTGCCGGCGGCGACCAGGATCTCGGTGACCTTGCCTTCGTCGACGGCTTCGACTTCCATCGTCGCCTTGTCGGTTTCGATCTCGGCGATCACCTGTCCGGCGGTGACGTCGTCGCCGACCTTGACGTGCCACTTGGCGAGGATGCCCTCTTCCATGGTGGGCGACAGGGCTGGCATCAAAATGTCAGTCATTTCAATTCACTCCCTGTTGTTCTTAACGATAGGTCACAGCCTTGACGGCTGCGACGATCTTGTCGACGCTGGGCACGGTCATGGCTTCGAGATTGGCGGCGTAGGGCATCGGCACATCTTCCTGGTGGACGCGGGCCGGTGGAGCGTCGAGGTCGTCGAAGGCTTCGGCGACAACGCGGGCGGCGACTTCGGCGCCGACGCCCATCGGTCCCCAGCCCTCTTCGACCGTGACCAGGCGGTTGGTCTTGCGCACGGAGGCGACGATGGTGTCGGTGTCGAGGGGGCGAAGCGTCCGAAGGTTGATGACTTCGGCATCGATGCCTTCGGCCGCCAGCTGTTCGGCCGCCTTGAGCGCGAAGCCGACCATGCGCGAGTGCGCGGTGATGGTGACATCGACGCCTTCGCGCTGGACCTTGGCCTTGCCGATTGGCAGGACGAAGTCCTCGACCTGGGGCAGGTCGAATTCCAGGCCGTACATCATCTCGTGTTCGAGGAAGACGACCGGGTTCGGATCACGGATGGCGGCCTTGAGCAGGCCCTTGGCGTCGGCCGCGTCGTAGGGCGCGATGACCTTCAAGCCGGGCACCTGGGCATACCAGGCGCTGTAATCCTGCGAGTGCTGGGCGGCGACGCGGGCGGCGGCGCCGTTCGGGCCACGGAAAACGATCGACGACTTGATCTGGCCGCCGGACATGTAAAGGGTCTTGGCCGACGAATTGATAATGTGGTCAATGGCCTGCATGGCGAAGTTGAAGGTCATGAACTCGACGATCGGCTTCAGGCCGGCCATGGCTGCGCCGGACCCGATGCCGGCAAAGCCCATTTCGGTGATCGGAGTGTCGATGACGCGGCGGTCGCCGAACTCCTGCAGCAGGTCGCGCGACACCTTGTAGGCGCCCTGGTACTGGGCGACTTCCTCGCCCATCAGGAACACCTTGTCGTCGCGGCGCATTTCCTCGGCCATGGCATCACGCAAGGCGTCGCGCACCGTGATCTTGACGGTCGGCGTGCCGGCCGGGATTTCGGGATCGGCGGGCGCGGGCTTGGACGGCGCAGGTGCTGCGGCGGCAGGCGCCGGCGCTTCAGCCTTGGGGGCTTCGGCAGGCGCATCCACCTTCGGCGCCGGGGCCGGAGCGGAAGTGCCGCCTTCCAGGCGAGCGATCGGCGTATTGACCTTGACGCCTTCGGTGCCGGCATCGACCAGCAGGGCCTCGACCTTGCCTTCGTCGACGGCCTCGACTTCCATCGTCGCCTTGTCGGTTTCGATCTCGGCGATCACCTGGCCGGCCGAGACGGTATCGCCGGGCTTGATCAGCCACTTGGCCAGCGTGCCTTCTTCCATGGTCGGCGACAGGGCGGGCATGAGAATGTCGGTCATGTCTTAAGCCTCGAGATAAACGTCGGTGAAGAGTTCGGAAGCGTCCGGCTCCGGGCTCTGCTGCGCAAATTCGACGGCAGCCATGACGATGGTCTTGACGTCGTTGTCGACGGCCTTGATCTGGTCTTCGGTGACGCCGGCCTGGTCGAGCATGGTCTTGATATGGTCGATGGGGTCGCGGGTCGTCTTGACCTCGTCGACCTCTTCCTTGGAGCGGTACTTGGCCGGATCGGACATCGAGTGACCGCGATAGCGGTAGGTCTTCATTTCCAGGATGTACGGCCCCTTGCCGGAACGGGCGTGCTCGGCGGCCTTTTCGGCGGCGGCCTTGACGGCGAAGACGTCCATGCCGTCGACCGTCTCGCCCGGAATGCCGAACGAGGTGCCACGCTGCGCCAGGTTGACCGTGGCCGAGGCGCGCGCCAGGGCGGTACCCATGGCATATTCGTTGTTCTCGATCACATACACGACCGGCAGCTTCCACAGCTGGGCCATGTTGAAGCTTTCGTAGACCTGGCCCTGGTTGGCGGCGCCGTCGCCGAAATAGGTGAAGCTGACATTGCCGTTCGAGCGATACCAGTCGGCGAATGCCAGGCCGGTGCCCAGCGAAACCTGTGCGCCGACGATGCCATGGCCGCCGAAGAAGCCGGCTTCGACATCGAACATGTGCATCGAACCGCCCTTGCCCTTCGACGTGCCGCCGATGCGGCCGGTCAGCTCGGCCATGACGGCCTTGGGGTCCATGCCGGCAGCCAGCATGTGGCCGTGGTCGCGGTAACCGGTGATGACCTGGTCGCCCTTCTCGGCGGCGGCGTACATGCCGACCGCGACGGCTTCCTGGCCGATATAGAGGTGGCAGAAACCGCCGATCAGGCCCATGCCGTAAAGCTGGCCCGCCCGCTCCTCGAAGCGGCGGATCAGGATCATCTCACGGTAATATTTCAGCAGTTCGTCCTTGTCGACATTGCGCCGCGCATCGCCTGCGGCTGTCGTTTTCGGGGCTGGGGCTTTCGCCATGGGTTCACCTCTCACAAAAAGGTCGGGCCACACAAAAAAGTCGGGCCGCGTCCGCGACGCAGCCGAAACAAAGGCGCCTTCCCTTTATGAGAAGCGTGCCTTCGCGTAAAGCGCTAAAACCGATCAGGAATTGACGTTGGCGACCGTGGGGGCGGTCTGAGGCTGGCGAATGACATAGGCATTCGGCTCGGACAGACCCAGAAGAACGCGGGCGCGTTCCTCAAGCAGATCCTTCGACAGATTGTCCGTGCGTAAATAACGCGCACGTGCTTCAAGATCGGCGCGTTCCGTTTTCAGTTGCGCCAGCTGCTCGGTCTTGGCCTTCATTTGCTGGTCGCGCAGTTCCTGTGAAAAGAAACCCTTGTCGCCCGTCAGATACTGTACACATACATAGGTCAGCACGATGGTAATCAGTGCAGTCGGCAAATATGGCCTTAATCTGAACAGCAAGACTTGCGCCCCTTCTGGACCATGACGGCGGAATGATGGCCATTTTTCCGCCGGCGCGGTTAACAAACCGTTACGGATCATGTCGCAGGTGCAGCAAGAATTTATCACACCAGGCCGCGGTTTTTATCCCCGGCGTCAAAAAATGAGTCTCTGCCGTGTATCATGCAGAGGCTGCGGCGACGAATTATCATACCATTGCATTTGTCTGATTTTTGCCTATGGTGATAGAAAGCGCCCGATTTTACTGGCGATAACGAACCGGGAAGAACCATGCTCAAGTCCCTCTGCCTGGCGGCCCTGGCCGTTGCGTGCCTTGGCTGCGGCGCGGCTCAGGCCGCCACGGCGCCGCACATCTGTAACGTCCGCGATTTCGGCGCCGCCGGCGACGGCGCCACGCTGGACACCAAGGCCATCCAGGCGGCGATTGATTCGTGCGCCTCGGGTGGTGGCGGGACGGTCCTGTTCGACGCCGGCACCTATGTCAGCGGCACCATCCTGCTGAAAAGCCATATTACCCTTCGCCTCGACCAGGGCGCCGTGCTGCAGGGTAGCCATGATATCAGCCAGTACCTGCCCGGTTCGACCTTCGGTCTGGCGCGCGACTACGGCACCGACATCGCCGGCGAAGGCACGCTGGCCGGGCTGGTTGTCGGCTATAATGTGACCGATGTCGGCATCGAAGGTCCGGGCGTCATCGACGGCCAGTCCGACGCCTTCATGTCGCAGACCATCCACGCGCCGCACGACTACGATCCCGCCAATGTGCGCAATCCCGCCGCCTTCGAGCCCGCCATGCACAACCCGGACTACGGCCCGTTCGAGCCGGTGGCCAGCGGCCGGCCCGGCGTGCTGATCCTGCTGTTTCACGCCACCGACGTGACCTTGCACGGCTTCAACCTGCGCAACTCGCCCAACTGGACCCTGGTGCTGATGGACATGCACCGCGCGACGGTCAGCGACTTCTCGATCATCGACAATCCGCTGATGCCCAATAACGACGGCATAGACTGCATGTCCTGCCACGACGTGCATATCTCGACCGGCACCATCCGTACCGGCGACGACGACGTGGTTCTGGTCAACAGCGACGACGTGACGGTGACCGGATTGTCGATGTATTCGCGCTCGGCGGCGGTGCGGCTGGAAAGCACCCAGCGCGCGGTATTGAGCGGCCTGACCATCGACAGCAACCGCGGCCTGGCGGTCTTCGCCAGCCGCCAGATCTCGCGCCCGACCGATGGCGTGCTGTTCAGCAACATCGTCATGCGCACGCACCTGATGCCCGGCCACTGGTGGGGCAAGGCCGAGCCGATCTACATTTCGGTGCAACCGTGCGATGGTCCTTGCGGGCCCCGGGTGCGCAACGTCACCTTCAGCAATATCGAGGCCGACGCCGAGGCCGGCGTGATGCTGGGCGGCGTCAGGGACAGCCCGCTGGAGGGCGTGGAACTGCGCGATATCCGGCTGCGCATGGTGGCGCCGGATGCGAATCTGGCCGACGCCATCGGCGGTAATTTCGACAGCCGCTGGACGGCCGCCGATCCTTCGCAAGGCATCGTGAAACACGATGTGCCGGCGGTGTGGTGCACGTCGGTGAAGAACCTGACCCTGCGCGATGTCGAGATCGACTGGGGCGCAGGCGTGCCGGCCTACAGCCAGGCGGCGGTGGCCTGCGATGGCTATGACGGGGTGACGCTGGACGGCGTGACGGAGACGGGGACGCCGCCGAAGGGGGAGACGTCGCTGGACATGCGCAACGGGAGCGGCCTGGTCACGGACCGGCTGCGGCTGGCGCATCCTGCGGTGCGGAAACACTGACAATGTAACGGGGTTTGGGGTCCGCGGCCCCAAGCCTTTCCTTTCAATGAAAAAGCCTCGCCCAAAAAAGGCGAGGCTTTTTCATTGAAGTGAGAAGATGTGGGGGCACAGCCCCCACGCCCCGTTACATCAGCAACGGATCACCGACACGCCGGCGTACACCGCCTCGTCATCCAGCTGCGCCTCGATACGCAGCAACTGGTTGTACTTGGCCACCCGGTCGGAGCGGGCCAGCGAACCGGTCTTGATCTGGCCGCAGTTCATGGCCACCGCCAGGTCGGCGATGGTCGAATCCTCGGTCTCGCCCGAACGGTGCGACATCACGCTGGTGTAGCCGGCACGGTGGGCCATGTCGACGGCGTCCATGGTCTCGCTGAGCGTGCCGATCTGGTTGACCTTGACCAGCAGCGAATTGGCCATGCCCTCGACGATGCCGGTTTCCAGGCGGTCCGGGTTGGTGACGAACAGGTCGTCGCCGACCAGTTGCAGCCGGTCGCCCAGGCGTTCGGTCAATTCCTTCCAGCCTTCGTAGTCGTCCTCGGCCATGCCGTCCTCGATCGAGCAGATCGGGAACTTGTTGGCCAGGTTTTCGAGGTAGTCGGCCATGCCGCCGGCGTCGAGCACCTTCTTTTCGCCGGTCATGTTGTACTTGCCGTCCTTGAAGAACTCGGTCGAGGCCACGTCCATGGCCAGCCAGAAGTCCGAACC
>OUNJ010987511.1_pt1 | contig 22362 bp, 20 predicted proteins | sample 1755361 | NCBI WGS metagenome assembly OUNJ01 (sample SAMEA3914825, study PRJEB12502) | metagenome | biome: forest; material: soil | place: USA | collected 2012-03-12 | depth 0.1 m
CGGCGGCTTCGGCGGCGGCGGAAGTTCCGGCAGCTGGTAGCGCGATGGCGCTTGCTGTGGCCCTGCGTTTGCGCTAGGCAGGCGTTATGCGCACTCTCCCCCTCGTTGCTTTTTTCTTTTTCGCCAGCGTGGCGCAGGCCGCGATCAACGTGCCGCTCGATGCCGCGAACAAGCCGGATATGGGCAAGGGCGCAGCCAGTGTCGCGCAAGTAGCGCCGGAGGAAAAAGCGAAAGCAATTGCGGATATTGAAACCTATCTGTCGGGCATCAGTTCCATCGTCGCGAATTTCACGCAGACTGCGACCGACGGCAGCAAAGGGTCGGGCAAATTTTTCCTGAAGCGCCCCGGGAAATTCCGCCTGCAGTATGACCCGCCGACGCCGATTTTGCTGGTGAGCGACGGTAAGGTCGTGACCTATTACGATGCGGGGCTCGACCAGGTGACCTATATCGGCGCGGACGACACGCTGGCTTCGTTCATTGCACGCAAGGACATCAAGCTCGACAATACGACGACGCGGCTGACCGATTTCGAGAAGGCGGACGGGGTGGTGAAAGTGACCATGGTCCAGCGCCAAAAGCCGGACGAGGGGAGCCTGACCCTCGAATTCACTGAAAAGCCGATAGCAATCAAAGACATGATAACGACCGATGCCACCGGCAACAAAGTGACGGTGGTGTTCACGAACGCGCAATTCGGCCCCGTGCTTGACGATAAACTGTTCCTATTCAGCGACCCGCGCGGCGTCAACCAACGGCGCAACAAGCGCTCGTAGGGCAAAGGCGCAAAACGCTGTGTAATCGGTGTTTTTTTAAGGCGTTATCGGTATTTTTGTTATTTCTTCGTCAGTTGCGTAACGGTGTCAGGTGCCAGGTGGTTGCAGAAGGACAGCTGTTTTGCATGGAACAAGCACGATGTGCCTTTGGGTAAGCGGCGATGTCCGTGTGGGGGATACTGTCGAAAACCTGTCCACCGCCTGACGCCTTGCGACGCCTGCTTCCTGCCATGAAAGTTTGCCTTCCTTAGATGCGAAGGCGGCATTACGCCAACCGCCTGGCACCTGACTTCGTGAGGATGGCATGGGACGTGGGGGCCGGGAAGGGGAGAAATAGCCGTTAGCGGTTAGCAGTTAGGTTTTAGCTTCTCTAGTTCATATGGCACGGCCCTGCCTCAGCATCAGCAGAGCTAAAACCTAACTGCTAACCGCTAACGGCTCCCATTCTTCACACAACTGTCACACACAAGCCCCGCCGCGTGGGGTATTCTCCAACCATAAGACAAGAACAACAATACGGAGAAGAACATGCAGTTGGAACACACCAAACTCGAAGACATCATGATGGCGATGGTCGGCCTCGAAACGATGGCCTACATCAAGCCGGTGCGCGATGGGTTGGTGATGGGCTACGCCGTGTTCGCCGCCGACGGTACGCAGCTCGCCATGTTCGACTCCGCCGAAAGCGCTTACTTCAACGCCGTGAAGCATAACCTCGCCCCGGTGAGCATTCATTAATCCCATGCACGATCATGTTTCCCAGGTTCGTACCCCGATTATGAAAGCGCTCGACAAGATCGGCGGCTGCACCGGTTGGGAGCGCATCGGCGATGAATATGTGCTGAGCAGGCAGCATATCAATAGCCACAGCGACGCTTCCTACAATATGAAGACCCTGCAGCTTATCGATCGGATCGAGAAATTGTCGGAGGAAATTACGGTCAAGAAGACGGGCGAGGGCCTGAGCTTCCCCGCGACGGAACGCAGCAAGGAAATCATTCGCGGCAGCACGGTCTATTGCGAGCTGGTCGAACAGGCACAACGAAGTCACTAACTACCACCCCGAGTCGGCAAACCACGTCATTGCAACGCCCGTTTAGAGGATACCCAATGATACTGATCGAAACGAGTTTGTTCCTGAGCATCCTGTGGCTCGCCGTCATGGCGAAGAAGCTTCAGCCCGCCCATGCGAAAATCCGCGCGCGGCAGGGGAAGTAGCCCCGCCTTTATTTCCAACCACTATTGTTGAATTTCCACTGTGCGCTCATTGCGAATGAGCGTTTCGCCGTCGCGCGTGAGGGTGACGGTGGCGCGGTAGGTGCCGGGGGCGAATTTCCCTTCGCTGTTTTTCTTGCCGAGGAAGCTGAACAGTAGCGCGCGCGTCTGCGTGAGCTTGGTCGGTTTTTCGATGAGCACGATGTCGCCCGGGCCGGTGATGGCGACATCCAGCATGTCGCCCTCGCGGATGTTCATCAGGTCCGTCCAGTAGATCAGCGCGGGGCTGTCGGCAGGCAGGGTCGCGGGGCTGAGCGGATTGTCGCGCATCGCTTCGCGGTCGGGGTTGCTGCTCGCGAAACCATCATTCAGCAGCGCGGTGGGCTGGTAGGGGATGGGCGTGGCCCAGAGTTCATTCGCATTGTCGGTGGTGCGTTTTGCGTCGCAGGCGCTGGCGATAGGGCTGCTGGTGAACGGGTCGATTTTTGCGCCGTCTTTCCAGACGGTGATATGCAAATGCGGGAATTCCGTATCGCCGGAAAGGCCGACAAGGCCGAGCACCTCGCCCGCTTTGACCTGCTGGCCCGTATGCACGCGGATGCTGCCTTTTTGCATATGGCAATATTGCGTTTGGTAGCCCTCGGCGTGCTGGAGATGCACGCCGTTGCCGCATTCATGGTTGGTAATGTCGGGCGCGTTAGCAGCGCGGATGCTGATGTCCTCCATGCTGTCGCGCGTGCCGATGACGGTGCCATCCGCAGCGGCGAGGACGGGCACACCGGCGCGCATGGCAGCGAGGCTGCGCAGGCGGATGTCGTTGCCGTCATGGCCGTGATAGGTCGCGCGGTGGCAGGTGTAATCGAGCGGTGCGTCGGTCGGATCGTGATCGACGTAATTCTGGATGAAGCAGTCTTTGCCGAGCTGGCATTGCAGCGGCCAGTTGAGGGCGAAGGCGTGGGCGCTCAGCGGCAGCAGCAGGGCGAGCGCTGCGACGAAGCGGTTCACAGCGCCAGCTCGATCACGACCGGCACATGGTCGGACGGGTTCTCGAAATTACGCGCTTCGCGGAGGATCGCGCCGGATTTGAGTTCGGATTTCAGCGCGGGCGTGAACCAGACATGGTCGAGCCGGCGACCGCGGTCGGATTTTTCCCAGTCCTTGTTGCGATAACTCCACCAGCTATAGAGCTTTTGCTCGTGCGGGGTGAGCAGGCGCATGGCATCCACCCAGCCGCCGCTCAAGTGTTGCAGCTCGGTGAGTTTTTCGCGCTCGATGGGCGTGTGGCTGACGACATTGCGCAGTTGCTTCGATGACCAGACATCATGCTCGAGCGGGGCGATGTTGAAATCGCCGACGATGACGGTTTTGTGGTGCTTTTTGACTTCCTGCTGCGACCAGTCTTTCATTGCCTCGACGAAGCGGAGTTTTTCGTCAAACTTGTGGTTCGCTTCAGGGTCCGGGATGTCTCCGCCCGCGGGGACGTAGAAGTTGTGGACATGCAGGCCGTTGAAAAGCTCGACGGCGATATGGCGCTTCTGGCCGTTGCCGATCATGTCATACGTCGCGACATGTTTGAGCGGTTTTTTGGCGAGGATAGCGACGCCGTTATAGCTTTTTTCACCGGCGAACAGCACATGCTTGAAGCCGAGGTTCTGCACGATCTCGTGCGGGAATTGCGGGTCGTCCACTTTCGTTTCCTGCAGGCAGAGCACGTCGGGCTTGTGCGCATCGACGAAGCGCTTGAGCATCGGCTCGCGGATGCGGATGGAGTTGACGTTCCAGGTGGCGATTTTCATAGGGTTTAGGGTCTAGGGGTTAGGGTCTAGTAAGAGTTCTGGCACGATCTCGCCGCAATCACAAGCGAGCTAAACCCTAGACCCTAACCCCTCCCTTTTACGCCGCCACCTTGTACGTCACGTTCTCATCGCTCAGCGCTTTCTGGTAAGCCGGGCGGGCGATGACTTTCGCGAAGAGGGCTTTCGCTTTCGGGCCGAGGATGATCGGCTTTTTCGCGGCGGGCGACCAGTTCGCGATCACGGTCGTGAGGATGTCGGCGATGGTGCATTCCTTGCCCGCGAGGTAGGCGCTTTCGCTGAGGCGCTGCTCGATGTCCGCCCAGAGCTTGTTGATGCTGGCGATGACGTGTTCGTAGAACGGATTTTCCGCCGCTTTGTCGCCCAGCGTTTTGTGCATCATGAACATGCGGCCATAGGCGGGATGGAGGGTGGAGTTGGCGTAAGCCAGCCATTCGAGCGCGGTGGCGCGGGCTTCGCCGCTTTGGGGCAGTAGCGGGCTTTTATGGTCGTCGAGCAGGGTGGAGAGGATGGCTGCACCCTCGCGCAGCACGAAATTGCCCTTGGCGAGCACGGGCACGCTACCGCGCGGGTTGAGGCTGAGGAACGCTTCGCGCGCCGGTGTATCGCCCGCGACATTGATGGCGGTGTATTTCGCGCCGACTTCGTTCAAGGCGACATGGACGGCGAGCGAGCAGGCGCCGGGGGTGTAATAGAGGGTGTACATGAAAAATCTCCTAAGCTTTGAGGTTCAACGCAATTTATCCGCTTGCAAACTAACGGCGCGGTTACTAAAAACAAGTAGGTACTTAAAAGTAACCATAAAGAACCGATGAGGAACAGCCATGGCCGTCGTCGCCGAACTGATCGAACTGAAGCAAACGCCGGAGATGCGCTGCCCGATGTATCGGCTGGTGGAGCTGCTTTCGGGCACGTGGACGACCTACATCCTCTGGCAATTGCACGTGAACGGCGCGATGCGCTTCGGCCAATTGCGCAAGGCGATGCCGACCATTTCGGCGAAAGTGCTGACCGACCGGCTGCGCATGCTCGAGGAAGCGGCAATCGTATTACGCGAGCAGGAGAGCACGATCCCGCCGAAAGTGACGTATTCCTTCACCGAGCGCGGCAAGCAGCTGAACGCGATGCTGGACGAGATCAACAAGCTCGCCCGCAAATGGGAAGCGGTGTAGGGTTTTGGACATTTCAGATGGTTTATCAGTTGCTTGATTGGTCGGGCGTGGTGCGATTTGGTGCGCCTATGATGCTGCGTCGCAATAATTAATAAAATTGTAGGAATTTTTGCGCCATTTTCATTCACGGTTGAGTGCGACAACCTAGGGTAGAAATGACTCTAAATAATTGAATTTATTCATAGAAAAAATATCTATCAACAGCCGTATTTTAAGCATTCTTTAAAGAAATTCCTCTATCAATAGAGCATAGGGACGGCACAAGATCGTTCCATATCGCTCGCAAACCACACGCTCTCGTCCAACCAACGAAACGTGTGTGATGAATACGGAAGATACCAAAGCGGATTTCAACGCCCTCCTGCGCGCCTCGGGGATTCTCGCTGGCTTGAGCGGCGTCGCCTCGCCGGATGTGCCGTTTACGGCCGCCGCGCCGCTCGTGCTCGGGGCGGAGGAAGCGGCGCGAAAATTCACCTACGATATGCCGGTCGCGACCAAAGCCTCGCTGACGCTGGTGGCGGATCAGGGCGAGGGCAACGCGGTCGATGCCGAGAAGCTGAGCGCCTCGAAAGGCCGCGCGCGCAACGATATTCAGGCGGCGATAGCCAATACCATGAGCGAAGATCGCAAGAAAGATTTGCGTGACCTGCTCGACCGCGTGGATACGGCGCGTAATCCGGGTGAAATCGCCGCGCTGCTCGCCAATATGGGCAGCAACGCCGCAAGCGCCGACGACCGCGCGGAAACGCCGCAGGCGAAGGCGGATCGGTTGCTGGGTGATGTTAGAGATAGCAACAAAGATTTGAATAACGCTTGGGATAAGGCTGATCCCTACCTCACGGAAGAACAACGCAAACGGAAGAAAGAAGACCAGAAAGCATCGAATGCGGCGATCGAGAACCTCGACCAAGTGATGCATGATTCAACTGCTACCGACGAGCAAAAGCAAGCCGCATTGAAGCAAATGCAAGAAGCGGTGAGCGCGCAAGATGCACATGCGAAAGAAACCGCGAACTATTTGCGTGAGCATTATCCGAATGACCCAGCCGTACTGAGCATCGCGGATGAGATCGATAAGAACGTGCAGAAAAGCGAGAAGAGCTTGGCGGCGAGCCCGGATGCAGTCGCAGCTGTTAAGGCGGCACATGCTAACGATAAAGCGGGAGATGACGACTTATCTTTGGCACTTACCGATGTAAAAGAACATGGCCCAGCGCCTAGCTTTCCAGTAAAGAGCACGTCAAGTCCAGCTCGCTCTGTATAATCAATTGTATTATAAATATTATTTAATCTTCACAGAATTGTCACACACAAATGATTCTCTGTAAAGTAAGAATGGTTGCACGGGGGAAAAACCCTGCAGTAATCGCACAAGGAGAATCGTTATGCCACAAAGCAACGAAACGCAAAATACCGCTGATAAACTCGCTAAGCTGAATGGGAGTCTAAAACAAGAAGCCGCTTACGCGAATGCTGATGCTAAGTGCAAGCATGCATTCGCACAGGCTTTGCGCTCAGAAAATGATCCACAGCAGCACGATATTCTGCGCGCACAAGCGCTGCAATATATTGAAAGCGTCAAAGAAGATCCCTTCACCCGCGGTCAATGCCCGGAAGTGATTCCCGGCACGGAGCACTGGCACCCCCAAGCATCGGCGACGCCGGCGAAAAAATCGCATGTGAAGCACAAAACCGCCGCGTTCGAGCCGGCGGAAACGGAACTGGCAAGCGTGAAGCCGGAAGTTGCTTCGGTCAGCATCGAGGAACTGGTGGCGCAAGGCGCGCATAAAGTGCTGGTCACGGCATCGGAAACGCTCAGCCTTCCGAAGCTCGTTGAAAAAGCCGCGCTGCATAAAGCCGCGTAGTCTTTTCACGATTCAGAACAACGAACCCCGCCCACCGGCGGGGTTTTTTGTTGCGTGGGTGGCGGGGGTCGTGGCGTGTGTGCGCTCATCACCAGCCTAGCGCGCTCGCATCGTATGGTAGGACGCGTGTGGATGCGCGCAGCCCACTCGCCCGCGGTGGATTGGCCACGTCGCGCCGGGAAACGCGCGGTGATGGCCCGAAAGCGCGGAATTCATTCGTTGGCCCGGGGCGATTGCGGTATCATTGCAGGCCATGAATCGCTGGTATAAATTCACCGTGGAGCTCGCGCTCGCAGGCATGATGCTGATGGCGCTCATCGCCATGTGGGGCTGGGTGAGCCACACCACGCGGCTGGTGCAGGTGCGCCCGCATTACGCGCTGATCCAGTTCAACACGGCGCTGTGCATGTTCACGCTCGCGCTCGCGATGCTGGCGCTGATCGAGCGGCATGCGCGCCTGCCGCAGGCGCTGGCGCTGCTGGTGCTGGTGGTGAGCGGGCTGACGCTGCTCGAATATGTCGCAGGCGTGGGGCTTGGCATCGACACGCTGCTGATGAATCCGTTCATGACGGCGACCGCGAGCACGCCGGGGCGCATGGGGGTCAACGCGGCTTTGGCGCTGTTCATCGCCGCGCTGTCGATCCTCGCGCTCAGCCAGGCGCGGCTGTCGCCGAAAGCGGCGACGCTGGTGGGCCTCGGCGGCAGTGCGGTGTTCGCGCTCGGCACGGTGCCGCTGCTGGGGTATGTCAGCGGCATCGAGGAAGCGTACCGCTTCGGTATGTTCACGCGCATGTCGCTGCCGTCTTCCTGCTGTTTTTTGCTGCTCGGGCCGATCATTACGCTCTACGCCGCGCATCGCAGCCGCACGCTGCACCAGTGGTTGCCGCTGATCGGTTTTTTTTCGCTGGCGACGATTTCGCTCGCCGTCTCCATCGCGGTCGACATCCATGAGCGCGAGCAGATCCGGCGCCTGCTGCAAGAGCGCGTCGATGAGCGCGCGGCGGATTATGCCGGGCGGCTGCAGGACCTCTACGGGGCGCTCAACCGCATCGCCCTGCGCTGGGAAGCGGCGGATGGCACGCCCGAGCGGCTCTGGCGCGCGGACGTCGAATCCTACCGGCAGGACGTGCCGTACCTCGCGGGGATTTCATGGCTGGATGCTGACGGGCGGCTGCAATGGATTTCACCCGAGGCGGGCAGCGAAAAGCTCATCGGCAGGAAACTGACCGAAGACCCGGCGCGCGCACCGACCATCCTGCGGGCGATCCGCGAGCAGGCGGCGCAAGTCACGCCGCCGGTGCAGCTTTTTTACAATCACGGGCTGGGCTATCTCTATGTGCGCCCGCTGATGGTGCATGGGGCGTATGGCGGTACGCTGGTTTCGGTCATCACCATCCCGAAAATGATCGATACGCTGTCGCGCAAAGGCGGGAACGAGGACGATTATTATTACGCGCTCGATTACCATGGTAACCGGCTGGTCAGCGATTTCCCGAGCAACGACAAAGCACTCGCCGCGTGGAAAGTGACGGCGGAATTCCCGAACCTCAACGAGCGCTACCAACTCGTGCTGTACCCGCGCCGGTCGTTCCTCGCCGCGCAGCAATCGCGGGTCGCGGCGGCGGTGTTCGGGGTGGGCTTTTTGCTGTCGCTGCTGGTGGCGCTCACGATCAAGCTGTTGCTGCGCGAGCGGCGGCAGGCGAGCCTGCTCAGTACGGCGGAGCAGTTCAACCGCACCATTACGACGAGCGCGAGCTACCTGATTATCGCGGTCGATACGCAAGGCACGGTGCTGCTGTTCAACCCCGAGGCGGAGCGCGCACTGGGGTATGCGGCGGAGGAAATCGTCGGCCAAACGACGCCGATGCTGTGGCACGACGCGGCGCAGGTCGAGGATTACCTGCGGCAATTGCGGCTGCAAACGGGCAAGGAGCAGCTCACCGGCATGGATGCGTTCACCTATGAGGCGCTGCATTACGGCCGCTCCGAACAGGAATGGAGCTTCACGCGCAAGGACGGCACGGCTTTCCCGGGGCGCCTCAGCGTCACCCCGCGGCGCGACGGGCAGGGGAACCTGCTCGGCTTCCTCGGCATCGTCAAGGACATGACGCAGCAGAAGCAGCAGGAAGCGCGCCTGCGTTCGAGCGAGGAGACGTTCCGCCTCGCCATGGCCTATTCCTCGGTCGGCATGGCGCTGGTGTCGCCCAACGGGCGTTGGCTCGAGGTCAACCAGGCGCTGTGCGACATTGTCGGCTACGAGCGCGAGGAATTGCGCGCGACGAATTTCCAGACCATCACCCACCCGGACGATTTGCAGGCGGACCTCGAGCTGGTGCAGGAGATGATCGAGGGCAAGCGCAAGAGCTACCAGCTCGAAAAGCGCTATTTCCATAAGCTCGGCCATGAAATCCGCATCCTGCTGAGCGTGTCGCTGGTGCGGCACGAGGATGGCAGCCCGAAATATTTCATCTCGATGATCCAGGACATCAGCGACCGCGAAAAACTCATCGCGCAGTTGCAGCAAACCAACGTGGAGCTGGAGCAGTTCGCTTATGTCGCGAGCCACGATTTGCAGGAACCTTTGCGCATGGTGACGAGCTTCGTCGGCCTCATCGGCACGCAATACGGCAACATGCTCGACGCGGCGGGGCATGAATATATCAACATCGCGGTCGAGGCGGCCAAGCGCATGCAGTTGCTGATTACGGACCTTCTGGCCTATGCCCGCATCGGCCGCGAAAGCCAGCTCACGACCGACATCGATTGCGACGTGGAGATGCACCATGTGCTCCTCAATCTCGGCAATGCGATCCAGGGCGCGAAGGCGGATATCGATATCGGGCCGATGCCGGTGATCCGCGGCAACCCGGTGGAGTTCCTGCGCCTGATGCAAAACCTGATCGGCAACGGCATCAAATTCCATCGCCCCGGGGTGACGCCGGCCATCAAAGTGCGCGCTGTGCAGCAGGGCACGGAATGGGTATTCACCGTCGCCGATAACGGGATCGGCCTGAAACCGGATTATTACGAGCGGATTTTCCAGCCGTTCAAGCGGTTGCATACGCAGCAGGAATACCAGGGCAGTGGCATCGGCCTTGCGGTTTGCCGCAAAATCGTCGAGAATCTCGGCGGGCGCATCTGGGTCGATTCCGTGCTGGGGGAAGGCACCAAGATTTCGTTCACCGTACCAGTCATCACGAAGGGGAATCTATGAGCGTCATGGCGATGAAAGACCGCGGGCGGGCCGTGCGGATCCTGCTGGTCGAGGATAATTACGGCGATGTGCTGCTGACCCAGCAGGCATTCCTGAAAGCGAACATGCGCAACGAAATCACCGTCGCGCGCAACGGCGAGCAGGCGATGGAAATGCTGCATCGCGTGGCGCCGTATGACGGCAAGCCGCTGCCGGATTTGATCCTGCTCGACCTCAATTTGCCGAAAATGGACGGCAAGGAAGTGCTCAACGCCATCAAGAGCGATGCGGGGCTGAAACATATCCCGGTCATCATCCTCACCAGCTCGCGCGCCGAGCAGGACGTGGTGAAAAGCTATGCGCTGAACGCGAACAGCTACCTCATCAAGCCGGTGGACCTCGTCGCGTTCTACGCGGTGGTGCAGGCCATCGAAAGCTTTTGGCTGAACCTTGTCATTCTGCCGGATGAGACGACCGTATGAGTAACGACGCCTCCACCGCCGCGCAGGAGAAACTGCGCGAATTCACCTACCTCGTCTCGCACGATTTGAATGCGCCGCTGCGCTCGATCGGGAGTTTTTCCAACATTTTGTTCAACGAATACCGCGATAAGTTTGCGGGCGAGGGGCTCGAATACCTGACGCTGATCGCGGGCGAAGCCAAACGCGCGCAGGACATGCTGCAGGGGTTGCTGGAATATTCCCGCCTCGACACGATGGCGAAAACGGCGACGACGCGCATCCATACGCAACTGGTGTTCGGCGATTGCCTGCTCGTGCTCAAGGAAGACATCGCCGCGGCGGGGGCGAGCATCACGGCGGTGAACCTGCCGGTGATCCAGGCGGATGCGGAACAGTTCATGCAGCTGTTGCTCTATCTGTTCCAGAACGCGCTGACCTTCCGTGCGCCGGAACGGGCGCTGCTGATTCGCTTCAACATCGAAGACAAGGGCGACCATTGGCACGGCACGGTGACGGATAACGGTATCGGCATCGAGGAGCCATACCGCGAGAAAGCCTTCGTGATTTTCCGCCAGTTGCATGTGCATGGCACCTATCCGGGGATTGGAGTGGGGCTTGCGCTCGCACGCAAGATCGTCGAGCGCCATCGCGGCAAGATCTGGATCGAGGGCAATGGGCAAGAGGCTGGAATTACGGTGCATTTCACCCTCGCCAAGCCGTAAACAGCCTTTTAATCAAATGTTAAGCATTGGCGTTTTATACTGGCGGGAACAAAGGAGCCTTTATGGCCAGTGCTGTCATCGACCATCCGATCCAGATTCTTGTCGTGGAAGATTGCAAGAGCGACGTGCTGTTGTTCAAGCATTTGCTCGGCGATGTGAAAGCTTTCTGCACGATTACGGATGTGCCGCGGCTGATCGACGCGTTCAAATCGCTCGATAGCACGGTGTTCGATGTCATCATGCTCGACCTCAATTTGATCGACCTCGACGGGGTCGCGAATATCGCCGCGCTCAAAGCACAATGCCCGAGCACCCCGGTGATCGTCTATTCCGGCAGTAGCGATGCGCGCCTGAAAAAAGAAGCGATGATGGTGGGCGCGAGTGGCTTTCTCGTCAAAAGCGAAACCAATGCGGCGTCGTTGCAGGAGACGGTGGCGCTGGCGCTGGCGGGCTAACGCGCCGCTACTGCACTTCCTTGATAATCATCCGAAACGTGGTGCCGAAGCTGACATTCGTTGCGGCGGCGGCGGCAAGCGACAGGCGAATATCGACCGCGGGGGCGCTGGTCACGGCAATCGCGCATTTCTGGATCACGATGCAGGCGTCGCTCGTTGAAATGGTGATGAGCTTGCGCGCTTTCGCGGTTTCAAACAGTTCCGCCAGTTCGGCATTCGTCAACCCATCCGGCACGAAAACGATGCTGGTATGCGCCTGCGCGAGCTGGTCGTAGCGCACGGGGCTTGCGGTGAGTGTCAACGTGCCGACCTGCTTGCCGCTGCCGATGAGGCTCTCCATCGTCGCGCTGTCGCCTTGTGTTGCGGGCCCGGCAGTGGCGATGGCGATGTCCGCCGTACCGCTCGGCGCGTGGTTGAGCAGCGCGAGCACGCGGCCGATGACGAGCACGTCTTTTTCCGTCACGCCCGCATGCGCGCTCGGCGCCAGCAGCGTAAGGCCGAGGAGCGCGACGAAGATTCGAGATGCAATGCGCGATGCCATTCCTTCGAGCCGCTAAAAGTTTTTCGAGAGTTTCAGGTAGAGTTGCCGGTCATCCTCCAGCCCGTAATTATTCGCGGTGCGGGCCTGCAGCAAGTCCGACCCCATGAGGGCGAGGGTGATGTCGTGGTCGAACGTATAGGCGACGCGGCCGCTCAATGTTTCGTAGCCGTCAATATCGATGAGGTCGTACATGTGGTTGTTGAAACTGTAGGCATCGAAGCTCGACGCCACCTCGCCATACAGGTCCGTTTCCCAGCGCCCGCTCGCATAACCGACATGGGCTTTGACGACATGGTGCGGCACCGTGCCCTCGAAATGTAGTGCCTCGTTGGACGGGTTGGCATCCGCGCCATGGATCAGCTCGTCGGTCGTGTTCTGGTAGGTGTAGCTTGTATCCCACGTCCAGTCTTTGCCGATGGCACCGCTCAAGGCCAGCTCCATGCCCGCGGTTTGCGTGTCGCCGATTTTGTCGGCGATGCGGTAGACCACGCCGTTGCTGACGACGGTATCGACGCTCAGGCCGTTCACGTCGCGCGTGCGTTTGTAGAACACGTCGCTTTTGAGTTTGCCGCCGATCGCGTCGATGCGGCGGTCGTAGCCGAGCTCGTAATTATCGACGATGGAAGTTTCAAGGTACGGGTTGCCGATCGCATAGGCGTTCGGGCCGATGGTGAAAGAGGAGGCGAAGTCGATGAGCGACGGCGCCTGCACGCCGCGGCCATAGGCGGCGCGGAACGTGTCATAATCGGTCGCTTTCCAGACCACGCCGCTATTGACGCCGAACGCGGTCAGGTTCTGGTCGAACTCGCCGTTATTGGTGTAGATCGAAGGGTTCGGCAGCGGGCCGTCGCGCGAGAGGGTGAGCGTATCGACGCGCAGCGCGTTGGTGAGCTGGACGGTGGGCGTCACATCCCAGTTCCACATCGCCCCGCCGGACCAGACATTGTAGCCAAGCTCGGCACCCGGGGCGAGGCGCGTTGCGCTTTCGATGCTGTTCTCGCGGTATTCGCCCTGCAGGCGCAGCGTGTTATCCGCGCCGATTTTGAACAGGTCCTGCAACTGCGCGACGGTGATGTCGTTGGTGAGCGTGCCGGGCACCAAACTGGCGCTGCCGAAGAACTGGTTGTGGTAGGTGTTGTGGTAGAGGTTCGCTTCGAGGAGGCCGTAATCCGTATCGGAGGTCAGTGTGGATTTGCCGGAGAAAAAGGATTTTGAGGTTTCGGTCGCGAAATAGCTGCTCAGCGCATCGTTGCCATCGGCATTCGCGTAGGAGGTTTCGAGGCGCAACTGGGTGGCATCATCGAGCTGCACGAGGCTGTCGGCGGCGAATTTCTTCGCGTTGGTATCCTGGAACGCGCTGCTCGCGGCGAAATTGGTTTTGGAGTTCTTGGTGAAATCGCGCGAGTTTTCATCGCTGGCGGAAAGGCGCAGTGAAACATCGTCGGAAAGTTGTTGCGTGGTGATGCCGTACGCGCGTTTGTAGCCGCCCGTGCCGGTGACGCCGCCCGCCTGGTTGACCTTGTCGTACTTCGGGTTATCGGTAATGATGTTGATGACGCCATCGACCGCGTTGAAGCCGTAAAGCGCGGTGGCGGGGCCTTTCACCACCTCGATCTGGCAGATTTCCTCGAGCTCGACCGGGATCAGCGACCAGTCGGTAAAGCCGTTGGAATCGCTATAGACCTGCCGCCCGTTGACGAGCACGAGCAGGCTGGAATTGTACGGCGTGTTTTGCCCGCGCACGCCGACATCCGCGAAATTGCGGGTGCTTTGCCAGCTGCTGATGCCGGGCAGGCGTTCGAGCAATTCCGGCAAGGTGGTGACGCCCATGCGGCGGATCTGGTCGTCGGTGATGATGTCCATGCCGACCGGCACTTCGGAGGATTTTTGCGGTTTGCCGGTCGCGGTCAGGGTGACGGGCTCGCCGAACAGCACTTCGAGGTTGTTGTAATCCACCGTCTGGGCATGGGCCTGCGTGGAGAGCAGAAGGGAAAGAAGCAGAGGGCAGCGCCGCCGCAGACGCCGGAATGAAAGACTTCCCATAGGTGCAACCCATCGCGAGGAGTGAGCAAAATATACAACCTATAGGGGAATATCATTTTTCAAGGTGCATTACAACCAGTGCGTGTATTATTGATGCAAATAAATGAATTATAGGCCAAGAAAGTAAGAGTAGTGATGATTTGAGCAGTCGGCTTCCCACACGCCGTCATTGCGAGCGAAGCAATCCATCTTGGGTATGAAGAAAAAAGATAGATTGCCGCGGCCCTAAAGGGCCTCGCAATGACGGAGCTTACGCCACCTGTTTCGCATCCGCCCAATGCAGTAATTTTTGCTTCAGTTCCTCGGGGTCGAAGGGCTTGGCGATGTAATCGTTCATGCCCGCTTTGAGGCAGCGGTCGCGGTCGCCCGCGGCGGCGTAGGCAGTGATGGCGATGATGGGGGTGGGCATGGCACTGCCCTCGCGCTCAAGCAGGCGGATGCGTTTGGCAGCCTCGATGCCGTCGAGCCCGTGCATTTGTACGTCCATCAGGATCACGGCGTAGCGCGTTTGCTTGAACTTGGCGATGGCGTCGAAGCCATTATGGGCGACGTCGTACGCGTAGCCGAATTCCTGCAGCAGATTCCCGGCGACCATGATGTTGGGCACATGGTCCTCGACCAGCAGCACGCGCATGTGCGCCGTGGGTGCCGGTGCGGGCGGCGGGGAAGCGGGGAGCAGGTTCTGACTGACATGGTCGGTCGCCTGCAGCGGCAGGGTGACGGTGAAGCGCGAGCCGACGCCGAGCGTACTTTCGACCGTGATGGTGCCGCGCATGCTTTCGGCGAGGCTTTTGCAGATGGCAAGGCCCAAACCGGTGCCGCCATATTTACGCGTGGTGGAGGCATCGGCCTGCGTGAATTTCTCGAAAATCGTCGGCAGGTAATTCGCCGGGATGCCGATGCCGCTATCGGAAATTTCGACGACGAGCTGGCTGATCGCGCCGGGGCTGAACGCATCGAGGTTGCGCAAGGTCACGCGCACATGGCCGGTTTCCGTGAACTTGATGGCGTTGGCGAGCAGGTTGGTGACGATCTGCTGGATGCGCAGCGGATCGCCGAGGTAGAACGTGCCGTGAAGCGCGCTGACATCGAGGTCGAGGGTGAGTTTTTTCTCGCGCGCCCGCACGGCGAGGGTGGAGATGATTTTCTGCACCAGCGCCTGCAGGTCGAACGCGACGAGTTCGAGCGTCGCCTTGCCGCCCTCGAACTTGCTGAAATCGAGCAGGTCGTTGATGAGCGCGAGCAAATCGTCGGCGCTGGTTTGCATGGTGGTGAGGCATTCGCTCTGGCGCTCGGTCAGCGGTTTGCTGCGGCCAAGGATGTTGGCAAGGCCGACAATGACGTTCAGCGGCGTGCGGATTTCGTGGCTCATGTTGGTGAGGAATTCCGTCTTCGCGCGGTTGGCGCTTTCGGCGCGGTCCTTCGCTTGCGACAGTTCACCGATGACTTCGTGCAGTTGATGGTCGCTCGCGAGGATTTGCTCCATCATCACCGCGAAGGCATCCATCAGCTCGCCGATTTCATCGTCCGAGCGGGCGAGCTTGTTGGGGCTGATGAGGCGCTCGCTGCCGAAGCGGCGGGTGATGTGCGCCAGCTCGACGATGGGCTTCGAGATGCTGTGCTGCAGCCATGTCGAAATCGGCCAGATGGCGGCGATGACGATGAGGATGAAGAACAATTTGGTCAGCGTCTGCGCGGTGAAATGGTTGATGGTTTCGTCGAGCCCGTAGACGAGGTAGAGCTTGCCGATGGGGCGCGTGTCGTGGTGCAGGTCGCGCATGAGTTCGAGCGTGTGCCACTGGTAGCTTTGCCGCTGGGCGAGGTCGGTCGGGCAGGTGGTGGTGTCGCCCGCGCGCAAATGGTATTGCGCGAAGACTTCGTTGGATTCGTCGTAGAGGCAAGCAAGCAGGATGGATTCATCCGCGCGCAGGGATTGCAGGTCTTCCTGCGCGGCTTTGCGGTCGCTGAATTCGAGCGCGGCCTGCGATTGCAGCGCGACGATCTGCGCGGTGATTTCCAGGCGGCGCATCAGGTTTTCCTGCTCGGCATGCCAGTTGAAGGCAGTTTCGATCACGCTCGAGGTAATGAGGGCGGCGGCGGCGATGCCGACCGTAATCAGCACCAGCTTGAAGCGGAACGGCAGCGCGTTGAACGGCGAATACAGGCGGCGCAGGACCATCACTTCACCTCCTGCGCGAGGCTGAGCAGGCGCGAGCTGGCCTGGAAGCCTTGCTCGGAAAGCATGGTGTTGTTGATGCGTAGTGCCACGCCGTCTTCCTCCGCGCGCATGCTGATCATGCTGGCATTCGAGGCATCCGCCGACACGGTGAGGATGGGGATCGTGGTTTTGGTCGGCGGGGTGTAGCCGCGGCGCGAGAAGAACAGGCTGCACCCATCCGCATTGGCTTCGGGGGCGAGGTGGCGCACGGTGAGGGGGCGCTGCTCAGCCATTTTTTGTTGCACGTAGGTGAGGTACGGCTCGATCGGGTCGCCCTGCAGCACGCAGATGGTGGGCGAGGGAAGTTCGTCCGGCGCGTCGTAGCCCGGCCAGGTGATGTAGTTGAGGAAGTTATAGAGGAAGGCGGCTTCGAGCTTGTATTGGTGGGCTTTGTCCGTGGTTGCCGCAGCGCTCGCATGCGCGGGTGCGGCGAGCAGCAACAGGCTCGCAATGAGCAGCATCGCATGGCGCCACAGATTGTTCGGCCGGTGCGCCATCAGAACCGCCATGTCGCGCTGGCGAGCACGCTGCGCTCGATTTCGGCTTCATAGGCGGCGGGGAATTCGGCATGTTTATCGTCGAGCAAATTGCGGCCGACGAGGCTGAGTTCGAGGCCCGGCATCGCCTGCCAGGCGAGGCGCGTGTCGTAGCGCCAGTAACTATCGACCGGCTCCTGCAGCGCATCGACATAATAGAGCATGTTGTCGAACGATACTTTCGGCGTGATGTTCCAGTAGGAACGCACGGAGAACATGTTGTGCGGTAGCGATTGCTCGGTGCCGGTGAGGGGCAGCGCATTGCCGCTCGTCGATAAATCCATCTGCGCGAAACTGTAGGAGCCCATGAATTTGAGTGTGCGTGAGGCGGTGTAGGTCGCCGAGGTTTCAAAGCCGTACACATGGCCGGAACCCTCGTTGTTGGTGGTGTAGGGGTTCACGAACGTGAGGCCGGTGAAATAGGGCGTTTGCGGCGCGTAGGTGGTGAGGTTGTCGTAATCGTTGAAGTAAATCGTGTTATCGAATTGCAGTTTCGGCGTGGCCTGCAAACGGTAGCCGAGTTCGTAGGCGATGAGTTCTTCCGAGGCGATGTCGGAGCTGCCGAACAGCACGGTGTAGGTCGGCCCCGGTGCGGTGAGGGCGATCAGGTTGATGTCGTGATCGACGATGCTCGGCGTGCGCACGGCGCGGCTGACCGCGCCCCAGACGGTTTGCTTGTCATCGACCACCCAGGAGAGGCGCGCGGTGGGCTGCACCTCGAAGCCGGTGAAGTCGTTATGTTCGAGCTTGCTGCCGAGCGTGAGGTAGAGTTCATTCGGGACGAGCTGGTATTCGTCCTGCAGGAAGCCGCTGAACAGGCTGTAATCGGCCTGCGTATCGCGCACGCGCGCGTCGAAACTGCCATTGATGCCGACCGAGAAGAAACGGTAGCCGACGCCCCAGATGAGATTATTGCGCGCGCTGGTTTGCGTGTCGCGCTGCCAGTCGATGTCGAAGGTGGTGACGTCCTGGTCGGCGATGAATTCGTCGCGCTTATAGGAGTCGATCGAGGTTTTCAGCGTGCCGTTGGAATCGGCACTGAATGCGTGGTCCCACGTGCCGGAGAAGCTGCCGCCGTAAGACGTGTCGTCAGTATCGTAGACGTAGGAAAACGGCGCGTCGCGCAGGCGGCCGACCTGACGGCTTTCCTGCCCGCCGCCATAGCCTTGGCCGGAGAGCATGTAGCCGTCATCGTTACCGGTTTTGCCATCGACGCGGAAGCCCGCTTCGACACGGTTCCACGCGTCGTTATTGTCGCTGCCGCCGGGGGCTTTCGTCGCGCCGTATTCCGCGCCTTGCGCATAGGTGCGGTAATACTGGTCGGGCGCGTATTCCTTGCCGCGGCCCGCAGCGAGGCTCGCCTCCTCGGTGCCCGCGCGGGCGGTGACGTAGTTGCCCTGCTCGTCCTTGCCGCTTTTGGTGATGATGTTGATGATGCCGTTCACCGCGTTCGCACCCCAGACGCTCGCGCCCGGCCCGCGGATCACTTCGATGCGTTCGACTTCGGTCACGGGGATCTGCCGGTCGTCCCAATAGGTGCCGGAGAACACGGGCGTGTAGAGGCTGCGCCCGTCGATCATCACCAGCATTTTGTTGGCGAGGCTGCTATCGAACCCGCGGGCGCTGATCGCCCAATTGTGCGAGGAAACTTGCGCGACTTGCAGGCCGGGCACGATGCGCAACACTTCCGCGACGGAGCTTGCGCCCGTGCGCTCGATGTCTTCTTTCGTCACGACATAAATGGCGGAGGCGGCGCTGCTGAGCTTCTGCGGGCGGCGGGACACGGAGGTGACGGTGAGGTCGGCAATGTCGTGCGAGAGGATGTCGTCGAGCTCCGGGTCGCTCGGCAGCGGCTGGCTTTGCGCGAACAGCAGGCCCGGCGCGCAGCACGCCCATGCGCACACCACCACTTGCCACAGCCTGAAGCTTTGTCTCACCCGGACCTCTTTTTTGCTTTGGGGTAAACCAAACAGCCTCCGGTATAAAAAAACGATAAGTTTCGCGCAAAACAGGGGCCTTAGGCACATTATGTGCGCATTTAATGATTTGAATGGGCGGTGGAAACCGCCTTGTCGGGATTTTTATAATGAACCTGCCAAGCGGTCCTGCATTTTTATGGCGCGGCGGCTAGGTTGGCCACTCCTCAATGGTTGAGGAATTTCATTTACTTTAGGAGATTTGTTATGACGAACAATGTTCAAGATAAACAAAACATGTCGGGCAGCCAGTCGAAACCGCAACAAGGTGGCGCTGCCGATGCAAACCGTCAGCAAGCTGGCAAAACCGACAAAGACGCAAAAAGCAGCTGGGGTTCGTCGAACGCTGGTTCCTCGAGCACCAAGCGCTAGTTTTTAGCGTGCGCAAAAAAAGCATGCCTCGCAAGGGGCATGCTTTTTTGTTGCGCGGAATTTGGGGAAACGGGCTGAAGAAAGAAGAATAGGGCGCGCTATTCGTATTTCAAACTACCGTCGATGCCCTTCTTGAACGCGCTGACGAACGCGTTCTCGATGATGCCCGCGACGGCCGACCAGGTATCGGTCGAGATATTGCCGAGATTGCCCTCGAGCGGGACTTTCGTCGCGAACTGGTCTTTTTCATGGTTGGTGAAAATCTCGACGATGATGGCGACGACGCTTTCCCAGGCCAGCTTGACCGGGTTGGTCGGTTTGCGCAAATCGATCAGCGACACATCCGTCGCGATGGGTTTCACATAGCCGGTGACATGGCCGTTCTTGATGACGAATTCGGAATAGACGCTGATACGCCCGCGCTTGATGTTGATCGCGCCATACGCATCCGCGTAATCGTTGAAAGCGGTGAGGTCGGCGTTTTCGAGCTTGGCTTCGAGGTCCATATCCGGCACGGGTTTCAGCGCGTTCATGTTGCCTTTGAGCACGAGGCTGCCATGGCCGATGGAATCGCCCTCGACATCGAGGGTCGAAGGCAGCGCTTTGGTTTTATCGACCACGTTGCGCAGGTTCGTCACCTCGCCATGCATGTGGTGGATATAGACGTTCACTTGCGGGGAGGTGGAGAAATCCTGGTAGGAAAGCTTGCCGTTTTTGAAAGTGACATGGTTGATGTCGATCGGCATCAAATCGCGGATGGGCTTGTTCCAGTCCACCTCTTTGCCGGTTTGTTTCGCGCCGGATTTACCGACGGCGAAATTCAGCATCGGCTGGTCGAGGTCGATATTCGACACGATGCGCCCATGCAGCAGCGCGCTCCATTGCAGCGAGAGATCGACTTGCGCGATATCGACGAACGGCGTCGGAATATGGCCGTTTTTCTTGTAAATTTTGAGATCGTGTATTTCGTAGGCGCCGCGATAGAGATGCACGGAAATGCTTTCGACCGAGCCCTCATAGCCGTCGATATTGTTGAGTGTGCGGTTGACGTATTTCAGCAAATACACATCGAGGTAGAAATGCACGGCGAGGCCGATGACCAGCACGAGGCCGAGGATGCATCCGAGGATCGTGCGTTTGCTGCGCCGTGTCATGATCGCAGCGGCTTACTTGGCTTTTTGGGCGTTCCCGAGTGCGAGCATATCGTGCGGGGCTGCTGGCATGACGCGTACGGTCGGGATGTGCTGGCAAGGGATTTGGATACGCATGCGGGGCTCCATGGATGAGAAAGAAGGGGTGCAGACATTCAGCAGCCAACACCCCTTCATCGCCTTCGGTGAAGAAAGCGAATACGGTTAACGCGCGTTACGTTGCGCTTTCAGGCGGTCGAACGCATCGCGTGCGGCTTCGCGCGCATCTTCCCATTCGAGGGAAGAATTACCGCGGGCGATGCCCCAGTTGTTGCGGATGCTCGGCTCGAGGTCGGCAAAGTCGCGGTCGGCGTTGTTGCTGTAAGTGTCGATGCCGTAGCGGTAAGCCGGGCGGTAGGTCTCGAAGCTTTCGCCGCGGGTGACGTAGCTGCGCGTGTGGTAATTGTCCGACCAGTATTGCTCTTCCGCGGTCGGGTTCACTTCGCGGGCGATGCTTTCACCGGCTTTGCCGCCGAGCGCGCCGCCAATGGCCGCACCGGCAACGACGCCGATCGGGCCTGCGGTGACACCGCCAAGCGCGGCACCGGCCGCCGCACCGGCTGCAATACCGCCAGCGATGCCGCCGACCGTCATGCCGAGCGTGCCGCCCAGTTCGTGTTTATGTTTCGGATCGCGCACGTTCGGATCCTCCGGGTTGTCGATCACTTCGCGGCGCGTCTTCGTTTTTTTAATCGCGGTCATAACGTCTCCTTGGGGAATGAGTGAATGCATGGGAACATTCGGACTATCGCGGTTGTTTCGTAAAATAACGATAAGGATGGGCGCGGTTTGTTCTAAGTTATGGATGCGGGGTGGGTGAAAAATGCCGTGCGCGTGCAGTGCTGTTTTCGTCGTTTCCGTTGCGCGGTTCATACAAGTGACGACGTGGCACGGTCACAACCATTAGGTGATTAATTATGCGTGATATTTATGCGCCGCTCGCGGCTTACGTGTGGGCCGTGCGGGCGGTTACACGTTAAAAATAGTATCTTTAACACTATGTTAATAGTATGTTGCTACAACATTTGTAGGATTTACTGACGTTCGATCTCGTTTCATAAATCAACCAAAGCGCGAAAATGCCCAATTCGATGATGTTGCATCACCCCACGCACACCCACCGTTCGGGCCTCGCCTTGGTGCAGGCGGTGCTCGACCGGTTTTTGCCGGTGATCGTCGTCGCCATCCTCGGATTTTTCCTCTCGGTATCGGCCTATGTGATGATCGAGAGCAACCAGAAAATCGAAGCGCAAAAATCCTTCGAGCACGCGGCGCAGAATTACATCGAGGGTTTGCGCACGCGCGTGAACGAAGCGCTGCTGCTCGACCCCGCGAACGATAAAATCACAAGCGGCGAACAATTGCTCGCGCTCATCAAAGGGCAGGAGCAACTGATCCCCATCGAGGGCATCGACAGCCAGTTCCTCGAGGAGGACGCGCTCAAGGCACGGGCGGAGGAAGCGCGCGCGCGGCATTTATTCACCTATACGGATACAGTGACGCTCGGCGACAAACATTGGGGCTTCCTCGCGACGCCGCAGCCGCATTTTTATACGCCCAAGCGCTGGATCGAACTCGCGGTACTGGCGGGCGGGCTCGCGGTGACGAGCATGATCGTCGGCTATTTGTATTTCATGGTGCGCCAGCGCGTGCGCGACCAAAGCGTGATGGCCGACCAGCACCGGCTGCGGCTGCAGCTCGAACTCACCATCGTCGATATGAAACAGGCGCAGACGGAAGCGTTCGCCGCGCGGGAAACGGCGGAAAACGCCAACCGTGCGAAGAGCGAATTCCTCGCGACGATGAGCCACGA
>OUNJ010002176.1_pt1 | contig 22234 bp, 22 predicted proteins | sample 1755361 | NCBI WGS metagenome assembly OUNJ01 (sample SAMEA3914825, study PRJEB12502) | metagenome | biome: forest; material: soil | place: USA | collected 2012-03-12 | depth 0.1 m
AGTTCAGCATGACGGAGTGTGTGGTGGCGACAGTGCCGCCAGCGTCACCCTGAACTTGTTTCAGGGTCCATCTTAACTTTACAACAAATGCTGGCGCAGGCTCGCGCTTTCGATGGTGCCGTCGCGCGCGATGTCGTAAGCGATGCGCATCGGCAGGCCAGCTTGTGTGGGGCCCGTGGTGTGGAAATGATGCGGGCCGCTGTGGAAGTGCGGTAAAGCATGCTCAGCGGGCGCCGATTCAAGCGCGGGCAGATCGAGCGACGCGCGTACGCAGTTGATGCTATCGCGCAAGGTTTCCGGCGGATGATCGAGAAACGTGCGCAATTGCTGGCTCACGCGCAGGGATTCCTGCATACGCTCGATCAGCTTTGCAGGCAACGGAGCGTTCAGTGGGGGCAGGCCTTCGAATGGCATGGCGGTATTGGATTCGAGATATTCGGCAATATCCGTAAACGACTGGCACGCATGCAGATGCGGGTATCGTTCAAACGCTTTTGCTAATGTATCGATGTGCTTCAGGAAACAATCGCCTGCATTGCCTTGCCAAGTAAGGACGCCGTTGGTTAATTCCTGTTGCATCATGTCCGGATTCAGCAAGGTGAGTTGATGGGCAATGATATCGTTCGCTTGAGGGTTGGTGGCCATCTCCTTGAACCAGCAAAAATCGGCGCCGTTTGCTTCCAAAAGCCGTAAATCCTGCGCTTGCCCCAAAGCGCTGCAGACATCGACATCCATCATATGCACCCATTCATCGGCCACGGCATCCGTGAGTTTTTCAGGTTGAAGGCTGGCAAAATCTTCAGCGCGTGTTGGAGCGTAATCGTGATAGCCAACGCTAAACTGCAACTGCCCGGCGCCTTTGCTTAGCAGGTCGAATTTATCGGGAGATAAGCTGTGCAGCGGCGACGAAGCTGGAAAAAGCTTCGAAAAATCGGGGATACGTGCCGCACCGAACAGTGCCGCCAGCCCACCTACAAATTCGCGTCGTGAAGTATCCATCGCGCCACCTTAACGAAATGGGGCGCGAGGAGGATGACAGTTTGATGAAGATTGAAGCCTAAGCCGGTTGGTCCGGGTAAATCTCGGCGTCCAAAGTCGCGATCATGTCGCGCAGCTTGAGCTTTTCACGCTTTTTGCGGGCGATGGCCATTTCGTCCGGCGAGCCGAGCAGCTGGAGCGCGCGGATTTCATCGTCAAGCTGGCGATGCTGTTCTTTAAGTTCGTCGAGTTGTTTGAAAATTACGATTTCATCATTCATAGCGACTTGCCATTGGGTGTACATGTTTTGCTGCCCTTTGTTATCATTGAATTTTTTCAATAAACAGTGGCCTTTATAACACAGTTATGAAGTATATTCTAGCGCATAATGCCCCTAGTTGCCGCTTTTTTGTGCATAAGTGCCCGCGGATATAGGGAAACCCTGAAGGAATTGCGCGGCGGTTTGCCGGGATTTTCCAGCACGTTGCAGCGCGGTCAGCCGCAGGGCGCTGCCATTTCCGGCGTTCAGGAGCAGGGTGTCGTCGAGTGAAATCCCAACAGGTTTTTTATGGTCGCCTTGCGCGATCTCGGCGGAAAAAAGCTTGATATTTTCCCCGTTGAAGGACAGCGCGGCGGCGGGTGCGGGGCTAAGCCCGCGGATCTGGGCGAGGAGTTCCGACGCCTCGCGCGACCAGTCCAGCTCGCGGTCCTCGCGGGTGATTTTCTGGGCGTAGGTGATGCCATCGGGGGACTGGGGCGTGAGGGTGGGCGCGGTGTTTTTTTCCATCGCCTCGAGCAGTTCGATGATTTGCAGTGCGCCGAGTTCGGCCATCACGTCGTGCAGCGCGCCTGCATCCATGTCGTCCGGGATGGTGTAGGGCGTGCGCAGGTGGATGGGGCCGGTGTCGAGGCCGAGTTCGAGCTGGATGATGCAGCAAGCCGTGTGCTTGTCGCCCGCCATCAGCGTGCGCTGGATGGGCGCGGCACCGCGCCAGCGCGGCAGGTCGGACGGGTGGATGTTGATGCAGCCGCGTGTCGGTGCGTCGAGGATGGCTTGCGGCAGCAGCAGGCCGTAGGCGGCGACGACAGCGATGTCGGCTTCATAATCGGCGAAGGTTTTCTGCTCCTCGGCGGGTTTCAGGCTCGCGGGGGTGTGCACCGGAATGCCTGCGCTTTCCGCGAGTTGGTGGATGGGCGAAGGGGTGAGCTTCATGCCGCGCCCGGCGGGCCGTGGCGGCTGGCTGTAGGCGGCGACGATGTCATGCTTCGAGGCGACCAGCGCTTTCAGCGCCGGCACCGCAAACATCGGCGTGCCCATGAAGATCACGCGCATGGTTACTGGCTTTTCTGCTGCGGCGCGGTCGCGCAATCGGTGCGGATTTTGATGAGGCGCGGGTCGCTCTCGATGGTATTGCTGTCGCTCTCGGCGAGGAATTCGTCATGCGGCATGGTGGCCATCAGCTTGGTGATGGTGCAGGTGCAGGGCACGACGAATTGCGGGCGCAGGCCGGTGCAAGGCGGCATGAAAATTTCGATGGTGTTGCGCGGCCAGAGTTTGCTGATGGGCGAAGCCGGCGAAAGCGGACTCGCGGGCGCTTGCGGATTGGCGGGGATGGGCGCAGCAGAAGGACCGGCGGGCGCGGGCGGGTTCGCGGGATTTTGCGGCGGCGGCACGTAATCGCTGTTGCTTGCCTGGCCGACGCGGGTGACAGCGGCATCCGGGAAATTCGGGAATTCGCGCACGGAGCCGCCCGCGCTCGCAGCGGCGGTCACGGTGGGTTTCGGTGCGGGCGCGCCTTCGCCGACAATCACCACGGGCGCGTTGGAGTAGGGTTGCGCGAGGGCGGTGAGCGGAAGGGCGAGGGCGAGAAGAAGTGGGATGATGCGCATGGGGATTTTGTAGCAGCGCGATGAGGCGCTGTCAAAACGGCAGCGCTTTGTGCACAGAGGAAGGCGGACCCCGGCGTAAAGCCGGGGTGACAAGTTAGAGGGTGTATCCCGATGGAAGCCTCCCCACAGGCTGTCACCCCGTGCTTGCCACGGGGTCCGCCTTAAAAAATAAGAAGTATGGACGAGCGCAATAAACCTAAACGGCGCTGCCGGTGGGCACGGGGTCGAGCGCGCCGAGGCGCTTCGCTTTTTTCAGTTTGCGGATAATCATGTCGCGCTTCATTTGCGAAATATGGTCGACGAAGACGACGCCGTTCGTGTGGTCGATCTCGTGCTGCAGGCAGGTGGCGAGGATGCCGCTGGCCTCGATGGTTTTTTGCGCGCCGGTTTCGTCGAGGTAACGCACGGTGACGGTTTCAGGCCGCGTCACGTCCGAATATTGGTCGGGGAAGGAGAGGCAACCTTCGGTGAAGACGGATTCGTCGGCGGATTTTTGCACGATTTCGGGGTTGATGAATTGCATGGGCTCGTTGCGTCCCTCGCGCACGGCGACGTCGATCACGACGCAGCGTTTGGCGACGCCGATCTGGATGGCGGCAAGGCCGATGCCGTCGTTCGCGTACATCGTGTCGAGCATGTCGGCGAGCAGCGCGCGCACTTCGTCGTCCACTTTCGTGACGGTGGCGGAAGGGGCGTTCAGGCGCTCGTCCGGCGCGATGATGAGGGGGCGAATGGCCATAGAAGCGGAGTTTACTGCAGGTTTGGTGGGATTTCAAGCGGGATGGGGGGCGTAAAGGGCGTAGAGCAAGAATGGAAGGGGTGAGACGGATGGGGGCGGTAGAATGGAAAGAAGTAAGGCGGACCCCGTTGTAAAAACGGGGTGACGGCCTGTGGGGAGGCAACTACTGCGCCACGCCCCGTAGCTGTCACCCCGGCTTTATGCCGGGGTCCGCCTTTTTCTTTACTGCGCCGCCCGCTTCAACCGCGCCAAGCTCTCGCTTTTGCCGAGGATGGCCATGGCGTCGGGGATGTCCGGCCCGCTCATGGCGCCGACGATGGCCGCGCGTAAGGGAGGCATCAGCTCGCCGATTTTTTTGCCCGAATTGGTCGCGACGTCGGTGATGGCGTGCTTCACGCTTTCCGCGCTCCACGGCTCGGCGAGGGCTTCGAGGGCGGGGAGGATCAGCGGGATATTCGCGCCGTTTTTAGCGAGCATGGCGGCGGCTTTTTCGTCATACGATGTCGGCGCGGCGCGGTAGAACTGGATCGCGTCTTTGAGTTCGACGAGGGTGCTGACTTTGACCTTCACGCTTTCGATGGCGGGCGCGAGCGATGCATCGACATGGAGCAATTGCGCCAGTTCTGCGCCGGATTTGAGGCGGAGGTAATGCGCGTTGACGTGGTTGAGCTTCGCGAAATCGAGCCGCGCGGGGCTGCTGCCGATGGCTTCGAGCGTGAACCACTGGATCGCTTGTTCATCGGTGAAAATTTCATCGTCGCCATGGGCCCAGCCGAGGCGCACGAGGTAGTTGCGCATGGCTTCCGGCAAATAGCCCATCGCGGCGTATTCGGTGGTGCTGGCAGCGCCTTTGCGCTTGCTGAGCTTTTTGCCGGACTCGTCGTTGATAAGGGGGATATGGGCGAATTCCGGGCGTTTCCAGCCCATCGCATCGTAGAGCACGCATTGGCGGAACAGGTTGGTGAAATGGTCCGAACCGCGGATGACGTGGGTGACGCCCATGTCGTGGTCATCGACGACGACGGCGTGCATGTAGGTCGGCGTGCCGTCGGAGCGGAGGATGACCATGTCGTCGAGCTCGGCGTAATCGACGGTGGTAACGCCAAGCACGAGGTCGTGGACGGTGATGGAGCCGCTCGTCGGCGCTTTGATGCGGATGGAGGGCTTCACATCGGCGGGTGGGGTTTCTTTGCTGTCGCGCCAACGGCGGTCGTATTTGAACATTTCGCCCTTGGCTTCGGCCGCGGCGCGCTGCTCGGCGAGTTGCTCTTGCGTGGTGTAACAATAATAAGCTTGGCCGCGCGCGACGAGTTCGAGGGCAACTTCGCGGTGGCGGTCGGCGTTTTTGCTTTGGTAGATCACGTCGCCGTCATGCGGGAGGCCGAGCCATTGCAGGCCGTCGAGGATGGCTTGGTAGGCCGCGTCGGAGTTGCGGGCAGCGTCGGTATCCTCGATGCGCAGCTTGAACTGGCCGCCCATATGCCGCGCGAAGAGGTAGTTGAACAGCGCCGTGCGCGCGCCGCCGATATGCAGCATGCCGGTGGGGGACGGGGCGAAGCGGGTGATGATGGTCATAAAATACTCGTGTTCGTTAGGTGCCGTGCATGCCGCAACACACTCAGCGTGTCACCCCGGCTTCACGCCGGGGTCCGCCTTCACTTAAGAAAGACGGATCCCGGCGCAAGGCCGGGATGACAGCCTGTGGGTGTGTCGCCGGTTGTTCACCACGGCGTTGTTTTATTCGCTAGCAAAGCGTGAGTGCCTAGCATAGTTTTTTCAAATGACGAACCACGAATAATAGGCAGCATGATCGAGCGCATCAAAACATGGTGGCAAGCGGAAGCGACGCGGCATTTCCTGTGGGTTCCGGCGTGCTTCGGCGCGGGGATCGCGGGGTATTATGCGGCACCCATCGAGCCGCCGTTATGGCTGCTGCCGATGCTGGCCGCGCTGGCGGTGACGGCTTGCGCGATGCTGCGGCGGAGTTTTCTTCCGCCATTGCTCGCCATCGCGCTGGTGCTTTCCGGCGGGGCTTACGCGAATATCCGCGCGCAGGCGCACCATCCCGTCATGCTGCACGAGGCGCTGGAACCGCGCGAAACCATGGGCGTGGTGCGCGACATCGAGCGCACGGAGCATGGCGTGCGGCTGCTGCTCGACCAGGTGATGGTGGCGGATTTGCCCGCCGAACAAACGCCGAAGCAAGTGCGCCTGAGCGTGCGTTTCAAGAAGGATGCGGCGTTCGAACTGCCGCATATCGGCGACGCGATTGCAATGCGCGCGGGGCTGATGCCGGCGATGGGGCCAGCGCTGCCCGGCGGCTTCGATTTCGCGCGGTTTTTCTATTTGCGCGACATCGGCGCGATCGGTTACGGGCTGCCGCCATGGCAAATCCTCGGGGCGAACGAACCGCCGGATATTGCGACGCGGTTCTGGACATGGCGCTCGCGGATGACGGACAGCATCGTGCGCGAGCTGGGGCCGGAGGTGGGCGGCATCGCGGCGGGGTTCATCACGGGGGATGCGCGCGCGATTACGGATGCGGATTTCGTCGCGATGCGGGCGAGTAACCTCTACCACATCATCGCGATTTCCGGCGAGCATATGGTGGTGATCTCGGGCGTGATTTTCGTTGCGCTGCGGCTGCTGTTGCTGCTGGTGCCGGGCGGCTTCGGCCAACGGCCGGAGGGAAAATCCGCCGTCGCGGCGATCACGCTGGCGCTGGTGTCGGTGTATCTGTTCGTGACGGGCCTGCCGATGTCTGCCGTGCGGGCTTATGTGATGATCGCGCTGGTGCTGTTCGCGGTGATCGTGCGCCGTCAGGTGGATGCGCTGCGCTCGCTCGCCATCACCGCGTTCGTGATGCTGCTGTACGACCCGACGAGCCTGCTCGACCCGGGCTTCCAGCTTTCCTTCGCGGCGACGCTCGCGCTCATCGCGCTGATCGATTTTCGCCTCGTGCACCGGCTGCCGGAAGGCACAGGTCGGCTGCGGCGCGTGCTGCATGCGTTCGGCACGATGATCCTGGTGAGCGTGGTAGCGGAGGCGGCGACGGTGCCGCTCGTCGTCAGCATGTTCAACAACGTGTCGCCCTACGGCGTGTTTGCGAACAGCATCGCCACGCCGCTGGTGAGTTTTTACCTGATGCCGCTGGTGGCGCTGTTTTTCATTCTGCTGCCGCTCGGCCTGCAAAGCATCGCACTCACGCTGATGAAATACGGCATTCTCGGGCTGCTCGGCATCGGCCGCTGGGTCGCGGGATTCTGGCACGCGCAGGTGTTCGCGCCCGCTTTGCCGGATTGGGGGCTGGCGCTGTTCGTGATCGGCTTGCTGTGGATTTGCCTGTGGCGCACGCGGGTGCGGCGATGGGGACTTGTTCCCGCGATCATCGGCGCGGCGAGTGTGTTTACGACCAGCGCGCCGGATATGCTCATCGGCGGCACGCTGAAGCAGATTGCTTTTCGCGGGGCCGACGGCCTCGTGCTCGCGCGCGGGCGGCCGACTTCGATGATGAATGAATTATGGGCGAACGGCACGGGCTATGTGGCGCTGCCGCAGGCGGACGCGCCGGACTGGCGCTGCGACAAGCTCGGCTGTGTGGCGGAGGTGAAGGGGCAGAACGTCGCTTTCCCGACCGACATGGCGGCGATGATCGAAGATTGCGCGCGCTCGCAAACGGTGGTGACGCTGCAAGCGGGCATGGGGTGCGACGGCGCACGGGTCATCGGCCCGAAGCAGTTGAAGGACAGTAACGTCGCGGCGTTCTGGATGAGCGGGAAGAACGGATTGCGCTTTGAAACCAGCGCCGACTGGCAGGGCGTGCGGCCTTGGAGTGTGCGGGTGGAGGAGGAGTAGGGGCGTGGAGAAGGTGAAATACGTGAAGGGTGTGGTCACGTGAGAAGTGGGCGATGACTGTGCCACTGGCGTCATTCCCCGAATTTTCGTTTACGAAAATTATAGGGGAATCCAACTTTTTTCAGAGAAGAAGAGAAGATTAGAAAAATAGCGAAAGTAAGTCAGCATAGTGGCGAGTCTTCGCCACAATCATTCCCTATTCATTTTAGAAGCTGGATTCCCCTATAATTTTTCCCTCAAGAGGAAAAATTCGGGGAATGACGCAGCTTGGGACACTGCTAGCGTTCTACTCCCCATCACCGGTTCTACTTCCCGAGCAAAGCCCGCGTCGCGCCCGCCACATCCTTCTGCCGCATCAGCGATTCGCCGACGAGGAAGCAGTGGATGTTCGCCGCTTGCATGCGCTGGATATCGGCATGGGTGGCGATGCCGCTTTCGCAGACGAGGGTGTAATCGGCGGGCACCGCGCCGCGCAATTGTTCGCTGGTGGTGAGGGTGACCTCGAGCGTTTTGAGGTTGCGGTTATTGATGCCGATAAGGCGCGATTTCAGGTGGGTGAGCGCGCGCTGGAGTTCCTCCGCATCATGCACTTCGACGAGCACATCCATGCCGAGTTCGTGGGCGAGGGCTTCGAGTTCCTGCGCCTGATCGTCGCTGAGCGCGGCCATAATGAGCAGCATGCAATCGGCGCCTAAGCTGCGCGATTCGAGGATCTGGTAGGGGTCGAGCATGAAATCCTTGCGCAGGACGGGCAGTTGCACGGCCGCGCGCGCGTCGAGCAAATACACATCCGCGCCTTGGAAATAGGGGATGTCGGTGAGCACGGAAAGGCAGGTGGCGCCGCCGGATTGGTAGGCTTTGGCGAGCTGCGCCGGATCGAAATCCGCGCGGATGATGCCTTTGCTCGGCGAGGCTTTTTTGACTTCGGCGATGAGCCCGATGCCGCCGTCGCTCGCGCGCTTGAGGGCGGCGTGGAAGCCGCGCGCGGGTGTGGTTTCGAGCGCGCGTTCGTACAGTGCGCGCTGCGGCATGCGCTGCTTTTGCGTGGCGATATGCTCGCGCTTTTTGGCGCAGATTTCAGCGAGGGTGTCACTCATCCGCAAAGCTCGCTTCCACGATGGCGTCGAGCTTTTGGCGCGCTTCGCCGCGGGCGATGGTGCTGCGCGCGAGCACCACGGCTTCGTCGAGCGTCGGCGCTTTTTCGGCGAGCATGAGCATGGCAGCGGCGTTGAGCAGCACGGCGTCGGCATAGGGGCTCTCCAACCCGTCGAGCACGTTACGCAACGCGCGGGCATTCTGGTTCGCGTCACCGCCGATGAGGGCGCGGCCCTCGTGGATCGGCAAGCCAGCATCCTGCGGGCGGATGGAGGCGTAGCGGATTTTGCCATCCACCAGTTGCGCGACATGGGTGTTGCCGGTGATGGAAAATTCGTCCGTGCCGTCATCCCCATGTACGGCGAGCACGGCTTTGTGGCCAAGGAGCTGTGCTGTTTCGGCGATGAGGGACGTGTATTCCGCCGCGAACACGCCGATGAGCTGGTTTTTGACGCGTGCGGGGTTGCAGAGCGGCCCGAGCAAATTGAAAATCGTGCGCTTGCCGATGGCTTTGCGCAGCGGCGCGACGCGGGCAAAACCGGGGTGGAACACGGGCGCGTAGAGGAAGCAGATATTGTGGCGCGCCATCATCGCGGCGGATTGTTCCGGCGTCATCGCGACATTGAGGCCGAGCGCTTCGAGCACATCCGCCGAGCCGCTTTTGCTGGTGACGGCGCGGTTGCCGTGCTTCGCGACCGGCACGCCGCGTGCGGCCACCACAATGGCGGCGGCGGTGGAGATGTTGAAGGTCGCGCGCCCGTCGCCCCCGGTGCCACAGCAATCGAGCGCGTTGGGATATTCCGGGAAATGCTTCGCGCGGGCCATGACGGCATCGACCGCGCCAGCGAGTTCTTCGGCGTGCAGGCGGGCGATGTCGAGGTCGGCGAGGTAGCGGATCGCGTCGTCACCGGCCAGCGTGCCGTCGAGCAGCGCGCCGATTTTTTCCTGCATGCCGGTGCGTAAGCTCACACCGCCCCCAAAAAATTCCGCAGCATGTCGTGGCCATGTTCGCTGGCGATGCTTTCCGGGTGGAATTGCACGCCAAACACCGGCTGGCTGCGGTGTTGCAGGCCCATGATGGTGCCGTCCGCGGTTTCGGCCGTGACTTCGAGGCAGTCCGGCAGGCTCGCGCGTTCGACGATGAGCGAATGGTAGCGCGTGGCGGTAAACGGCGAGGGGATGTTGGCAAAAATGCCCTTGCCGGTATGGGTGACGGCGCTCGTTTTGCCATGCATGACTTCCGCCGCGCGGATGACCTTGCCGCCATAGGCCTGGCCGATGGATTGGTGGCCGAGGCAGACGCCCAGCAGCGGGATGTGCCCGTCGTTTTTCGCGAGCAGGTCGAGGCAGATGCCCGCTTCGTTCGGCGTCGCGGGGCCGGGGGAGATCACGAGGCCCGCAGGCTTTTTGCCGATGATGTCAGCGGCGCTCAGCGCGTCATTGCGCACGACCTCGACCACGGCCCCGAGCGCGCTGAAATAATGCACGAGGTTGTAGGTGAAGCTGTCGTAATTATCGATAAGGAGGATGTTTTTGCTCATAGCAGTTAGCGGTTAGCAGTTAGCGGTTGGCAAGAAAAGCTAAAACCTAACTGCTAACCGCTAACTGCCAGCCTTGGCTTCCACCACCACGGGCTTCGCCAAGCATTTCTCACCGAAGCGCATATCGGCGAAGCCTTTGAGGTAGGCGCGGCGCAGCTTGCCTGCCTGGTAGGCGGCTTCCTGCCGTTTCTGGTGGCGCTCCGCCCCGCTCAGCTTGCGCACGATGCTGCGGAACGGGAGCACGTTCACGTGGTTTTTGATGGTTTCCATCACCGTGTCGTGGATGAAGTTGCCGCCTTCCTCGACAGCGGTGTCCTTCACCGTCGTGGCGTCGGGGATTTCCATGTCGGGGATGGCGGCGATGTTCTGGCGCAAATCACCGTCTGCCGAGGCGAGGGCGATGTCGCTCGGTGCCACGTCCGGCCCGAGCAGGTCGTCGAGCTGGCTGACTTCGGTTTTGATGTCGGCGCAGGTGGCGTCGGGCTTGTGGGCGTAAGGGTTGGCGAGGGCTTGCTGCAGCAGCGGGGGGATTTCCTGGCGGCGCAGATTCAGGTCCTGCAGCGGCCCGGTGGCGTTTTCGATGGCTTCGTGGATGTTGCCGTTTTTCGGCGTATCGACGGTGCTGGAACCGACGCTGCAGGCGCTCACACTCACCAGAGCAAAACCGAGGAGCACGATGGTTCGTAGCTTCAGGGCAGACTGGTTAGTGGTGTACATATCGTTAGTTTGATTATACGAAAAATTCAAGGGAAAACCTAAGGAAATCGCCGCTGCGGCGCACCAATTCGTCATTGCATTGCGGGAGTTTTTTTGCCGTGCCGCCTATGCAAAATTTATGACGCATTTTCGGTGACGCATCGCTTCCTTACGGAAAAAGTTGTTTCTCAGAAGGGTGCCACCCATGTTGGAGAATTTTATGTCGCCCAAACAGCCCAGCGAAACGACCCCGCATCAGCCGACGCTGATCGAAACCGTTGCCCATAACATCCGCGATTTCGTCGATGAGGTGGAGGGCATTGCGGGCAAAGGCACGCAGGCCGTGATGGATGCGCTGATTCCGCCGCATTCGGACGAGGTGAAAACGCTGGCAGCAAGCCGGACAGTGGCTTCCGACGCGAAAGTGATGCAGATGCCGACCCCGCAAACTGCGCCGAAAGCCTCGGTCAATACGGTCGCGGACAGCCAGAAAAAAATGCTCGAAACCAGCCGGAAAATGGCGGCGAGCGCGGCAGATACGAGCATTGCGATGACGCGGGCGACGACGAACGCGGCGAAAAAGAACGCGGCGGCGGTGCTGAAATCCGCGAAGAAAAACGCCGTCACGGGGGCAAAACTCGCCAAAAAAGCGACGGCACCGGCCAAGAAAGGGGCCGCTTCGGCCAGCAAGCGCACGGCGACGGCCGCGAAGAAAATGGCTTCCGCTACGCGTAAAAGCACGCTCGCCGCGACGAAGAAAAATGCCTCGACGGCGAAAAAAGTGACGCGAAGTGCCGCCGCGGCAACGAAGAAAATGGCGAAAACAGCCAAGTCCACAGCGCGCAAAGCCGTTGCGAAAAAACCGGCAACGCGGACGGCAACGAAATCACGGTCAGTGAAGAAAGTCAGCTCGGCAAGCAAACGCGTTACGTCGAAAAAGGCGGCACCGGCCAAACGTGGGGCTGCGAAAAAGGCCGCTTCCACGAAGCGCGTGATGTCCAAGAAAACGGCATCGCGGAAGGCGCCAATGCGGGCGAAAGCCGCGAGCGCTTCGCGCAAGACGGCGGCGAAATCCGTGAAGTCGACCGGGCGTAAGGTGGCTGGGCGGAAAGTGGCTGGGCGCGCGAAGCGTTAAGCGAACTTCACCGCTTCCTCAGCCGCGCGCATGACGGCTTTGGCCTTGTTTACGGTTTCCTGATATTCCGCTTTCGGATCCGAATCGGCGACGATACCGCCGCCCGCCTGCACGTGGATTTTTTTGTCCTTCACCAGCGCGGTGCGCAGCGTAATGCAGGTATCCATGGTGCCGTTGGCGGAGAAATAGCCGACACAGCCGCCGTAATAGCTGCGTTTCACGGGTTCGAGCTCGTCGATGATTTCCATCGCGCGGATTTTCGGCGCGCCGGACACGGTGCCCGCCGGGAAGCCCGCGACAAGCGCGTCGATGGCGTCGTATTTCGGGTCGATCGTGCCTTCGACATTGCTGACGATATGCATGACGTGGGAATAATTTTCGATGGTCATATGCTCGGTGACGCGCACATCGCCAGCTTTCGCGACGCGGCCCACATCGTTGCGGCCTAAATCGAGGAGCATGAGGTGCTCGGCGAGTTCTTTCGGATCGGCGAGCAGATCGGCGGCGAGTGCCGCGTCCTCCGCTTTGTTCTTGCCGCGCTTCCTTGTGCCCGCAATGGGGCGGATGGTGACGGTTTCGTCGCGCAGGCGCACGAGGATTTCAGGGGAGGAGCCGACGAGCGCGTAGCCGCCGAAATCGAGATGGAACAGGAACGGCGAAGGGTTCATGTGGCGCAATGCGCGGTAGAGCGCGAAGGGCGGCAGGTCGAAATCCGCGCTGAAACGCTGGCCGAGTACGACCTGGAAAATGTCCCCGGCGGCGATGTATTCTTTCGCGCGTGCTACCAGGCCCGCATGCTCGGCTTCGCTCATGTTCGAGGTGAAATTGCGTTGCGTTGCGGGCACGTCCTTATAGTAGTTGCGCTGATCAACCGGGCCTTGCAGCGCTTTCGCGATTTTTTCGAGGCGGGCAACGGTGGTGTCGTAGATTTTTTCCGCATCGCCATCCGTTTTCCAGACGGGCGCGATGATGTAGACGACGCCGTCCACCGCGTCGAAAATCAGTTGCGTGCGGGGGCGGATGAAGCAGGCGTCGGGAATCGCGATGGGGTCGGGCTTGCTGTCGGGCAGGCGCTCCATGAGTTTCACCATGTCGTAGCCCATATAGCCGACGAGGCCCGCGGCCATGGGGGGCGTGCCCTCGGGCAGTTCCATGCGGTGCTCATGGACGAGGCGGCGCAGCGTGGTCATCGAATCGTCCCACGCGGACTCGAAACTGTCCTCGGCGAAGGGCGGCGTGAGGCTTATTTCCGAGCGGTTGCCGTAGCAGCGCCACATCATGTCCGGGTCGATGCCGATGATGGAATAGCGCCCGCGCGACTCGCCGCCTTCGACCGATTCGAGCAGGAAGCTCGGGCCATCCGTGATGGGCAGTTTCAGCATGGCGGAGACGGGGGTTTCAAGGTCCGACACGCGCTTGGTGTAGATGACCTGCTGCTTGCCCGCGCGGTAGGCGGTGACGAATTCGGCGCGGCTGGGATGGAAGGAAAAGACGGTCATTCACTGCCCTTGGAGCGGCTCAGGATCGCCGGGTTGACGACGACTTTATAGCGGTCCGCGAAGGACTGGTAGGCGCGGTTTTCGATGTCACCGGCGAGGTTGCTGGTGATTTGCGCGCTGGCTTTGCTGGGCTTTTCCGCCGCCGCTTCGTTGATGGTCGGGAAATGCGAAGCGGTGACGAGCGCCATCAACTGGTCGCCGTTGGGCAGCGTCAGCGGGCCCGCGACTTCGCCGATTTTATGCTCGAACAATGCCTGCTGGAGGGCGGCGGGCACGCCGTCCGTTTCCTTGGGCGAGGTCGGGCGGGCGAGGCGGCTGACAACGCGGGTGGAAAGATGCTGGTCTTCCGCCACGGCTTGCCAGTTGGGCGCTTTGGCGAGGGCGTCTTTCACGGTTTGGGCTTTGCTGTGCGCGTCTTCCTGCGCTTGCATTTTCAGGAATTTCTCGCGCACATCGCCTTTCACCTCGTCGAACGGTTTGGGCGAAGCGGCGTTGATTTTTTTGACCGACACCATCAGCAGCGTGCCTTTTTTGGTGCGGATCAGGCGCGAGATTTCGCCCTGGCCGAGGGAGAAACCCTGCTCGGCGACGGTTTTGGTGACGTCGTCCTCGCTGGTTTTGGCGAGTTCCGGCGTCGCATGCTCGAGCGTTTTCGCCTGCGTGTCGATGCCCGCTTTCGCAAACGCCTGCGTGATGGTTTTGCCCGCGGCGAGTTCGTCCTCGACCGTGTTGGTGAGGTTGCGCAATGCGTCGTCGCGCTGTTCTTTCACGAGTTCGACGCGCAATTGCACGTCGTTCTGGTTCGGGTGCTCTTTCGCGGCCTCGGCAAGCATGGCGGGGGTGATGGATTTTTCGATCGCCGCGTCGATTTGTGCGGGCGTGAGCACGACATACTCGAGGTCGCGCGTTTCGGCGCGGGCGTAATCCGTGTCCTTGTGCTCGTTGTAATATTGCTGGAGTTTCGCGTCGTCCGCCTCGCTGCTGCTGGCGCGGGCGGGGACGGTGAACAGCACCGCGTCGCGCGTTTCGCCGTTGGTCATCGCTTCGAGGGCGAGCACGCTCGGCGGCACGGCGGCGTCTTTCATGCTCATGCTTTCGATGAGGAATTTCCCGGCGATTTCGCGCTTCAGCGCATTCACGAACACGCTTTCGGGCAGATGCTGGCGGGCGAGCAGGCTGGTGAATTTCTGTCCGCTGAACTTACCGTTATCATCGGCGAATTCCTTCATGTTCGCGATGGATTTCCCGGCGAGCGTGTCGTTTACGTACAGGCCCATTTCCTGCATGGTGAGTAAGGTGAGTTTTTCCTGCACCAACTGGCGGATGACCATTTCCTCGAGCTTGCCCGGCGGCAATTGCGAGATGCCCATATTCTGCAGTTGGCGCGCCATTTGCCCGCGCTGCTGCTCGAACTCGCCGACGCTGATCGTGTCGTGCCCGACTTGCGCGGCGAAGGTCGGCCCGCTCGCGCGCAGCATATCGCCGATGCCCCAGATCACGAAGGAAACGACGATGGGGAGCAGCAGCAATTTCGAGAAAACGCTTTTGTTGAACGAACGCATCGTGCCGAGCATACGGGGCCTCATGAAGTGAATCGCGGCAGGTGTAGGGGGGATGGGAAGTTTTGTCAAAGGCGCGGTGGAGGGGTGGGGATTCTAGGGGATAGGTGTTTAGTAGGTGTAGCGGTGCCGCATGCTCCGTCATTCCCCGAATCGTCCTTCACGATTCTAGGGGAATCCATCACTTTAGAATTGAGAAGGGATGGATTCCCCTAGAATTTTTTCCAAGGAAAAATTCGGGGAATGACGAGGAGGAGAGGCTTTGTCCTATTTCCCTTCGCAAATGTTGACGCGCTTCGCTGCGGCTGGCAAAAGCATCCCCATGAACCCCACCTGGCTGATTGCGAACTGGAAAATGAACGGCGACGCGGCGAGCGTGCGCGTTTGGGCCGCAGCGGTGAACGAGGCGCTCGGGCAGAGTAGTAACAGCATGCGCGCTTTGGCCGCAGTGGTAAGCGCGGCGCTGGGGCAGGGCGGACGCCGCGTCATCGGTGTGTTTTGCCCGCCTGCGATTTACCTCGCCGAAGCCAAGCGCGCGTTGCCGCATAACGCGCAGTTGAAGCTCGGCGCGCAGGCGTGCCATGGCGAACCATCCGGCGCGTTTACGGGCGAAATCAGTGCGGCCATGCTGAAAGATGCGGGCTGCGAGTATGTCATCGTCGGCCATTCGGAGCGGCGGGCGGCGGGCGAGAGCGATGCACAAGTGCTGGCAAGCAGCAAAGCCGCGCTGGCGGCGGGCCTCACGCCGGTGATCTGCGTCGGCGAATCGCGTGCAGCCTACGAGGCGAAACTGACGAAAGAGGTGCTTTCGGCGCAGCTTTCGACGCTGAAAGAATTACCTGCCGAACGCCTGCTCATCGCCTATGAACCGATCTGGGCCATCGGCAGCGACCGCACGCCGGAAGCGGTTGAAATCGAAGCTGCCCACACCCACATCAAATCAGTGCTTGGAAGTGGCGTAAACGTCCTGTATGGAGGCTCCGTCAAGGCGGAAAATATCGGAAAAATTCTGGGAATCGCTGCGGTATCGGGTGCGCTGATCGGCGGCGCGAGCCTTGGCGTGGATAGCATGCGCGCGTTGATCGCGGGCGCAAACAAAGAGGGAAAATAAATGGAACAAGTGTTGTTGGTGGTGCAGGTGTTGCTCGCGATGGCGTTGATCGGCATGGTGCTGATCCAGCGTTCGGATTCGGACGGGTTCGGCTTGAGCGGCGGCTCGGGGAATAACCTGCTGTCGGGGCGCGGTGCGGCGAACCTCATGACGCGCACGACGGCGATCATCGCGGGGCTGTTCATCCTCAACTCGCTGGCGCTCGACGTGCTGGCCGCGCATGGCCATGCGCCGTCCATCGTGCAGCAGATCGAGCAGCAATCTGGCGCGCCGGCCGTGCCGGTCGTTGGCGCGGATAAGGCGGCGAAAAGCGAGAAAAAAGTCGATAGCATCAGCGTGCCTGCGCCGGTCGTGAAAGCGCCCGCGCCAGCCGTGCCCGCGGCGGATGCAGACGCGAAGGCGAATGCTTCCGAAAAAGCGGCGACGCAAGCGGTGAAGGATGCGGAGAAAGACGCCGGGGAAGCGGCACCTGCGCTCGCGCCGATCGTGAAAAAACCGGTGCATAAAGCCGCCCCCGCGGCCGATGTGAACGCGACCCCGATCGACACGACCGACCATAATAACGACTAGTTCTGAGGAGCCTGCCCCCATGCCAACGCGCTATATTTTCATTACCGGCGGCGTGGTTTCCTCCCTCGGCAAGGGGCTGTCGGCGGCGTCGCTCGCGTCGTTGCTGCAAGGGCGCGGCTTTTCCGTGCGCATGCGCAAGCTCGACCCGTACCTCAACGTCGACCCTGGCACGATGAACCCGACGCAGCACGGCGAAGTGTTCGTCACCGAAGACGGCGCGGAAACGGACCTCGATCTCGGCCATTACGAGCGCTTCACCAACGTCAATGCGCGCAAATCCGACAATATCACGGCGGGGCGGATTTACTCGACGCTGCTGTCGAAAGAGCGCAAGGGCGACTATCTCGGCGGCACGGTGCAGGTGATTCCGCATGTGACGAACCTCATCAAGGAATTCGTGACGAGCGATGCGGGCAAGGAAGATTTCGTGCTGTGTGAAATCGGCGGCACCGTGGGCGATATCGAGGGGCTGCCGTTCTTCGAGGCGATCCGGCAGGTGGGCTACGAACTCGGCCGCGACCGCGTGCTGTATTGCCATGTCACGCTCGTACCCTATATCGCCGCGGCGAAGGAATTGAAAACGAAACCGACGCAGCATTCGGTGAAGGAATTGCGCTCCATCGGTATCCAGCCGGACATGATTTTGCTGCGCGCCGACCGCGAAATCCCCGCGAACGAGAAGAAAAAAGTCGCGCTGTTCTGCAACGTGCCGGAAGCGAATGTGATCTCCGCGCTCGATGCGACGAGCATCTACAAAGTGCCGAAAAACCTGCATCTCGAAGGGTTCGACGAGCGCGTGCTGGCGCATTTCAAAATGAAATCGAAGCAGGAACTCGACCTGAAGGAATGGGACCGCATCGTGACGCGGTTCGAGTCGCCGCGGGGCGAAGTCAACGTCGCGCTGGTGGGCAAATATACCAGCATCGGCGACACGTATAAATCGCTCACCGAAGCGCTCGACCATGCGGGCATCGAGAACAATGTGCGCGTCAACGTGCAGTGGATCGACGCGCGGGTGTTCGAATCGGCGGATGCAGAGAAAAAATTGCAGCATGTCGATGCGATCCTGGTGCCCGGCGGCTTCGGCGAAGCGGGCGTGAAGGGCAAAATCGCGGCGGTGACCTACGCGCGCGAGAACAAAATCCCGTATTTCGGGATTTGCTTCGGCATGCAGATCGCGGTCATCGAAATGGTGAGGAATCTTCTCGGCGTGAAGGACGCGACCTCGAGCGAATTCCACACGCCGCACACGAAAGATGCGCGCGGGCAAGTGGTCGGCCTCATGACGGAATGGGAGCAGGAAGGCCAGGTGCAAAAACGCGGGAAGAACGAGGATTTGGGCGGCACAATGCGCCTTGGGGCCTATCCGTGCGACATTAAATCCGGCACGCTGGCGTACAAGATTTACGGCGAAAACCGCATCAGCGAGCGCCACCGTCACCGCTACGAAGTGAACATGAATTACGCCGAGGAACTCGCGAAACATAACGTCGTGTTCAGCGGCTTATCGCCGGACGGGAAACTGCCGGAAATCGTCGAAATCAAGGGCCACCCGTTCTTCATCGCGGTGCAGTTCCACCCGGAATTCAAGTCGCGTCCGTTCGCCGCGCAGCCGATTTTCGCGGGGTTTGTGAAAGCGGCGAAGGAGCATGCGAAGGCGGCGGAGAAAGAAGCAGGCGCGGCATGACGAAACAACTGCATGTGAAAGCCGGGAACGTCACGTTCGGCAATGATTTGCCGATCAGCATCATCGCGGGGCCGTGCCAGATGGAATCGCGCGACCACGCGATCGACGTGGCGGGGAAAATCGTCGAAATCGCGAAGCAAAAAAACATCGGTGTGATTTACAAAACGAGCTACGACAAAGCGAACCGCACGAGCCTTGGTGGCAAGCGCGGCATTGGGCTTGAGAAGTCGCTGCCAGTGTTCGAGGAAGTGAAAAAACTGTTCGGTTGCCCGGTGCTGACGGACGTGCACGAGATCGAGCATTGCGCGGTGATGGCGCCGGTGATCGACGTGTTGCAAATCCCCGCATTTCTTTGCCGGCAGACGGATTTGCTGATCGCGGCGGCGAAAACGGGGCGGGTGGTGAACATCAAAAAAGGCCAGTTCCTCGCGCCGTGGGACATGAAAAACGTGGCGGCGAAAGTCGCGGATTCGGGGAATAGCAACATCATGCTTACCGAGCGCGGCGTGAGCTTCGGCTACAACACGCTGGTGAACGATATGCGCGCGCTGCCGATCATGGCGCAAACGGGCTATCCGGTGATTATCGACGCGACGCATTCGGTGCAGCAGCCGGGCGGGCAGGGCACGTCGAGCGGCGGGCAGCGCGAGTTCGTGGCGACGATTGCGCGCGCGAGCGTGGCAGTTGGTGTGGCGGGCGTGTTCATCGAAACGCACCCGGACCCGGACAACGCGCCCTCCGACGGGCCGAACATGGTGAAGCTCGCCGATTTGCCCGCGTTGCTGGACCAGCTGATGGCTTTCGACGCGCTGGCCAAAAGTTTCAAGTAATACGCCATGGCAAAAAACTGGGTGAATTCACTGCAATCTTCCCACGCGAAGCCGCTATCGTACCGCGAAATTTACGAAGAATATGTCGATAGCATTGCCGAAACTTTCGGTATCGATTTAGAAGCGCAATCAACGAACGATGACTGGAAAAATGCAACGGAAGAAATGCGGGGAGTATTGCATGGCTACCTTGCGGATTGGCTGATTTCTGCGGCACGTAAGGAGTTTAATTTCCGTCCGGATCCCAAAAGCATGGACGAGGCGCAGAACGAGATCGCGGAAGGACTGTACGATATGCGCCCGGACAACGGGATGAATTGGAAAAAATCCCTCGGCTACCAGCCCAGTATTTTAATTGGTGTGGACGAGTCGATTGATTCTGTAAAAACCCGCCTGAAAATATGCTTCAGCGATGTGCAGGAACGGCTTGCCGGGCGTGGCACATCTTCACCTTCGTTACCTTAGCGCCTATTTCGTAAATTCACTGCTTCTTATTTTGACATTGCATGCGCGCTGACGCATGGTTGCATGAACAAAACAAAGGAGCTGTCGATGGATTTCCTCACCGCCGTAAAAACTGTTTTCTCCAATTACGTCACCGTTTCGGGCCGGGCGCAGCGCTCGCAATATTGGTTCTGGGTGCTGTTTTCCTTCCTCGGCGGCATCGTGTTCGGCATTGTGGACCGCGCGGTGTTCCATGCGGGCTACGACCCTGCGACGCATGTCAACACGGCGGGCCCCATCGGCATGATTTTCTCGGTGGTGACGCTGCTGCCCTCGATCTGCGTCGGCGTGCGGCGCTTGCACGACCTCGATAAAAGCGGCTGGTGGATGCTCATCAACCTGATTCCCGTCGCGGGGTGGATCGTGTTTTTGTTCTGGGCTTGCACCAAGGGCACGAGCGGCAGCAACCGTTTCGGGCCAGACCCGCTCAGCGTGCCGGTGGTGGGCTAGCGCCGCGTGCGATTCCGCGCCGCCGTCCGTAGCTGTTTTCGCCAATGGTGGGCGTGCGAGGGGCGCGCCAGCCGCTCGGAATATTGGTGGTGGCAGTTGTTTGTAACGCTGAGCGGCATTCCGTTTGCGATCATCGATAAAGTGGCCTTTCCGCACGTGCATTTCCCGCCGCCTTTGGCCAGCGGACCGGCGGATTTGCTGTGGTCGCTGGTGACGCTGCTGCCGGGCCTGTTCGTCATGGTGCGGCGGCTGCACGATGTGAATCGCAGTTTCTGGTGGATGTTCATCGGCATGACGGGCATCGGTTTCATTCCGCTATTCTGGTGGATGGTGAAAAAGGGCGATGCGGGGGAGAACCGCTTCGGGGCAGCGCAAGGATAAATGTTGGCAGATATCCACTCAATGTGCCGCTGGGCGAGCCCTCTCCCCTTGCGGGAGAGGGTTGGGTGAGGGGTTGGTGAAGCTGGAATGCTGGCGCTGAAGCATGGACATCCGAAACGCCAATATTCGAAGCCCCCTCACCACTGCGGCTAAGCGCTTTGGCGCTAAGCCTCGTTGCCTCTCCCGCAAGGGGAGAGGCGGGAGCCCGCGGCACCGCTTCGGATTGCTTGACGCATCGGGCGCGAGCACTTAGTAAAGCTTCCAACTGAAACCTATAGCCAAAGGCTCGCCCATGTCCGCCATCCGTTCGCTTTTCGCCCGTGAAATCCTCGATAGTCGCGGCAACCCGACCGTCGAGGTCGATGTGATGCTGGAAAACGGCGCAATGGGCCGCGCGGCGGTGCCATCGGGCGCTTCGACCGGCAGCAAGGAAGCGCTCGAACTGCGCGACGGCGACGCGAAGCGCTACAACGGCAAAGGCGTGCGCAAGGCGGTGGAGAACGTGATCGGCCTCAACGAGCAATTGCGCGGCTTCAACGCGCTCGACCAGGTCGGGCTCGACAATGCGCTGATCGCCATCGATGGGACGGAAACCAAGTCGAATATCGGCGCGAATGCGTTGCTCGGCGTGTCGCTTGCGACGGCGAAAGCGGCGGCGCAATCTTCCGGCCTGCCGCTGTTTCGCTATGTCGGCGGGGCTTCGGCCTGCGTGATGCCGGTGCCGATGATGAACATCATCAACGGTGGCGCGCATGCGGATAACCCGATCGACATTCAGGAATTCATGATCATGCCGACCGCGGCGAACACGATGGCGGAGGCGATCCGCATCGGCGCGGAAGTGTTCCACGCGCTGAAAAAGCAGTTGAAAGATGCGGGCCTCAACACCAGCATTGGCGATGAGGGCGGGTTTGCGCCGAATATCGGCAGCGCGGAGAAGGCGTGCGATTTTATTTGCAAGGCGATTGAAGCGGCGGGGTATAAGCCGGGCGTCGATGTCAGCCTCGCGCTCGATGCGGCTTCGACCGAGTTCTACAAAAACGGCAAATACGAGCTGAAGGGCGAGGGCAAATCGCTCGATGTGGCGGGGTTGATCGCTTACTACGACAACCTTGTTTCGAAATTCCCAATCCTCTCGATTGAAGACGCGTGCAGCGAGGAAGACGAGGCGGGCTGGGCGGCGATCACCATGGAACTGGGCCGCCGCGTGCAGCTCGTCGGGGATGATTTGTTCGTCACCAATCCGGCGATCCTCGCGAACGGTATCGGCAAAGGGCTCGCCAACGCGCTGCTGGTGAAAGTGAACCAGATCGGCACGCTGACGGAAACGCTGCGCGCGGTGGAAATGGCGCACCGGGCGGGCTATCGCGCGGTGATGAGCCACCGTTCGGGCGAAACGGAGGATGCGACGATTGCGCATCTCGCCGTCGCGACGAATTGCGGGCAGATCAAGACCGGCGCGCCGTGCCGCACGGACCGCACGGCAAAATACAACGAGCTGATCCGCATCGAGGAATTGCTCGGCGCGACGGCGATTTACGCCGGGCAGGCGATGGGTTAGAGGCGAAGTAGGTAATGGAATAAAGCACCGGCGGTGCCACTGGCGTCATTCCCCGAATTTTCGTTTACGAAAATTATAGGGGAATCCATCTTTTCTAAAATGAATAGTGAGCATAGTGGCGAAGACTCGCCACGCTGGATTCCCCTATAATTT
>OUNJ010006923.1_pt1 | contig 22222 bp, 24 predicted proteins | sample 1755361 | NCBI WGS metagenome assembly OUNJ01 (sample SAMEA3914825, study PRJEB12502) | metagenome | biome: forest; material: soil | place: USA | collected 2012-03-12 | depth 0.1 m
GCCCAGGCGATCACCACGCCCGCCGACGGCCTGATCGCCAAGGACCTGACCATTCCGACGCTCAAGCCCGAAGGCGATTACAAGATTCCGGCCTATATCGCCCTGCCGGAAAAAGCGGAGCATGCGCCGGTGGTGCTGGTGATCTCCGAGGTCTTCGGCCTGCACGACTGGATCCGCGACGTCTGCCGCCGGCTGGCGCACCAGGGCTATGTCGCGCTGGCCATCGATTTCTTCGCCCGCAAGGGCAATGCCGCCGCCGCGCCCGACTTCGACACCGTCAAGACCCTGGTCGAGGCGGCGTCCTATCCCCAGGTCATGGGCGACATCCAGGCCCAGCTCGACTGGCTGAAGACCAATCCCGACGTCGGCCAGGGTCATGGTCTGTTCGGCGGCCGCCGTAAGTTCGCCGACATGAGCCGCGTCGGCATCACCGGCTTCTGCTGGGGCGGCACGCCGGTATGGATGGCGGCGGCCGCCATGCCCGAGATCAAGTGCGGCGTAGCTTGGTACGGCCGGCTGGAAAAGCCGGCGCCGGACGCCTTTATGGGCGGCGAGGATCGCCCGTGGCCGGCCGACATCGCCGCCACCCTGACCAAGCCGGTGCTGGGGCTCTATGCCGACGGCGACCAGGGCATCACGCTCGATTCGGTCAAGCGCATGAACGACGCGCTGGCGGCGTCGGACAAGACGCCGTCGCATCTGATCGTCGAGCCCAACACCCAGCACGCCTTCTTCGCCGATTACCGCGCCTCGTACAACGCGGACGCGGCCAAGGACGGCTGGGCGAAATTGCTCGACTGGTTCGGGAAGTATCTGTAAGGCGCTATCGTCAGGGCTGGGGTTGGCCGCCGGGATTCCAGGACGGCTTGAAATCGCTGTTGGCCAGGTATTTGACCGGCACGATCAGTGACTGGATCGCCTTGGTCATGAAGTCGAGATCGAGATTGGCCATGGTGTCCGACGGGTCATGGTAGGTCGGGGTCACCGCCCAGCCGGAAATGGTGTGGGCGACGATGCCCTTCAGGGCCAGGGAATAGTTGTCCGAGCGCTCGAAGAAATGCTGGTCGGGATAGATGTCCGGCGCCACCAGCGCGCCCTGGGCCTTCAGCGTCGCGCCGAGGTTGGAGCGGTCGAAGCCGGTCATCATCATCACGCCGGGGTCCATCTTGGGGTCATGGGCGCCGATCATCTCGAATTCGAGATTGGTGACGATCTGGTCGAGCGGGATCGGCGGATGCATGCCAAAATATTGCGAGCCGAGGCCGCCCAGCTCCTCGCTGCCGTAGGCGACGAAAAGGATGCCGCGCTTCGGCTGGGGGCCGGCCGCCATGACCTGGGCGATTTCCAGCACCGCCGTGGTGCCCGAAGCGTCGTCGTTGGCGCCGTGCATGATGGTGCCGTCCGGCCGGACGCCCAGGTGGTCGAGGTGGGCTGTGATCAGGATGACGCCGGCGGTCGGGTCGCTGCCCGGCAGGTAGCCGATGGCGTTGGTGGTAATACCCTTTTCCAGCGTGCCGCCACCAAGATCGAGCGTCACTTGCTCCCCCGCCAGCTTGGCCGCCGCGTCGAAGGCGTCGGGCGACAAAGTGGCCAGATCGGCGCGCCGCCCCATGGCCGGGGCGGCTTCTTCCAGCGCGGTCGCCGTGCCGGTGGCGTCGCCGAAGCGGTCGTAGGTCTTTTTGGTGGCGTCGCTTTCACGCAGGATGACCAGCTTGGCGTTCTTGCCGCGCGCCGCGCGCCACCAGCCGGACGCCGCCGTCGTGCCGGGATTGGCGATCAGCAGGATGTCGCCGACCGGCAGGTTCTTCGGATCCGGATCGGCGGCGACCGTCAGGCTGCCGCTGATCGGGGCGCCGGCGGACCAGATCAGGGTCAGGCCCGCGCCTTCCGCCGTCTTGCCTTGGCCGATGGTCAGGCTGGCATGGCCCGAGAGGTGCGGCGTCACCACCGACGCGGTTTGCAGATAGCCGTCCATGCCGGGCGCGGTCTTCAGGCCATAGCTTTCGAACTCCGAGGCGACATAGGCGGCGGCGACGCCTTCGTCGGGCGTGGCGCTGCCGCGGCCGCGCAGGGCGTCGCTGGCCAGGAACGCCTCATGGGCGCGCACGGATTCGATCTTGATGTCCTGGGCGGAAACCACCGTCGCCGCCAAAGCGGTCGCGACGGTCATCAGTGAAACCACGAACCGCATGCCGGCCCCCTGCTGTCATTTTTGTGCGGGACAGCGTAACACTGTAACGGCAAAGGTCAATTGACAGGCTGTTGCAGGCATGAAAATTTCAGCCGCAACTTTCGGAGCCTCTCAGCGAGCGCAGTCATGAAACAGATCATACCGTTTGCCGCGATCCTGCTGGCCAGCGTTGCCCACGCCCAGACCGCCGCGCCGCCGGCCGCCCAGCCCGCCACGGGCGGTTATGACCCGCGCGAAACCTTCGCCACGCGGACGCCGGACTATCCGCCCAATACGGTCAGGTCGGAAAACGGTCTGCCGGGGCCGGACTACTGGCAGAACCGCGCCGACTACGTCATCCATGCCCGGCTGGATACGAATACCCCGTCCATTAGCGGCTCGGAAGTCATTACCTATACCAATAACAGCCCCGATACGCTGGATGTGCTGTGGCTGCAACTCGATCAGAACGCCTACCTGAAGGAAAGCCGCGCTAACCACGGCGACAACAGCCTGCCCGGCGGGGTGACTGCCGGCGACGTGCTCGACAAGGTCGAGGTCCTGGACGGCAAGGCGTGGGTGGCCGCGGCGACCTTGGTCGACGATACCCGCCTGCGCGTCACCCTGCCGCATGACCTGAAAGCCAAGGGTGGCAAGGTTCAGGTGCGCATCGCCTGGCATTTCACCATCCCCGGCGAATGGGGCGGCCGCATGTCGTGGGGCCAGGCCAAGGACGGGCCGATCTACGACCTGGCGCAGTGGTATCCGCGCATGGCGGTCTATGACGACCAGCGCGGCTGGGACCCACTGCCCTATCTCGACCAGGAGTTCTATCTCGAATATGGCGACTTCGACTACTCTGTCGATGTGCCGGGCGACATGCTGGTCGCCGGCTCGGGCGAGCTGGTCAATCCGAAGGACGTGCTGACGACGGGGCAGCAGGCGCGGCTGGCGAAAGCGCGCATGAGCGACGCCACGGTGATGATCCGTTCTCCGGACGAGATTGCAGACCCGGCGACGCGCCCGAAAGCGGCCCGCCTGACCTGGCATTTCCACATGGACAACACGCGCGACGTGGCGTTTTCGGCGTCGAAGGTGTTTGCCTGGGACGCCGCACGCATCAACCTGCCGGACGGCAAAAAGGCGTTGGCGGAGAGCTTCTATCCCGCCGAGGCGCAAGGGGCTGGCGCGTGGGGCCGCTCGACCGAATACATGAAGGACGCGGTCGAGAACTTCTCGAAGCGCTGGTACGCCTATCCGTGGCCCAACGCCATCAACGTCGCCGGCCCGACCGAAGGCATGGAATATCCCGGCATCGTCTTCGACGGCCCGGAGGAAACCGGCAAGGTGGTGTTCTGGATCGCTGCCCACGAGATCGGCCATAGCTGGTTCCCGATGATCGACGGCTTCGACGAGCGCCGCAACGCCTGGATGGACGAAGGCTTCAACACCTTCATCGACACCTATGAGTCCGACGATTTCAACCACGGCGAATATGGCCCGAAACGCGATTCGGAGTTCGCCCCGCACGGCGGTAATCCGGTCGACGAGATTCTGCCGGTCATCGAGGACCCCGACGCGCCGCCGATCCTGTCGCGCGCCGATACGGTGATCGAGAAGTACCGCCACCCGGTGACCTATTTCAAATCGGCGCTGGGGATGAAGCTGCTGCGCGAGGACATCCTGGGGCCGGACCGCTTCGATCCGGCCTTCCGCCGCTTCATCGCTGCCTGGGCCTTCAAGCACCCCAAGCCCGACGACTTCTTCCGCGCCATGTCGAGCGAAGGCGGCGAGGACCTCGATTACTGGTGGCGCGGCTGGTACGATCATAACTGGACACTCGACTACGCCGTCGACTCGATCGGGCCGATCCCGGCCGACCGCCGCACCAAGGTCGTGCCGCCGGGCACCCAGATCGTGGTCGGCGCGCACGACAAGCTGATCCTGCCGGCCACCCTGCGCGTCGATTTTGCCGACGGGACGCATGAGGACGTGCGCCTGGAAGCCGACAGCTTCATCCGCTATCCGACGGCGACGGTCTATATCGATCCAGGCAAGACGGTGATCGACGCCACCATCGATCCCGATCACCGCATTCCCGACAAGGACCGCTCCAACAACACGCTCAAGGTGACACCATGATACGTTCGATTGCCATCGCCGCCATGCTGGTTCTCGCCGCAGGTAGCGTCCACGCCGCCAGCTTCAGCTGCGCCCGCGCCAAGGGCCTGGACGAAAAGGCCATCTGCAAGTCGCAATCCTTAAGCGATGCCGATGTCAAGATGGCGACACTCTACGATGTCGATACCCACCTGGTCGCCATGGGCCAGAGGGGCGACATCCAGGACGCGCAAGGCGATTTCCTGAAGACACGCAAGGCGTGCGGCCGGAGCACGTCGTGCCTGAAGCGCGCCTATGACAAGCGGATCAAGGATTTGCAGGACGCCTTCGACGCCATTGCCTCGCGGGGACCGTTCTGAACCTCATGCCAAAAAGTGGTCGCCACTTTTTGGATAAACATGAGGTGTCAAATAACAGCTTCAGCGGCTGAGCACTGGCGCCGTGCGGCCGGGACCGACGCCCGCCGGCACCGGCACGCCCGAGCCGACATAGCCGGAATTGATCACCAGGACCGGGTTGTGGTCGAGCCGGATCGCCGAGGCGACGATGATGCTCCACGCCGAATCCTGGGCCACGTTGCCGGCGGTATCGACGTCCAGTTCGGCGCTGGGGATGTAGATCGTGCCGAGCAGCTTCGACACGTTGTCCGAAGCGATGGTGAAATCCTCGTGGTTGTCGCGCGTGGTGACGATCAGGAAGCCGGCGAACGGCCCCGACCTGCGCGCGCCCAGTTCGACCGATGCCTTGTCGGCAAAGTTGATCTTCTTGGTCGAGCCGAAGATCAGCGCCACGTCGTCGCCACGGATGACGGCGTTGTTGCTGGCCTTCAGGTCGTCCATGAAATAATGCTCGCCGGGCTCCAGGATCAGGGTGGCGTCCTGGTCGATGTCGTACTCCTCGCAATGCACGCCGGGCGGCAGGATGACGGTGGTGCCCTTTTCCTGCTTGATCGCCTTGGGCTTGCCGTCGCACGCGGTCGGCGGATCGAGGTTCATGGCGGCGAACGGGTCGTCGATGGCCACCGCGCCGGAATCGCCGGCGGGGCTGACCGGACCGTTGACGGTGCCGACGGCCTGGGTGCGGTCGGCCTGGATCATGGCGCCGGTGTCGACATTGATATCACTGTCGGCGTGGACGGCGCAGCCGGTGGCGCGGATGCGCGACTGCGCCCGGAGGTCGATGTCGCCCGTGCCGGTTTGCAGGACGCACAGCGGCACGGAAGCCAGGGTTTCGGCTGTCGCCTTGACGGTGATCGAGGTGTCGCCGAGCAGGCCGGTCAGGGCGCGGTGATTGGACACGGCGGTCAGGGTCAGGCTGGAGGCGTCACTGGCGACGTTGAACGTCACGGCGGACGGAACATGGCCTTCGGTCAGGACATGCTGCGCCGTTTCGGTGGCCACGTCGGAGGCATTGTTGGCGATGCCCGAGCCGCCGGCGACCGTCATGCGCGACGCCCCGGCCAGGGCGCCGGCATCGACAGCATCCTGAAGGATCGAGCGCTCGCTGACTACGCTGCCGTATTCCATCGCGCCACCGGCCGCCAGCATCAAGGGAAAGGCGCACAGGGCCGCGACCAGGGCCACATTGCCGCCGACCGCGTCCCGGAACCGCGCGAAGCGGTATAATGTTCCCATAAACACCTGAAATCGCTTCCCTTTTAGAAACGATGCACTTCAAACCCTAACGGACCATTGCCGGCCCGGCCGTCCTTATTTTTAGCAATCTACATCCACACCGTTTTTTTATTTTTAAATTACACGCAAAAAAACCTCCGGATCGCTCCAGAGGCTTTTGAAACAGACTGGCGGGCGTTTCAGGCCTGGGTGTCGAGGCTGGCGCCGGTGTCTTCGCTGTCGCCGTGGTCGTAGCCGTTCTTCTGCTGCGGCTGAGCCGGCTGGGGACTGCCGGCGGTCTTGGCGGCAACCGCCACCATGGCCGGGCGGATGACGCGGCCGAACAGCTCGTAGCCCGCCTGCATGACCATCAGGACCGAACCGCCCTCGACCTCGGTCGATGGCTGTTCCATGACCGCCTGGTGCAGGTGCGGATCGAATTTGTCGCCCTTGACCGGCGCGATCTTCTTGACGCCGTTCTTGTCGAAGGCCTGGGACAATTCCTTCTCGGTCATGTCGATGCCGGCGACGAAATTCTTGAACGCCGGATCGGCGATGTCGGCCGGGGTCGACGACAGGGCGCGCGTCAGCACGTCGGCCACGCCCAGAAGGTCGCGGGCGAAGCGCTGGATGGCATAGGCGCGGGCGTCATTGCCTTCGCGTTCGGCGCGGCGCTTGATGTTCTCGGCCTCGGCGGCATAGCGCATCGCCTGATCCTTCAATGCCGTATTTTCGGCCTGAAGACGCTCCAACTCGGCATTGAGAAGCTGGGTGGCGTCCTGCTCCAGGTCGCCTTCCGGCAAATCGTTGTCGTCACTCATCTAAACATGGTCCTTGTTCATGGGCGGCCGTCCTGTTCGAGCAGGCGACCGAGAATCCTGGCGGTGTAGTCCACAAGTGGGATGATGCGCGCGTAATTCAACCTTGCCGGCCCGATCACCCCGATGGCGCCCACCACCTTCGGACCGCCGCCGCGGCCCTGCGCCACCATATACGGCGCTGCAATAACAGCCGAGCCCGACAAAGAAAACAGTTTCGATTCGGCGCCGATGAAAATTCTCACCCCCTGCGCGTCGCGCACGTCCTCCAGCAGGTCGATCAGCTCTTCCTTCTGTTCCAGATCCTCGAACAGGGCGCGAACGCGTTCCAGGTCGTCGAGCGCCGAAGCTTCCAGCAGATTGGCCTGGCCGCGCACGATCAGGGCGCGCCGGTCCTTGCCCTCGCTCCCGTCGCCTCCGCCCGACCATGCGGCCAAGCCATCCTCGATCAGCCGGGCCGCCGCTTCGTCGAGCCGTCGGCGTTCCTGGTCGAGCTGCGTCTTCAGTTCGGCGCGCGCTTCGGTCAGGGTGCGGCCCTTCAGGCGGGCGTTGAGATAGTTGGTGGCTTCGGAGAGTGTCGCCGGCGTCATGCCGGCCTGCAGCGGCATCAGGCGGTTTTCCACCCGGCCGTCGTCGAAAACCAGCACGGCCAGGGCCTGGTCGTGCGACAGGGCGATGAATTCGACATGCTTGACCCCGGCCTCGAACGACGGCGTCATGACCACGCCGGCGCCGCCCGCCAGGCCGGACAGGAGGTTGGAGGCTTCGTGCAGGGCCGCGTCGAAGCCCATGCCGCGCGCGGTCAGGCGGGCTTCGATGTCGCGCTTGGCGTCGAGCGGCAGGTCGCCGATTTCGAGCAGGCCGTCGACGAACAGCCTGAGGCCCTGGTGCGTCGGCAAACGCCCGGCCGAGGTGTGCGGCGCCTGCAAAAGGCCGAGCGCCGACAAATCCTGCAAGGTATTACGGATCGAGGCCGGCGACAGGTGGACGCCGCCCTTCGACAGGGTGCGCGAGCCGACCGGCTCACCGGTTTCGAGATAGGTCTCGACAACGTGGCGGAAAATATCGCGGGCGCGCTGATCGAGATCGGCCAGCGGCGCGGCCGAGGTCATCAGGCCGGACAGGGTGTGGGGAGGCTTGGACATCGCCACCAGTTTAGCAAGGCCTAAGGGACCAAGCCAAGCCTTAACCATAGGCTCTAACCACCGCTTAGGCCCTTTGTGTCAGCTTGCTGGCATCAGCCGGGAGACAGATCCGCATGACAGCCACAAAATCCGAGGCCTCCGGGTCGCTGGTCATGTCCATCATTTGCTGCAACCTGATTGCGCTTGGCCTCCTTTTCGGCGCCATGTTTCTTTTTCTGTTTGTGAAGCTGCTCGAACAGACCGGAAATCCTGTCTCCGCATTCTTCTTAAGCATCATGTTCGGCTTCCTGGCCCTGTTGTTTTCCTTTTCCTCGTCCTGCTCATCCTACGGCGCGTGTTTGCCCGTACCCTTGCCGGTTATCTGTGCCGTCGTAACCTTGGCAACGATACTCTGGCATTTTCGCGGATCGCTCGCCGCGCCGCCTTCCGGCGTCGAACTGAACGACGATCACACGGACACGAAATAATTCGTTGCCCCGGCCGCGCCTCACCTGTTAGGCAGGCCTCATCCATTCATGAGGCGCTGCCCAAATGTCCCAGTTCGATGCCTTGTCCGCGCTGAAGTCCGTCCGCCCGTCCGGCCGCAAGCCGGACCAGATGCGCGAAGTCCGGCTGGAAACCGGCGTCACGCGCTATGCCGAGGGTTCGTGCATGGTCAGCTTTGGCCATACCAAGGTGCTGGTTACCGCCTCGGTCGAGCAGGGCGTTCCGGGTTTCCTGAAAGGCAAGGGCCAGGGGTGGGTGACGGCGGAATACGGCATGTTGCCGCGCGCCACCCATACACGCGGCCGACGCGAGGCCGCCGCCGGCAAGCAATCCGGCCGGACGCAGGAAATCCAGCGCCTGATCGGGCGTTCGATGCGCGCCATCATCGACCTGAAGACGCTGGGCGAGCGCCAGATCACGCTCGATTGCGACGTTATCCAGGCTGACGGCGGCACGCGCACGGCCTCGATCACCGGCGCCTGGGTAGCGCTCAGCTTGGCGTGCGACAAGCTGGTCGCCGACAAGCTGATCGAAAAGTCGCCGATCCTCGACCAGGTGGCGGCGATTTCGTGCGGCGTCTTCGCCGACACGCCGGTGCTCGACCTCGATTACGACGAGGACTCCAACGCCGAGACCGACGGCAATTTCGTCATCACCGGCCAGGGCCTGTCGGTCGAAATCCAGGCGACGGGCGAGAAACGCGGTTTTTCGCGCCAGGAATTCGACGCCCTGTTCGACCTGGCCCATGCCGGATGCGTCGATCTGTTCGCCTTGCAACGGCAGGCGCTGGGGCGCTAATACGGATCAAGCCAGTGAGGGTCGGCCTGATAAAATGCATCGCCGATATCGGTCTGATGGCAACCCAACCTGAACAGTTCGACAATGAGTTCCCTTACGGTCAACGGACCGCAAGCCCGGTTTTCGGTGGAATGCGGCGGCGTGACATTCGCAAGGTAAAGGCTTGAATCCACCTTCTGGATAACGATCGACATTCAGTTGCTTTCCCCGTCGCTGAGTTCCAGCAGGTCGCCGGGCGGGCAGTTGAGGCCGCGGCACAGGGCTTCGAGGGTCTTCAGGCGCAGCGCCATGGCTTTCTGGTCGCGCAGGACTTCGAGATCGTGCACGGCGATACCGGTGCGGTCGCTGAGTTCGACGATCGACAGCCGCCGCTTGGCCAGGGCTTCCGCCAGTTTGATGCGTATCGACATATTATATCGTCAGGTCCGCTTCGTGGCGCAGCCGTGCGCCTTCCTTGAACACCTCGGCCAGAACGAAGACCACCATGACCGAGAACCAGGTCGTCACCGCCCGCAGGCCATAAGCCGGCTCGAAGCGCAGGTGGAACACGCCTTCGGCGAACCCGCGCGCCACGTAGCCGAAGATTTCCAGCCCGGCCAGGCCAAAGCCGATCCAGCGCAGCCGGCGGGTGTTGTCGGGGTGGAAGACGTCGCCGGCGGCCAGGGTGTGAAAAACCTGACGCGTCCAGTGCATGATCAGCAGGTAGCCGCTTAAGGAGACACCGAAAGCCAGGAAGATAAGGGCCTGCGAGCCGGCACCGAGATTGGTGTTGATGTTCATGCGCTGGACGACTTCGGCGGCCAGGTTCGGTACCGACAGGAGACAGACCGCCGCGACGACGGCGCAGAAGACGAGGCAGAACAGGCCGTAATAGACGACGTCGAGTGCGGTCTTCAACAGGCTGGAGATCGAGCGCGGGCCCAGAAAGCGCATGGTGTTTCCTCTGAATCGATACATCTTTTTCTCATAACGGTCGCTATATTGCCAGTGAGGACTTTGTAATCTAAACAGCCGCCATGCCACTTAGCCTGATCCCCGGACAGAAACTGATCGCCGCCACCCATAATTCCGGCAAGGCGGTCGAGATTTCCGCCCTGTTGGAGGGACGGTTCGAAGTGGTCACCGCCGCCTCTCTGGGCCTGCCGGAGCCCGAGGAAACCGAGGTCAGTTTCATCGGCAACGCCATATTGAAGGCGCGCCATGCGGCGGAACGGGCGGGCCTGGTCGCCCTGGCCGACGATTCCGGCCTGAGCATCGATGCCCTGGACGGCGATCCCGGTATCTACAGCGCGCGCTGGGCCGGACCGCACAAGGATTTCGACCGCGCCATGGAGGTCATCGAGCACAAGCTGCGCATCGCCAGGGAACAGCTGGGCGACGCCTTCACGCTCAAGGCGCATTTTACCTGCGCCCTGGCCGTGGCGTGGCCCGGAAGCGGTGCGGCCGTATTCGAGGGCCGGGTCGATGGCGAAATCGTTTTTCCGCGGCACGGTAACAACGGCTTCGGTTATGATCCGATTTTCCGCCCTGACGGATACAGCATCACCTTTGGTGAGATGGAAGCCAAAACCAAGGATGCCATCAGCCATCGCCATCTCGCCTTCGAGCGGTTGAAGGCGGCGCTGTTTTGACCACGCTCAGGCAGCGTAGCGGTAGCGCAACGGAAAATGCGCCAATAAGTGTCTATGTTCACTGGCCCTATTGTTCGCACATCTGCCCTTATTGCGATTTCAACGTCACCCGCGATCGGGGACAGGCCGGACAGCGTGCCCTGTTCGACGCGATCCTCCGTGATCTGAACGGCCAGGCCGAACAGATCGGTTCGCGCCAACTGGTGAGCCTCTTTTTCGGCGGCGGCACGCCGTCGCTTCTGCCGCCGGAGTGGGTCGGCGAGTTGGTGGCGGAAGCACGGCGTGTGTTTCCTCAGAGCACGGAAGCCATTGAAATCACGCTGGAAGCCAATCCGACCGACGCCGAGACCGGGCGCTTTGCCGGCTTTCGGAACGCCGGTGTCAACCGCCTGTCGCTAGGCGTGCAATCGCTGGACGACGCGGCCTTGAAATTCCTCGGCCGCAACCATTCCGCCGCCGAAGCACGGCGCGCCATCGAGGTCGCGCAGGCGGTTTTCGAGCGCGTGTCACTCGACCTGATCTATGCCCTGCCGGGTCAGACCGAGACGGATTGGGAAGTGGAACTTGGCCGCGCCGCCGGCCTCGGCGTCGAACATATCTCGCCCTACCAGTTGACCATAGAGGCTACGACCGCGTTCGGGCGCGCGGTGAAGCGCGGCCTGTGGACGCCGCCGGACGAAGACCTGGCCGAAGCCTTTTATGTCACGACCCGGGAAACGCTGGAAGCGCTCGGTTTCGAAGCTTATGAAGTGTCCAACCATGCATGCGGCAAGGCGGCGCAATCCGCACACAATGTTTCCGTTTGGCGTGGAAACGAATACATCGGCATCGGCCCAGGTGCTCACGGTCGGCTGATGATCGATGGCCGGCGCGTTGCCACCACGGCGGTCAACGACCTGAAAGCCTATGCCGAGCGTATGGCGGAAACCGGGGTTGGTCACGACCGGGAGACTATGTCGCCGCTGGAGGCCGAAGAGGAATCCGTCATGCTGGGCCTGCGCATGGCCGAAGGCGTGGCGCTAGACCGGTTTCACCTGCTCGATCTGCGCGCCCGTGCCGCGCCACTGATCGAGATGGGGTTCATGGCCGCCGACGCGACCCATCTGCGTGCCACGCCAAGGGGACGCGTGGTGCTGGACCGCCTGCTGATGGACCTGTTAAGCTAGGGCATGGAACCGTTGTTCGCCCCGCCGCCGAAACCCGTCACGCCTGGGCTTTATGTCGTGGCCACGCCGATCGGCAACCTGCGTGACATCACCCTGCGGGCACTGGACGTTCTGCGCGCCGCCGACGTCGTCCTGGCCGAGGATACGCGCGTGGCGGCCAAGCTCATGTCGGCTTACGATATCCGCAAACCCCTGCTGCGTTATGACGACCACGCCGGCTCACAGGTCCTGCCCCAGATCATCGAGCGCCTGCACGCCGGCCAGGTGGTGGCGCAAATTTCCGACGCCGGCACGCCGCTGATTTCCGATCCCGGCTTCCGCCTGGTCGAAATCGCGCGGGAAACCGGCGTCAACGTCCACCCCATACCCGGGGCGTCGAGCGTCCTGGCCGCCCTGTGCCTGGCCGGACTGCCGACCGACCGCTTCTTGTTCGCGGGCTTTCTGCCGATCAAATCCGCCGCGCGCCGGACCTTTTTGAGCGAGTTCGTCAGCATACGGACGACCCTTGTGTTCTTCGAGACCGGCCCCCGCCTGCACGAGTCACTGGGTGATCTCACCGAGGTCCTGGGCGACCGCGAGGCCTGCGTCTGCCGCGAACTGACCAAGCTTTACGAAACCGGCCATCGCGGTATCCTGAGCGCGCTGGTCGCCGATCCGCACCTGGCCGAGCCGAAAGGCGAGATCGTCATCGTTATTGCTCCGCCAAAGGCTGATGCTCCGTCTACGGACAATCTTGATGAGGCGTTGAAACTGGCGCTGGAACACTATTCGCCGTCCGATGCCGCCCGGCAGCTGGCCGCCGTCTTCGGCCTGCCGCGCAAGGTGGTTTACCAGCGCGCCCTGGAGCTGAAGGGCCGCGGCCATGGATAGGGCTGAGACCGGCCGCCGCGCCCGCCGGTCGGGCCGGACGGCCGAATACGTCGCGCTCGCCCACCTGATGCTCAAGGGTTACCGCATTCTCGGTTTCCGCCTTGACCTGCCCCAGGGCGAAATCGACATCCTGGCCCAGAAAGGCACGCGCCTTGCCATGGTCGAGGTGAAGTCGCGCCTGACACCGGAAGCGGCGCGCGAGGCGGTCAGCGACACCCAGCAGCACCGATTGTGGCAAGCCGGGCTGGCGTTGCAGGCCAGGCGCAAGAGCCTGCAGGCGCTGGACCTCAACATCGACCTCTACACCCTGACGCCCGGCCGCTGGCCGGTCCACGCCATCAACGCCTTCGAACGCAACGAACGCTTCTGACCCTTGCCATCCGGGCCGTCGCGTCGCATATCAGCAGAAATCGGAGGAAGTCCCATGCCCTTGCGCGTCGCCGTCCAGATGGACCCCATCGAGCGGATCAATATCGCGTCGGACACCACCTTCCTGCTGATGCTGGCCGCCCAGGCACGCGGCCACGAGCTTTGGGTCTACGAGCCGCGTCACCTCAGCCAGGAGGACGGCCGCATTTTCGCGCGCGGGCGCAAGGTGACGATCCGTCCGGTCAAGGGCGACCACGTCACCGCCGGCGACTATCAGAAGCTTGACCTGCACGACGACATCGACGTCGTGCTGATGCGCCAGGATCCGCCGTTCGACATCGCCTATATCACCGCGACTTACCTGCTGGAGATGGTTCATCCGAAGACCCTGGTGGTCAACGATCCGAAAAGCTTGCGCGATTCGCCGGAAAAGCTTTTGGCGACGCATTTTCCGGGCCTGCAGCCGCCGACCCTGATCAGTTCGGATTTTGAGGCGCTCGACGATTTCTTCCAGCGCCACGGCGACTGCATTCTCAAACCGCTGCATGGCGCCGCCGGCAACGGCATCATCAAGCTGAAGGCCGGCGACCGCAATCTCGATTCGCTGGTCGAACTGTTCGGCAGCATCTCGCGCGAGCCCGTCATCCTGCAGAAGTTCATCCCGGCGGTGACCCAGGGCGACAAGCGCATCATCCTGATCGACGGCGAGATCGTCGGCGGCATCAACCGCGTGCCGGAGGAAGGTGCTATCCGGTCCAACCTGCGCGTCGGCGGCCGGGCCGAGCGGCTGGAGCTTACAAAACGTGATCGTGAGATCTGCGACATCCTTGGACCGGTTTTAAAAAAGAACGGCCTTATGTTCGTGGGCATCGACGTGATCGGCGACTACCTGACCGAAATCAACGTCACCTCACCGACCGGCGCCGTCCAGCTGAAGGCCTTCGAAGGGGTAGACGCCGGCGATATTTTGTGGGATCGCATCGAACGGCGGCGTTTGATGACGGACTGATGACGAGTCCGCCACGATCGTAAATATCCTGTATTTTCCGAGTCTTACATAGGTTTACGTAAGGTTAACGTAATTTATTGCGTTTTTGTTCGATTTTTGTTCTTGATTTGTATTTTTGGCTGCTATAGCTTGTGGATAATTTCAAGCGTTTGCCACCAATCCTAGATTTCTGTCGCCGGAGCCTTGGCGTGCCCGCACGAATTACCACCATTGCGTTCGAAGGCGCCGAAGCGCGCCGCGTCGAGGCCGAGGTCGTGCTGACCCGCGGCCAGGTCGCCTTTTCAGTCGTGGGCCTTGGCGACAAGGCGGTGGCCGAAAGCCGCGAACGGGTGCGCGGCGCCTTTGCCGGCATCGGCCTGTCCCTGCCCGGCAAGCGCATCGTCGCCAACCTGTCGCCGGCCGACCTGCCCAAGGAAGGCAGCCACTTCGACCTGCCCATCGCCCTGGCCTTGATGGTAGTCATGGGCATCATCCCGCAGGACGCGCTCGACGGCTTTGTCTGCGTCGGCGAACTGAAGCTTGATGGTTCCATCGCCGCCATTTCCGGCGCCCTGCCCGCCGCCGTCGCGGCCAACGCATGGGGACTGGGTCTGATCTGCCCGCACGACAACGGCGCCGAGGCGGCGTGGGCCGGTCAGTTGCCGATCCTGGCGCCGCGCTCGCTGATCGCCCTCGTCAACCATTTCAAGGGTCATTGCGTCCTGGAGCCGCCGGCGCCGGGCGCCATGGCCGCTTCCGCCAGCGTTTTCGATCTCAGGGAGGTCAAGGGCCAGGAAACGCCCAAACGCGCGCTCGAAATCGCGGCCGCCGGCGGTCACAACCTGTTGTTTGTCGGGCCGCCGGGTTCGGGCAAGTCGATGTTGGCCCAGCGCCTGCCGGGCATATTGCCGCCCCTGACGTCACGGGAACTGCTGGAAACCTCGAAGATCTGGTCGATGGCCGGCCTGATCGCCAAGGGTGAGTTGACGATGGAGCGGCCGTTCCGCAGCCCGCACCATTCGGCCAGCATGGCGGCCCTGACCGGCGGCGGCCTGCGCGCCCGGCCGGGCGAAGTGTCGCTGGCCCACAATGGCGTCCTGTTTCTCGACGAACTGCCCGAGTTTTCGCAGCAGGCCTTGGACAGCCTGCGCCAGCCGCTCGAAACCTCCGAGGTCGTCGTCGCGCGCGCCAACCATCACATCCGCTATCCGGCGCGCGTTCAACTGGTCGCCGCCATGAACCCGTGTGGCCGCGTTGCCTTTTTGCGACGTGTTTCGCGGGTTCCGCAAGCTGAAGCAGCGTAATCTCGATGTCTTCTTTGTCGATCACGATACGCTCCGTGATCGCTTCAACGATCTGACGCTTATCCTCGTCGGGCAACTCACCCCAGCGCTCCGTCAGGTCACGGGCTTCACTGAGTGCCTCTTGGCGCGCAAATGACGTAATTCGCATCACATCGCACTCCGCCTGAAGGCGCGGCAATTCATCTTCCAACTGTGAGCGGCGCTCAGACAGCGGACGGTGGCGTCGACCGAAATCTTCCTTGGGCAATTCCCCGGCCTCGTAGAGTTGGAAGAGGCGATCTTCCGCGCCCTCGATCTTTTTGAGTTCCGCGTAGATGTTATCAGCAAGACGCTCCTTGTCTCTGAGGGCCTCCTGCGCCGCTGCATGGTGCGCCTCGATCTCCTCGGGCGAGACGAGGAAGTGCCGGAGTTGCTCCCGGTACACCGCTTCGAGGTCCGTCATGGGAATCTTGTTCCGGCACTTTTCGCACACGTACTTGGGTGAGCCGGAGCGGACATACATCTTCGCGCCGCAGACGCAATACGTGAACCCGGCGAAGAGATAGGAGGCGCGCTTGGTCTGGGGCTGGCGCGCGCTCAACTGCGTCGCCACGATGCGCGCGCACTCGTCCCACAATTCTTCCGACAGGATCGGCTCGACTTCCGCATACACCCACTCGCTCTCCGGCTTCAGCTTCCAAGTCTTCTTGCGGTCATCCGTGCAGGTGTAGTTGGCGCGATGGAGGCCCTTGGCCGTCGGGTCATTCAGCAGGTTGGTGATGGTGGTATCGGAAAAAAGCGCGCCCTTGCGGGTGCGATATCCGCGCTCGTTCAACATCCGCGCAACCGTCTTCTTCCGCTTATGCTCGGCAAACAGTTCGTGCAGGAGGACGCGCACCGGGGCCTCATCGGGGTCCGGCTCAAGGCGCTTGTCCTTCCACCGATACCCAAACGGTGCTGCGCCGCCGATGGGCTTCCCCAGCTTCGCCCGCACCGGCACCGACGCCTTCACACGGTCAACAATCTCTTCGCGCTCCCACTGGGCCATTGCAGCAATCATCGTGAAGAACAAGCGCCCGGCGGGCGAACTAGTGTCGATAGCTTCCTGGAGGGATATGAGGTCCGCACCGTGAGCGCGGAAGATATCGGCAAACTCCAGAAGCTCCTTTGTGTTGCGCGCGAGCCGGGCGAGCTTAGAAAAAACCAAGCCGGAAATGGTTCCGGCTTGGATGTCGCCCAACATGCGCTGGGCTTCGGGATGTCCCATGACGGCCTTGCCGCTGACGGCTTCGAGGCGGTACACGCATTTGACCCGCCAATTCTTGGCCTCGGCATACGCGCGGGCGCGTTTCTCGTGGTGCTCAGGGCTTTCGCCACGTACCTGATCTTCCGTTGACACCCGTACCCATATACCAACAGACTTTGGTTCTTGGTCACTGCGCTCAGCCATCGGACTGTCCTCCCGTGAGAGGAGAATCGTACTCTTTCTCTTTATAACGTCAAGATTCTATTGGTCTTTATCTACGTCCAATGACTGCGAAAGATCATCAAACAAGGTGTTCGCGCCAAGTTGGTAGTGTGTCAGAGCCAAGGCGGCGGCAGAGAACAGGGTCATTCGGTAGTCTTCGCCATTCCACGACTTCCGTTTACTTGGCAAATGAGGCCGCAAGGCATCTATATGCCGAACCACCGCTTCAGCTATTTCTTGACGACTGCGCGCGCCCACACTCCGGAAACACGCCCGAATGTCTTGGCGCGTATAGATCGCGACATCCACCCCTCGGTCGGCAGCAAGAGCACTGATCGCCCGACCGAGACGCGCAATGCGATCTGACCTGCTCGATAGGCGGCGCTCAAACGTCTCAAGAATGAGTGTGTCAGGCTGAAAGCGCGCCAGCATCGCCTCCACCTTCTGTAAACATGAGGCGTTTTTATCTCCGGTTGCGTAGGTGACGCCCCAATCGTGCGGGGCAAACGGCCCCTCAAAGACCACCCATCCAAAACACTGTGACGCCGGATGGAGAGCCATGACGCGCGCAGAACGCGGGGCAGTGGTCGTCATAGGGCAGGCCTGGTCTTATTCGCGCGAAACACCATACTAGTAAGGAGCCGACGCTTTAGCTGCGCCGCGGAATCTTGCCGCTGTCCTATGTGCCGATCTAGCCGCACCGCGCGTGCCATCACCTTTTCTTCAACCATGCGATAGAGTGTAGGAAATAACGCACGCGGCGATGTGCCAAAAATAACCTGAAGACCAAACAAGGTGTGGGGGTCGGGTGGCATATCTCCGGTTTCGTACCGCGACACCACGCTCTGAGAAATACCCAACAATTCCGCAAGCTCGTCTTGCGATAGCGCCCAGCGTTTTCGACTGCTACGCACGTAAGTATTTTGCATTATTTGTTCAAGGATTAACGGATAAGGCGGCCGTCGCCGCCTATTCATAATTTCCGATGCGCGGTCTTTTGGCACGGCGTTGAAATATGCGCAGTGCGCATAAAAGCGCGCTGCGCGCGCTAAATCCAAACGCTAACGCTGTATGGCGGCGGGGATAGGCATGGTTATTCCATACCGTTTTGCGAGCACATGAATTTTGGACCGCTCCGTGCATGGCACGACGTACACGCCGCCGGTTTTTATCGTCTCCAACTTTAACTTGGTGCGCATGAAGCTGCCGGCCCACTTTGCGGTCACGAGTTTCCCGATCTCCGCTTCCGCTGCTTGATTGAAACGCCGGGTAACATCAGACACGGATGCAAACGAGGCCTTGGACGAATTGAACACCTCGAGCAGGCACCGGAGCATTGTGGCCTCAAGAGTGGAGGCGCGTTCTTGAAGCACACGCGCCTCCGCGCCCACAAGCTCGTGCCGCACGCGCTCTCGAAGATCGCCGTCATCAACGAGTGAAAGCAGCGACAGCGCAATTTGATTCCGACGTGGTTCCAGTCCTTCAATGAGGCGGGTCAAGTCGGGACCGACCTGATGGCGAGCATGGAAGCGCCAGGCGAGCAAACGATTGCGAAGCTGGACCGCATCGGCGTGGAGTTGGTCCGGTGTATGAATCGGTACATCTTTACGCAGGGCGCGGTTACCTGTTTCCTCCGTGAGGAAGCGGCTTTCAAGCGCTGGATCGTTGAAATTGTTGCGCATTCCGACGATCTTGGGACCGAAGACACGAAAGGCGCGCGGGTTCAGTTCATGGTGGCGGTTGGTCATGGTGCGCAGGATCGGTAGCCCACGCACGTGCCCGTTGTTGAGCAGCTTGGTGAGATCAGCGGTCGCATCCGAGAAGCGGAGGTCAGCCTCGTCCAAGATCAGCGTTGCCCCCATGGCATCAAGTACATGGAAGATGGGCGAAACCGTTGAAGCGCCGGATGCGAAAAACGGTTTGTAGCAAATGGAGCCTATTGTCATCAGGCCCCGCGTCTTGCCTGTACCATAGTCGCCGCGTAGGCGAAGATACGGTAATTCATTGAAGGCATCATAGACCCACGTCAGCAGAACGTAGTGTGCTGCGATTTCCTCGAAGATCGGCGTGAGGTCGACGTAACGATGAATATAGGCGCGGACGGCATCGAGTAGCTCCTCTTTGCCTCCGAAATCCTCCACGTCTGATGGCAGCAGCACGCAGTTGGTGGCGATCAGGTTGTTGGTTACGGAATAGGGCACCAGCCGTTCACCCGTCGGCAGATCGTAGTGTGCGACTATGGAGACCTCAGCATTTCTGCACACGGCAAGGCGTGTCGTGGTCATGTCGTACAGTGCCTCAAGCAGCGTCCCGTCCGGCAAACATCGGGAAACTATGGGTGTATGCGCCCCTTGAGATCGGTCGCCGGTCATCTCTCCACGATACGCCGGCAGTCGGGTTTACCATAGGCGTCGAACTATGCTGGCGCGCATAAAAAGACGCCTGTGCAGTAGCGCGTCCGTCGCGCATCCTATTCAAATGGAGCCTCGAAATCCTCGACCGGGAGACCACCTCCTCGATACCTATTTCCCTCATGCCGACGAGGAAACGCGCGAGCGCGCTCGCGACATATTGCGGAAATACGCGGTCCTCATGGTTAGATTCGGAACCAAACTTGAAGAGGAAGCGGGTAGCCCTGATTCGCCAGATGGTGCAGATGGAGTCATACTCTGAGTCCCGTATGAAAACCTACCTCGCCTACATCCGTGTATCGACGGTGAAGCAGGGAGAGCACGGCTCATCCCTCCAGGAACAGAAAGGCTCTATCGAGGCGTATGCAGTTAAGCACGGCCTCTCCATTTCTGGCTGGTACGAGGAGATGGAAACCGCAGCCAAGCTGGGGCGCACAAAGTTCAACCGGATGCTCGCTGATCTCGCCAAGGGTAAGGCCGTGGGCGTCATCATCCATAAGATCGACCGCAGCGCGCGCAACCTCAAAGACTGGGCGCAACTTGGCGAACTGATCGACCAGGGCCTCGAAGTGCATTTCGCGCACGAGAGTCTTGATCTAGCATCACGCGGCGGGCGCCTTGCGGCCGATATTCAGGCCGTTGTCGCCGCCGACTACATTCGCAACCTGCGCCAGGAGGTACTGAAGGGCTTCTATGGCCGTCTCAAGCAGGGATATTTTCCTCTCCCGGCGCCCCGCGGGTATCTCAACCAGGGCAAAGCAAAACCGAAAACCATAGACCCCATTGTTGGCCCACTCGTGCGCGAGGCCTTCGAGCTTTACGCCACCGGCCAGTACTCGATTTACACATTGAGCCGGGAGATGTCTAAGCGCGGCCTCACCGGAGGCGGTGGCAAGCCGTTGGTAAGGAATGCGGTGGCGCGGATGCTGCACAATCCTTTTTACATGGGTGTCGTGCGCATTGAACGAACGGGCGAAACGTTCCAGGGACTACATGAGCCACTCGTACGTGCCGCCACCTTCAACCGCGTGCAGGCGATTATGGCCGGACGATACTATGCTCGTCCTCGAAAGAACGACCTTCTATTCCGCCGTTTGTTGAAGTGCGCCGGATGCGGCTACGGGTTGGTGGGAGAAGTCCAAAAGGGCCACACTTACTATCGCTGCCACACCCGATCTTGCCGGGGAACCTCGATCCGCGAAACGTCGCTCCTTCAAGATATATGTGCGTACTTTCAGCTCTTTAGGTTTTCCGAAAAGGACATGGGGGACTTCAGGGACTTAGCAAGGGGCGAACAGGCCGACCGCGCCACCGAGGCGTCCGCTCGCCGCGCGGAGAACAGACGCCTCCTCGCGCTTTGCGAGGGGCGGCTCGCTCGCCTAACTGACGCCTTTCTCGATGGAAGTTTAGAAAAAGACCTTTTCGAATCAAGGAAAGCGGGCCTCTTCAACGAGCGGCGCACTCTACGCGATGCCATTGAACAGCCGGTCGAGGATACCTCAGCGCAAAGCCTCCTGAAAAAACTCGAACTGGCACATACGGCGCAAACACTACTTGAATCCCAATGCGTGCCTGAAATTCGAGAACGGCTTCAAATGCTCACCTCGAACCTCACGGTTCTGGGGAAGGAGCTAACAATTACGCCACAGTTTCCGTTTGCGGACATACTAAAATGGCAGTTTTCGCACAATGGTCCACCGCATGGTGGCACGCCTCGAAACGGCGTCACTTTATGCACCGTAGCATCAGGCGACGACCGCACACTCTGGCTCGATCTCACGAATGCAACACAGGCTGGTATCTCAGGCTCTGCGGATGAGCTATTGCGCGTACTTATCCAGCATCTTGACGGGAACCAAAATGAATCGGATGCTCCGAATGTCGTCTAGCCAAATGCCCGACTTTGCACTGGCTCAAAAATCAGCAGAAACCGGACAACTGGCGATTATTTCCACGATATCCGATGAACAAGCTTTGCGACGTCCGAACGCCCTTTTTGATGGCCCGCACGGCATGTATGCGCTTAGCGTTGAAGACGATCAACTCGCCGACGCGGGGAGTCAGAGTGGCCGCAGGCTCTCCGATTCGACCGCGATCAAGGCTATAGTGATCCTGCCTAGTCTTGTTTCGGTTGTATTCCTCTTGGTCCGTAAAACCAAAATTCCAAAGCTCAAGCTCACCACCCTCCTCAGCCACCTCGAAATAGGTAACACACGAAAGTTGGGCTTCGAAGCCGTGCGCCTCAGCAATGTGGGGAATATCCCATTCGGTCATATCCTGGTGGGCTAGGGCCTCTGCTCCTACACCCATGCTGCGGATCAGTCCCACGAAGGCGATGTGGCCGTGGAAGTGCTGAAGATCGAAACCATGCGGCCACTGTTCTTGTAATTCCAGCCGTATTTTGTCGGACGGGCTTTGATAAGGACTGAACGCTTCCCTGCAGGCAGCAAACCACTCCGGCGTCCGGTCGAAGTGATCGTTCAGTTGGTTCGGATCATGAGCGGCATCATAGACTGCCCCTCCGATCTTCTTCTTAAAGGACTCTTCATCGACATAGCCGACGCCGGCAATGTCCGCGATGCTGGCCAAAAGATGCCTACAAGTTTCAAAATCGCAGTAATCGGGAATACGGACCGCGAGAAGTCTCCCGGTGGCGAGGCCTTCTACCAAGGGCGCGCTGAGGGTGCGGGCCTCGACCACACCGCTCGCCGATATAAATTCACACACGGCACACCTCCTTCAATGAATGTCATACTCATAGCCGTTAACCACGATCTCGTCAATTTTTTTTGTGCCGTCACATTTTTTTTTGACAAACAAAAACCATGGGTATAGCGTCCTAGCCGTTAGAGAGGATTTTATGACAGAAACGCAGACTTCATTGG
>OUNJ010006571.1_pt1 | contig 22202 bp, 21 predicted proteins | sample 1755361 | NCBI WGS metagenome assembly OUNJ01 (sample SAMEA3914825, study PRJEB12502) | metagenome | biome: forest; material: soil | place: USA | collected 2012-03-12 | depth 0.1 m
CGACCTGGGCCTGAAGGACATCGACGATCCTCCCGCCACCAGCGGCGGCAGCGACCCGCCCCTCCGCTAACCCGACGCTCGTTGAAATCCCCCTCTCCCCTCACCGAGGGGAGAGGACGAGAGGCAAGCTTCGCAGAAGCGCAGACGATCGGGTAAGGGGCATTTTCCCCCTACAGAACAATCATGGCCGCGCAGAACTTCGCCTCGGATAAATTACGCGACCCAACAATATTTAGGCCGGTCGTCCTTGATTGCGTCAGTGCCGCATGTCGGCAGCGCCTGAACGGCCGATATCGGGGGTCTCGCCGGTCGCCAGCGCCTTGAGGTAGCTGACACTCCGCACCAGTGCGTTGGGCGCTTCCCAGAATTCCGCCTGCTCCGCCTCGAAACGCAGCAGAGTCAGGTTCGGATCGTCGACGCCGTCGGGAAACCAGATTTTCGCATAATCGGTCCACAACTCGGCGATCCTGGTGCGGTCGTCGACCAGAACAGCGCTGCCGGATACCGAAACATAGGCCTGGCCCTTGGGATCGGCATAGGTCAGGAGCGCCTCATGCGCCGAACCGACCTCCTCGGCCTTGCGTGAGTCCTTGCCGGTGAAGAACCACAGCGTGCTGTCAAATTCATCGCGCTGCAGGGCCATCATCGGCCGGGCGTGGGCTTCGTGACGGTCGCGATCCCAGGTGGCCATCATCGCCACCTTGATATCCTTGATCAGCGACCAGATGTGATCGCGCGCCTTTTCGCCGTACAGCGTGTCCATGGTGCAGCTCCATTTTAGAGTGCAATCCGATAAAGTGTGCAGCACTTTTCGGTTAAATTGCGCGACAAAACAAAAAATTAGAGCGGGAGTTTTGATTCCATCAAAACGCATTCCGCTCTAGGCTGCCGCAACCATGAACCGCGGGGCATAAAGATACGATAGAGGGCCTGCCTATTTTTGGTAAACCCGTACGTAGTCGACCTGCATCGAACGCGGCAGGGCGCTGTCGTCGACCGCGCCGGCCCATGAACCGCCCATGGCGACGTTGAGGATAATGTATTCCGGCTCATCGAACGGCCACTGATCGTGGCCGGTATGGGCGTTGGCATAGGTGTCATAGATGACGCCATCGACGCCGATCTGCAGGCTGTCGGCGGTCCAGGTCAGCTCGTAATTATGGAAGCTGCCGCAGGCGTCGCTGATCGCCTTGGAGGTGCCGTCGCCGTTATGCGGCTGGTTGGAGGTGTCGTGGATGGTGCCGTAGATGGTGTCGGGATCGCGGCCCAGTTCTTCCAGGATGTCGATTTCGCCGCCGTCCGGCCAGGCATGGCTGGGGCCGACCATCCACAACGCCGGCCAGGTTCCGGCACCGCACGGCATCTTGGCGCGGATGTCGAAGAAGCCGTAGGTCCACTGGGCGTGGCCCTGCGTGATGATGCGCGCCGAGGCGTAGTGCTGGCCGGCATAGTCGGGCGCGCCGGTCATGTCTTCGTGAGTCACGGTGATGTTGAGATTGCCGCCCGACTGGCTGTCATTGGCCGTGCGCGCGGCCGTGTAATATTCCAGCTCGCCATTGGCCGGATCGTAGGTGTTGGCGAAGGTGTCGTCGCTCCATTTCGTATTGTCGGGCAGGCCCGTGCCGTCGAACTCGTCATTCCACACCAGGTGGTAACCCGCCGGCACATAGGCCGAATCGGTGATGCCCGTGGATGAAGACGAGGATGAGCTTGAAGAACTCGACGATGAACTGCTGCTGGAGGAAGACGAGCTGCTTGAGGACGAGGACGAGGACGAAACACTTCCGCCTCCACTCCCGCCGCTGTAACCGCCACCCCCGCCGCCACAGGCGACCAATGAGACGGCAATGAGAGACACGGCGGCGAAACCGATCGGAAGCTGACGCATGAACCTACCCTGCACTTTCTTGTTCAATGGTCATACCATTGGACAGGAAGAGGAGCAAGTTAGCGCTAACGTCACGTTTTCCTTGATGGAAAATCGCCCTTACGGCTTCTGGTACACCCGTACGTAATCGACCTGCATCGATGCCGGGAAAATGCTGTCGTCGACCGTCGGACCACCGAAATTACCCCCGACGGCGAAGTTGAGCAGGATAAATTCCGGATCGTCGAACGGCCACTGATCGTGGCCGGTGTGGGCATTGGTGTAGGTGTAGTAGTAGTTGCCGTCGACGCCGAACTTGATCTGCTCGGACGTCCACAGCATTTCGTAATTGTGGAACGATCCGCATTCGTCGCTGATCGTGGTCGTGCCGCCGGCGCCGCTGCCGCCGGTGGTGTTGGAATGCGTTGTGCCGTAGATGGTATGCGGGTTCTTGCCGACATATTCCATGATGTCGAGTTCGCCTTCGGCCGGCCATGAACCGACCGTGCCCAGCATCCAGATTGCCGGCCAGGTGCCGGTGCCGCACGGCAGTTTGGCGCGGGTCTCGAAATAGCCGTAGGTGAACTGGTGCTTGCCCTGGGTGTTCAGCCGCGCCGAGGTATAGTGCTGGCCGTTGAAGCCGAAGCCCGGACTGACCAGGTCTTCCTTGCGCGCGGTGATCGACAGCACGCCGCTGGTGATCGAGGCGTTGTCCAACCGGTGATCCGTATAGTATTCCAGCTCGTTGTTGTAGTTGTTGGACGAATTGCCGGCCGTGTCGTAGTTCCAGTCGGTGTCGCTGACCAGACCATCGGTCGAGAACTCGTCGTTCCACACCAGATTGTAGCCCGTGGGCACGTCGGCGCTGGGCGTTACCGACATCGATGTCGAAGATGACGACGAGGACGATGAGCTGCTCGAACTCGACGAGGAGGATGACGAACTTGAGGACGAGGACGAGGACGAGGACGAAGAGCTGGATGACGATACCCCGCCCCCGCTTCCGCCGCCGGAGCCACCACCGCCCCCTCCACAGGCTGCCAGAACAAGAAGGGCGGATACGCTCAGGGCAAGACGACGACGTGACATGGATGCTTCCTCTTACGGTCCGACGCTTATGATCCGGCTGTAACGCTTGCCGTCCGGCGACACGCTGCGCAGGGCAACAGGTCCCGTCACCGCCACGGCGCCGTCGTAGCGATGCCACTTTTTGTCCATTGTTTGGTAATCGATGTCAAGGTCGCCATAGGCGACATTGGCCAGCAGTTTTCCGTCGACGATCCTCGCTCCCGGCGGCGGCAGGCGCCAGGCCAGGCCGCGCGCGTCCAGCCAGGTAAGTTGCGGTTTCAGGCGGGCATTGAAATCCTGCCAGTCGGCGGCAAGCCTGGCCATATCGACCTGGCCGTCGCCGAAGCTGTAGGATTTTCCCGGCGCGTAGTCGGGCTCCCAGTCGCCCTTGTGCCAGGCGCGTTCGGCCAGGGCCTCGACACGCGGGAACAGCATGTAGTCGGCAATGGCGTCGCTTCTCACCGTCTCGCTCCACAACTGGCCCTGCATGCCGGCGATACGGTGTCCGGCGGTCAGCGGCGTGGGATCGGCGATGGTCTGGCCGTGGCCGGTCTTGTCCATCATCACCGAAGCGTTGGCGGCCAGGTTTTCCGGCATGAAGGCGAAGACCTTGTACAAGGATGTTCCGCGCGATGCCCAGTCATAGCCGCGTTCCAGCGGATCGGGCGCCCACGGCATGTCGAAATAGAGTACGTCCGGCGTCGACATCACCACGTCCCAGCCCTGGTTGGCCTGGGCATAGGCCTGGGCCGCACCGCCGTCGAAGATACCGCCCCAGCTGTTGGACTGCACCCTGGCCGGCATCTGGGCCGGATCGGCCGAACCCATGCCGTCGCTCCAGCCAGCCGGCTCAATGCCGCGGCTGTCCAGCATCTGCGCCACCTTGGCGATGAAACGCGTCGGCAACTGCTTCGCCGTCAGGTTTTCGTCGGCCATCAGCTTCTGGCAGGCAGGCGAGTTGATCCAGGCGCCCGAGGTTTCGTCGGTGCCGATGTGATAGACCTTCAGCGGCAGTCCGGCTTCGTCGTGCATCGACTTGATGTCGTCCAGTACCTTGCCGATGAAGGCATAGGTCGACGGCAGGCAGATGTTCAGCGTATTGTCGTCGTAATGCTGGATGCTGTCGTAGACCGTGGTGTCGGCAGGGTCCTCCAGCCGGTACTGCGCCGCTTCGTCCGGTTTGCCGGCCTTGATCAGGCGCAGGGCGCGCGCCTCCATCGAGCGGACGGCGGCGCGGGAATGACCCGGCATGTCGAAGGACGGAATGACTTCGATATTGCGCGCCTTGGCGACCTTGAGGATGTCGATATAATCGGCGCGGGTCAGGAAACCGTCGCGGGTGGGCGACCCTTGCGGTCCCGCGCCCAGTTGCGGCAGCAGGCATTCGTCCTCGTCCATGTCATGGCAGCGGTGCGAGCCGATGGTGGTCAGTTCCGGCAGGCCGTCGATGGCCAGCCGCCAGCCTTCGTCGTCACCCAGGTGCAGGTGCAGGCGATTGAGCTTGTACTCGGCCATCACCTCAATGATCTTCAGGATGTGGTCCTTGCTTTCGAAATTGCGCGCCAGGTCGAGATGCAGGCCACGAAAGGCGAAGCGCGGAGCATCCTTGATGTCCAGCGGCCGCAGCGACCGGTGCTCGTAACGGATTTCCTGGGCCAGGGAACGCATGGCATAGGCGCCGCCGGCATCGTCGGCCGCCGTGATGACGATGCCGTCGTGGTCCGCATGGATGGAATAGGATTCCGGACCGCCCGACGCGGCATCGATGGTGAGATGGATGGGGACGCCACGGGCTTCGTGAAGGCTGCCGGCCGCCGATTGCAGGTCGAGCCGGGCCGGCGCCATGTCGTCCCAGCGGCCGCCCTTCATCATCAGGTTGCCACCGTGATCGAAGACAAGCGCGGCACCGTCGTGGTGCATGGCACTGACCGGCTGGGGCAGGATACCGAAGTCGGGCGCCGCCGCCGGCGCGTCAAGCGCCGCCGTCTCATCATAGGCGCGCTCCGGCGTCAGCCAGAGCGTGGCGTCATTGTCGCTGGTGGTGCCAAGCTTCGCCTCGTCGGTCATCGGTGCGACAAAGGGCAGGATTTCCTGGCCGCTGCCGGGATCGATCGCTGTCTGCGATGCCTTGATGACGTGCGGCTTCAGCCCATGCGCCTTCACATAGGCGTTGGGCAGGACATAGTATTGCGAATAGAAATGGCTCAGTCCGTGGAGGGTGATGCTGTAGGTCTGGCCCGGCTGTATCGGCCCCGTCGGCGTCAGGCTGTACAGATCGCCATTGATATGCTTGAGCGTAAAGGCGTCGCTGTCGGTATGGCCGATGACCTCGACAATGCTGAGATAGATCTTCCACGGCGCGTCGGCGGAAACCTGCGGTACGCTCTTCGGCATCGTCAGATCGATGCGCGCCACCATGCCGTCGGGACCGTGGTTGTTCTCGATCGTCCATTGGTAACCCAGTCCATCGGCGAAGGCGTCGAGCGTCGCCTGCGGACTGGCGGCCGCATAATGGTGTCCCTTGGCCAGGCCAGGCCCGGAGACCAAAAGGGCTGACAGGCCGATCAGTCCGCCCAGAATGCCGGCACGCACAAGATTCGCCATGGTTTCCTCGCCTGTCTGTTTCGATTACGTTGGCGCGGTTGCGGCGCCTTGTCAATGTGGCGCGAGCGATTTGCACGCCAATATAATACCAATTATGCGGTACTCACGCCTTGAAAAGCGGCTTGATTTGTTAAAGCGCCAATACCTGCGCAATACCAAACAAGAGGTGAGCGCGACAGAAGCGCCGACTTGTTCGGAAGCCGTCGAATTGGATAATACCAATACATGATATATTTAATTGATCTCGCTCCCAAGGCCGATGCAACGCATTCTCAGCTACTACCTATCCCCTTGTCTTGAAAGCCATTACCGATGACATCGCTGACATGAAGGCCGACCAAACCACATCTCTCTTCAGGCTGTGGTCTTCTGGTAGCGGTAACCGGAGCCTTGACGCAACCATACCAATCCCGTACTCTCGGTGACAACAAAAACCACAAAACAGGTTGGGAAGCCCATGTCGTTCATGGAAACCGTCGGGGGGCTCGTCGCCTCCGATCCGGCGCCGCTGTACATGCAGTTGCAGAAGGTCCTGCGCGACGCCATTCTCAGCCGCACCATCGTCCCCGACGCCGCCATTCCGCCCGAGCGCGACCTGGCCAGCGAATACGGCGTGTCGCGCCTGACGGTACGCAAGGCGGTCGACGGCCTAGTTAACGAAGGCCTGATCACGCGCAAGCGCGGCGCCGGCACCTTCGTTGCCTCCCGCGTCGAAAAAAGCTTCTCCAAGCTCTCGTCCTTTTCCGAAGACATGATCTCACGCGGCCGCCTGCCACATTCCGAGTGGCTGTCAAAGTCGGCCGGCGCGGTGACGCCGGAGGAATCACTGTCCCTCGGTCTGTCGCCCGGCACCCAGGTCTACCGCTTTCAGCGCCTGCGTTACGCCGACGGCCAGACCATGGCGCTGGAACACTCGACCATTCCAGCCTATTGCCTGTCGTCGCTCGAAGCCGTCGAAGCGTCGTTGTACAGCGCCCTGGAAAGCGCCGGCAACCGGCCGGTGCGCGCCCTGCAACGCCTGCGCGCGGTGGCCTTCACGGCTGAGCAGGCGGACATCCTTGGCGTAAGGGCCGGAGACGCCGGCCTGTTTATCGAGCGGCGCGGCTTCCTGGCCGACGGGCGTGCCGCCGAGTTCACGCAGTCCTGGTACCGTGGCGATGCCTATGACGTGGTGGCGGAACTGAACCGGCTCTAAAAAAGTCGGGCAGGCGCATGTCTCGCCTGCCCTGAAGTCACCGGGAAAGAAAAGTCCGAACCACTACCAATATTGGTATTGGTTATGACCAATTACACCATATGGCTTGTAAAAGTCCAGTCCAATCTGTTCTGCCATCATCAATTAACATCTGGCTGGCGCCAAGGCCTTGATATTGCAGCGCAATAACCGTTGCCGATTCCGCACGACTGACCGAGATGGAAGCGGGTTGCCGTCACCCGGCTTGACAGAAACGCCGTTATGACCGTTAATTCTATGACAAATGGTGGGCAAGGATCGGTTACAGGCCTGAAATTGGTCCTGGAATGCCGGCCGCAGAACCCGCCGAAACGGGGAGCCTGCCATGAAAATCGCTTTCGCCGCCTTGACCTTCGCCCTTGGCCTGGCCGCCACCGCCGCCTGGTCGGAAGACACACCGCTCAACCAGCCCGACGCCGGCGCCTGGAACGTCTACGGCCAGGGCCAGACGGTCAAGAACGTACGCGACGACGCGGTGCAGGGCGGTGGCTACAAGCGCGTCACCATCGCCAATTCGACCACCAATCCCTGGGATATCGGCGCCAATGTCGAGATCGACAAGCCCTATCAGCAAGGCGACAGCCTGACCTTCGCGGTGTGGCTGCGCATCGAATCGAGCGATCCGAACGCCACCATCAGCGTTCCGGCCGACATCCAGATCAACCAGGCGCCCTATACCGCCGTGATCCAGGGCAATGTCGATGTCACCACGCAATGGCAGCTGCTCTATGTCACCGGCACCGCCGACAAGGACTATGCCGGCAAGGGCGCGACGGTCGCCTCGCTCAATATCGGCGGCCAGCCCAAGGTCATCGACCTGGGGCCGGCCTTCGTCATCGACGGCGGCAAGGCGCAATAGCCTCGCTCAATCCGGCACATTGGCGCGAAGTTCATCGAGCCAGATGGCGGCATTGCCATCGGAGGGCGCACGCCAGTCACCGCGCGGACTGAGCGACCCGCCCGAGATCAGCTTCGGACCATTGGGCACGGCCGAGCGCTTGAACTGCGATGTCGTGAAGAAACGGAACAGGAAGACCTCCAGCCATTTCCTGATGGTGCCGAGGTCGTATTTGTCATGCCAGGCCTGCCAGGCAAGATAGGCGATCTTGGACGGCTTCAGGCCATAGCGCGTCAAGTAATAGAGGGTGAAGTCCTGCAGTTCGTACGGGCCGACCTTGTCCTCGGTCTTCTGGATGGCGCCATTCTCGACCGGCACCAGTTCGGGTGAAATCTCACGATTGAGCACGGATTGCAGGATACGGCCGGTGCGGGCGTCGAACTCTTTTCGCGCCGCGAAGGCAATCAGGTGCTGGATCAGGGTCTTGGGCGCGCCGCAATTGACGTTGTAGTGGCTCATATGGTCGCCGACGCCATAGGTGCACCAGCCCAGCGCCAGCTCGCTGAGGTCACCGGTGCCGACAACGAAGCCCTTCTTCTCGCCGGCCAAGCGGAACAGGAAGTCGGTGCGTAGGCCGGCCTGGACGTTCTCGAAATTGATGTCGTAGACCGGCAAATCGCGCGAATAGGGGTGGCCGATGTCCATCAGCATCCGTTTCGCCGCCGGCCGGATGTCCAGTTCCTCGGCCGAAACATCGAGCGCCTTCATCAGGCGAAGGGCGTCGTTCTTGGTGCCGGTGGTGGTGCCGAAGCCCGGCATGGTGTAGCCATGGATATTGCGGCGATCGAGGCCCAGACGGTCGAAGGCCTTGCAGGCGACGATCAGGGCATGGGTCGAATCGAGGCCGCCGGACACGCCGATGACGACGTTCTCCGTGCCCGTCGCTTCCAGCCGCTGCATCAGGCCATGGACCTGGATGTTGAAGGCCTCGTAGCAATCCTCGTCGAGGCGTTGCGGGTCTGAAGGCACGAACGGAAAGCGCGGCACGTGGCGATGAAAATCGGCAAGGCTATGCTGCTGCCAGGCGAAGGCGACGGTTTGCCCGGGCGCCGTGCCGGTGATGCGTCGGGCGTCGGCGAAGGTGCCGGTACGCAGGCGTTCGGCGGCGATGCGTTCGGCGTCGACATCGGCCAGGGTCAGGGTGTTGGCGGCGAAACGCTCGCCTTCGGCCAGCAGGTCACCCATTTCGTAGATCAGCGACTGGCCGTCCCAGGTCAGGTCGGTGGTCGATTCGCCCGGCCCGCAGGCGGAGAAGGCGTAGGCGCAGAACAGGCGTTCCGAGGTGGCGGTGCACAGACGCTTTCTGGTGCGCGACTTGCCGACCGTAACCGGCGACGCCGACAGGTTAAGGATGATGTTGGCGCCCATCAGGGCAAGGCGCGTCGACGGAGGTTCGGGCGACCAGAGATCCTCGCAGATTTCGACGGCAAAGGTGAAAGCCTCCGCATCCTCGGCCCGGAAAACGAGATCGGTTCCGGTGGGAACCGCCTCCCCGTTGAAGACAAAGGCCGCGTTCTTCAGGTCGGCTCCGGAAGGGAACCAGCGTTTTTCGTAGAACTCGCGGTAATTGGGCAGGTAGGTCTTGGGCACGACGCCCAGCACGCGGCCGCCGTGGACGACAGCGGCGCAGTTATAGACCGCGCCGCTCAGGCGCAACGGCAGCCCCACGACCATGACCGGTCGGAGCGCGGCCGTTTCCGATGCCAGGTCCTTCAAGGCCACGGAAGCCGCGTCGAGCAGGGTTTCTTGCATGAACAGGTCGTCGAGGGTGTAGCCGGTCAGCGACATCTCCGGAAAGAGAACGAGATCGGCTCCGGCTTCGTCGGCGCGGCGGACCAGGGCGAGGTGTTCGGCCAGATTGGCCGGTGGGTTGCCGATATGAACGCGGGGCGTGACGGCCGCAACGCGGACAAAGCCGTGTTTCGGTGCGGAGAGGAAATTTTTGGGCATTTTGTCTCCTTTTGCGGATACAGCCGCCCTTAATGTGAACGTTTCTGGTGTAAAAATCCACAATTGCGGACAAAAATCCGGGAAATCGGTCAGAAATTTCGATTTTAAAGATGTCCGACCATCTAATCTGAAATTATGATTTCATTTGAAATTTATTCATTCCAGCTGAACAATATTTTTTGAAAGCCTTGCTGTTACGGCTCTGATATGTGAACGCCGTCATGACACTCACCTTTTCCGATATTAAGGCGGCGGCGGAACGCCTCAAAGGCCACATTGTCCGCACGCCGTGCACCTTTTCGCAGCGTCTGAGCGCCCAGTACCGCACCCGGCTGTGGATCAAGGCCGAGAACCAGCAGTTCACCTCGGCCTTCAAGGAACGCGGCGCGCTCAACAAGCTCCTGTCGCTCGGCGAGGACGAACGCCGACGCGGCGTCTTCGCGGCTTCCGCCGGCAATCACGGACAGGGCCTTGCCTATCATGCCCGCAGACTGGGCGTGCCGGCGACCATCGTCATGCCGGTCGGCACGCCGTTCGTCAAAATCCAGAAAACACAGGGTTTTGGCGCCAGGGTCGTAATGGAGGGGTCGAACTACGATGAATCGTCGGCGGCGGCCCAGGCTCTGTGCGCAGAAGAAGGCGGCGTCTACGTCCACCCGTTCAATGATCCGGTCGTGGCCGCCGGCCAGGGCACGATGGCCATCGAAATGCTGGAGGATGTGCCGGAACTCGACACCCTGGTCGTGCCGATCGGCGGCGGCGGCCAGATCGCCGGCGTAGCGGTCGCCGCCAGGGCGCTCAAGCCGTCCATCCGGATCATTGGCGTCGAGGCGGCGATGTATGCGTCGTTCACCGCCCGCCGGCATGGCCTGCCGGCGCCCGACGGCGGCTCGACCATCGCCGAAGGCATCGCCGTCAAGGAAGTCGGTGACATCAGTTTCGCCATCGCCGATCCGCTGGTCGATGAGGTGCTGGTCATCGACGAGGCCGACTTCGAACGCGCCATCGCGGCCTACGCCAATATCGAGAAGACCGTGGCCGAAGGCGCTGGCGCGGCGGGGCTGGCGGCCGTCATGCGCTACCCCCAGCGTTTCGAGGACCGCAATGTCGGCCTGATCCTGTGCGGCGGCAATATCGACCTGCGCCTGCTGGCCAGCGTGCTGCAAAGGGAGCTGGTGCGCGAAAAGCGGCTTGTCACCTATCGCATCCTGGGCGATGATCGTCCCGGCATGTTGTCGCGCATGGCGGATGTCATCGCCGACAAGGGGGGTAATATCGTCGACGTGGCGCACAACCGCCTAGTGCTCGATGTACCCGCCAAGGGCGCCGAGTTCGACATCATGGTCGAGACCCAGGGCGCCGCCCATGCCTTTGAGATTTCGGAAGCCTTGCGGAGCACCGGCTATGCGTTACGGATGGATTAAGACGATCGTGCTGGCGGCGGTCCTGGCCGGCGGCGGCGTTGCGGCGGCCCATGGCCAGACCGCCGACGACAACCTCAAGGCCGGGCAGGCCTTCCTGGCCAGGACGGCCAAGGTGCCGGGCGTGGTCGTCCTGCCGTCCGGCGTGATGTATAGACTGGTCTCGCGGTCACCCAATCCCGGCGCCCAGCCGACGGTGGCCGACAACGTCACCATCAATTACGAAGGCAAGCTGATCGGCGGCCAGGTGTTCGATTCGTCCTATGCCCGTAACGAACCGGCCAATTTTCCGCTCGGCCGGCTGATTGCCGCGTGGCAGCAGGTCATCCCGCTGATGCACGTCGGTGACGAGATCATCCTCTATACGCCACCGTCACAGGCCTATGGCGACCGCGACATGAGCCCCGACATCCCGCCCGACTCGACCCTGATCTTCCGCGTCCAGCTGCTCGGCATCGGCGCGCAGGATCCTCAAGCGGGCACGCAATAGGAACCATCATGAAACGTCGTTTTGCCATCGCGCTACTTGCCACCACCGCCATCGCCCTGACCGCCTGTAACAAAACCGGCAGCCAGAGCAGCCTCGACAAGGAACTGGACGCCTATCAGGCCTCGGCGGCAGCGGCCGACGCCGTCGCGCTCAAGGCCAACCAGGACTTCCTGGCGGCAACGGCCAGGCAACCCGGCGTCATCAGCCTGCCATCGGGCCTGATGTACAAGGTCCTGTCCAGCCCCGATCCAAAGGCGCCGCAACCGACGGCCAGCGACACGGTGACCGTCAATTACGAGGGCAGCCTGGTCAACGGGCATGTGTTCGATTCATCCTATGCCCGCGGCCAGCCCGCCACCTTCCCGCTGGGCCGCGTCATCGAAGCCTGGCAGGTCGGCATCCCGCTGATGCACAAGGGCGATACCTATATGCTGTACGTGCCGTCCGCGCTGGGTTACGGCGCGCAGGGCATGGGCGCGGACATACCGCCCGACAGCGTGCTGGTGTTCAAGGTGCAGTTGCTCGACATCGGCGGCAAGACGCCGCCAGAACCGCAACCCGTCAACTGACCTACGGCTTGAGGATCGAGACGACGAGGTCCTCGACCTGTTTTTCCTCGGGCGTGCCGGGCGTGACCATCTCGAAATGGCCGGAGTGGCTCTGATCGATGATCGTCACCGTGTCGCCCTTGGCCTGAGCCATGTCATGGTAGCGCTGCGCCGCCGCAAGCGGCACGAAGGTCGCCGACACCATGTACTGCGGCACCCCCAGCGGCAAAAGCTCGCTCGGCGAAGCCTGGACAAAGCGTGAGGGCACCGCATCGGGCGTTCCCCCCATCAGCTGGTCGGCCGCGTCGCCGCACATGGCGCTGTAGCCGAGGCCGGCCCGCAGTTCGCCCGGCCCGTCGAGATCGACAGCAGCAATCAGCGGCAAGGGCGTGGTTCCCGTCGACAGCTCGCTGCCGGGCGGCAGTTTCGGGCGTGCCGTCAGCCACAGCGCGGCGTGGCCGCCGGCGGAATGCCCGACGACGACGACACGGCTCAGGTCAAGCGGACGGCTGGCCGCCAGGGTGCGGACATAGTCGGTGGCATGGCTCCAGTCGAGGAAGGTACCGGGCCAGCCGCCACCGGCATCGCCCAGGGCGCGGTATTCGATATTCCAGGTGGCGATGCCGCGCTTCGTCAATGCGTCGGCCAGTTCTGCGGTGCTGACCTTGGTGCCGACGCCAGACGTCCAGCAGCCGCCGTGAACGACCACGGCGACCGGATAGGGACCGGCGCCGAAGGTCGCCGCCGCAGGCAGACGCAGATCGCCAAATTCCTGCGGCGCGGCGCCATAGGCAACGCTGGTAAAGCCGGGAGGATCGACGGTCGGTATTCCTGCCGGCGACGATGAGGACGATGAAGACGAAGACGCCGGTGGCGATACCGGTGACGCGGACGAGCCGCCGCCTTCTCCGCCGCCGCAGGCCATCAGCGGCACCAGGGTCACGGCAAGAGCGAAGGCAAGAGCATGGCGCATAGCCTTATTACGCTGTAACTACGCTTTCGGTTCAATCGGCACGGACGCGGGCGATCAGGGCGGCGGTCGACGGATCATGTTCGGCCGCGGTATCGGCGGCAAAGTCCTTCAGCACCGCGCTGGCCAGCGTCTTGCCCAGTTCGACGCCCCACTGGTCGAAGCTGTTCAGGCCAAGGACGATACCCTCGGCGAAGGTCTTGTGCTCATAGAGCGCCAGAAGGGCGCCGAGCGTTTCGGGCGTCAGCTCGTCGAGCAGGACCAGTGTCGACGGCTTGTTGCCCGGACAGACCTTCTGCGGCGCGATCCGCGCCGTTCGGGCGTCGTCCATGCCGAGCGCGCGGCATTCGGCTTCGGACGTTGCCAGCGACTTGCCGACCATGAAGGCCTCGCCCTGGGCGATGACGTTCGACAGCAGCTTCTTCTGCATGTCGACGGAGGCCTCGGCATTTGTTTCGACGGCAATGAATTCCAGCGGCACCACATCCTCGGACTGGTGCAACATCTGGAAGAAGGCGTGCTGGGCGTTGGTGCCTTCGTCACCGAAGACAACCGGGCAGGTCTTCGTATCCAGCAGTTCCCCTTGCGGCGACGTACGCTTGCCGTTCGATTCCATTTCCAGCTGCTGCAGGAAGGCGGCCAGGCGGCGCAGGCGATGGACGTAAGGGATGACGGCGCGGCTGGGGCGGTCGAGGCCGATACGGTTATAGATTTGCGCCGCCGCCAACAGGACGGGCGCGTTCTTCGCCAGCGGCGCGGTCAGGAAATGCTGGTCCATGGCGCGGGCGCCGTCCAGCAGGCGCTGATAAACGTCGAAACCCAGCGCCACGATGACCGACAGCGACACCGCCGACCACAGGGAATACCGCCCGCCGACCCAGTCCTTGAAACCGAAGACACGATCGGGCGCGATGCCATAGGCGCCCGTCTTGTCCGGCGCGGCCGAAACGGCGGCCATGTGCTTCTGCGCCGCCGCCTCGCCAAGACCCTCGATCAGCCAGTCACGGGCGGCGAGGAAGTTGGCGAGCGTCTCCTGCGTCGTGAAGGTCTTGGAGACGGCGATGACCAGGGTTTCGGCCGGGTCGAGCCCCGCCAGGGCCAGGGCCAGCTCGGAGCCGTCGACATTGGCGACAAAACGCACCTCGATCTGCGGCTGAAGAGGTGTCAGGGCCTGGAAGACAAGGCGCGGACCCAGGTCGGAACCGCCGATGCCGATATGGATGATGGTCCTGAACGGTTTGCCGGTTGCGCCGGTGATCGCGCCCGAGCGGATGGCGCCGGCATAGTCGCGCATGGCGTCACGTGCGGTCCTGACGTCGCGAGCGATCTCGTTGCCGCGAAGACGCGTATTCTCGGCGTCCGTATCGCGCAGGGCGACGTGCAGGACGGCGCGGCCTTCGGAGACGTTGATCTCAAGGCCCGTCCACATCTTTTCGCGCGCGGCGGCCAGGCCCGATTGCTCGAACAGTTCGACCGCACGGTCAAAGCCCGACATCGACCAGCTCTGCTTGGACACATCGACATAGAGGCCGCAGGTTTCAACCGTCATGCGGTCAAGACGGCCGACGTCATTGCGGAACTGGTCGACGATCCTGGCCCCGGCATCGACGAAGGCCTGGGTCTTGAGGGCATCCAATGCTTGGCTCATGGTCGTCTCCGATGATCTATATCGCGCCGCAATATTTTCACCGGGTTCCATGTCAGAACGCGCGCCAGCCGTAAAGCGCCAATCGTGCGCGTCTTCTGCACATTTTCGCGTGCCTTCAGGACGGGTCCCATGCCTTTCAGGCTGGCCCACAGGGCGCTCCAAACGACACGCCCCCTGCCCTTCAGCGTGTCCTTCAGCGCCATGATGAGCGTGAGCGTGACGTGCAGCGGCAGGGTCCACCACAGCAAGGCCAGAGGCATGGTCTTGAGATACAGCCACGGGCGATTGCGATAACCGTGCCACAAGGCGAAGTCGGAGCGCCGGCCGAAGGTGGCCGAGGCCAGGTGCGCCACGCGTGCCTGGGGCACGAACAGGGTCGGATGGCCAATGAGGAAGGCGCGCTGGCCAAGGTCGGCGTCCTCGCAATAGCAGAAGTAACGCTCGTCGAAGCCGCCCAGGCTGTCCCACAGGTCGCGGCGGATGACGAAGGCGGCCCCGCACGGCGACAGCACCTCGGTGGGCTCAAGCGCCGCTGGCAGGGGACGGCGGTACCCCATGCGGAACGGAAAGCCGAAAAAGGTCGTGCCATCACCAGCGCCGTCCATGATCGCCGGGTTTTCGGCGTCGAGCTGAAGCGAGGTGAAGATGCCGATGTCCGGCCAGGCGGCGATGGCGGCCTTGATGGCGTCGAGCCAGCCGGCGTCGGCGAAAGCGTCCGGATTGATGAAGCCCAGCCAGTCGCCGGTGGCTGTGGCGGCGGCGCGATTATTGCCGGCGGCGAAACCGAGGTTGTCTCCCAGTTCAAGGCATTTGACGTTCGGAAACCGGGCTTTCAAGACGTTCCAGTCGAGGTCGTCCGAACCATTGTCCGCCAGAATGATCTCGGCGTCGAAAGGCATGAGCGCGGTCAGGCAACGCTCGATATAAGCGCCGCTCCGGTAGCTGAGGACAATCAGGCTAAGGCGCAAGACGGCCCTCCCATTCGGCGCGGACGGACGGGTCGGCTTCGCGCGGCAGGTATTCGACACGCAGGGCGGTGAAGGCGTCCGTGGCCAGACCTTGTTTCAGTCCCCAGATCGCGGAACCACGCACCACCGGATTTTCATTGGACATACCGTCGCTCAGGGCCGCAATCATATCCGCATCCGGGAACGTCTTCACGGCATTGCCAAGCGCGTAATTGACGTTGCGCAAAAAGGATTCGCGGCCGATGCGCTTGATCGCCGATTTGCTGAACAGGACGCGGAAAGCAGCATCGTCAAGTCGCGCCAGATCGACCAGCTTCAGATCACCGAAACCCTGGCGCGCCTGGAGTTTGGCATCGTGAGCGGCCTGGGCGAACTTGTTCCACGGACACGCCGCCAGGCAGTCGTCGCAGCCATAGACGCGATTACCCATGCGATGGCGGAAATACTCCGGCCATGGTCCCTTCAGCTCGATGGTCAGGTAGGACAGGCAGGCGCGGGCGTCCAGCCGGTAGGGCCCGAGAAAAGCATCGGTCGGGCAGGCATCGAGGCAGGCGCGGCACGATCCGCAATGGTCGATTTCGGCCTCGTCCTCGGCCAGCACGCGGTCGAACAGGATGACGCCGATGAAAAACCACGACCCCAGCTCGCGCGAGACAAGGTTGGTGTGCTTGCCCTGCCAGCCAAGGCCGGCCAGTTGCGCCAACGGCTTTTCCATCAGGGGCGCGGTATCGACGAAAACCTTCAGCTCGCAACCCGCTTGCGTCACGATCGAGGTCGCCAGGGCCTTCAGCTTCTTCTTGACGACGTCATGATAGTCGTCGCCGCGCGCATAGACGCTGATATTGGCGCGATCTGGCGTGACGCCGTCGCGCGGATCGTGGTCGGGGCCATAATTATAGGCCAGGACCAGGGCCGACCGGGCGCCCGACCACATGGCGCGGGGATGACGACGGCGTTCGCGCGTTTCCTCCATCCATGTCATCTGGCCGTGCATCCCGGCATCGAGAAAGGCATCCAGCCGTTCGGCGGCCGCCCACACATCGGGGATGGCGGCGAAGCGCGCGGCCGAAAATCCCAATGCCATGGCCTCGTCGCGAATGGCCGTGGCGAGGTCCGGTGGCATGAGCGCGCCAGCCAGCATGTCAGAAATCGAACTCGGCATAGTGGGCCGAGGCCGGAAACCCCGGCAGCTTGTCAGCCAGCAGCGGACGAAAGGCCGGGCGCGACTTCATCACGCTGTACCAGGTCTTCAGCGCCGGATAGCGCGTCCAGTTGATCTCGTCGAGATAATCGAGCACGGACACCTGGGCGGCGCAGGCGAAGTCGGCATAGGACATCGACTGACCGGCCATCCAGTCGCGCACCTGGATCAGACTGTCGAAATAGCGCAGGTGGTCCTTCAGCGCCTCGCGGCCCTGGCGCATGGCGGCGATGTCGGGCGCGCCCAGCCCCATCAGCCGCTTCTCCATCTTCTCGTGCAGCAGCAGGGCATTGACCTCGTAGTCGAACTTGCGCTCCAGCCAGCCGATCAAACGGCGGGCCTCGGCGCGCTCATTGATGTTCTGCGGCCACAGGCGGACTTCCGGATAGGCCTCATCGAGATGTTCGATGATGGCGCGGCTTTCACACACGCGATGAGTTTGTCCGCCGGCGGAAGCATCGGGCGTCTCGACCAGGATCGGCAGCAGTCCCGATGGATTGAGCCGCAATATGGCGTCGTCGGGCTGCCAGTAGCGGACGGTCGTTTCCTCGAAGGCCAGCTTCTTTTCGCCCAGCGACAGTCGGACCAGCCGCGAATGCGGGTCGAAGGGGAAATGGTAGAGCTGGCGCGAATAGGCGGTCATGACTTATTCCTTGCCCGATCCTCAGGCGGCATCCGGCCGGTCGTCGCTGAACACGCCGCTGTGAGGTTCGGCGGTCCCGCGCGGATCGGCGTGGATGATGATATCAGCATTAGGATAGACCTCAATCAGTCGCTTTTCCGCCTCGATGATGATGTGGTGAACAGCTTCCAATGTCATGGCCGGATCGAGTTCGATATGCATCTGGATCAGGATGTACGGACCCGCCAGGCGCGTACGCAAATCATGCAGGCCCGTGACGCGGCCGTCGGCCAGGACAAGGGTGCGGATGCGGTCCAGATCCGCGTCTTCCATGGCGTGGTCCATCAGGTGGTCCGACGCTTCCTTCAGCACCTTGACCGCGCCCCAGATGAACCACAGCGCCATGGCGAGGCCGGCCAGCGGATCGAGGATGGGCAGACCCAGCATGGCGCCGGCTATACCCGCCATGGCCATACCGTTGGTGACGAGGTCGGTCAGGTAGTGCATGCGGTCGGCCGACACGGCCACCGACTGTGACCGTCGCAGCGCCGCATTCTGCACGATGACCAGCCCCAGCGCGGCGGCGATGGACAGGGCCAGGACGCCCAGGGCCAGCCATGGCCGCTCGACCGCCACCGGATGCAGCAGGCGGTGGACGCAGGCCTGCAGCACCAGGGCGCCCGAGGCGAAGACCAGCCCGGCCTGGAACAAAGCGCTGAAGGCTTCGGCCTTGCCGTGGCCGAAAGGATGTTCCTTGTCCGGCGGCGTGCGGGCGAAACGCACCGCGAAGAAGGTCATCAGCGAGGCGACGAGGTCGAGGCCGGAATCGGCCAGAGAGGCCAGGATTGATTGCGAACCCGAGGCGGACAAGGTGAACAATTTCAGCCCTACCAGCAGGCAGGCCGTCACCACCGACAGGATCGAAGCCAGCATGATGCGGCCTTCGCTGCTCGACAGGGCGGATTTGCCGGATTGTGAGGATGGCCGTTCGGACATCGCTTTTTGTAGGCTTTTTCGCACGCCTTTCGCAACCCCCGCAGGACGGCGTTTCATTGCGCCGCACCATCACGGGTTTGTGCGCCGGAATCCTGTTAACAAGTGGTGAACGGCGCATGGATTTCCGCCGGAAACCATGTCACGATCAAGCTCGAATCAATCTTGATTCCAAGTGCGATACGGGGCGCGTACATGTCACGAATCTGGATCAGCCGTTCCGAGGCGCTGCGCCGTCTCGAGGTCAAGCCACAGACGCTTTATGCCTATGTCAGCCGCCAGCGCATCGCCGCCAAGAGCGATCCCGATGCGCCGCGCAAGAGCCTCTACGCCCTCGATGACATCGAGCGGCTGTCAAGGCGCGCGCCCGGCCGTGTGCCGTTGCCTGCGCCAGGCAAGCCCGCGCCTGAGCCGTTGCCACCCGGCCTGACCGGCGGAACGGTGACGCGCGGCGAAGCGGCCATCAACACCGAAATCTCGATCACCATCGACGGCCACCACTATTACCGCGGCCGCGACTGCCTGACCCTGGCGCGATCGGATAATTTCGAGACCGTGGCCGCCCTGCTGTGGCAGAGCGCCAGTCCCAATCCGTTCGGTCCCCTGAAGCCGCGGCCGGATGTCAACTTCCCCGGTGGACCGCGCATGCGCATCCTCAGCATGCTGAGCCGCCGCCTGGAGGAAGAAGCGATGACCGAGACGCGGCACGAACGTGATCTCGGCACCGAGGCGGCCAGCCTGCTCAACGAAATGGTCGATGCCGTCACCAACGGCGGACCGCGCCTCTTCTTCCACCAGCGCCTGGCGCGGACATGGAAGGTCTATGACAACAAGGATGTCGACCTGCTGCGACGGGCGCTGGTGTTGTCGGCCGACACCGGGCTGGACGAAGCGACGTTTGCCGCTCGCGTGGCCGCCGCGGCGCAGGGTCCGCTGGCCATTCCGCTGATGGCCGGTTTCGCCGCCCTGACCGGACCGCGGCTGGGCGGACGCATTTCGCGCGCCGAGACCTACGTCACCCAGGTCCGCCGCCACGGCAATCCGCAACTGGTGGCCAAGACCCTGCTAGGCCAGGGGTTGGAACTGCCGGGCTTCGAGAAGGATCCCGAGCCGTCGGAGCACCTGAGGGCGCGAAACCTGATCGAGGCGGCGCCGCACGTGGGCGAGGACCTCAAGACCATACTCAAGGTCGGCGAGGACATGACCGGCCGCCCTGCCGGCATGTCGCTGGCCCTGGCGCTGATCGGCCGGCATCTCGACCTGCCGCGCGAGGCACCGCTGACCCTGTGCGGGATCGGCCGTGCCGCCGGCTGGCTGGCGCACGCCATCGAGCAGATGCAGGCCGGTCAGGCACCGCGTGCGCGGTTGCGTTATATCGGCGAATACCCGCAGGAACTGCTGACCCAGGCGACAGCGGCGGCAGCCGAATAGAAAAAGGGGCCGGTTTCGTACCGGCCCCTTTTTGTTACTTTGCGCCCTGCTTTTTCAGCTCGGCCAAGATGTCGGCCAGCAGTTCTTCCTGCGACGGACCCGGAGGCGAAGGATCGGCGGCAGGCGGGGGCGGCATCAGCTTGTTGATCGCCTTGACGACCAGGAAGATGGCCACGCCGATGATCAGGAACTGAATCACGGTATTGATGAAGATGCCGTAGGAGATCGCCGTCTCCGGCGTCTTGGTCGCCTCGTCGGCAGCCTTCAGGACCAGTTTAAGGCTTGAAAAATCGACTCCCCCGGTCAGGACGCCGATCGGCGGCATGATGATGTTGTCGACCAGCGATGACACGATCTTGCCGAAGGCGCCGCCGATAACGACACCGACGGCCAGGTCGACGACGTTGCCGCGCATCATGAAGGTCTTGAATTCAGAGAAAATGCTCACGGTTTTGCGCTCCGCGGTTGGGGGCAGGCTTACGCGTTGTCATCACCCGACAGGTTGAGACGTTCGCGCAGTTCCTTGCCGCTTTTGAAAAAAGGCACGTGTTTGGCGGGAACCTTGACCGCCTCACCGGTACGCGGGTTGCGGCCCGCCCGGGCAGGGCGCGACCGCACCGACAGGGCGCCGAAGCCGCGCAGTTCGACGCGACCGCCCTGTTCCAGGGTGGTGATCATCGATTCCAGAATCAGATTGACCGCGCGCTCGACATCTTTTTGCGTCAGGTGCGGATATTCGGAAGCAAGACGTTCGATAAGTTCTGATTTCAGCATTGGACCCTTCCCCCAGACGAAAGAACCTTGGAGCGCTTCGTGCGAAGGCGCCGCCCGACACCTCCGGTTCGTACCAGCCTATTGTATCCGCCCCGGATCGTGCGTGCCGACGCCGGGCACAACGCAACTCTTACCGAAAGAGCATGATGGAAAATTAAAACGACTTCAAGGGGTTGTCCATAGGTTAACGCGCTGATAGCGCTAACACACGTAAGTTTTTTCAACCAGCGGGAATTTTTTGCTCGCCTTGCGTGCCTGAGAGACGAAAAAGGCGATGCGGCGAATGTCCGCCGGAAAAGGCTTTTGAAGCAGGAATTTACCAGGTTTTGATACAAAAAGCCGGAGCCATGCATGACTCCGGCTTCATTGTGTCTGGATCCGGCACGCCCGACGCATTCACGCCATCACGGGCCGGTCAGGTGTCTTCGACCCCTATTCCTTCACCTTGTCGCGCAGGGCGGCGCCCAGGATGTCGCCGAGCGAAGCGCCGGAGTCCTGCGAGCCGTACTGTTCGATGGCTTCCTTTTCGGCGGCCATTTCCAGAGCCTTGATCGACACGGAGACCTTGCGGGCCGCCTTGTCGACATTGGTGATCTGGGCGTCGACACGGTCGCCGACGGCGAAGCGTTCGGCGCGTTGCTCGTTACGATCGCGCGACAGGTCCGACTTGCGGATGAAGGTCGACATCGGCGCGCTGTCCTCGCCGAACCTGACTTCAATGCCGCCCGAGGTGACTTCGGTGACGGTGACGGTGACGGTCTGGCCCTTCTTGAAGGTATCGCCGGTCATCGGATCGCTGCCCAGCTGCTTGATGCCGAGCGAGATGCGTTCCTTGTCGACGTCGACATCGAGGACCTTGGTCTTGACGCTGTCGCCCTTCTTGTAGCGCGCAATGGCTTCTTCGCCCGGGACGTTCCAGTCGAGATCCGACAGGTGGACCATGCCGTCGATGTCGTTGTCGAAGCCGATAAACAGGCCGAATTCGGTGGCGTTCTTGACTTCGCCTTCGATGACCGAGCCGACCGGGTGCTGACGGACGAACTGATCCCACGGGTTTTCCTGAGCCTGCTTGAGACCCAGGGACACGCGGCGCTTGGAGGCGTCGACTTCCAGGACGACCACTTCGACTTCCTGCGAGGTCGAAACGATCTTGCCCGGGTGGACGTTCTTCTTGGTCCACGACATTTCCGACACGTGGACCAGGCCTTCGACGCCCGATTCCAGCTCGACGAAGGCGCCGTAGTCGGTGATGTTGGTGATGCGGCCGTGGAACTTGCCGCCGACCGGATACTTCTGGTCGACATTTTCCCACGGGTCGGACTGCAGTTGCTTCATGCCCAGCGAGATGCGCTGCGTGTCGGGATTGATCTTGATGATCTGGACGCGAACGCTGTCGCCAACGTTGAGCACCTGCGACGGGTGCGAGACGCGCTTCCACGACATGTCGGTGACGTGCAGCAGGCCGTCGATGCCGCCCAGGTCGACGAACGCACCGTAATCGGTGATGTTCTTGAC
>OUNJ010000245.1_pt2 | contig 22145 bp, 22 predicted proteins | sample 1755361 | NCBI WGS metagenome assembly OUNJ01 (sample SAMEA3914825, study PRJEB12502) | metagenome | biome: forest; material: soil | place: USA | collected 2012-03-12 | depth 0.1 m
CGACGCCGATGAACAGCGGCGGGTGCTCGAACAGGCGCATCATGGCGATGGTGCGGTCGTAATAGCCGGCACCGTAGCCGAGGCGGAAGCCGTCGCCATCGAAGGCGAGAAGGGGGACGAGCACCACGGCGGGAATGAGGGTTTCGGCGGTGGGCAGCGGCTCCTGCACGTTCAACTGATGGTGGCGCACCAGCGGGTCGCCGCGCCGCCAGCGGCGGAATTGCAGCATGCCCTGGTCGGTCAGGCAGGGGAGTGAACCGATTTTGCCGAAGCGCTGCATCAGGTCGAAAATCGGCAGCACGTCGAGCTCGGCCTGGATGGCCATGTAGCCGGCGAAAGACGGTGCGAATGAGAGGATGGGGTGGTCGGCATAATGGCGGGCGATCGACTGGTCGGCGCCGATCATCGCGCCATGGGCGAGGGCGCGGCGCTTCGCCATCATCTCCTGACGGAGTTTGCGTTTTTCAATGCTGATACTGCGGTCCGGCTGCGCCATGACACCAGATTATGGCGGATTCACATCTTCACGCAAGAAATTCACGAATCTTTAACGGCTGTTAGGGTAGACTCAAGGTAACAAGAACCACCCGCACAGGAGTCACCACCATGAAAAACCACGTTACACGCCTCACTGTCCTCGGTCTTCTCGCTCTCAGCCTCACCGCCTGCGACAACCACCGCGACACCCAGACCGGCACGCTCACCCGCCATCTCACCATGATCGGCGAAGATGGCCGCCGCTATGGCACCGTGGATATGGACCCCATCGGCGGCGGCAAAGTCTACGATTCCACCGGCGCCCTGATCGCGACGCTGACGCCGGCCAGCTATGGCACCGTGAGCGCGCCGGCACCTGTCACCACTTATACGACCGAGCCGCGCTAGTTTTTGGTGGTGCGCGTAGCGCACGCTGGGGGCGAAGGCGCCCCCATCGCTACCGCTCCCCCCACGTTCGCTGCGCTCCGGCTCGCCGCTAGATCGCGGCTACGCGGCTTTCACACTCACCGCCCTATTGCGCTGAGTTTGTGGCTGGGCGTGCCGAGCGCAAGCGAGCCGCTCGCGGCGGGGGTCAGCGAAGCGAAGGGGGCAAGGCCCCCTTCAAGGAGCGCTACGCCGCGACCAAATCAAAAAACCGCCATTCGCCTTGCAAAACCGCGCCACATCCCCTATCTTCAATAGCGAATGGCACTGCCCGGTGCGAATGTGTACAAATGCTCCGGGACCGATAAATTCCTTTAGGGAGCTGTCCCTACCGCTGGCCGTGGCTGGCGGCATACGGCACCCACCTGACTCGAAGGGTCACGGGAGGTTATAACGACATACGGCCAGGGCGGTCCATTCACCTTCCCCGATTTTCAGTCTAGAGTTTGGATGCCTTGCGCGTGAGATCGAGCATACGGCAGCTGAAGCCCCACTCGTTATCATACCACGAGGCGACGCGCACGAAGTTGCTGCCTACTACCGAGGTGCCGGTGAGGTCGACGATCGAGCTGCCATTATCGCCGGTGTAATCGGTGGAAACCAGCGGGCGGTCGTCCACTTTCAGTACGTTTTTCAGCATTTTGGCCGAGGCCATTTTCAGCGCTTCGTTCACCTCTTCTTTAGTGACAGATTTTTTCAGGCTGGCGGTGAGGTCGATCATCGAGACGTTGGCGACGGGCACGCGCATCGACACGCCGCTGAGTTTGCCGGCCAGCGCGGGCAGCACTAGGCCGATGGCCTTGGCAGCGCCGGTTTTGCTGGGCACGATGGAAAGGGCGGCGGCGCGGGCGCGGCGCGGGTCTTTATGCGAGCCGTCGACGAGGTTCTGGTCGCCGGTATAGGCATGCACAGTGGTCATGAAACCGCTCTCGATGCCGAAGCTGTCGTTCAGCACTTTGGCGACGGGGGCCAGCGCATTCGTGGTGCAGGAGCCGACGGAGAACACGGTGTGCTCTTTGGTCAGCTGGTCGCAGTTCACACCATAGACGAAAGTCGGGCAGTCGTCGCCGGCGGGGGCGGAGATGATGACTTTGCGCGCCCCCTGGCCGAGATGGACGGAGGCCGCATCCTTATTATTGAAGGCGCCGGTGCATTCGAGCACGATATCGACGCCGAGGCCGGCCCAGTCGATTTTCCTGGGGTCGCGCTCGTGGGTGATTCTGATGTTGCCGCGGCCCATGTCGATGCCGGTGTCGTCATAAGTGATTTTATTCGGGAAGCGGCCATGCACCGAATCGAACTGCAGCAGGTGCGCGTGGCTGGCATTGTCGGCGGAGCCGTTGGCGGCCACCAGCGCGATATCGTCATAGCCTTCCGAAATGATGGCGCGCGCCACGCAGCGGCCGATGCGGCCCAACCCGTTAATCCCGATTTTAATGGTCATATGCTCACCTCTGCCGCGGGTTATAGCGCCAACGCGGCGGGGCACAATATAAATTCTGTTAACGATGCCGGAAAAGCGACAGGATGCGGCTGAGCCGCTGGGCCCCGCGCGAGCGCACTACGCCGAACATGATGATTTCGCCGCGCGGTTCGTTGACGAAACGGCCGTAATACCAGCGGATGAATTTCTTTTTCAGCCCGTTCATGCGGCCGCCGCGACGATGGCTTCAACCGTGATGCCGAAGCGTTTATATAGTTCCTCGGCCGGGGCGCTGGCGCCGAAACTTTTCATGCCGATGAAGGTGCCATCCTCGCCCAGCCAGCGTTCCCAGCCGGTTTCGACGGCGGCTTCGATAGCGATGCGTTTGACGCCCGAGCCCAGCACTTCCCTGCGGTAGCTGGCGGGCTGTTTGGCGAACAGCTCCATGCTCGGCACGCTGACGACGCGGGTGGGGGTGCCTTTGGCTTCCAGCTGTTTGGCGGCTTCGACGGCCAGGTGCACTTCCGAGCCGGTGGCCATCACTACCACTTTCGGCGCCGCGCTGGCTTCGCGCAGGATGTAGGCGCCGAGGGCGCATTTATTTTCCGGCGTAAATTCGGTGCGCAGATGCGGCAGGTTCTGGCGGGTGAGGGCCAGTACCGAGGGTGTCTCACGTGAAACAATGGCCAGCTGCCAGCATTCGGCGGTTTCCGTGGCGTCGCACGGGCGGAAAACCTGCAGGTTGGGAATGACACGCAGAGCGGCCAGGTGCTCGACCGGCTGGTGGGTGGGGCCATCCTCGCCGAGGCCGATAGAATCATGCGTCATCACATAGATCACGCGCTGGCCCATCAGCGCGCTGAGGCGGATGGAGGGGCGGCAGTAATCGGTGAATACCAGGAAGGTGCCGCCGTAGGGGATGAAGCCGCCATGCAGGGCGATGCCGTTCATCGCGGCGGCCATGCCGTGTTCGCGCACGCCGTAATAGATGTAGCGGCCGTCGTAATGGCCGGGGGCGAAGGGCTGCATGGCCTTGGTTTTGGTGTTGTTCGAGCCGGTGAGGTCGGCCGAGCCGCCGAACAGTTGCGGCAGGGTGGGGGCGATGGTTTCCAGCGTGTTCTGCGAGGAAACGCGGGTGGCCTCTTTCGGTTGCGCCGCGGCGAGCCGTTGCTTGAGAGCCTGGATTTCCTGCACCCAGCCATTGCCAAGGTCGCCCTCGATGCGGTGAGCGAAGGTGGCGTGTTTGGGCGAGGCGGCATAGCGCTTTTCCCAAGTGGCATAGGCTTCGGCGCGCTGCGTCGCGGCGTTGCGCCAGGCGCTCAGCACATCCTCCGGCAGTTCGAAGGGGGCGTGGGCCCAGTTTAGGTTCTTGCGGGTGCCTTCGATTTCTTCGGCGCCCAGCGGCGAGCCGTGGCTGGAGTTCTTGCCGGCCTTGGTGGGCGCGCCTTTAGCGATGGTGGTGCGGCAGGCGATGAAGCTGGGCTTGTCGCTTTTTTGGGCTTTGGCGATGGCGGCCGCAATTGCTTTCGCATCGTGCCCGTCGATCTGTTGTGTAGCCCAGCCGAGGGACTCGAAACGTTTGCACTGGTCGTCGCTGACGGTCAGCGAGGTGGGGCCGTCGATGCTGATCAGGTTGTCGTCCCACAGCACGATGAGCTTGTTCAGCTTCATGTGCCCGGCCATCGAGGCGGCTTCGTGGCTGATGCCTTCCATCAGACAGCCATCGCCAGCGATGACGTAGGTGTAGTGGCTGACGAGCTCGTCGCCGAACTCGGCGTTGAGGGCGCGCTCGGCCATCGCCATGCCGACCGCATTCGCGATGCCCTGGCCTAAGGGACCCGTGGTGGTTTCGATGCCGGGGGCATGGCCGAACTCCGGGTGGCCGGCGGTGCGGGCGCCCCATTGGCGGAAGTTCCTGATCTCCTCGAGTGTCATGTCCGGGTAGCCGGTGAGGTGGAGGAGGGCGTATTGCAGCATGCTGCCATGGCCGGCGCTGAGAATGAAGCGGTCGCGGTCGGGCCATTCGGGGTGGTGGGGGTCGTAATTCAGGAACTGGGTGAACAGCACGGTGGCGACATCGGCCATGCCCATCGGCATGCCGGGATGGCCGGATTTGGCTTTCTCGACCGCATCCATCGAGAGGGCGCGGATGGCATTGGCCATCTGGTCGTGGGTGACGGGTTGCGGTTTCGTTTGGGTGGCTGGCATGGCTGGCTCGCTGCTGTTATTGGCAGGGTTTTAGCATGCGCGCGCGTGATTGCAACGTTCGTGCGTGCGAACTTATGCACATGTTGTTTGCGTCGCTTGCCAAGCTTCGCGCGCTATGGTTGGTTGGTTACAAATCAAGAAACTAGCACGCACAGCTCAACATCAACCTTAGCGTGAGTAGAGTATGGTAAGCGCTTCACAACAGAGCCTGAATAATGCCATCACGGCGGTGGATGCCGCCTTTGACACACTCGAGGCGGCGATTGCCGTGTCGCTCATCCAGCGCAGCCAGTCGGCGGCGTCGAGCGAGGCGGTGCAGGCCGAGCTGACGGTGAGCTGGGAGGCGCACAGCGCCAAGCTCGAAGCCGAGATGACCGAGCTGCATGAAGAAAACAGCTTCCTGAAAGATGACAACCAGCGTCTCAGCAACCAGCTGCAGCAATTGCAGCAGGAATATCTGGCGCTGCAGAACATCGCGTCCGGCACCGTGCGCAAGCTCGATAAATCGGTGAAGCAACTCGACCTGATGCTGGAGCGCGCGTGATGAAAACGGTGAAAGCAGTCGTCTACGGTAAGGAATATACGCTGGCCTGCGATGCGGGGCAGGAGCAGCACCTGGCCCAGCTGGTGAGCCAGTTGAACGGCCGCGCCAAAACGCTGGAGAAAGCCGTCGGCAAGCTGCCGGACGGGCTGATGATGGTCTATGTGGCGCTGATGATCTCGGACGAGATTCACGATGCCACGCGCGAAAATATCCGCCTGAAGGACGAGCTGACGCGCCTGCAGCGCCAACTGGGCGAAAGCAACCCCGACGATGCGCGCCTGGCGGCGCTCGAGGAAGAGGTGGCCGAGAACCTGCAGCACCTGGCCACCCGCATCGCCGGGCTGGCGGAGAAGCTGGCTTCCTAACTCGCGCTTGCGTGTTGGGCTTGCTGCGCTATACAGGCGGGCATGAGCGCTTTACCTACCTTGGAGACCCTGGATGTCACCGGCAAAACCGTGCTGGTGCGGCTGGATTTGAACGTGCCGATGCAGGCCGGCCGCGTGACGGATGCCACGCGCATCAACCGCGTGGTGCCGACGTTGCAATACCTGATGGAGCGGCATGCGAAGGTGGTGATCCTGTCGCATCTGGGCCGGCCGAAGGGGTTCGACCCGGCGCAGTCGCTGGCGCCGCTGGTGGACAAATTATCGTCGGTGATGTGGGACCGACCGGTGAAATTCTCGCCCGATTGCATCGGGCCGACGGCGCAGCTGGCGGTGGAAAATGCCGAGGCCGGCGACGTGATTCTGATGGAAAACCTGCGCTTCCACGCGGCGGAGGAGGCCAACGACCCGGCCTTCGCGCAGGCCATGGCGGCACTGGGCGATTGCTATGTGAACGATGCGTTTTCCTGCTCGCACCGCGCGCATGCCTCCATCGTGGGGTTGAACCCGTTCATGCCTTCGGCGGCGGGCCGCCTGATGGAAGAGGAAGTGACAGCGCTGACCAAAGTGCTGGCCGACCCGGCACGGCCGCTGACGGCGATTGTCGGCGGCTCGAAGGTTTCCACCAAGCTGGAGTTGCTGGGCAACCTGGTGGGCAAGGTGGATTTCCTGGTGATTGGCGGCGCGATGGCCAATACGTTCCTGGCGGCGCAGGGCATCGCGATGGGCGCTTCGCTGTGCGAACATGAGATGACGGCGACGGCGCGCGATATCCTGAAAGCCGCCGAGGCCAAGGGCTGCAAGATCGTGCTGCCGGTGGATGCGGTGGTGGCGAAGAAATTCAAGGCGCATGCGGAAAATGTGGTGTGCAGCGTTGAAAAAATTCCATCTGATGGGATGATGCTGGATGTCGGCCCGCGCAGCCTGCTGGCGCTGCAGGAAGTGATCAATAACAGCAAGACGCTGGTATGGAACGGCCCGGTGGGCGCGTTCGAGACCGCGCCGTTCGATGCCACCACGGTGCAGATCGCGCGGATGATCGCGCAGGCATCGCATGAGGGCAAGTTGCATAGCGTCGCCGGTGGCGGCGACACGGTGGCGGCGCTGGCGCATGCGGGTGTCAGCCAGCAGCTGAGCTATCTCTCCACCGCCGGCGGGGCGTTCCTTGAATGGCTGGAGGGCAAGGAATTGCCGGGCTTAGCTGCGCTGATGACTCCCCATGCCGATCGTAAACGGGCTTAATGCATTCACATCAACGTCCCTCCCTTCGGTCGGTGTACTTTGATGTGCGAATCGACTATTTTCCTGAAAACGTGGTTTCAGGAAAATAGAGATATGACGGTAGTGAATGGATTGGAGGAGGCGCGGGCGGCGCTGGCTGCCGGTGCGCTGGCGCTGGCGTCGCCGCCCTTTGCCGCCTGCCATGCGGGCGTGGGTTATTACGAGGCGCTGCTGCTGCAGTTGCGCGCTGAATTTCCGGAAAGTGATTTCGTGTTCACGCTGGATTGCGGTGACGATGCGGCCATCGCCCACGAGGCCATTCGCCGCGGGTTTACCTCGGTGCGTTGCCAATGCAGTGAGGCCGTGAAAGCCAGGCTGGAGGCGCTAGTTGCAACCGCCAGTATGGGTGGGCGTCCATGAGGGCGGGTCGCTGGCGGGGAAGGAATCGTCCAGCGTGTCATCAACCGCCTCTTCGCGGCGGTTGATATCGCGGCGATGGCGGTAGTAGCCGTAGCCCAACAGGGCGGCGGCGCACAGGCCGAGAATGGTGATAGGGTGCATAAGTCCTCCGATGTTTAAAGTGTGATTGGACAAACATCAAAAGTCTGTTGTATCTAGGCGCCATTAACGAATGAGGACCCCATGGCACTGACGCGCAAAGTGAAAGAAGTTCTAAGCTGGTATGAGTCGGACAACCCCGGCACCAAGGCCAACCTGGCGCGCATGCTGATGACCGGCCGCCTCGGCGGTTCGGGTAAAATGGTGATCCTGCCGGTGGACCAGGGCTTCGAGCATGGGCCGGCGCGCAGCTTCGCCGCTAACCCGGCGGCCTACGACCCGCATTACCATTTCAAGCTGGCCATCGATGCCGGGCTGAACGCCTTCGCGGCGCCGCTGGGCATGATCGAGGCGGGGGCGGATACGTTCGCCGGCGCCATCCCGACCATTTTGAAAGTAAACAGCAGCAACTCGCTGGTGGGCAAGGGCGCGCAGCCCGACCAAGCCGTGACCGGCTCGGTGAAAGATGCGCTACGCCTGGGTTGCTCGGCGATCGGTTTCACTATCTATCCGGGTTCGGACGCGGTGATGGGGCAGATGGAAGAAATCCGCGAGATGACGGCGGAAGCCAAGGCGCACGGCCTGGCGGTGGTGATCTGGAGCTATCCGCGCGGCGCCGGCCTGAGCAAAGACGGTGAGACGGCGATGGATGTGACGGCGTATGCGGCGCATCTGGCGGCGCTGCTGGGCGCGCATATCATCAAGGTGAAGCCGCCGACGGCGTTCCTCGAGCAGGCGGAAGCCAAGAAGGTTTACGAGAAAGAGGGCATCAAAATCGGCACGCTGGCCGAGCGTATCGCCCATATCAAACAGACCACGTTCGGTGGCCGTCGCCTGGTGATTTTCTCGGGCGGTGGGGCGAAGAGCAACGCGGAAGTGCTGAAGGAAGTTGGCGAAATCGCGGCCGGCGGCGGTGATGGTTCCATCATGGGCCGCAACGCCTTCCAGCGCCCGAAAGACGACGCACTGACGCTGCTGTCGGACATCGTGGGGATTTACAAGAAAGTCTAAGCGCGCTTGATAAACAGGCTTTTCAGCGGGTGATGGCGCACATATCGCTTGTCGCGATAGACGCTCACGGCTTTGCCGACCAGCAGGCCGGAGACGATGGGGACGAGGATTTTACGTAACATGGTGGTCTCCTTGGTTAGCCCCAACCATGGCATGGTAGCCATTAAGGGGCGAGGGGACATGTGCAGCGGGATATCAGCCGGAGATGTGTAAGCGCGAAATTTCCGACCGCGCCCTGCAGCAGATGATCGTCGACGACCTGCCCGGCTGGTGAAGGCCGCAGCGATGCGGTGGTGGCGCATTGCAACGAACAGCTCAATGCACGTGGAAAAGCCGGCGGCCTGGTTAGCAAACCGGCATAATTGCTGGACGATGCCGGTGTTCCTTTTATAGTGCCGCGCATGAGCGATTTTCCCTGCAGGCTTTATATCATTTCCCCGCCCGTGCTGACGGTGGATTTTGTGCAACAGCTGGATGAGGCGTTGTCGGCCGGCGATGTGGCGGCGTTCCAGCTGCGGCTGAAGAATGCGAGCGACGAGCAGATTCTCGATGCCGCGATTGCGCTGATCCCGGTCTGCCATGCGCATGGGGTGGCTTTCGTATTGAACGACCGGGTGGACCTGGCCCTCAAAGCCGGCACCGACGGGGTGCATCTGGGGCAGGACGATATGGCCTATGCTGAAGCGCGCCGTCAGCTGGGTGAGGATAAGATCATCGGCGTTTCCTGCCATGATTCGAGCCATATGGCGATGGAAGCGGGCGAGGCGGGGGCGGATTATGTGGCGTTTGGCGCCTTCTACCCGACCAAATCGAAAAGTGCCGAGAAGCTGGCGAAATATGGCGTGCCGCCGGTAGAGCTGGTGGAAAACTGGACCAGCCTGACCACGGTGCCCTGCGTCGCCATTGGCGGCATGACGCCGGAGAATTGTCTGCCGCTGGTGCAGGCGGGGGCGGATTTCATCGCCGCCATCACGGCTGTTTGGGAGCATCCGCAAGGTGCTGCCGCGGGGGTAAAGGCTTTCAATCACGCTATCAAGCAAGGGCTGAAGGCGCGGGCTTCGGCTTAGTTGGGCGTATTGATCGCGCTGGTTTGCGCATCGGCTTCGCTGCGTAATACGCGTTTCACCTGATAGCGCAGGCCGGCGCGGGTTTCCTGTTCGATGATCAGCAATGTGTGGTCGGCGGTCATCTCGCCCAGAGCATCGATGCGGTCGGGGTAGGCGGCAAAGGCGTACTCGCCCACCATCACCGTTACTGCGCCGAAGTTCGACCAATGGATGATCTGCGCCAGGTAGGGCTCCTGCCGCCAGATGTCGGGGAAGGCAGGGTCGACCGAGATATTGAGGCGGGTGGGCTCGGTGTAGGTAGAGACCACCATATGGCAGGTGAGCGGCCGCCATTCCTCGCCGATGTCGCTCAGCAGGTAATGGCAGAAGAAATCGCGGCAAAGTTGGGGACGGGTTTGGTAAATATCGCAGCCCTGGTGGGTGCTGCAGAACTGGCACCATTGGTTATAGGGTTTGAAATCAACGATTTCACCGAGATGGCAGCACATCGCGCAGTCGCCGCATTGGCGGGTGGGGGGATGCGCGGGGTCTGGGCGCGACATGGGCATGGCTCATATAGGCAGATTGCGCATTTGCTTGCAAGTTCGCCGCCGGCTTGGTAACAGGGCGCTCATTCAAGAATCAGGAGTGTTTCATGCGAGTCGATGGTGGCCAGGTACGCGCCGGTATGGTGCTGGATTTCGAAGGCAAGCTGTGGATGGTGACGGGCCACGAGATCCGCACGCCCGGCAACCTGCGTTCGTTCAATCAGATCGAGATGAAGGACATCAAATCCGGCGTGAAGAAAAACATGCGCCTGCGCCCCGATGAGGGCATGGAGCGCGTGCAGCTCGACCAGCGCGACTTCCAGTTCCTCTTCGCCGACGGCGATACGCTGACTTTCATGGACAATCAAAATTACGAGCAGATCACCATGGAACGCGACTTCCTGGGCGACCGCGCTGCCTTCCTGCAGGACGGCATGACCGTGCAGGTGGAATTGCATGAAGCCACCCCCATCGGCGTGAAATTGCCCGACCAGGTGATCCTGGAAATCGTGGAAGCCGATCCGGTAGTGAAGGGGCAGACCGCCAGCTCAAGCTACAAACCCGCCAAGCTGGAAAATGGCGTACGCGTCATGGTGCCGCCATTTATCGGCACGGGCGATAAGATCGTGGTGAATACGAACGAGCTTACCTACATCGAACGCGCGAAGTAGGGTTTGGGTCAAAAGTGGCGATCTGCGTCGTCGTTTCCGTCCTCGGTCGGTTACGTAGCGCTGCTACGCGCCCTCCCTGCGGGCGGGAACTCCTAGCATCTCACCACTTTTGACCCAAACCGGCGCCGCTGTATTGCTGCTTCGCTTCGCTCGCAATCATCGAGCTGATAACGCAAAATGCCCGCGCGTTAATCGCGTGGCTTTAGCAAATCCTGCAGGGTGCTGTGAATGCGGCCGTTGGTGGCGAGCATGGGGCCGCGGTCGTCCATCGCTACGGGGGTTCCGTCGATGGCGGTAACCTTGCCGCCGGCTTCGCTGACGATCAGGTTACCGGCCGCCATGTCCCATATATTCAGGCGATGGTACCAGCAGCCGTCCAGCCGGCCGGAGGCGACATAGGCCAGGTCCAGCGCGGCGGAGCCGCTGCAGCGCATGGTGGCGCCATGGTCGATCACCCGCTCGAAGGCGCGCAGGGTGGTTTCATAGCCGCTGCGCCATTTGCGGGGGCTGGAGGTGGAGAGCACGATCTCTTCCTCGCGCATCGAGGTACGCAGCTTCAGGTTGTTCAGGAAAGCGCCCTGGCCTTTTTCGGCGTGGAACAGCTCGTCGTGAATGGGGTCATACACCACGCCGGCGATGGTTTCCCAGTTCTCATCCTTCTTCACCTGTACGGCCACCGAGATGGAGATATAGGGGATGGCGTGGATGAAGTTGGTGGTGCCGTCGATGGGGTCGATAACGAAGCGGGTGTTGAGGTCCGGCCCTTTGATGACGCCGCTTTCCTCGGTGAGGAAGCTGAATTTCGGCCGCGCCTTCTGCAGTTCCTCGATCAGCACCTTGTCGGTGCGCAGGTCGGCGCTGGTGACGAAGTTGGCGATGCCCTTGCGCGAGATCTGCAGTTTCTCGATCTCGCCGAAATCGCGCACCACGCCCTTACCGGCTTTCTGCACGGCGCGGGCGATCACGGTTATCAGGGCGGATTGAGGCATCCGCCGCTCATAAAGTAACCGCCTATCCACTGCAACCCTTTAATTATCGGGATTGTCACTTGCCTCGCGCGTGGGCTTTGCTACAACCGCAAATGCGTCTTTTCGGCACCCATCACCCTACAAAAACAACAGATTTCATGTACGCTTCCCGCACGCTTCCGCTCCCTGCGCGTCCTTTACGGATGCTGCTGCTGTCGAGCGCCTGCCTGTTGCTCTGGCAAGGCCCGGCGCTGGCGCGCGACCTCACGCCTTCGCAGCCCAGCGTGGAAGTGAACCTCGATGCGCTGGAGCCGCTGCGTGCCCTGCCGGTGCCGGCGCCGACGATGCCCAGTATCAATTATGCGCCCGCGCCGTCGTCGGAAGCGCCATTGCAACGTCAGCGGCCGGTGGAACAGCCGGATTATCATGCGCCAAAGCCTGAAGCAGCGCCTAAGCCGATGGTGCGTGCCGTGCCGGTGCAGGTGGTGCCGGTGCAGCCGACTGTGGCGCCGGTGGTTACAGCGCCTGCGCCGGTGATTGCACCGACCCCTGTTCCTGCGCCGGCGGTGAATGTCGTGCCGGTGGCAGTGCCTAGCGCACCCGCCCTGCCGCCGCCGCTGCCGGCTGCACCCTCAGCCATAGTGACATCCACCTCGCCGGTTGCCGGGCAGGTGGTGCCAGTTCCAGTTCCTGCGCCAGCGCTGCCTCCTGTTGCAGCGCCGACGATCGCAGCCCCGCCGGTGCCGGCTGCTGCTGCTATCCCCGCGCCAGTGCCGCTGGCTGTGCCGAATGCGGTGCGGATGCCGGCTCCGCCGGTCCCCCCATCCGAGCCACCGCTGCAGCTGAGCCATACGCCGCCGCCATTGCCACCCTCGGTGACGCAGCGGGTGGAGGAGCTGAACGCACCGCCGAAGCGCGAAGGAATTATCGACGATTCGACCACCACCATGAAGGGCCCCAGCACGCGCATGCTGGAGGAGTTGCAGAAGGAACGGATCGCCCGCGAAAATAAGCTGGCCGGCGCACCGCCGCAGGAGGTCGTTCCGGCCGCCAAGCAGGAGCAGATCGACGCGGCGAAACAGCGCATCGCAGCGGAAGAAGCGGCGCGCAAGCAGGCGATTGCCGATGGCGCGAAGTTAAAGGCCGAACAGGAAGCGGCGCGCCAGCAGGCTGCCCAGCCGGCGGCCGTGCAGGACAAGGCGCAGCTGGAAGCCACGCGCAGGCAGATGGTAGCGCAGCAGAAACAGGCAGCGAAAGAAGCTGCCGAAGCGAAGAAACAGCAGGCCGCGCAGGAAGCCGCGGCGAAGAGAGAAGCGGAAGCGCAAGCGGCCGCTGCAAAAAAACAGGAAGCGCAAGCGGCCGCGCTGGCGAAAAAGCAGGCGGATGAAGCCGCTGCGCAGGCGAAACTGGAAGCTGCGCGGGAGCAGAAGGCCGCACAGGCAGCAGCCAAAGCGGCGGCCAGTGCGCCGATTACGCCAATCGCCGCGTCGCCGCCGCTGCCGTCGCTGACGCCGGGCAGCAGCATCACCTTGCCGAAAACCAATATCGCGCCGCTGCCGAAGTTGCAAAACAGTGCGCTGCCGACGACGATGCCTTCGGCCCCGGCGTCGCCCGGCTTACCGCCGATGGGTGTGCTGGCGCCGGCATCACCGGCGATGCCGGGCCTGCCATCGCTGACAGCGATCACCGGTGAAGAAAAACCGAATTCGATGGAAGTGGTGCATCCGAAAAACGGGGTGGAGAGTAACGATCTGCCACCGCCGGTTTCCTCGCCGCTGGCGGTGCCTGCCATGCCCGCCATGCCGCCGCTGCCGAAGCTGGATAATTCCGATGCCGGCATGCCGATAGTGAAGCGCGAATTGCCGAGCGTGAATGTCGGCGCGCCGGCCAATGCGCCGCTGGTTGCGCCAGGGCCGCCCATGCCGGTAGTGAAGGTGGAGAAAAAGCCGGAGCCGGCGAAAGCGGTGGAGAAGAAAACACCGTCGCCAGTGCCGGTGAAAGAAACGCTGCTGCCGGTGCCGGTAACACCGCCCGTAACACCGGCTTTACCGGCCGTGCCCGCCGCAAAAAGTGTGGCGCTGCCACCGGTGCCGCCGCCGCTGCCCGATACGATTCCGCTGCCGGCAATGAAGCCGGTGACACCGCCCGTTACTGCACCGGCGACCGTGCCGGTGCCTGCCGCGCCGCCGACGAAAAATACGGCGCTGCCCCCGGTGCCACCGCCGCTGCCGGATACGATTCCGTTACCGATGGCGCCGAGTGCGAAGCCGGTGACTTCACCATCGGCTGCCGCGCCGGCTAAGACGCCGGCACCAGTGCCAGCGAAGGCAGATAAACTGGAGGCAATTCCGTTGCCACTGCTGCCGGACGCATCGAAAGAGACGAGCACACCGCCGCTGCCGGCTTTGCCGCCGGTGAATAATGTGCCGTTGCCATCGGCGATTCCGGCGCCTGTAACGGTGAAGGAGCCCACGCCTGCACCGAAGGCACCGGTGAAGGAGGTGGTGGACCTGCCGGCGGAATTGCCGCCTGCGGCCTCTGCTGCGCCAGCACCGGTCGCCGCGGCGAAACCCGCAGCGCCAGCTGTGCCGCCGGGGCCGATTGCGCTGCCGGCGTTAAGCGCGCATGATTCAGTAAGCGAGCAGCACACGGTGAAATTCGCCACTGATAAAAATGAGCTGGATGACGACGATAAGGAAATGCTCAGCAGTCTGGCCGACCGGGTGAAGAAGTCGCAAAGCACGGTGCGGGTGGTGGCTTATGCGTCGGGCACGGCGGAGCAGGCATCGGTGGCGCGGCGGATTTCGATGGGCCGCTCGCTGGTCATCCGCGCGTTCCTGATCGACAAGGGTGTGAACCCGCAATCCATCAACGCGGTGGCGCTGGGCAACCAGAAGGATGCGGATAGCGCCGAGATCAGTGTTAAGTAGCACTAGCCACTAGCACTACTCCCACTACTCCGCGAATTGCAATTCGGCCAGGCGGCGATAGAGAGGGCTTTTTTCCAGCAGCTGCTGGTGGGTGCCGATTTCTTCGATATGGCCGGCGTTCATGACCATGATGCGGTCGGCATTCACCACGGTGGCGAGGCGATGGGCGATCACCAGCGTAGTACGGCCTTGCATAATGGTTTCGAAGGCTTTTTGAATGAGGGTTTCGTTCTCGGCATCGAGGGCGCTGGTGGCTTCGTCGAGCAGCAGCAGGCTGGGGTCGCGCACGATGGCGCGGGCGATGGCGATGCGCTGGCGCTGGCCGCCGGAAAGGCGCACGCCTTTTTCGCCCAGGTGGGTGTTGAACCCATCGGGCAAGGCTTCGATGAAGGTGAGGGCGGCGGCGGATTGCGCGGCGGCGCGCACTTCTTCATCCGTCGCGTCGGGCTTGCCGGCGCGGATGTTGGTCCAGGCATCGGCGGAGAAGATGACGGGGTCCTGCGGCACCATGCCGATATGGCTGCGCCACTCGCGCGGGTCGAGGGTGCGGATATCGTGCCCATCGATGCGGATGATGCCGAATTGCGGGTCGTAAAAACGCAGCAGCAATTGGAAGAGGGTGGTTTTACCGGCACCGCTGGGGCCGACGATGGCCACCGTCTCGCCCGGCTCGATGCGGAAGCTGACATTGCTCAGCGAGGCGATGTCGGGGCGCGAGGGGTAATGGAAGGTGATATGCTCGAACGACAGGCGCGCCTGCGGTTTTTTAGCGAAGCGGTGCGGCTCCGGCGGGGCGGTGATGGCGGGGGCCAGCTGCATGGTTTCCATCAGCCGCTCGGTGGCACCGGCGGCGCGTTGCAACTCGCCGATGACATCGCTGACCGAGCCGAGGGAGCCGGCGACGACCACGGCGTAGAAAATGAACGCCGAGAGGTCGCCGGAGCTGAGGCGGCCGGCAATCACATCCTGCCCGCCGGTGTAGAGCACGGTGATGATGCCGCCGAACACTAGGCAGATGACCAGCGCCGTGAGCAGCGCACGCAGACGGATGCGCGAGAGGGCGGTGCGCAGTGTGTCTTCCACCAGGTTGCTGTAGCGGGTGGATTCGGCATCCTCCAGCGCCATGGCGTGGATGGTGCGGATGGCGTTGATGGCTTCCTCGGCCTGGCTCGAAAGATCGGCCACTTTGTTCTGGGTGGCGCGCGACATGGCGCGCACGCGGCGGCCGATCATCAGGATGGGGATGACGACGAGCGGCAGCATCAGGAACACGTATTCGGTGAGGCGGATGCTGGTGATGAGCAGCATCACCAAGCCGCCGATGAACAGCAGCGAATTGCGCAGGAACTGGCTGACCGAGCTGCCGACCACGTTCTGCAGCAACGTGGTATCGGTGGTGAGGCGGCTGAGCAGATCGCCGGTGCGGGTGGTTTCGAAGAACACCGTGTCCATCGATAGGATTTTGGCGAAGACATCACGGCGGATGTCGGCCACCACGCGCTCGCCGATCCACGAGACGAGGAGGTAGCGCGCATAGGTGGCCACCGCGAGGGCGACGACGACGGCAAGCAGTGCGAGATAGCCGGTGCTGAGCAGATGCAGGTTGCCCTTGGCGATGCCCTGATCGATGAGGTGGCGCAGGGCGGTGCCCATGCCCAGCACACCGCCGGAAGTGAGCAGCAACGCGACGGTAGCGCCGATGACTTTGCCGCGATAGGGGCGCAGATATTGGCTCAGGTAACGCAGGTTGCGCAGGTGGCCTTTGGGCAGTTGCGTGGTGTCGGTGCTCATAGGATGACTTTCTCAGGCGCCAGTTCAGCACGCAAGGTGGCGAGCAGTTCGCGCCCGTCCACCAGCCGCCATTCGCCGTTTTCGGCCCAGGCGAAATGCAGGCCGCCGCTGCTGCGCGATGCCAGCCAGATCTGCCGGGTGGGGGCGTGTTTGCTGACGACCAGCGTGCGGCCGGAAGCAGTGGTGATGGTGAGGGTGGATTCGCTCTGCTCCAGTTCGTCGAGCGCGCCGCTGTCATAGGCGGGCTCGAGCGCCTCGGCGAGGCGGGCGAGGGTGGCGGTGGCGCGTTGCTGGTAGGTGGTTTCATCCATAGGGGGTTTCGCTAGCCCGCCCGCGCGGGAAAAGAAAGCGGAAACTAAAAATCCCTATGACTTCCGATATCTTCTCGGCTAAAGAGGCGCGATGTTTGGGAATTCGAAACCGAAGAAGAAGCCGCAGAAGCGCCCTGCCGCGCCGCGCAAAGCCGCGCCGGGCGCTGCTCCCCGCCCGCGTTCGGCGGCTGCGCCGGGGCAGCGCAATGCCATCTATGCGAAAAAAGGCGGTGGCAAGCGTGGCGGCGGTAATGGCAGTGGTGGCGGCGACGGGTTCGTGCGCCGCACGGTGAAGTCGCGCGGGTTCTGGGTGCTGATGCTGCGGCTGGCCATTGCCGGCGCCATCGTGGTCGGCCTGCTGGTGATGTATTTCGCGCAGACGCTGCCGGATATTCATGACCTCAACACCATCCGCAAGCAGCAGGGCATCACCATCACCACGGAAGACGGCCGCGTGGTGTCGAACTACGGCGATGTGTATGGCGAGTATGTGCCATATGACAAACTGCCCAAAACGCTGATCCAGGCGGTGGTGGCGACGGAAGACCGCCGCTTCTTCGTGCATGGCGGTATCGATATCTGGGGCATCCTGCGCGCGATGGTGGTGAATGTCACCCATGGCCACCTGGTGCAGGGCGGCTCGACCATCACCCAGCAGGTGGCGAAGAACGTGTTCCTGACGCCCGAGCGCTCGCTGAAGCGCAAGGTGCAGGAAGTGCTGCTGGCTTTCTGGCTGGAAGGGCGCTTCACCAAGCAGGAGATCATGGCAATTTATCTGAACCGGGTTTACCTCGGCTCGGGCGCGTTCGGGGTGGATGCGGCGTCGCACCGCTATTTCAACAAGCCGGCGACGGATCTGAACCTAGGCGAATCGGCATTGATCGCGGGGCTGCTGAAGGCGCCATCGCGCTATGCGCCATCCTCCAGCCCCGAGCGGGCCGAGGCGCGGATTCACCAGGTGCTGCTGAACATGGTGGATGCGGGCTACCTGAACAAGAACCAGGTGCAGCCGGCACTGGATGCGTTCGAGCATTCGCCTTCGCGCGAGGCGGATGGCGGCAATGTGCGTTATTATACGGATTGGATTCTGGACCAGATTCCGAACTATGTCGGCACTATCCAGGATGACCTGGTGGTGACCACCACTTTCGATCCCAAGCTGCAGGGCTATGCGGTGGATGCGCTGCAGAACGGCATCGCCACGGCGGGCGAGAAGCTGAAGTTCAGCGAAGGCGCGCTGGTAGCGATGACGCCGGACGGTGCGGTGCGCGCCATCGTCGGCGGGGTGGATTACGGCAAGACACAATATAACCGCGCCACCCAGGCCAAGCGTCAGCCGGGCTCGCTGTTCAAGCTGTTCGTCTATCTCTCGGCGCTTGAAGCCGGGATGACACCGGAATCGACGGTGGTTGACGGGCCGATCTCGATTCAGGTGGGCAACAAGCTTTGGTCGCCGGGCAATTACGAGAAGGGCTTCAAGGGCGAGGTGCCGCTGGTGGAAGCGTTGCGCGAATCGCTGAACACGGCGGCGGTGCGGTTGAGCCTTTATACGGGTGTCGGCAAAGTAGCCGAGATGGCGGCGCGCCTCGGGGTGCCGGATATTCCCGCTTACCCGGCCATTGCGTTGGGCGCGGTGGAGGCGACAGAGATGGATATGACCGCCGCTTTCGCCCATGTGGCGAATGGCGGGCATAAGGTGGTGCCGTACGGCATCCTGCAGATCGCTACGCGTGACGGCAAGGTGCTCTATAAGTATGAGAAGCCGGAAGACCAGACGGTGCTCGCCGAAGGCACGGTGGAGATGATGAATTACATGCTGATGGACGTGACCCGCCGCGGCACCGGCGCCAAGGCCGCCATCGCGGGCCGGCCGACCGCGGGCAAGACCGGCACCTCGCAGGATTTCAAGGATGCCTGGTTCGTCGGCTTCACGCCGCAGCTGGTGACCGGCGTGTGGGTGGGCAACGACGATAACAGCAAAATGGCGAAAGTGACCGGCGGCATCGGCGCGGCACCCATCTGGCACGATTTCATGGTGAAGGCGATGGATGGGCTGCCGGTGCAGGAGATTCCCAATAGCCCCAGCAGCGGTGCGGGCCTGTTGCCCTGGCTGTTCGGCGGTGACAAAGCGCAATCGATGGATAATGTGCCGCAGGCGGCGCAACCCGTGCAGGAAGCCGCGCCCTTTGGCGGCCCGACGCCAGCGCCGGGTGCTGCTGCGCCTGCTCCGGCCGCAGCTGTACCGTTCGGTGGGCCGACGCCCGCGCCCCAGCCCGCTCCTGCGCAGCCGCAGGCAGACAAAGGCGGCGATGTGCTGACGCAGGATTTCTGGAACAAGCTCGCCAAGGCCGCGCCGAAAATCAACGCGCCGAAAGTGCAATACACTTATCCGGGTGAGAGCCGCTAATTACGCGTTGAAGCGATAGAGATGCTTGCCGTGCAGGCGCAGCCATTCCTTCGCCACTTCATATTCGGGGCAGAGGAATTCGACCAGGGCCCAGAAAGAAGCACTGTGGTTCATGTGGCGCAGGTGGGCGACTTCGTGGGCTACCACATATTCCATCACCTCGCGCGGCGCGAAGATGAGGCGCCAGGAGAAGTTGAGGTTGCCGGTGCTGGAACAGCTGCCCCAGCGCGAGCGCGTGTCGCGCACGCTGATACGGGCGATGCGCTTGCCGATATGCGCCGCGTAGTAATCGGCCAGGCGGCTGATCTCGTTGCGGGCGATGGCTTTCAGCGTGTTGGCTGCGCGCGGGCGGAACTCGTCACGCTCGCCGCCGATGGTGAGACTCTCGCCATCCATCAGCCAGCCGCGCAGGCGGGCATCGTGGCGGATGCGGATGCGCTCGCCCATCATGGGGATGACGGAGCCGGGCTTGATCTGCTTCTTGCTTGGCTGCTCGCCCAGCGTATCGACCAGCCACTCGCTTTTGGCGACCAGGAAATCGAGTCCGCTGCTGACATGGGTGTTCTTCGGCAGTGTCAGCGAGATGGCGTGCTGCGTCGGGTTGTAGCGCAGGCAGATGCGCTTGGCGCGGCTATGTCGTTTGATAACGAGGGGGAGAACTTCTTCGCCCACTTTTAAATATTCGGGGACGAGTTGATCGCGGTTAGCTTGGCTCATGGTTTGCTTCTTTTTGTTGTCGTGATTGTTTGTAGTTTTGCGCTAATGCTTGCCTGCGTCTGGGCAGGTCTCATATGGTGAGCATAGGATGGGGTTGGGGCCGGTCAACAGGCACTGGGTGTCAACCCCCAAAAATATTTTTTTCCATAAGGAAATCACTAGGTTTCCAATGGTTTGGCAAGGCGGATTATGAAGTATCCTCAGTCGTTTATCGAGGAAATACGGGCTCGGTTGCGCGTGTCGGAGGTGATTGGGAAAGTCATCCCCATCCGCCGGGCGGGGCGGGAGTATCATGCTTTGTGCCCGTTTCATAAGGAGAAATCGCCCTCCTTCACCATCAATGACGAGAAGGGCTTCTTCCACTGCTTCGGCTGCGGCGCCCATGGCGATGTCATCGGCTTTACCATGGATTATGAGCATGTTGGCTATCGCGAAGCCATCGAAAAACTGGCTGGCCAGGCGGGGCTGACGATTCCACAACCTAGCCGTGTAGAAGTGGATAAGTATAACCACGAGGATGCGCTGCAGGAAGTAATGAAGGCCGTAACGGCCTGGCTGGAAGAGCAGCTGCATGGCACATCGGAGGCCGAAACCGCACGCCGTTATATCGCCGAGCGCGGGCTGAAACCCGAGACGGTGGAGAATTTCCGTATGGGCTATGCGCCCGCCGATCGCGACGCGCTGATCCGCGCGATGAAGGAAAAAGGTATCAGCGTGCGGCAGCTGATTGAGACGGGCATGCTGATCGAGATCGAGGGCAAGGCGCCTTACTCGCGTTTCCGCCGGCGGCTGATGTTCCCGATCCGCGATCGCAAATCGCGTGTCATTGGTTTCGGCGGGCGTGTGCTGCCGGGCGAGCCGAATGAGGATGCACCGAAATATCTCAACTCGCCGGAGACAGTGCTGTTCCATAAGGGCCGGCAGCTGTTCAATTTGGATCGCGCGCGGCGCGCGGCGTTCGAGGCGCAGCAGCTGCTGGTGTGCGAGGGATATATGGATGTGATCGCGCTGGCGCAGGCGGGCATCCACCATGCGGTAGCGCCGCTGGGCACGGCCATCACGGCTGAGCAGTTGCAGCTCTGCTGGCAACTGGTGGATGCGCCGGTGCTCTGCCTCGATGGCGACAATGCTGGCCAGCGCGCCATGACGCGCGCCGCCGAGCTGGCGTTGCCGCTGCTGGTGCCGGGCAAGACGCTGAACATGGCCGTGCTGCCGAAGGGCGAGGATCCGGATTCGCTGGTGCGCTCCATCGGCAAGCAGGCGTTCGACGAGGTGATCGCCAGCGCGCATCCGCTGTCGTTGGTATTATGGAACCAGGCGATGGGGCAGGGCGCCAACACGCCCGAAGCACGCGCAGCGCAGGAGCAGGCACTGTATGTGAAGATCGGCCAGATCAAAGATACGACGGTGCAGCATTACTATAAGCAGTTCGTGCGCGATAAGCTGCGCGAGGCGCAGCAGCCGGCGGCACGGGTGTTCAAGCCGTTCGTGAAGGGGCAGCAGCCGCAGGCGCATCACGGCGCCACCACGAACCATGTGCCGCTGCCGCCGATCATGCGTAATGCGGATGCGACACTGCTGGCACCGGCGGCGAACCTGCTGGCGCTGGTGGCGGCGCAACCGCGTCTGCTGCTGGATGCGGCGGCCGAGGAAACCTGGCTGCATGCGCCGATGCCGGCGGCCTGGCAACAGCTGGCGCATCGGCGGATGACGGAGCTGCATATCGAATCGCCCGAACTGGCGGATGAGGAAGTGTGGCATACGCTGCAGGAGGAACTGCCGGCGGAGGTGCTGGCGCAACTCATCAAAACCATGGAAGCGATGGGCGTGCAGCAGGCGGTGGATGAAACCATCCGCGCCACGCGGGTATCGCGCCTGTGGGGCGAGGTGGTGAACGATATGGACCGGGCGCGGCTGAAGGTGGAATGCAGCGAAGCCGAAGCCGCCATGGGCCGCGAGATGACGGATGAGAACTTCCAGCGCTATATGGCGCTGAAGGGGCAACTGGAAGCGTTGGAGCGTGAGCGCGCGCGGTTTTACCTGGAAGACCCGCTGCCGAGTGCGGCGGGTTAGTGCCGGATGCCTTTGCCCGGATAGTCGCTATGGGTGGCGTGGTCGACATAGCCCTTGCGTCGCTGAGAGCGGATGCCCTCACCGAATAGCCTGGAGACACCTAACCCGGCACCGACGACAATGGCTGCAGCGATGGCGATTTTCACAACAAGAGGAATGGTAACCAGGCCGCCATCCAGTAGGTGATGGGGTTGGCCGGTCGCCGCCGGCTGGTCGCTGGCGGGCTCGGAAGTATCGGTAGTCATAACGGCATTGTTCCTGGTTATTATTTTGCGTCAATTTATGGGTTCCTGATGTCGCTGTGTGTGACGATTTCATGAAAGATGGACGAATTGGCCGGCGTGGGCCGCAGAAACATCATGAAAACCTTGAGTTTGCGTGGGAAATATGCATAGTCGCTTTCGATTCGGGCGG